>OHAC01000112.1_pt1 | contig 83752 bp, 69 predicted proteins | sample 1577051 | NCBI WGS metagenome assembly OHAC01 (sample SAMEA3541499, study PRJEB24748) | human gut metagenome | biome: human gut; feature: human-associated habitat; material: faeces | place: China | collected 2012 | reverse complement strand
TTGCAACTCCCCAGAACGCCCCGTTCCTGCCGTTTTCGGGGTCTTCATTGATGACTGGCGCCTGCCATCATTTATGACCCGTGTAGGTCTTAATAGAAGACCGCCTTCAGGCACCTAAGGCATTTCCTTCGATTGCTGGTGCAAAGATACGAATAAATCTGGTATCTACCAAATTTAGACATGTGATAAGGAGCGATTTTCAGCAAACTTACAATTTGAAAGTTAGTTCTAAATACAAACTCTATGTTTTGGGGGGCGCATCTGTATGTTTTACGATATAGAAAACTATGTTTAGCATTATAAATCAGTATATTACAAAGTAATAACCTATTTGCAGGAAACGTGTTCAGTATTCAGTATTCAGTTTTTTTCGCTGTTGTTCTCATTCTCTGTATAGATAGTATATTATATATATAAATATATATAATATAAAATAATTACTTACAATTTATAACCATAAAAAGGTAACTATCGCGAAAAAAACTGAATACTGAATACTGAATAACCTTTTAGGCATTCTAAGCCCTTGGGATGATAGCAATCAGCAAGTCCATCATAACCCTTGCCAAAAAACGGCATAAAGCAGAGATTATTTTCGTGAAATATAAACATTTAAAACAGGCCTTTCTTTTTCAAGTGGTCTCAGTTATAGAAATATGATGTTCTTTGGAAAACAAAACGAAATAAAAGAATTGGCTCAGGAGAGATTGTCCATGGATAGACAACCTCTCCTAACCAAAGCAGCAGGAATTACATCAAGTCACACTTCTCCTCGGTGTTCTTCTCAACCTTCTCGCCATCTTTCAGGATACGAGCCTTATAGCCAAACTTCTCAAAACCTTTCTGGAGTTTCTCTGGGGTTGTCTTGTCGGCATTATACTGTACTGTGACTGTCTGGTCTGGCACAGAAGTCTCAATGCTCTTGATTCCCTTCTCAAAGCGAAGGTTGCTCTTGATTTTATTCTCACAAGCCTCACAGTGCATCTGTGGGGTTGTGGTGAACACTACGGTCTTGATGTCCTTGGCAAAGGTTACCATTGCCACCATCATCATTGTGAACATTACTAAAATCTTCTTCATAACTTTTCTATTTGCTTTAATAATTCAACATTCAACATTTAACATTCAACATTCTCCCTTAAAAGTGTACTCTCACTCCTGCGTAGAACATCCTGCCCTCTACAGGTCCCCAAACCAAGGTTGGCTCGAAATCGCTTCCCCATGGGTTGCTGGCACCATAGATAGGAGTTTTCTGCTTGAAACCAGTCAGGTTCTCGCCTCCCACATAGATGCTCCAATGGCGGAACCATCTCGTAACCTGCGCACTCACTTGCCCGAAGCTATGGAAACGAGGAGACCATGACTGGCTTCCATCTGCCAACTGGTAAGGCTCAGGATTTCTGCCTCCACCATTCAACTGCACGGTGGCATCAAATTGCCATAGGCCAAGTGGAGTCTTATAGGAAGCCGTGAAGAGCGCCTTATACTTGCTGGTCAATGGCTTTTCTTTCAAGGTTTTGCCATAATCGTAGGTACACTTCACATCGTTCAGACGATAAGCCGCTGTTATCTCCAAGCCCTTCAGCAATGGATAAGAGGCATCTATCTGGAAGGTGTGCGAATAAGACTTGCCCATCAAATTGCAGATGGAGATAAGCCCCTTGTTGGCATCATAATCCACCACCGCTTGATTCTTGAAGTCGGTATAGTAATACTCAGCGTTCAGTTTCAGTGTCTTGCCAAACATCGGGATGTAGAAAGCGGTACTCATACCATAGTTCCAAGCCTCCTCTTGCTTAAGTCCATCACCCGTAATCTGAAACTGCCTGCCACTCGCCAAGAGATAGTTGTACTCTGCCAAGCCAAATACCGTGCGATAGCCCTTACCTGCTGACAAGCGGATGCTGATGGCATCGACAGGCGAATACTTCACGTGGAACCGAGGGGTGAAGAAATTGCCATAGATAGAGCTATGGTCGAAACGGACACCTGCCATCACTGTCAACTTCGTGCCTAACGTATAGGTGTATTGGGCGTATGCTCCAGGAGTCGTCTCCTTCTCGTTCATTCTCTGCATCTCCGACAAAAGATAAGGAGAGTCTTCTTGCCCTACTGCCGGTCTTGGAGAAACATTCACATTGGCGCGCTGTCCCAGGTAATCATGGTTGACGCTCAAACCTACCGACAAATTGTGCTGATGAGTAAAATTGGTCTCAAATATCAGCGAGCCATAGAGATTCTTCTCATTGAGGTTGTAGAACCTGTTGCCATACTGGGCATCGAGTTGGTGCATCGAAGCCGAGGACATGAAGGCAATATTGGTGCCATGCTCGTGATTGAGGATGAAGGCATGTTTCATATAACCCTCATAGCGGTTGGTATGGAGCTTGATTCGATAAATATCATCACTATGAACATGTTCCTCATCCTGCCCACTGGTACGAATCTCCTTTAAAGCCCCAAGTCCACCATGAAAGATGTAGTGCTTGCCTTTATACAGCCAACGGTTCTGTACATTATATTGTTCTCTGCCTGGCATATCATAGAAACCATCGCCATTGTCATCATGGTTTTTGAGGATATTCTCATGATGCAACAATATCTCCGTTGCCCACTTATCCGACAGATGAACGTTGGCATCGGCGTTTGCTTCGATTCGGCTCTTGGTATCGCCAAAGAGGTTCACCTCCACCTGTTGCTCATCCTCTGGCTTCAAGTAATCCACATTGATTTGACCTGTAATCGACTCATAGCCATTCTTCACCGAAGCACTACCCTTGGATACTTGAATGCCTTTCATCCAAGGTCCCGGCACATAGCCCAGGGCGTATGGGATGGCTGCACCACGGAAATTCGGCAGATTCTCGGTGAGCATCTGTACGTAAGTGCCCGAAAGACCAAGGAGTTTGATTTGTCTTGCGCCCGTCGTGGCATCATTATAAGCCACATCCACCGATGGATTGGTCGTGAAACTCTCGCCCAGGTTGCAACAAGCCGCCTTGAAGAGCTCATCCTTATTCACGGCGATGCCATTCACGGCACCAGCCAATCGGGAAGTGCCCGACTTGCGAGCCACCACCTTCACCTCCTGCAAGGTCTCGTCCTTGAAGATGGAATCCTGAGAGGAGGAATCTACAGAGTTATTTTCTACAGAATTATTATATGATGATGACAGAGACACAACCTCTGTCTTATTGTTTTTTGCATAAGTCTCAGCACCAATAACCAGCAAGGCACTGAGCAATATATATCTTGAATACATAAATATATTTCCTTTTATCCGAATCTTAAATCTTCGCTTCGGATGATTTTACCATTTTTATATATGTATGCAACCCTAAGATTTTACTGATAGGGATAGGCATACGACAATCTTGGCTGCAAAAGTACAGAAAAACTTTTGCAACCTATTTGCAAATATGGAAAAATCAAATAATCAGGATGTTAAGGAGGGCAAGATAAGCCCTTGGAGGCGAATGCGGAACGTTTTGATTCCAATATCTTGCCTTTTGAATGCTACAGATAACAGGACGAGGCAACGTCTGCCAAAGGGCTGGCACGATGCCTGCAAACACTGGTGCTGCATCGAAATCCAAGTGCTGGATAGAGACCGTAGGCGATAGTTTTACCAGCTCCACTTCCATGCAATGTTTGTTCACCTGTGCGCCCAGCTTGCCTAGGCAACAATCATGGTGCATGCTACGTTTCACGCAACAGTCAGTCACCATACCCACCATCACCTTGTCATAGTGAAGGCAGTGCATGACGGTAGTACCCACGCTCAAGTAAACCACCATGAGCGAGAGCATCAAAGCCATCAATATGTTGAGCGAACGTTTCATACCTATTTTTTGCACCTTTCTTTTCTCAAGTTGCAAAATTAAGCATTTCCATCAGAATATGAAGCTAATACCCCCATAAATTAATTACCTTTAACGGTTTTTCTTTTTTGCAAGTCTCTTATATTTTATTTTCAGGGACTCCTAACCCCTCTTTTTTCTGCATTCATACCTTATTATATAGAGTTATTGTCAATTCTGACAACTCCATCATTTTTACTTTCGAAACCGCCATTTCGGGAAAACAAGAAGTACACAAACAAATAAAAAAACTTAAATTAGCAAACAAACAAGCTGATATTCAGGTATTTTTATTACCTTTGCATTCGAAACCGCCATTTCCGAAACAACGGTTTCGAAAAACAACACCAAAAAGAAACTGTAAAATTATAGAAATATGAAGTTCTTTGGAAGACAAAACGAAATAAAAGAATTGCAAGAGATAAGAAATCTATCTTTGCAAACGGCCCGTTTTACAATCGTAACCGGACGCCGACGTAGCGGTAAGACATCCTTATTGATAAAAGCATACGAGGATGTTCAGGATATGCTGTATTTCTTTGTTGCAAGAAAGTCAGAAGCAGAACTCTGCAGAGATTTTATCGAAGAGATGACGAGCAAACTTCAGCTTCCTATTCTCGGTGAAGTAACACGCTTTGCTGACATCTTTAAATATCTGCTTCAACTATCCAAGATTCGCCCTATCACTCTCATCATTGATGAGTTTCAGGATTTCAAGCGGGTTAATCCATCAATCTTTTCAGATATGCAAAAGATATGGGACCTTAACAAACAGGAAGCTCATATTAATCTTGTGGTCTGCGGTTCTGTTTATTCACTTATGAACATCATCTTTAAAAATAACAAGCAACCTCTTTATGGTAGGCAGACTGGAGAAATAAAAGTCACTCCATTTCCCCCTTCTGTCATTAAGGAAATTCTCTCTACATATAATTCTGCCTATACCAATGATGACCTACTGGCTCTCTACAGTTATACAGGCGGAGTAGCAGAATATGTAGAAATGATGATGGATGCAGGAGCCACGACCAAGGAACAGATGACAGAGCGGTTTATTGCAAAAAACTCTTATTTCATCTACGAAGGAAAAAATATGCTGATAGAAGAATTTGGCAAAGACTATGCCCGCTATTTCGAGATACTGCAACTTATCGCTTCAGGCTACACAACTCGAGGTGAAATAGAAAGCATCATGAAAATAGAACTTTCGGGCTATCTCACCAAACTGGAGAACGACTATAGCCTGATCTCCCGTTATATACCGATGTTCCAAAAGACCAATCGCAACATTCGCTATCAGATAGAAGACAACTTCCTTCGCGTCTGGTTTCGCTACATCTACAAATATGGATACATGATAGAGGTTGGCGCCAATAAAAAACTAAAAATGGTCATGGATAAGAGCTACACCACATACACCGGCAAGGTTCTGGAAAGATATTTTATTGCCAAGATGATAGAGAGCGAAGAATATACCCAGATAGCCTCCTGGTGGGACAGAAAGGGAGAGAATGAAATCGATATTATCGCTGCCGATGAACTGGAGCAGAAGGTTATTTTTTATGAGGTAAAACGCCAAGCTAAGGATATAAATCTCGGCATTTTAAAAGATAAAGCCGAGCATTTCTTCCAGGCTACAGGAAAATTCAAGAAATTCGATATCGGATACCAAGGATTGTCGATGGAGGATATGTAAAAAAGGCTTAAGAAATTGTCTTACAAAGACATAAAATAAGAGAGAAACTATTTTTTAAGGATAATATTGACTCATAAGAACAAATGAAAAAAGGACTATTTGCACTCGCGCTGGGTACCTTTACCTTGGGCATCGCTGAATTCATCATCGAGGGCATCATCACAGACATCGCCCACAACATGAACGTTTCTATCCCAGAAGCAGGACATCTCATCTCCATCTATGCACTCGGCGTCTGCGCCGGAGCTTTCTCGTTGATTCTCATGCATAAATACAGACCCAAGAATATCCTGATGTTCCTGGCTTCGCTCATCACCTTCGGAGCTGTCATCGCCTCAGTAGCACCTAACTACTGGCTCTTGCTCTGCGCCCGCTTTATAGAAGGTCTGCCTCATGGCGCCTACTTCGGAACGGGTACCATCGTGGCGGTGAAGATTGCCAAAGAGGGTAAGGGAACCAATGCCGTGGCGATGATGTGTGCAGGTATGCCGGTGGCCAACCTACTGGGTGTGCCGGTGGGAACCTTCCTGAGTCACATGTTCAACTGGCGAGTACCTTTTGTCAGCTGTATCGTGCTCGGACTCATCACCTTATACATGATTCACAGATGGGTTCCGGATGTAGAAGCACTGCCAAACAACGGTATGAAGGCACAGTTCCATTTTCTCCGCAACAAGGCTCCGTGGCTCATCATCGCAGCTACCTTCCTGGGCAATGGTGGCATTCTCTGCTGGTTCAGTTATATCTCGCCGCTGCTTCAGATGGAGGGCGGATTCAGCGCAGCCAGCATCTCTCTGCTGATGATTCTTGCAGGCGGCGGAATGGTAGTAGGCAATCAGGTGAGTGCCTTGCTTGCCGACCGCTTCAAGCCGGGTCGCTTTACCTGTTATCTCCAGTTTCTGGCAGCTGCTGCACTTCTGCTCACCTTCTTCCTCGCCCCTTTCGGCTGGGTATCAGTGGTGCTGATGTTCATCTGCTGCGTATGTCTTTTCGGCATCGGTTCGCCAGAGCAGTTCCTCATCGTGAAGCACGCCAAAGGTGGCGAAATGCTGGGCGGCTGCTGCATTCAGGGCGCCTTCAATCTGGGCAATGCCGTGGGCGCTTTCCTGGGTGGTATTCCTGTTGCGATGGGATTGGGATACAACTTCCCTGCCCTTATCGGAATGCCAATGGCATTGGCAGGAGCCATCTGTCTGCTGGTTTTCCATAAGAAATATGAATAAAAATGCGATAATCCGAAATAAATCACTATCTTTGCAGAAGATAAGCTGCACTCAGCAATTTGAAAGCAAGCTTTCATTGCGCTCGCTTGCATTATCTTTGCAGAAGATTTCAAATAAACAAAGAAACATGATGAAACTTAACAAGACTTTCCTTACCCTGGGCTTGGCCGCAGCACTCCTGCAGATGCCAGCCTCATCGTTCGCACAGACTGCGGGCGGTAACCGTCAGAATCCTCTTTTAACAAAGAGCAGTCTTCCATTCGGTGCTCCTGACTTCAGCAAGATTCAGGAAAGCGACTACCTGCCAGCCATCGAAGCGGCTATCAGGGAGCAGCGTGCCAACATCCAGAAGATTGTAAACAACAAGAAGAAGCCTAACTTCCAGAACACCATCCTCGCCTATGAGGAGAGCGGTGCACTGCTCGAAAAGGTGACTAACATCTTCTTCGGTCTCACCAGTGCCCACAAGACTCCGGGAATCGCCGAAACCGAAAAGAAGGCTACCCCATTGCTGACCGAACTCGATAATGAGATTTCGTTCAACAAGAAACTCTTCGAGCGCATCAAGTATGTTTACGATAATGAATATAAGAAACTCAAGGGCGAAGACAAGCGCCTTACTGAGGTTATCTATAAGAGTTTTGTACGTTCAGGTGCCCTCCTTTCTGCCGAGAAGATGGAGCGCATGAAGCAGATCAACTCCCGCATCTCTGAGTTACAGCAGGAATGGGACAATCTTCTTCCTGCCGCTACCAACAACGCCGTGGTTTGGGTAAACAGTAAGGAAGAGCTCGCCGGATTGAGCGATGCAGACATTGCACAATGCAAGAAAGATGCTGAGAGCCGTGGAGGCAAGGCACCTTACTGCATCGTCATCATCAACACCACCCAGCAGCCTATCCTTACCAATCTCCAGAACCGCGAACTGCGCAAGAAGGTGTATATGGCAAGCATCCACCGTGCCGATGGTACTAACCCAAAATTCAACACCTTCCCTATCGTAACAGAGATTGCCAAGTTGCGTGCCGAGAAGGGCAAGCTGATGGGATATAACAACTATGCCGACTATTCGCTCGAAAAGACAATGGCTAAGAACAGCAAGAATGTGGATGATTTCCTGAAGCAGCTCATCAAGGAATATGCTCCTAAGGCTGATGCTGAAACCAAGGCGATAGAAGCGTATGCACAGAAGACTGAAGGCAAGGACTTCAAGCTGCAGCCATACGACCGCTTCTATTATTCTGCAAAGATGAAGAAGGAGATGCTCAACATTACCGATGATGAGATTAAGCCATACTTCAACATCGACAGCGTACAGGTGAATGGTGTGTTCTATGCCGCCCATCGTGTATACGGACTGAACTTCAAGCAGCGCAAGGATATTCCTACTTATCACCCTGACATGAAGGTATTCGAGGTAAGCGATAAGAACGGCAAGCCTATCGCCCTCTTCTACAGCGATTACTTCCGCCGTCCTACCAAGCGTGGCGGTGCATGGATGAGCGCCTTTGCCAAGCAGAGCAAGCAGCGCGGCCAGTTGCCTATAATATATAATGTATGCAACAATGCCAAGGCACCGGAGGGTCAGCCATCTCTCATCACATGGGATGAGGTTACTACCCTGTTCCATGAGTTCGGTCATGCGCTTCACGGAATCCTTTCCAACTGCAAGTACAATACCCTTTCAGGAACAGCCGTAGCTCGCGATTTCGTAGAGATGCCATCCCAGTTTAACGAATCTTTTGCATCTATTCCTGAGATATTCGACCATTACGCCCGCCATACCGAGACCGGTGCTGCGATGCCAGCCGATCTGAAAGAGCGCATGCTGAAGAGCATCAGCTTCCAGACCGCTTATTCACTGGGCGAGAATCTGGCTGCAACCTGTCTTGACCTTGCATGGCACAAGATTAGCGAAGAAGAGGTGCCTTCACCTTATATGGCAGGCGCCTTCGAGAAGGAAGAGCTCCACAACATCGGTTTGCTCAACACCCAGATTCCTCCTCGCTACAGCACCTCATACTTCAACCACGTATGGGGCGGCGGTTATGCAGCAGGCTATTACAGCTATCTCTGGACAGAGGTGCTGGCTGTGAACATCGCCGACTACTTTGCAAAGCATGGTGCCTTAGATCCAGCCGTTGGTCAGGCATTCCGCGATACGATTCTGAGCCGTGGCAACACCAAGGACCAGATGGAAATGTTTACCGACTTTACAGGTATGGAGAAGCCTGATGCTTCCGGATTCCTGAAAGCAAGAGGTTTGTAACGCATAAAATTACAATATGAAACAGGTAGAGGGTGTGTCATAAGTTAATGACACACCCTCTTTTTTATCCTTTAATAGCCTGAGGTGTCCAGCTCTTCAGGAATCTGAGCACCTTTTCTTCGTTATATCCCTTACCTTCTTCCAGGAAACTGGAATCCTGGATATGGAGAACCTTTCCAGTTTCATCAAGCACCACAAAGACCGGGAATCCGAAACGCTGAGGATTGTTCAGTCGCTTCATCAGCTGCTCAGCCTTCTTCACCGCCGCATCACCGGCAGTTTTTCTGCGATTGTAGTTCACATGAATATATTCAAAATGATCATTCACCATCTTGTTGACCGCAGCATTCTTCTCTACAAAATCGGCAAACTTCAAGCACCATGGGCACCAGTTACCACCTACCTGACAGATAACAAACTTGCCGTTCTTTCTGGCTTTAGCCAAAGCCTCATCAATCTGAGCCATCGGATCGATCCTTTCATTATACACCTTCTTGAGAGCAGTCTGCACCTGAGCAGGTTTCAAAGCTCCTGCCTGGTCGAGCGAATCCAGTTTCTTCATCATCTCCTCCGCCTTCACGGTAGAGAATGCAACCTTACCTTCCGGATTGATCAGATAAGAGGTAGGAATCCATGAGATGTGATAATCCTTGGAAATCTTAGTTTCCTTCCATTTCTTAAACTCACAGTATTGCAACCAGCTATACTGATTATCGCCCAGATATTTCTTCATCTTCGCCTCGTCGGTATCAAAAGAAACACCCACTACCTGGATCTTGGTATTGTATTTGTCATAGATAGCCTTCACCATCGGCATGTCTCTTCTGCAGTCTGGACACCAGGAAGCCCAGAAATCGAGCACGGTCCAGACACCTGGAACCGTCTTTCCGTCTTTATCCTTCTGAGTCTTCTTATCTGAGAGCTGGAAGATTTTCTTCCCCGTCTTACTGTCAGTAATCGTAAAATCGGGAGCCTCGGTGCCTACAGGCAGTAAGTCAAGCGATGTCTGTGCTCTACCGACGACAGCCGTCATCAGGAGCAAAAAGAATAATAGTTTCTTCATACAATTTTTCTGTTTTGTCTGTTACTTCAAATATATATATTAATATTAACCATCGAAACTAGAACTGATAATAAATGAACGGCTGCACACTCTCCTGAGAAACCTCAACTACCATCTGCAGACAGATGATGAAGAGCAGCAGTTTAGCCACCCAAGGCAGGAGGATGAACCGCGCCTGAAGACGGTGATACTGGCGCTCGGTAAAGAGATAGCTCAGCATGACACCGATGATGCAAAGCGTCCAGGCAGGACGGGCATGGAAGAAAGGCACCAGATAATCGATACTGAAATCATTTGCCACCTTATCATACATCTTCCCCAACACACCCAAATCCTTGGCACGGAAGAAAGACCAAGCAAAGCATATATATAAATAGGTGATGAGCCAGCTGAGGGAATTGCCTGCCAGCGTACGGGGAATGCTTATGCCCAACTGACGGCTGAAGAACTTATGCACCACAAGTCCGAAACCATGAAGAGCACCCCAGATGACGAACATCCAGGAAGAGCCATGCCATAAGCCTGCCACCAGCATGGTGAGGAAGTTGTTGAAATACATGCGCACCTTTCCCTTCCGGTTTCCACCCAGCGGAATATACACATAATCGCGGAACCAGAAGGAAAGCGAGATGTGCCAGCGACGCCAGAACTCGGTAACCGAGAGTGAGCGGTAAGGGAAATAGAAGTTGTCGGGCAGATAGAAACCCAGGATGGCTGCCACACCGATACTCATATCGCTGTATCCCGAGAAATCGAGGAAAATCTGGACAGGGTAGCCGAAGAGCGCTGCCAGATTCTCGAAACCCGAGAAGGTTTGCGGCGCATCAAACACCCAGTTGTTGAACTGTGCAATATAATCGCTCAGCATATTCTTCTTGACCAGTCCCAGCATGATGAGGAAGAGTCCTGTCCAAAGCATTCTGCTGGAAGCCTGTTCGTTTCGTTTCAGTCTGGGTATCAGATTGGCGGCACGGGTGATAGGACCCGCCATCAGCAGCGGAAAGAAGGTGAGATAGAAGCAATACTCCAGGAGCGTTACCTCCATGTCAAACTTGCGCTTATAGGTATCTACCGCATAGCTGATAGCCTGGAAGGTATAGAACGAGATACCTACAGGCAGAGCGATAGACTGCAGGGAGAAGTTGGTGCTGAACATCTCGTTGACTACATCGCCAATGATGAAATTGGTATATTTGAAATAGCACAGCAGAGCCAGGTCTACAAGCACCACGAAGGTGAGCAGCGCCTTGCGTGCCTTTCCCTCATGCAGTCTCATTTCCTGGGTTACGGCATAATTGATGCAAGCCGTAAGCGGCAGCATCCACATCACCATTCCGTTCACCTTATAGGCAAAGAATAGGCTGAAGCAGATGACATACATCATCATGGCTGTGCGCGAATAGCTCTTGAGCAGGGTATAAATGGCAAGGAAGAAGATGAAGAGCAGCGCAAACGGAATGCTGCCCATCATCAGCGGAGAATCTGCCTGATAAACAAACAGCCGCTCTATCCAATGCCACAAGGCACTTATTTCGAATGTTGAATAATTCATTTGTCTTTTCTGAAGATATTATTTATTGAACTCTTTCTTATACGGAGTCTTTATGGTTTACATGCTTTACCGCTGGAACCGTCTTGTCAGCAGCAGCCGAAGACGTTTTTCCTGCAGTTGCAGGTTCCTTGGTTGCAGCAGGACTTTCTGTGGTTTCAGGCACAGTTCCTTCTACAGGCCTAGAAAGAGAATCCTTCTTCACAGCCGTACTGTCAGCCCTGTGTTTGGTTCCAGGAGGCAAGATGGTAATCTGTCTGTATCTGCGGTCACGCTTATCCGGCATTTCCAAACGGAACGGATGCACACAATGACCGCTATTCATCCACTCTACAATCTTATCCATCCACATGGCAGATGAAGCCATAGTCGGATGCCGGCCGTCTTTCTGGCGTTCGAAGGTAAGTTTGTAACTAGGATAATAGCCTCGTGGTCCCATCACCTCACGGAGGAGTTTGTTATATCCATTATCCTCACACCAGTTTGGCGGACCGATCCATATCGTCGGAATATTACCAATCTTGCTCAGGATGGCACGGATGCGTTTTTCACATCCCTTCATATCAGACGTATACAGTTCGTTGCTGCCCAGACATACAAAGACATGGGTAGGTTTGATACGTTGGATATAATGCTGCAGGGTATCGGTAGCAGCCCAGTTTCTGGTGCCCGAACTCACCCAGGTAATACAGGTGAGTTTGTGACCGTTCTTGTTGGCATAATCAGCCAGTCGCAGACCTAAATATTCCGACATCGAGTCGCCGAAGATCAGTACTCGCTGCGCCGCCGTATCCACGGGTTCCTTTATCATGCTGTCAGCCTTTTCCTCTTCAGCAAGCTCTGCCTCGCTTTTACCGGTGAGCGCATCCATTCCAATCTGTTTCAGCGGAATGTTTTCAGCCACTTGCTCTGGAATAAAGGCATAAGCCAGCAGTCCTCCAATGGCTATTGCCAGCAGGGCTATCATTTTCCAGGTTTCTTTCATTTTATATTTTTAATGAGTTTTGGTTATTTTTTTTCTTATACATTCGCCCGACATTACAACTGAAAGGGAGTGAGCACATTGAGCAACTTTCCGAAATCGGCCTTCGAGATGCGCCTTCCTCTCAAGCTGCGCACCTGTGGATAGTCTTCGAAATAGTTCTCCATCGTAGTATACCACTGATGAGAAACCACTTCCCTGACCGTCTTCAGTTGATTTTCGATGCGACGGGCAAAACTCGGATTCACTCTCGAGAGATAATGTCTTCCATCATTCATCTCGATGGCAAGCATCAGATAGATTTGCGGTCCCTTCTTCTCTTTCCTGCTTTTTACGGTTTCGCTTACCTTCCAACCCTTAGTGGATGTCGATACTCTGATATCCCAGCCATACTGGCTGTTGAGCTTATCCATCAGCCCCTTGAACACAACCCCGTGAGCCGAAGTATCTTTCAGTCCCGTATAACCGATGATGTAATGTATCATCTCGTGGAGCAAGACACTCTTTGCCTGCTTGTCGGTCATATCATAATAAGTAGACATGGAGAGTTTGAAATCGTAGAGTTTGGTGCGTCCCCATCTGGAGGCCCGCTTATAGGCAAGTTGCCCCAAGCGAGTCTTGGCATGAGTAAGTCCGAGTTCAGGAACAGGCAGTTTTCCCCCGAAATATTCCTGGTCGAAACGCCTGAACCACTCCTCCATCCATTCTATTGTAACAATCATGTATGTATATTTATTCAATAATTATTCAGTTCTGTATATCAGATACTACAAAACGTTTGCAAAGATACAACTTTTTCTTTGTTTCTTTCAATATTTATCGAAAAATGCGTAACTTTGCACGCAAATTTACAACAAAAATGAACAAGACAGCACAGCATATCATAGATATTAAGAATGTGTCGAAAAGATTTGGCGAGAAAACAGCCCTCAACAACATCAATCTCTATGTGAGAAAGGGCGAATTTATGACCATTCTGGGTCCTTCGGGATGCGGAAAAACGACATTATTAAGACTTTTGGCAGGTTTCGAAACCGCCAGCGAAGGCATCATCACCATCGCCGGCAACGATATTACTAACCTTCCTCCTTACAAGCGAAATGTGAACACGGTATTCCAGAAATACGCCCTGTTCCCTCATCTCAACGTTTACGACAATATCGCCTTCGGTCTGAAACTCAAGAACACACCGAAGGAAGAGATTTTGCCGAAGGTGAAACGTGCCCTGAAGATGGTAAACATGAGTGATTACGAATATCGTGATGTCAACTCGCTTTCGGGCGGTCAACAGCAGCGTATCGCCATCGCCCGTGCCATCGTCAACGAACCGGAAGTTCTTCTCCTGGACGAACCGCTTGCAGCACTCGACCTCAAGATGCGTAAAGACATGCAGCTGGAGCTGAAGCAGATGCACGAACGCCTGGGCATTACCTTCGTATACGTTACCCACGACCAGGAAGAGGCCCTCACCCTGAGCAATACCATCGTGGTGATGAGCGAGGGAGAGATACAGCAGATAGGTACACCTACCGATATCTACAACGAACCAGCCAATGCTTTTGTTGCTGACTTTATCGGCGAGAGCAATATTCTCTGCGGAACGATGGTCCACGACTGTCTGGTGAATGTGGCAGGTACTGAACTGCCTTGTGTAGACAAGGGCTTCGGCTGCAACCAGGAAGTGGATGTCGTGATACGTCCTGAGGATATCGAAGTTTCCACCGATACCGCCCATGCCCAGTTTGTGGGCAAGATAACCTCTTCTATCTTCAAGGGAGTACACTACGAGATGCTGGCAGAAACCGAGAAGGGCTACGAATTTCTCATCCAGAACTACAAGCATTTCGAAGTAGGTCAGACGATAGGAATGAGCGTGATACCCGACAATATTCACATCATGAAGAAGGAGCGCATCACCAATACCTTCTATGCAAAGGTAAACGGCGACGGAACGATAGAATTCCTAGGCTGCGAATACCAGATGGAGATTCCAGAAGAAATAAAGGACAAGATTCAGACCGATGAAAACGGAAACGAAACCATCCGGGTGAACGTAGCTTTCAACAAGATAGAACTCTTCGACAACGAGAGCGAAGGAACCTTTACAGGCGACATCAGCTTCATTCTCTACAAGGGAGACCACTATCATCTCACCATAGATACCGACTGGGGCGAGAAGCTCTATGTAGATACACAGGATGTATGGGATTTAGGCGATCATGTGGCCATCACCATTCCTCAGGAGAATATTTCGTTTGAATAAAAATTATTAATTCCTAATTATCAATTATAAATTGAACATTATCAAGTTTATCTCTTCGCGACAAAGCTGGTCGATACCTTACGCCATCTTTGCAGCGATATTTGTGGTACTGCCATTGCTTCTCATCGTTGTGTTCGCATTTACCGATGAGAACGGAGCCCTGACGCTCTACAACTTCCAGAAGTTCCTGGCACACCCCGAAGCCATCAACACCTTTGTGTATTCGATAGGCATCGCCTTTCTCAACACCCTGCTCTGCATTCTGCTGGGCTATCCGGCCGCCTATATTCTGACACAAACCAGGATGAAGTATGCCAACACCATCGTCATGCTCTTCATTCTGCCGATGTGGGTAAACATCCTGGTGCGCACACTTGCCACCGTGGCCCTCTTCGATTTTGCCGACCTTCAGCTGGGTGAGGGCGCCCTCCTGTTCGGTATGGTCTACAACTTCATCCCATTCATGATTTACCCTATCTACAACACCCTGCAGAAGATGGACCGCAGCTATATTGAGGCAGCCGAAGATTTGGGAGCATCGCCTTGGCAGCAGTTCTTCAAGGTCATCCTGCCCCTCTCCATGCCGGGCGTAGCAAGTGGCATCCTGATGGTATTCATGCCAACCATCTCTACCTTCGCTATCTCCGAACTGCTGACGATGAACAACATCAAACTCTTCGGTACTACCATCCAGGAGAACATCAACAATTCGATGTGGAACTACGGTGCAGCCCTCTCGCTCATCATGCTCTTCCTCATCGGTGCCTCTACTCTCATCGCAGGTGATGGCAGTAAACAGGAAGGAGGTATCAGATGATGCAGTCATTATTCAGTAAGGATATGATGAAGAAAGTATTCTGCCAAGGCTATCTTTGGTTGCTCCTGCTGCTACTCTACTCCCCTATCTTCATCATCATCATCTTCTCGTTTACCGAAGCCAAGGTGATGGGCAACTGGACAGGTTTCTCGCTACAACTCTACAAGAATCTCTTTGCCGAAGGTACACACCATTCGCTCACAGCGGCACTGGTCAATACCGTAACCATCGCCCTGATTACCGCAACCGTATCCACGCTCTTCGGAACCCTGACTGCCATCGGCATCTACAACCTGCGCAACCGCTATGCACGTAATGCCATCCAGTTTGTCAACAACATTCCGATACTCAACGGCGACATCATCATCGGTATCTCGCTCTTCCTGCTCTTCATCACGCTGGGCATTCCGCAGGGCTATACTACCGTGGTACTCTCGCATATCACCTTCTGTCTGCCATACGTTATTCTGAGTGTGATGCCAAGACTGAAGCAGATGAATCCTAACCTCTATGAGGCGGCACTCGATCTGGGTGCCTCTCCGATGCAGGCACTTCGCAAGGTCATCATCCCTGAGATATTGCCAGGTATGATTTCCGGTTTCATGCTTGCCATCACGATGAGTATCGATGACTTCGCCGTCACCATCTTCACGATAGGTAACGAAGGTCTGGAAACCCTCTCCACATTCATCTATGCTGATGCCAGAAAGGGAGGACTGACCCCAGAACTTCGGCCGTTGAGTACCATCATCTTCGTACTGGTACTGGTGATGCTGATTATCATCAACAAACGAAAAAGTAAGTGAAGAACGAAGAGTGAAGAGTGAAGAATTCAATAGTATTAAAAATTATGAACACTTATAATATCAAAAAAGAAAGAGGAGAAAAGAGAAGTGAGTATGAGAGAAGAAGCATCAGCAAGATAAGCCGTTGGATTCTTCACTCTTCACTTTTCTCTCTTCTCTTTCTTTTCTGTTCTTGTTACAACAAAGAGAACCGTGAGGAGATTCTGAAAGTTTACAACTGGGCTGATTACATAGATGAAGACGTTCTTGCCAACTTCCCGAAATGGTATGAACAACAGACCGGCAAGAAGATCCGGGTCATCTACCAGACCTTCGACATCAATGAGGTGATGCTTACCAAGATAGAGCGAGGTCATGAAGACTACGACGTGGTATGCCCGTCAGAATATATCATCGAGCGCATGCTCCGCAAAGACCTTCTCCTACCTATCGACACCGCCTTCGGCAAGACGCCCAACTATATCTGCAACGTATCACCATACATTGTTGAGCAGATAGATGCCACCTCCAACAATGGCCGCATCGCCCATCATTATTCCGTACCTTACATGTGGGGAACCTGTGGCATCCTATATAATAAGGTGCACGTACCTATAAATGATGCACAGACCTGGGGAACTTTATGGAACAGAAAATATCAGGGCAAACTCCTGATGAAGGATTCCTACCGCGACTCCTATGGCACCGCCCTCATCTGGGCACACCGTAAAGACCTGGAAGCAGGCAAGGTGACCATACCACAGCTGATGAACGACTATTCACCCGCTGCCGTAGCCACAGTAGAGAAAGAGCTGAAAGCTCTGAAGCCAAACATTGAAGGATGGGAAGCCGACTTCGGCAAGGAGACCATGACCAAAGGCAAAGCCTATCTCAACATGACCTGGAGCGGTGATGCCGTCTGGGCTATTGAAGAAGCCGGAAAAGTGGGTGTAGAACTGGGATATGATGTACCGGAAGAAGGAAGCAATGTATGGTTCGACGGTTGGGTAATCCCTAAATATTCCCGCAATCCGAAGGCTGCCGCCTATTTCATCAACTATCTCTGTCAGGAAGACGTGGCACTCGCTAATATGGAGACTACAGGATATGTGAGCAGCGTGGCAGGCAAAAAGGTATTAGAAGCTATGAGCGATACTGAGGCGTATCCCCAACCTGTAAATCTGGCCTACTTCTTTGGCGAGGAAGGCAGGAATGCCCATCTCAACCCTATCATGTATCCAGACAGCAGCATAGTAGCCCGATGCGCCATGATTCATGATGCCGGCGATCATACTCCCGAGGTATTGGATATGTGGTCGAAGGTGAAGGGCGACAATTTGGGCGGCGGCATCGTTATCTTCCTGCTAGCCGTAGTCCTTGCCCTCACGGTATTCGTTGCCATCAAGAAGTATGAACATTACAAGCACAGAAGGCTGTCGAGGAAACATCGTAGAAGACATGTGGTAAAGGTAAAAGGGTAAAAAGGTAAAAGGGTAAAAGGGTAAAAAGGTAAAAGGGTAAAAAAGTAAAAGGGTAAAAGAGAGGGGGGAAAAACTATTTTATAGGGGAAAAAGAACATTTTTTGAAGGAAAAGAGAAAAAAGTGTCGAAAAAATTTGGTAATATCAAATAAAAGCATTACCTTTGCACTCGCTTTTGAGACATAAAGTTTTTGGGTAGTTACCAGAGTGGCCAAATGGGGCAGACTGTAAATCTGCTGGCTATGCCTTCGGTGGTTCGAATCCATCACTACCCACTTTTCCCAAAAATAACTCAAAAATTTAAGAGTCCGACTTTCGAGAGAGAGCCGGACTTTTTTATACAATCGATTAGGAGGTAAACACTAATCGTAGGCGTTTATCTCCTATTTTCGCATTTACCGACCTCTCACACCACCGTACATGCGGTTCCGCATACGGCGGTTCCTATTGGGTGCTTGAAGAACTAAAAAGCTAAAACAGGAGGCAATGACTCTCACTTTATCATTACCTCCTGATTCTCTATTTATTATACTTTGCAAACAAATTGTTCAAATCTTCTGGCCTAATCAAATACTTGATGTCGTTACGAACCAAGGAAGAAGCAGCATCGAGCGATTCCACTTTCTTACCTGTAGCAGTATCCACGATACGCATCATCTCATTGCGACTTACCGTGGTACAACGTTCAGAATACTCTGCCATTCCCTTCAACTTCGGCACTGAGTCTGCATAACCAGTATAATGTGGCTCAAGCAATATGAATTCAAAGTTGTCATTCACACGACGTACTATGATAAAATCTGGGAAATGCGCCTTAAGTTCTGTGCCCAAACGATACTGAAAGCATAGAGAACCTTCCTTGTTGGGAATATTGCGAACCCAACAAACAAAACCTTCCTTCTGTCTTTCGACATCGAGTACCTCTTGCTCCCACTCATTCAACTTAAATACAGCCTTTCCATCTCCATCCGCATATAGATGGTCTGTACAAATAGTTCCATCGGGATGCTTGCTCGTAACCATTAAGTCTGGTAGAGTCAAATCGAAGGGCGACGTGGAAACATGAGCCTTTACTATTTTCTCATATTCACGCTTCACTTCTTCCCCAAAAGTCTCTAATTTTTGACGATACTGATTGACATACTTATGAAACGCTTCCTTGCAATACTTATCAAGTTGTTCCATACACGACTGATTGCAGGCATAGATAATGAAATGTAAACGCAGTTCAGTATTGTCATACTCATCCAGGCGAGCCTTGCGATAAGCATTCAGTACGCCGTCTTTTCCAAAACGTGTTTCCACATTCTCGCTCCAAGTATCTATATCCGACTCTGAAAGAATGAGTTTGCCATCCTCGCCCTCTTTTGCGCTTTTGCCCAAGGCATCAAAAGCTAACACCACATCGTTCATGGTGCGGATTTTCTCCATCGTCTGCTGGTAAGTCCCAGCATCCTGCAAATCCTTGACGAAATCAGTTATCTGACCGACGATATCATTCTTCAGCTTATTGACAGCATCTCTACACAATCGAGTGCGAACCAGCAAATGGCAAAGTTTGAAAAGAACTTTTCGATAATCCGTAACGCCTTTTTGCGGTATCGCATAATTATCTATCTGAGCGGCATTGATAGCCTCGAACACTTCCTGTCGTGAAAGTCCACAAGGCAAGTTGCCCCTAAGTTTCAATTCCTGCTTAGGCGAAGGATTGGTTTCCACATGAGTAGGAATCGTACCTTCCAATTCTCGCTTCACCCGTTCTACGGTAACCGCATCAAAATTAGGAAGGAAAAGCTGTACTTCATTCAAAGTATCATCAGTCTCTATTCGTTTCTGCAAAGGAGTGCGCACCATTCTTCCTAGCAGTTGGGCGATGTTGGTGTAACCTGATGCCACCTTGAACGACATCATCGTCTCAGCCCTTGGACAATCCCAACCTGTGGAAAGATTATCCTTGAAGAAGATGACTTTTACGTCCTTGGACTCCGATATTCGTGAAGGGTCGAGATAACGCACTTCAAGCCCATTGACAGTTATGGATTCCTTGGTGTCGAAAGTATGTACCACTTCACCACTTTTCAATGAAATCCCGGCATGAGCCTCAATGATGCGCAAGCACTCGTCGAGGTTGGTCTCAGACAACTTATCATCCTTTTTGTTCTTTACCTGAACCACCAAGGCTGGTCTCACTTCCACATCCTCATGTTGACGATACGCCTCCCAATGCTGGCTTTTACTTTTCCAGTCCTTTGCGGCTTCCGCCAGATAGGTCATCTCGGCGAAAGCCTCTCCTATCTGAGGATGGTGTATTTTGATTTCATCCTTCAGCAAGCCTGACGCACGCACCTCATCGGGAGTAACTTCCACCTTAGGTAACAGCGTAGAATCAGCAGATTTCACCAATTCATTGAATCGTTCCAAGGTGGCACTCATGCCGATTATCAATGGCATGGACGGCATATTGTCTGCCTCCGAACCGAGAACAAACTTCTGCATGATACTCATCTGCGTACCAATCTCATTGGGCTTGGCACCACGATGAGCCTCATCAATGATAACCACAAGTTTGTCACCATACTCCTCTATCGTGTTGCGCATGAAGTCCCAACCTGTATAGTTACGGCTATCGCTATACTTCACAAGATTGCTGTTTACCCCAAATTTCTGGGTATTCACATAATAAATGGTACCCAACTGAAGTTTGTCGGCCTTGAAGTTCTGCTCATCTATAGTCACAACTTGGCGATTTCTCAACTTGTCTGCCACTTTGTAGAGTTTGTCCTTACTCTGCTCGTTCAGTTCAGGTGCATCGCTTATCCATAGCACGATGGCATCATTCTGAGTCCCTTGATAGGTGTCGCCAGTATAGAGAGCCTCGATGAATGCAGACATGATGATGGTCTTGCCAGCACCCGTAGGGGCTGTAAAAGGTATGATGCTCTTCTCATCATCTTGCTTATAGCGACGCTGTGCCTTCACCTGTCGCTCTCGCAGACTGCCAAGTGCTTTATTCTGAAATTCAAATAATTCTACTAACATACGTTCCTTATTGTTTTCTTTCTATATTAATCTTAAAGTTGTCGAGATAGTCACGGTAAAGCTGATAAGTCTGCTTAACATTCAGGCTTGCAGCCAACGTGCGATAATTCTCCTCACTATCTTCGATGATGTAAACGGTCTCCACCTCTGGCTTGTCCCGCAATGCCTCTTTCAGCTCGTCTATGGCAAACTCATCGTTCAAGACAGCCATCTTGTTCTCGGAAAATACCATAAACTCACCATCCACATGAGTAGGACACACACCATGGGCACCTGCTTTCATCCACAAGATAGGCAGCAGTTCGTTCAACTGGGCGCCAAGCGAAACCTTATCTTTATCAAGGAAAGTCAACTTATAGTAAGCCGCATTTGCAACAAAGCCTTCAGCCATCGGAATCGTAACAGGTACAGTCTTTGTCTTTTCGGGCAATTCATCCAGTTCCTTTTTGGCTGCGGTGAATGCCTTATTATTAGAAGTAACTACGTAGATGGTATCAATACTCTCATGAATATCCTCCATAAACCCGTCTATCTTGGTAACGTCGAAGAGGATTGCGTTATTAGCATCCTCTGGCACAAGATATGGGCATTCAGCCTTAACCGCATTTTGTGGCATCTTCTTGTCGCCAATCAAGCCAACGATTTGTTTCTTCAATTTTGTTCCCAAGGAATCATCACGAAGGTCAAGGCTAATTTGCTTGATACTTCTTTTTACCACCTTCTCTTCCGTATTGGAAGTAATGTAATCTCCCTGGATTGGGTTTCCATTCACATCCACACCAAGAATGGAGCATTTTGTACGTGGCCAGTTCACATAGCGAGCGATGCCAAACTTCTCCCATTCCTCATCACCCTTGTGCAAACCTTTGGCTCGGAATGCCTTTTCCTCCTCGGCACTCACCTCATTGTTGGTCACCATGATGCAACGGCGATGTCCGCCATCCTCCTTATTCAAGAGATTAACAGCATGAAGGGTTGTACCACTGCCCGAGAAGAAATCGAGGATGAGAGCGTTTGGGTTGTTGGCAACGAAGAAACGGATGGCATCGTGGACGGCGTAGAGGGACTTGGGGAAAGAGAAACGATTCTCTCCCAATATTTCTTTTAATATTTTAGAACCATAATCTCTTGCATCATGTGTTTCATAACTCCATTGCGTTTTAGGCATTGCCATTCTTGAATCTATATTATCCGCTATAATTCCTCCATTCTCAGAATATCCTTTCACTACAACTTTACCATTTTCTATATCAGCAATTGTACCTGATGACAAATATTGGATAACAAATAACTGAGGCTTATCTGGTGTATATTTTGTAGCTTTTATATAACCTTTAGCTAAAAGATTCCGACATGCTTCTGGAATTACCCCCCAAAGCATTTCTGTGCCATCATCTCTTACAGGAAAAACCGCAACACAATTTGGACGTTCCTTTACAGAGAAACGATTTACTTCATATGAAATTGGTTCTCCTATTTCCTCAATTTTAGAAGTATTTTTATTTATATAAATGGGATAAAACTGAGAAGGACGAGATGTTCGTATATTAGCAGGATTCCCTCTTCGAAACGATCTCCAATGTATTTTTTCTCCTTCCTGTGAATAGTCAGCAGTATCTATTGGAGTTATCAAATAGTCTCCTAACATCACAAAAAAGACAAATTCATTAGTTCGACTAAAACTGTTAAATCTTGCTGCACCACTTCTAGCAGTAAGCGTACTCACCATCTGAATATTTGCCTCTGGAAACATTTCCTCCAACAAACACCCAAGATGCAAATACTCTTTCTCATCAATAGTGACAATCATCACCGAGTTCTTCGGATTCAGCAACTTCTTGGCAAGCAACAAGCGACTTTCCATCATAGCCAACCATTTACTATGACGGTAACTATCATTTCCATCCACATAATTATTGTTGTATTTCCAATCGGTAGCACCACTATTGTAAGGAGGGTCTATATAGATACAATCCACCTGTTGCGGATAAAGATAAGCCAAGAGCTGGAGAGCATGAAAATTGTCCGCTTCTATCAACGCATGCCAAAGGTCACTATCTGGAGCATTTTGAACAGAGTCCACATATTTGAGGCAAGGGTAAATTGGCTCACCATTCCTTGCCACGCAAATGAGGTCTTGGCAAGAAACTTGCAGTTCCTCACCTGTTATAGAATGGTGGCAAGTAGCCATTCCACGGCACACACTCATCACCTCCCAAAGAATATCCTCTGTGAGCCTTTTGTCATCATCCACCTTGCGAATCACCTTGCATCCACGGCTGATAGGATAGTCATAGAGCAAAGTCATCTCTGACACATGATTCTCAAACACAAGTCCAAACTTTTTATGCTTGGTCAGCTCTTTCACCTCCTTTGCCACATGAAGGCGAAGTTCCGGATCTTGTATTCGAGCAATTAAATCATTAATCGCTGCCATCTTATAGTTGTTTTGAGTCGCATCCAACTATCAAGACGGCTTGCTGCAAGGAGAGAGCATCATGGATGGAGAAAAGAAAAAGGTGCGGACCCCTTTCCTTTCGCGTTCACGGGAAGCCTGAGAATGAAAACCCGACGTTCACATAGGATAGGACGTCCACACCATATAGGTATGAACATCAACTTATCAATGTGAACGTACGAGCAAACTTCCTCTAAAACAGAGGCTTCACTGCAAACAGCATTCCGATTACTCCTTCTGCGGAAAAGAAATCAGTTTCTCAGGCTTTTTCTTTGTGAACGCGAAATAATAGTCAATGCTTTGTTTTTACTAAAATGTCTTGGAAATGGCCAAAACCAAATCCAAGTGCAAAGATACAAATTTTATTTGAAAATCAACAATATTTTATGGAAAAGAACGAAGAAAAAGCAAACATTTACAAATAAAGAAGTACTTTATTCCAAATTTTGCAATAAATTTAATAATAAAAGTTAGAATAACTCATTAATTTTCAATTTTCTCTGCATTTTCTCTGCAATTATTGCTTTTATCTCAACTATTTTCCGTAACTTTGCGAAAATAAAAACGTCTAAGGATGCCTCTGGCAAACTAGGACAAGTATCAAATTTTAAAAAGAGAAAAGGATGGAAATCAATTCATTCGCTATAAAAGTAAAGAAAGAGCCTACAGCCATCAGTCTTTTCGCTGGTGTAGGAGGTCTATGCACTAACCTCCAAAAATCTATCAAGAGCGGGAGCGTTCATTTCAGCAAATTGCGAGACACACTTATTTGGAAAAAACTCAATGCTCCTGAAAACATAGACGAGGTATACTTCCCTGTCTGGGAAGATGAATTAGAAGCCAACTTGAAGGATACGAAAAACTCCCTAAAAGAACTAATTCTTGACAACCTCAACACGGAGGAAGACATTCGCTTGACCAAGGCATACCTATATAGAAAAATCATTCGCTACTTTCGCCAATATGGTTGTCCTTGCAAGAAGAATTTCATTGGTGGCATAGAAGTTTACATCAAGGAAGCGGACGAGGGTACCAATTACTGGACATACCAGCGATATGGCTTGACCATAAGATACAATGACCAGATAAAGGATGGTTGGCAACTAGATATTACACAAGGAAGAAAATCCCTTGTCGGGAAAACACCAATTTACCTCTTGCAGTCCCTGCAAGATGAGCAGTTTCGTGTTATCGCAGGAACTATGATTCTGAAGAAATCAGAAATAGGACAACACCACATGGAGGCTACAAATGGGAAAATATACCCCATCGTAAACCACAGCATCAAGAGCGGACTCAAAATCCCTACTCACTACCATCGAGATGGCAACAAATATGTTACTAAATATAACGGCATAAGAAATTTCATATCCAAATGGATAAACATTCCAGCTTTCACTGAAAGCGTAGGAGTGGATTTGCCCAACAACGCCCACTTCATTCAACTGGCAGAAGAGAAAATCAACATCGTCGAGGAGAAAGCCAAAATGCTGAAATTTGGCAACAACCAGACAAATGTTAGTCCAGGCTACTGCTTCAAGAGATTTGGAGCTGCAGAGCGTCCTACAGAACATCGACATTTCTTTATCTGTCCACGTTCTCAGAATTTTACCCTTTGGCGTTTGTACTACATTTTCCAACAAGGAAAGGATTCCAAGAATGCTCCCAAAAACCGCTTGTCACCAGATGACATCGACACAAACAATTATCTATACCATACGATATGGATGGGCAATCATGCCTGGGCAAATGGCATGAACTTTATGTTCTCTGACGACGAGCATGCTTTGGCGGAACTAGAGAACCATCTTACGGCGATGAACTTCGAGCACGACAAGAAATACTTCGCTATCATCATTTCAGACGTAGACAGAGATGATGTCTCATCACCTCATTACCACCTCTATTACGACATGAAGTATCTCTTGATGAAATATAACATTGGCTCACAAGTGATTCACAAAAAGAGAGTGGATGAGAACAGTTTTATCAATTATATGGTGCCCAACATCGCAGCAGCTATAGCCGGCAAAGAAGGGGGCAAAGCATGGAAGATAGCCTATCCTAGCCAAGAGAATGATATGATTGTAGGAATCGGTGCTTACAGAGAGCATGGCATAAACCAACAATATATCGGATCAGCAGTATGCCTCGACAAAGAGGGAGAGTTACACAACTTTGATGCTTGTCTCAAAGGCAACTTCGAAGAGTTGAGAGCCACCCTTATCAAGGCTATATTGAACTTCTACGGAAAGTTCAAGCACCCCTCACGCCTCATCATCTATTATCACAAGAAGCTGAACCGTGACGAGTCTGACATCATAGAGGATGCCTTGCGAACCTGTCAAGTTAGTTGTCCTGTCATTGTAATCCATGTCACAGAGACGGACAATGAGGACTTAATGGCTTTCGACACATCATGCACCAACGTGCTGATGCCAGTAAGCGGCACATACATACATCTCCGCACTCGCAAAGGTTGCCACGAATACCTCTTATACAACAATGAGAGATATGGTGGATTTGGTGAAAAAATGCCGTTTCTCAGACCGTTCCCTGTCAAGATTTCCATCATGCCAGGAAGACGGAACAAAAAGGAATTGACAGAACAAGACGTCAAGGAGATTGTCACCTTGACCTATCAGACCACTCGCATCAACTGGAAATCTGTTTCCATGCGAAGTATGCCTATCACCATTGCGTATGCAGCACTGGTCGCTAAGTTTGTACCACATTTCCCGAATGGGCAATTAACTGAGTTTGGAAAAAATAATCTTTGGATGCTATGATTTTACCCATCACAGAATCAATACTAAGGGGCGAGCTTCGCCCCAACCTTATCACAGAGACTGTTTCATTCGAGAAGCAGTCTCTGTTGATGCGCCTTTTGCGCCATACTAAAGAAAGAGGCAATTTGCTAGAACTGGAGAAAGACATCATCAACGCACTTGATAGTCTGACCCAAGTAAAGGAGATATATCACAAAGACCGAGAGCAGAGAAATACTATAAGCTGCTTGAATCGCTCCACACAGATAGATTCATATACGAGAGTGTATAAAGCTGTATTGTCAGACATTATGACATGCCCAGAAATTTCAACTCCAACACTAAGAATGTACAAGACCATTCTCGACTTGGAAAAGCGACGCACCATTTGGGCTTTGGTGGAACTACATTCCATTATGAAAGACAATCGGTTTGTCCGACCAGAGATAAAAAGCCTTATGACCACCATCAAAGACTATTGCAAAGAGATAGATTCATGGAAAGCTGGCAAGAATAAAAACGTCGCTGTATTACTACAAAATATGCTCACAGAACTATACTTCAGTTTAATCCTAACATTCTCTCCCCTGTTATATACCCAAGGTAACCTTGACTTTGACGATGACTTTGGAGATTTCGTTTTCCTATGGAAAGGAGTCTTTCCAACGGAAGAAGAATTTGACAAATATCAAAAAGAGAAAGATAAAATCAAAGAGGAGAATATCGTCATACGACACAAGGACGCCCTTGTGGCAACAGAAGAGAACAAACAAAAAGAAAAACGCCCTCTAAGCAAGGCAGAAAGATTCTTGGAGGACACTACACAATATGATTTCTTGAAAATGCCAAAGATTGTCGCCCTTGACTCCAACAATGATAATCGAAGAAAAGAAAAAGCTATAAAGCTAATAGGGCAGATGCTTGATGCTCCTGCTCATGCCGCAGCCATGCTCGACTATCTAGGCTTTTTCTCATGGATAAAGGACAAATATGAGACAGGATATACACTTACTGCATACGACCATTTTTGCACCAAGGTTGTCATGGGGCAAAACGGTGAAGCATTCAAGAAATACAGACTTGCAATAAAACGTAATTCCAAGTCGCTGAAACCGTATCAATACTCAGGTGACATAGAGCAAGAATATGCCAATATAAAAAATGAGGTGCAATAGCCGTACTTGTCTCACACATAGTACAGCTATTGCCACAACTGTTGCTCTTGCCACTTTTCAGGAAACCCCATTGCTTTGGTATCAACAATTGGATACTTCTTTAATAGCTCTACTAAATCCTGCTTGAAAGAATTTCGAGGATAGACCACATCTATAAAATGCTTCAATATACAAAGGGTAAAGAACACCTTTCCTTGCACGACATCATTTGACACCCATGGAAAGCTTGGTCGATTCATTGTCAATGCACGCAAAGACAAATATCTGTTCCAAAGGCGCGCATGATGGCAACAAGTATTTCTTGTCAATGTTATTATAGTCATCCAAGAAATAAAAACAGGAACTGTCAAGCCAAAATATCTTGCTATTTTCTTACGTAGCTGGTTACTGGCTATATTTTCATATATTCTCGTCAATACACCTAAAGGAATGATTTCTGAAATCATCCACGATGGAGGGTAAGGATTGTCGTAAACATGATTGAAATGATTTATAAAATCCTCACGTGTATTCTGTAGTTCCTTATCTATCAGTGATTTTGTCTTAGAAAATTTGTCAAGATGAGCAAAGCAAGAAGAGTTAGTCATCCAAAACACATCGTTAGTCTCTGCACACGATATATTAACAATAGCACTTCTTACAGCTATCTCTATACGCTCAATCTGGTTAAATATCAACAAACGCAAATCCCTATCAAAGTCATAAAGTTGGGTTGCCTTACCCAAACTGCTTTTTACCTTAAAGAGATGCTCTTCCTTAGGAATTTTAAGAAAAGGGTACAAATAGCCGCTCAATCGGTAATAACCTATTGATTTTAGCAAAGCTTCGGCATCAGATACATCCGAACAATCCAAACCTCTACCTTCCATTATTCTTAATAGCTCTGATGGGGCTGTATATTGTTTATTGTACTGCATATCATAATTTACATACAAAAATAAAACGACCCGCCGATTTAAGCATTAAAAAGAGGCTTGGCGGGTTCTTGTGCTGCAAATATACAACTTTCTCTCGAATCTACCAAACTTTTTTGAGAATTTCTTTAAAAATTTCAGTTTTCCGTAAAAATCTTAGAGCTAGACCTATTTAGACCAACCAGACCAAAATAGGCCAAAATAGACCAGAATACATTTCTTCGTCGCCCAAGATAGACCAAGTTCTTTTGCAACCGAATCCATACGTCACATCGTTAGGGTTCGGAAAATGAACAAAAAATACATAATAAACAGTATGATGCCTGAAGCACAGTATGGCACGTACAAAAAAGAAGACACAGGCATACAAGACTCACAACCAGCCACAACACTAACCTTGCAGCCTTTGCAAAGTTTGCAAGGTTTGCAAAACGTGCAAAGTGTGCAGTCCACACAAGCCGTGCAAGCTCCTACCCTCACCCCACTCGACCAGTGGCACGACAACTATGAGGTGATGGAGATGTTTCACATCAGTCAGCGTACCTTGCAGACGCTCCGTTCCAACGGCAAGCTGCCCTTCGCCAAGATGGGCGGAAGATGCTACTACAAGGAAAGCGACCTGCAACGACTCATGGAGGAATCCTACAGAGACAGCAGAGTGAAGCCTATGCCAAAAGACAAGGTTATGCCAAAGGTCGAGCAACCAGCAAAGGAAGGAGGCACACCATGCCAATGACCATTGACCAACTCCACGAGCATCGGATGCAATATTACCGACATCCCATCTCTAACGTGTTGAGCCACAACCGTGTGAGCATCTACCATCTTTGGACTTACATCACCAACCCTCTGCTCTACAAGCAAGCCACGGACACGCTCCGTGGCATTGCCGACGAGAAAGAGCGCAAGGCTTTCAAGGCAAAGGAGTTTGACTACATCCTAGCAAGCGGCACCTTCAGCAGTCGCAACGACCAAGGTCTCATCCAGCACTCCAGTCTGCTCTGCATCGACATCGACCACATCGGTTACGAACAGGTGGAAGACCTCAAGCAGCAATTCATACACGATGAGGTGATGAAGGAAAACTTCGAACTGGAACTGGCCTTCCGCAGTCCTTCGGGTGATGGACTGAAGCTCATCGTAGCAATAGACTTGCAAGAGGCTGACCATGCCACTTGGTTTCTTGCTCTGCAAAACTACATTCGATTGAACTATGGAGTGGACATTGACCCTGCTTGCAAAAACGTGAGCCGAGCCTGTTTCCTACCCTACGACCGACATTGTTACGTGAACCCACTCGTATGCCCTTTTTAAGTGAAGAACGAAGAGTGAAGAAACAGCGTTCGGCGGCCGAAGGGAAAGCCAATTCAAATGCCTTTCAAATGGCATCATAACGTTATTAAAAACATCAAAAGTATAAGGAGATAATAATTATGAAAACAAATAAATCATTCAGCCCAAAGCAATGGGCTAACATCAATACTGCGGAACAAATCCGCACAGTGACCAATCGTATCGTGGAGATGGGTATCGACATCACCGCAGGCTATAACCGTTGGCGCAACATCGCCTTTGGCATCTCGCTCGAAATGGGCGAGGAAGGTAGAAGCTTCTTCCACGACATCAGTCGATTCAATGCTGATTACAACCACAAGGAATGCGACAAACTCTATGACGACTGTATCAAGCGACTCAATTCCAACAGCAACCATTCTGGCATCAGCATTGCTTCTTTCTTCGGTTATGCCAAGGAAGCAGGGGTTAACATTACCATGGGAGTTGCTAACAGCACAAAAAACGCAATCTCTACAAACATTGCAAATGATGCAAACCTTGCAAACTCTGCAAATGACGCAAACACAGAAGAACCCATCCCTCTGCCAACCTTCAGCGACAAAGTAGCCACCAACTTGCCCCCAATCTTCAAGGACATCACAACCTTGGGCAAGACACCTACCGAGAAAGACATGCTCTTGCTTGCCTCCATCACCATTCTGAGCGGAGCCTTCCCAGAGGTCTTCGCCATCTATGATGACATGCGAGTATATCCTAACCTCTTCACCTTCCTCGTGGCAAACGCTGCCAGCGGCAAAGGACGAACCTCTGCTTGCCTCAAGCTGGTGAGTCCTATAGAGCAAGAAATACGTGAGGCCAATAAACAGGAGGTGGACGATTACCAACAGCAACTCGCCGACCTGCGTGCCTTGGGCAACAAGAAGTCCGTTGCCATGCCTATGCCCAAGGAACCGCCTTATCGCTCAATGTTGATACCAGCCAACTGTTCCTCTACCGCTATCTACCAAGCCCTCCACGACAACCACGACCAAGGGATCACCTTCGAGACTGAGGCTGATTCGCTCGCCAACACCCTCAAGAGCGACTATGGCAATTTCTCCGATGGTCTGCGCAAGGGTTTCCATCATGAGGACATCACCTATCGACGTCGCAAGGAGAACGAGCACGTGGAGATTCACAACCCTAAATGGACGGTCTATCTCACAGGTACACCAGGACAGGTGAACAACCTCATCCCTTCACCAGAGAACGGACTTTTCTCCCGCTTTCTCTTTATGAAGGTGGATATTCCTGCCAAATGGCACAACGTGTTCAGCAAGGCTAAGCGCACCATCGATGAGGAAATGGAAGCCATCGGCAAGCGTGTGTTCCGCATCCATCAGCATTTGGTTGCTAGCAAAAGCATGAAGCCAAAGACTGGTCAGTCCTACTCGAATGACATTCTGTTTGAACTGACTGATGCACAAGGTGAGCAATTCAACAAATACTTCGACAGCCTAGTGGAGGAATACAAGAACATGTTGGGCAGAGACTTTGTGGCAAGCATCTACCGACTGGGACTGAGCACCTTCCGCATCGCCATGGTTTTGAGTATCGCAAGATTGGAGGAAACGCTTTCCGAAAGTCCCACAACCTCCATCTCTGAGAATGCAACAACCTCCATTATTTGCCGAGACGAAGACTTGGACAATGCCATAACCATCGCCGACACACTGATGCAGCATGCCGCAAAAATCTTTGCCACGCTTATGCCAAACAAGGAGGAAGACGGAACATTGGGAATCAAACTAAGCCCTAAGAGCGAAAGACTCTTCGAGAACCTTCCCGACAAGTTCAATCGCCAAATGGTTCTTTCTATCGGAAAAAAGCTTGGCATTCCTCAGCGCACAGCCGAGAAATATGTAGGCGAATATGTCAACAAGCACGGCTTATGCAAACGAACCGGAAACGGCGAATATGAGAAGGTTAAGCAACAAAACGCAGACGAGCGCAGCCTCCTACCGATGCTTGGAAAGTGCTAAAAAAATTAGTATCTTTGCAATGTGGTTAGGAAACGAGGGCTACGGACCATGATTTAGCTCAACGGCGACAAGACTTGCTCCGTACCCTCTCCGTACCTGCTCCGTACCAAGTCTATACATGCTCCGAGAAACTTAGTTTTGAGGGGATAAAGATAGAATTCATTTAGTGTTTAACAATTTAATATTAAAGAAAGGAACAAGATTATGGGAAAAATTAAACAAGGTATCCTTGGTGGATTCAATGGAACCGTAGGAACAGTAGTTGGTGGTAGTTGGAAGGGCATGGCTTACATGCGTGGCAAGGCCCAGAGTATCAAGAACCCTCGTACCGAGAAACAGATGTCACAGCGCATCAAGTTTGGTATGGCACAGAAGTTTGTCAAGATGATGACAGCCTACTTGCAAGTGGGTTTCCGCAACTACACCCAGCACCAGACAGCCACCAATGCGGCCATGAGCCACACCGTGCGCAACTGCATGGCAGGCAAGTATCCCGCCTTTGGTATCGACCCTAGCAAGGTATTGGTGAGTAGCGGCTCCTTGATGCCTGGCCGTTTCTGCACGGTGAAAGTGGCAAGCAACGTGGCGACCTTTTCCTGGGAGGACAACTCTGACGAGAGCCATGCCAGCATCGACGATTTCGCCATGCCTCTCGTCTACAATTTCACAAAGGGCGAGGCAGTATTCACCACCGAAGATGCGAGTCGTATAGATTGCAAAACTGTGTTGAAACTCCCTGCCGATTGGTCTGACGACCTTCTCTCCTGCTACATCGCCTTTGCCTCTGTGCAAAACTCAAGCGTGAGCAACTCTGTGTATGTAGGCGACGTGAAGAGCGATGGCAGTGTAGAGCAAGGTGCCAACGGCATCCTCTACAACGATGGTGTCATCGACAAGAACAAGCCAAACGAGGGTTCTAACAAGGGTAACAATGGCGACAGCAGCACTACCACCCCAACAAATCCTAGCGAAGGAAGCGGTGACGAAGGGCTAGAGTAACCTCATTTCTAAACAAAGAGGGTGTGTCATAAGTCTGTGACGCACCCTTTTTTATGTGTTTTTCTGTATATTATAGTTTAATCGTAGTCTTTCTTCACAAGGGTAATCTTATTATATTGTATAGAAACTTTACTTTTTTGTTTTATCGATAACAAAACTGCGCAAAAGCTCACAAAAGGGCATAATTGGCCCATACGGTAAAACTGTCCAAATTGAGTTTTATCGTTTTATCCCCAAATATTTCTTCAAATTGAATCCTATACCGAACAACCCTATGTCCATGTAAACTTTGTCCTTTCCGAAATGCCTGAATCGCTTGTAATGCATGTCTGCCTTCATCTGTCCAAACGCAGCTTCTGGCTCTATCGGTCTCTGACTCCTGTGTTTCATACCTTCCTCAGACGTCAGCAGCAAAAATGCTTCCTTTTTATACGCATTCAACTTATGGTTGACATATATGGTTCTGTTACCCTTGGCTTTCTTGCAAAGACTCCCAAGTGGACAGCCTTCACATTGCTGCGCTCTATATAATGATATGACGGACGCATAGCTTGAGTCACTTTTCGTTTGCCGTTGTCCGCAAGGATTCATGTGTTGTCCCATGGGACAGACGTATTGGTTCTAAAGCGGTTGATGGTTGCGAAAGACAGTCGCTTGCCTCCACAAATCCACATATAACGAACATCGTATTTAAGTGCGTCTACTATACCACGACAAGAATAAACGCCATTGATATAGGCAAAAATAACTAAACTTAGAAGCATCATTGGACTGTAAGGAGGAGCACCAGTCCCATCATAGGTATCCATGAGAGGGGTGATTATTTATACTCCTGCTGGGTACGCCATGTGAAATGAGAGGTGCGATGCTTGATGAGCCACTTGCCATCTTGCTTCACATATTCATCATCGTAATACACACCCTGGGTGGTCATCATCTTCTTGCCATTCTCATTGCCTATCAATACCACTTGGCAATAAGCTACACCCTTGGCTGTATTACCCTCTATCTTCACAGTTTGCTGACCATTGATATGATAAACGATGTCGAAGAGAGCGAGATAGGAGCCAAAGGCATTGCCGATGTTTTCACGACCAACAAGGCTGGTTACTTTTTGGTCGCCTAAGTAAGAATCCACCACGGCATCCTCGGTAAAGAGCCATTTCTGCGCCTCCGTGTTCTTTTGGTCAGCAAGTACGGAGAAGGTATCCACCAAGTTTTTCAACTCCATACGGTCATAGAGTTCTGCCACCTTGTTATCTTTCACACTCTTTGCCATGGCAGTAAACACGGTACACATAGCAAATAAAACACATAAAATCTTTTTCATATTTTTCCTTGTTTATTTTATTCGGTTGCAAAATTAAGGCGAAAAAGTCGGATAGCAGTTACCAAATTTTCCTACTTATTTTCACGGATTACCGAGATTTCATCTTTTATAGAGATTTTCATTTAGAAAATCGTGAAATTTAAAGGACTTTACAAGAAAAATTGTATAACTTTGCATTCAAAACAATACAAGACAAATGGATAAAGACGTTTTACTTTACAATACCACGGAGCAGCATCGCTTTCCTTCCGATTTCTTGGGGCAATATCACATACACATCCTTTGCCTCAAGGGAAAGATGCAGTTTGCCTATGCCAACCAAACATTCCAACTCAAGGAAAATAAATTTGCCATCTGGCAGTTAGGCTCAGAGATTACAGATGTAATCTATTCTCCAGACTTTGAGGCAGAATTTCTACTTATCGGGCGACAGTTCTTGATGGAATACAATCCAGAAACCTTATGGGCTACCAAGGCATACGTTTATATCAAGAGCAACCCTATCTTCCATCTTGATACCCAAGAAAAGAAGTTGATAGAAGCTGATTTCCGTAGTTTCCGCTTGCGCATCGATTTTGAGAACCACCTATTTTATAAAGAGGTACTTGGCAGAAAGGTACAAGTCTTCCTCTTCGACTTATGGCATATCTATAAGGAGGAGTTGAAGAAAATGGAGGGAATGAGCAATACATCGGCAGGACTCTTCAATCGATTCATGGACTTGATTCGCCAGTATGCTATTGTAAACAGAGAAGTGAATTTCTACAGTGACAAACTATGCGTTACCCCGAAATATCTCTCAGAAATCGTCCGCAAGGGAAGTGGTTATCCTGCCTCCTATTGGATCAACGCCTTTGCTACGCAAGAAATCGTAAGGATGCTGAAGACCACCGACATGACTATCCAAGAAATAGCAGATGCCATGCATTTCTATAATCTATCCCACTTCAGTCGCTTCACCAAGCGAATGTTGGGACTATCCCCTACAGCCTATCGGGATAAAGTCTGCGGTCAGCAAGGTTGAACGGAGATTGTAACTGGGAGGGCAGGTTTCCAATACCTGTCCTCCCAGTTACAATCTTGCTCCCATCCAGTTCGAAAGTATACACATTTTATAAATCCGTAGATACGATAAATTAATCAGTATTTTGGGTTATCATCCTTTGGAATATTTGAAGTAATTTTGCACCCGGAATCAAAAAGGTTTCAATTAACAATAAAAACGAACAAACATGGGAAAGAAAAAAGTATTTTCAATGATTGCCACCCTGTTGATTGGTATCATCCCTTTCACATCGTGCGCACAAAACAACAAAGGAAAGGAACAGAATATGGACAACAAAAAGAAACTCGTCGTTTATTTTTCTCGCACAGGAGAAAATTATGCCGTTGGCAACATCAAGAAGGGTAATACGCATATCATCGCCGACATGATAGCAGAAGAAGGCAAGTGCGATACCTTCCAAATCGTACCAGCGGTTGCATATCCTGATGATTACAACAAGTGCATTGACGTAGCTAAGAAGGAGCAGGAATCCAAGGCTCGCCCAACCATCAAGGGAGATGTAAAGATAGAGGATTATGACGTCATCTTCATCGGTTATCCGAACTGGTGGGGCGACATGCCAATGCCTGTCTATACTTTCATCGAGAAGCACAACTGGCAGGGCAAGACCATCATCCCTTTCTGCACACATGAGGGCAGCGGACTGGGTAGCACTGACAGCAAACTAAAGGCTGCATGCCAAGGAGCCACCATGCTGAAAGGTTTGGCTGTGCAAGGCTTTGTCGCTCAAAACCAGCAATCCAAGGCTAAGGAGAATGTCAGCGCATGGTTGAAAGGACTGAAATATTGATTTTAGAATGTCATTATAAGGATAAATAAGAATAGTAAGAGATTATGGATGTAATGATATTGACCGGTGCAGGTCAGATTGGTATGGCGATTACTCGCCGTATGGGATATGGAATGAAAATCGTGATTGGCGACAAGAGCAAGGCAAATGCTGATGCCATCGCCAAGACGATGAATGAAGCTGGATTTGATGCTATAGCCGTAGAAATGGACTTATCTTCTCGTGCTTCCATTTTAGGTTTGATAGCCGAGGCTCAGAAATATGGAGAGATTTCCATGTTGGTGAATGCCGCAGGTGTATCGCCAAGCCAAGCCAGCATCAAGACGATATTGAAAGTGGATTTATATGGTACGGCAGTATTGTTGGAAGAAGTGGGCAAGATCATCAAGCATGGTGGCGTAGGAGTTACCATCTCCTCACAATCTGGTCATCGTATGCCAGCCCTTACTCCTGAGCAAGATGCCCTTCTTGCCCTCACTCCTACCGAGGAACTCCTCTCCTTGGATATGTTGCAAGAGGAGAATATCCATGATACGCTCCATGCTTACCAGATGGCAAAGCGTTGCAATGTGAAGCGTGTGATGGCTGAGGCTGTGAAATGGGGAGAGCGTGGCGCACGCATCAACAGCATCTCTCCTGGCATCATCGTCACCCCACTTGCCTTGGATGAGTTCAATGGTCCTCGTGGTGACTTCTACAAGAATATGTTTGCCAAGTGTCCTGCTGGTCGTCCAGGTACGGCAGATGAGGTAGCAAATGTAGCCGAGCTGTTGATGTCAGGCAAGGGTGCCTTCATCACAGGTGCCGACTTCTTGATGGATGGAGGTACCACCGCCTCTTACTTCTATGGACCATTGAAGCCTGAGAAGTAATTACCCCTATACTGATGCTGGTTTTGCACTGTCCCTCAACAACTTCCTTGACCGCCAGAAGAACAGAGCCAGCATCAGGATGGCGGTAATCGTCCATGATACTGGATAAACCATGACGAGGTGGTCAAAGCCTCTCCAACCGGGCATGAAGGCATAAAAGACAGTTGCTTACCTCCGCAAATCCACATGTAGCGAACATCGTATTTGAGTACGTCCGCTATGCCACGACAAGAATAAACGCCATTGATATAGGAAAAAATAACTAAACTTAGAAGCATCATTGGACTATACGGAGGTGCACCAATCCCATCATAGGTATCCATGAGAGGGTTGATGTCCATACTGCGAACTAAAAATGTTTTTTAAAGATTTCGTATCTGTGAAAAGAAAAAAATAAAAAAGGGTGCGTCACAGACTTATGACACACCCTCTTTTTGTTATCTTCATCCTTCTATCTGCGTATTTGGCCAATTCACCAGATACAGCATTTCGGTGGCTCGGGTAAAGGCGGTATAGAGCCAGTGGATATAATCGGGAGTAAGCATATCATCCGTCATATAGCCCTGGTCTACATAGACATGCGACCACTGTCCTCCCTGCGCTTTATGACAGGTAACGGCATAGGCAAACTTCACTTGCAAAGCATTGAAATACGGATCCTGGCGGATAGCCTTCATTCTATCCGCCTTGAGCGGAATATCCTGATAATCTTCTTCTATCTGCCGGAAGAGCTGTTCCTGCTGCTCATGGGTCAAGGCTGGCGCCTCACTCGTCAAAGTATCCAGCAGAACCGTAGCCTCCAGTTCATAATTATCATAATCGGGAAATTTCAACAGAAGGGTGGCAAAATGAAAGCCGTAGAGGTCGATGCGACGGCTCACCTTCATCACCTTCGCCCTATCGCCATTAGCCAGGAAAGCAGGAAGTTCGTTACTTTGAACTTTGAGATTTGAACTTTGAACTTTATGATTAGTTAAATTATTAAATTGGCTTTCCCTTCGGCCGCCGAACGCAGTTTCTTCACTCTTCACTCTTCGTTCTTCACTTACTTTCTTCCTTTCTTCCTCCATCCAATAATAATTGTTCTTCACAATCATCAGCATGTCGCCACTCTCGAGTTCCTCTTCCCTATCAAGCACCATGTTGCGGATACCCTGGTTGAAGATGTTGGCGCGCTTGTTGCTACGAGTCACAACAATGGTATCGTCCAGTCCTACATGATGATAACTGTCGCCAAGAGCCTCGATGAGTTCTGCACCCGGCATTTCCCTGATATCCGAGAAACCGGAGAAACGGATTTTAGGTAGTTGGGTAATGTCATCGTGGGTAATCATCTGGCGGATACGGGTAGCATTAAAGAGAATACCCGACTGCTGACTCTGACGGACTACTTCGTTCAAATCGCACTCATAAACCGACAGTCCATATCCCTGGAGCATCGCAGCAGAAAGAGCTGGTGATTCTTCCTCACCAACAGGAGGCAACTGTGCCTTATCGCCTATCAGCAAGAGGCGGTCGTTACGTCCCTGATATACAAAATGAATCAGATCATCTAGCAGACAGCCGCTGCCAAAGGTGGTTCCGCCCAATCCCAGATTGGCAATCATCGAAGCCTCATCTACCATGAAAAGCGTATCAGTATAGAGATTATCATTGAGATTGAACTGTCCATCCACTCCGGCAAACGCCTTTTCGCGATAGATGCGGCGATGAATGGTATAGGCAGGCATCCCGCTGTTCAGAGAGAAGACCTTAGCCGCCCTACCCGTAGGAGCAAGGAGCATTACCTTCTGGCGAACAGCACGGAGCGTACGGACGATAGCACCCGAGAGCGATGTCTTACCGGTACCCGCACTACCCCGGAGAATCATCACAGCATGAGGATTACTATCCGTCATAAACTGCACGAAAACATCGAGCGCTTGAGCCTGTTCTGGGGTTGGCGGAAAGCCAAATTGCTGTAATATCTGATATTTTAACTCTTCAATGTTCATATTTCGAAAACTTTTAGTATCTTTGCAGAAAATTTACTGCACCTATTTGCTGTGCAAAAGTAATAATACTTTTTGAAATGAGAAAAAGAATAAAGAATAATTATATTTTGGGAGCATGCGTCATCATCATGATGCTACTCTGTATTCTGAGTGTAAGCCAGCCCATCCGCTTCCAGAAAACCATGACTAGCAGAGAAGCAGAGGTGAAGGAGAAACTGATGCAGATACGTCAGGCTGAAGAGAAATACAAGGCGAAACACGGCGTATATACAGGCGATTTTCCGACACTGGTAAAAGGCAAGTACTTACAGGAAGATGCCCAATACATTCCCTATGCCGACGGTAAGAAGTTTACACTTGCTGCCACGGTTATCGTAGGAAAAAGCGGTAAGCAGATTCCGGTGATGGAATGTGGGGCCGGTTATGAAACCTTCCTCGACGGACTCGATGAAGGTTCCATCCAGCAGAAGATAGAGGAGGCCAACTATGCCGGCAACTATCCCGGACTCAAGATAGGCGATTTAACGACAGATAATAACAACGCAGGTAATTGGTAACAGATATGCAAATAAAAAGTAACAACATTCAGCAAGCACGACTCACCATCCGCGTGAGCAGAAACACCCTCAGCTTTTCGGTAGTTGACCGTGAAGCTGAGCATCAGCTCATCTATGAACCTTACACAGTAAAGAGTGGTGTTTCGATGGCAGCCAACTTGCGTCAGGCTTTCAAGGAGAGTACTCTCCTGCAGCGGGGATACCAGAAGGTACGCGTATATCTCGATTCGCCTATCCTGCTGGTTCCTATCGAGGAATTTCATGAAGAGGATATCGATGTGCTCTATCAGCATGCCTTCAACAGTCATAACAGCGATGCCATTCTCTACAGAGTACAGCCGGAACTGAATGCGGTAGCGGTATTTCCTATCAACAAGGATTTGAAGATGGTGGTAGAAGACAACTTCAAGGATGTCCGCTTCACACCTATCATGCAACCGATGTGGCACTATCTGCATCATCGCAGTTTCACCGGCATTCACCGCAAGCTCTATGTTTATTTCCACGACAAGAAGCTGGACGTTTTCGGTTTCGAGAAGAACCGTTTCAAATTCTTCAACTCGTTCAATGCCGAGCATGCCAAGGATGCCCTCTATTTCATTCTCTATGTATGGAAGCAGTTAGGATTCAACCAGATGCAGGATGAGTTGCATGTATCAGGCAATGTTCCTGATAAGGATTGGTTCCTCTACAACACGAAACTCTACATCAAGAAGACCTTCATTCTGAATCCTGCCGCCGAATTCAACCGTGCGCCTATCACAGAGATTAAAGGTCTGCCATTCGATTTGATGGCGCTGTACTTAAGTAAGTAAGACAAGAGTTGATAGTTAAAAGTTGATAGTTAAAAATTCAACAGAATAGCTTATCATAAAGTTCAATGTTCAACATTCAAAGTTCAAAGTAAATATGAGAATCATAACAGGACAATATAAGGGACGCCATTTCGACATTCCACGTTCGTTTAAGGCGCGTCCGACAACAGATTTTGCAAAGGAGAACATCTTTAATGTGCTGCAGGGATATATTGATTTCGAAGATACCTCTGCCCTCGACCTTTTTGCCGGTACGGGCAGCATTTCGCTCGAACTGGTATCACGAGGCTGCAGCCGGGTAATCAGCGTAGAGGCCGACCGCGATCATGCCAACTTCATACGCCAATGTTTTCAGAAGTTGGGCGAAGACAAAGATATTCTGATTCGTGGTGATGTATTCCGTTTTCTGAAGACCTGCAAGCAGAAGTTTGACTTTATCTTTGCTGATCCTCCATACGCCCTGAAGGAGTTGCCGCAGATTCCAGACCTCGTTCTGAATGGCGACTATCTCAACGAAGGAGGCATCTTCGTCTTTGAGCATGGCAAAGACTATGATTTCTCCGAGCATCCACGATTCCTGGAACACAGAAGTTACGGGAGCGTAAACTTCTCAATATTCAGATAGAAAAAAAATCCCCGTTTGCACCAGACAAGATGCAAACGGGGATTTATTCGTTACAACAGCGGAGAGAGTAATCTTACCGTACTCTCGAAAAGACGCTGCAGGAACGGACGTTTTACGAAATAAGATACATCATCTACCAGGATACTCTTCGCCTCATCCCGCAGATAGACAGCCTTCACGCGCTGCGCCATCCCCTCATCAAAGAAGAACGCATTCGCTTCGAAATTATTCTCAAAACTTCGGAAATCGATATTCGTACTGCCTATCGTACAGAGATTATCATCACTTACGAGCAATTTGCTATGATTAAAGCCTGCCGTATAGAGATAAACCTTTACGCCAGCCTCTATCGCCTCCATCACATACGAACGTGATGCCCACTCTACCAGTTTGGCATCAGCATGACGGGGCAACATCAGACGGATATCCACACCCGCCAGAGCTGCTGTTCGCATGGCAAACAATACTGGTTCAGTTGGCAGGAAATAAGGCGTTTCCATATACACATACTTCCGGGCCTGAAGCAGGATGCGGACATAGCCCTGCATGATATCAGGCCAAGGACTGATAGGACTGCTCGTAACTATCTGCACGAGACAATTGTTGCGGATATGCGCACTGACCGGCGGATAATACTGGCGATTGGTAACTAATGTACGGTCTACGAAATACCAGTCTACCAGAAAGGCTCTCTGAATGGCGTAAACGCCACCGCCTTCAATACGGAGATGCGTATCGCGCCAAGCCTGTTTCTTATCACCCTTCACATAGCGCAGAGCTATATTCATGCCGCCGATAAAGCCCACCTTACCATCTATGACACAGAGTTTGCGGTGGTTACGATAGTTTACCTTACTCGTAAAAGCCGGAAAGCGGACTGGCATGAACGAATGTACATCAATGCCTGCATCACGCATACGTTCAAAGAATTCATCCTTCACCTTCCAGCAGCCTACATCATCATAAATCAGTCGCACCTCTACTCCCTGCTCCGCCTTATCAATCAAGGCATCAGCTATCAGATATCCCAAGGCATCGGCTTCGAAGATATAGGTATCGAGATGAATATGATGCTTTGCCTGTCCTATATTATATAATAAGGTAAGGAAGAAATCATAACCATCGGTATAAATATCCACCTGATTATCTTTAAAAGGCAGCGCCCAACTCTGGTTGGCAAAGAGATTCATCAGCGGTTTATTGCTGTCTGGCAGGTGAAGATTCTCCTGCTCTACAAACTCGAGCATGGAGCGCTTGGTGAGCTGGTCCATGCTGCGGTCGCTGATAAGCCGTTCCTTGCGGGTATTCTGTCCGAAGAAGAAATAGAAGATGATACCCACAAAGGGGATGAAGAAGAAGACCAATATCCATGCCATCGTCTTGGCGGGCTGACGATTGTCCATCAAGACGGTGATGATAGCCGGAACGGTTATCACGACATAAAGCAACAGATATATCCAGTGAAAATAAATCATATAGCATTTCTCCTTTTAAATCTCTAATACTTCATTACAGAGTTCCTCCCCACAGGACAGGGGGCTCCGGCTAATTGAAGATATTGTTTGCCTGACTCGCCAGAAGCGTGTTCATCTGCTTGAGTTTCATAAACTCCTGCAGCAGTTCACGATTGGTCGGATTCTTGGCAAACTCCTGCTGTACCTCAATAATACGCTGAGCAATATAATGAGTGCGGAAGCTCAAGATGTCTTTAAAGACAAACTGACGGAGTTTATCGGCACTCATCTTCATCTGCAGACTAGCCGTAGATACCTCCTGGGCACCTGTAGGCAAACCAGCCAACCTGCTGATTTCCGGATTCGGATGATTGGCAAAATAAGTTTCGGCCACAAAATCATCTTCTTTTTCCAGATGCTCCACAGCCTCCTGCATAATCTGATTATATAAATCATTATGAAATTTGAACCCATCTCCACCCAAATCAAGACTGATATACTGGGCCACAGCTACCTCCACATCATTGCCGTCTACATCCTGTACTGTGATGAGCTGGTCGCCATGATGAATAATCAGCTGTACCAGAAGTCCTTCTACCTCCAGGAGTTTATCCAGTGGGGTAACCGCTCTCATCGCTGATTGCGCCTGCTGCGCTGCCGCTACAGGCGAATCTTTCAATCCCGCAGCACGTCGCTCTGCCTTTACCTGCTCACTCATACCGTTGCGCACAAAATTATTCAAGGCATTCACGATAATTGCCTCGTTCACGCCCAAACGGTGAGAACAGTCGGTGATATAAGAAGCGCGCGTTATCTGATTCTTGATTTTCGAGATGCTCTCTACAATCGAATTGATAGCCTGGCTTCTCTTTACAGGGTCTGTCACACCGCGCAGCAGAATATCGGTCTTAAATTGTATGAAATCGGTCTGATTTTCCTGAATATATCTTCTGAATTCCTCTGCCGAATGACTGCGGGCGAAACTGTCTGGGTCATTGCCGTCAGGAAGAAAGAGCACCTTTACGTTCATCTCTTCTTCGAGCAGCATATCGGTACCTCTCAGCGCAGCATGAATACCCGCTTTATCGCCATCATAGAGAAGAACGATATTACTGGTAAAGCGGTGCAGCAATCTAATCTGATGCACGCTCAGCGCTGTACCCGAGTTGGCCACTACATTTTCGATGCCACACTGATGCATCGAGATAACATCGGTGTATCCTTCCACCATAAAGACACAATCCTCCTTGGCTATCGCCTTCTTGGCCTGATAGAGTCCATAGAGTTCGCGCTCCTTATGATAGATAACGCTATCAGGCGAGTTGACATATTTCTGGCTGATGCCCTTGGTTCTGCTGTCGAGCACTCGTCCGCCAAAAGCCACCACCTTGCCGCTCACGCTGAACCAGGGGAAGATGGCTCTGCCCGAGAAACGGTCAAGAATTTTATCATCACCCGACTTATTGCCGGCTTCGTCCTTATCCACCTTGAAGCAGAGTCCCGTATCAACCAGATATTTCGGATTATAGCCAGCCGCCTTAGCCGCTTCAGCAAGAGCAGTACGCTTAGGGAGCGCAAAACCCAACTGGAATTTTCTGATGATATCATCTCTGAAACCTCTTCCTCGGAAATAGGCCATACCGATAGCGATGCCATCCACATCATGCAAGAGAATATCCTGAAAATATTTCGCCGCCCAATCGTTGACGATAAACATGGATTCCCTTTCGCTCTCGCGCTGTTTTTCTTCGTTGGTCAGTTCCCGCTCCTGAATCTCAATTTTATATTTCTTGGCGAGCCAGCGAAGGGCATCGGGATAGGTCATCTGTTCCAGTTCCATCAGAAAGTTGATTGCATTGCCTCCCTTTCCGCAGGTAAAACAATGACAGATACCTCTTGTTGGAGATACGGAGAAAGATGGATTGGAATCGTTATGAAAAGGACACAAGCCGACATAATTGATGCCACGCTTCTTGAGCGTAACAAATTCAGATACCACCTCTTCTATCTTGGTGGCATCCATAATTTTTGCTATCGTCGGTCTGTCTATCATTATATATTTTCTTATTTTCTGCTTTTACTATGCAAAATTACTATTTTTCTTTGAAAACACAAAGAGAAACGGACAGAAAAGTAAAAATGAAACATATTAAAATCTAAAGGTTACATAAAATAAAGTACATTCGGATAGTTTTGACTACCTTTGCAACCGGCAAAAATACATTGCTGACAATCGGAAAATAACAACAAGATAAATAAACATGAAACTAAACAACATCAAGCGAACATTCCTGGCAAGCGCTGCCCTGCTCTCAACTATCAGCATGAGCGCAGCCGACAGATTTGTAAATTTCAAGCAAGGAGACTTGCTGCTGAATGCCAATAACCGGGTAGAAATCTACATGGACACCAACGACTGCAAAGGAGTGAGCTATGCTGCTCATGCCCTGCTGAAAGATATCAAAAGTGTGAGTGGAGCCACAGCCACCCTCACCTCGGATGCCGGTTTCCTGAAAAAAGCCGACACAGCCCGACCAGCTATCCTCGTAGGCACCATCGGCCATTCTGCAGCCATCGACCAACTGGTGAAACAGAAGCGCATCAACAGAAATCTGCTGAAGGGCAAACGTGAAAAGTTTATCATCACGCTCATAGATGGTCAGCTCGTCATCGCAGGCAGTGACCGCCGAGGCACCATCTACGGCATCTACGAACTCTCGCAGCAGATGGGCGTATCGCCTTGGTATGACTGGGCAGACGTACCTGTAGAGCATCACGATTCCATTTTCGTAAACAAGGGAATCTATACTGATGGAGAACCAGCCGTACGTTATCGCGGCATCTTCCTCAACGATGAAGCTCCCTGCCTCACCTCTTGGGTAAAGAACACCTACGGCACCGAGTATGGCGACCACCGTTTCTATCAACGCGTCTTCGAACTGGTATTGCGACTGAGAGGTAACATGATGTGGCCTGCCATGTGGGGCTGGGCTTTCTACGCCGATGACCCTGAAAACGAGAAGACGGCAGATGAGATGGGCGTAGTGATGAGTACTTCCCATCATGAGCCGATGGCACGCAACCATCAGGAATACGCCCGCAACCGAAAGGGATGGGGACCTTGGAACTACCAGAAGAACAAGGCTAACCTGCAGAAGTTCTTCCGTGAGGGAATAGAGCGCATGAAGGGAACTGAACAGATTGTAACCATCGGAATGCGTGGCGACGGCGATGAGGCGATGAGCGCAGAGGCTGATACAAAGCTGATGACCAACATCATCAACGACCAGCGTAAGATTATCGCTGACGTAACCGGAAAGAAGGCAAGCGAAACCCCGCAGGTCTGGGCACTATATAAAGAGGTGTTGGATTACTACGACAAGGGCATGAAGGTGCCCGACGATGTAACCCTGCTGCTCTGCGATGACAACTGGGGCAACGTGCGCCGTGTGCCGAATGCCAAGGAACGCAAGCACAAAGGCGGTTGGGGCTTATATTATCACGTAGATTACGTAGGTGCTCCAAGAAACTCAAAGATGCTCAATGTTACTCCTGTGCAGAATCCTTGGGAACAGTTGACGCTTGCTTACGAGAATGGCATCGACCGTCTCTGGATTCTCAATGTGGGCGACCTCAAGCCGATGGAATATCCTATCAGCCAGTTTATGGACATGGCTTGGAATCCACGTAAATACGATGCAAACAACATCACCCGTCATACCCGCGACTGGTGCGCACAGCAGTTTGGTGAATCGCAGGCCGATGAAGCTGCCCGCATTCTTAACCTCATCTGCAAGTACAACGGCCGCTGCACCCCAGAGATGCTCAACAAGAACACCTACAGTCTGGAAAACGGTGAATGGCAGGAGGTGGTAAATCAGTATCTCCAGCTCGAAGCCGATGCGCTGCGCCAGTACAACAGTCTACCGGCATCCTATCACGATGCCTATCGCCAGATCATCCTCTTCCCTATCGAGATGATGAGCAATCTGCACCAGATGTACTTTGCCCAGGCACAGAACCATGCCCTCTACAAGCAGGGCAATCCAAAGGCGAATGTATGGGCTGATGAATGCGAGCGCCTCTTCAAGCGCGATTCACTCATCTGCGACTATTACAATCATAAGATGGCTGGCGGCAAGTGGAACGGAATGATGACCCAGAAGCATATCGGCTATAAGAGTTGGAATGATGATTTCGAGAAGGATACCTGTCCGGAACTCTTCCGGGTAACCTCCAAGGATGGAGTGATTATCAGCGAAAACAACGGCGTGGTAGAAATCGAAGCTCCTTACTATAGCAGCAAGACGGATGCTGCCGAGGTAAAATGGACAGAGATTCCATTCATGGGCAAAAGCGTATCGGCAATGACTCTGATGCCATATACTAAGAGTGTAAAGGGAGCTAGCATCACTTACAAGTTTAAGATGCAAGTTAGCAAAACTTCGGATGGCAAGGCATTTAATGGCAAGCAGAAGGTTCGCATTCATGTGATTACCAAATCAACCTTGGATTATCTCAACAAGGGCGGCTTAACCTATGGTGTAAGTTTAGATGGGGCTTCTCCTGTAGAGGTTAACTTCAACAAAGATTTGAACGAGAAGCCGGAGAACATCTACAATATCTATTATCCAACGATAGCCACTCGCATCGTGGACAAGGTGATAGAGCTAGAGCTGCCAGCCTCATCCGATGGCATCCACACCCTCACCCTCACTCCTAACGACCCAGCCATCGTCTTCGAGAAAATCGTGATTGATGGAAGAGGAGGGAAAAAGAGTGTCAAGGTGATTTAGACTGGCTGCATACAAACCTGCCAGTTTACATACGTTGAATAACTATTTATCCGGAATTTACTGTGATGTAAGATCAGAAATCCCCAGCCTTTTTTCTCAAGCAGGCTGGGGATTAGACTCTCCTGTCAGATGAACATTTTTATACTGAACTTTCGCATGTGGGGAAGTTAAGGGAAGTAAAAGGTTACATGATTCTCATCAGAACGTTACATTAATGATTTTCCCCCGATTGTCTTCCCTTGCGCTTTGCAATTTTTCCCAAAGCATTGATCGATTCAAGATAAGCCTCCTCTACTGGAGTTAATACCTTTACCTGATATTTTCGATACTCAGCTATAGCTTTGTCCATTGCCTCTTCATGGCTGATACTTCCCGACCCCTTCAACAAAGGTCGCCCTGTGGATTGCAGGATAGTATCAAGTTGTTTCACATAATCCATCATATAGACTGGGCGATGCTCCATTGCCATAATCTCGGCAAAATCAAAATAACCGGAAACAAGATTATTGAGTATCTTCAGCTCATTTTCTTTCAGATAGTTCTTGGCTATTTTGATGTCTTTGATAGCTGGCAGTTCGCCCTCAAATGTCGTCAAGCCCATAAATGGTTTGTCGGCATCCGCACGCTCATAGATAACTTCTGCCGCAGTATGCCCATGAGCAGCATAGTGCAACTTATTTTGCACGATTTTAAAGAAAAGCTTTGAGGCATCAGTTCGAGGGTCATAGTCAACACTTGTGGCATAGATGTCCAGAACTTGTCGATAGAGCACCTTTTCTGACGAACGAATATCACGGATACGGTCGAGCAACTCTTTCCAATAGTTGCCACCACCAAGATTTTTGAGTCGTTCATCGTCCATCGTAAACCCTTTTACGATGTACTCATTCAGTCGCTCTGTAGCCCATTGACGGAAACGTGTGCCTTGAATAGATTTTACACGATAGCCCACAGATATGATAACATCAAGGTTGTAGAACTTCACTTCTTTGCTTTGGGTTTTTCCTGCCATAGCACCATGCTGAGTGGTTATTCGGAATTTCCGAACAACCACTTTTTCATCAAGTTCTCCCTCTTTAAAAATATTTGATATATGTTCTACTATCGTAGACTTACTCTTATTAAACAAGGAGGCGATTTGATCTTGGTTTAGCCAAACCGTCTTATTCTCCAATCTCACATCAAGCTTCACGCCATCATCAGATTGGTAGATGATCATTTCTCCCAAATCAGTTTGGGGTGCGTCCTCCCATTTATAGCCACAATCCAAGCAAAGATGCAGTACACCCTCTGTCTGCACATTGTCAGAATTGCACTTTGGACATTTTATATTATTATTCATCATTGTTTCGTCTTTGTTATTATCTAAGTCAAAAAATGATATTCTTGTATGACTTATGCTTAGACATTATTATTTTTCCATTTCCTTTCTTTGAAAGCAGGATGTCACCCTTCTGATAAGCAACAACAGTCCCGACATTAGGATCACTTTTTTTATTTCACTTCTCTCTCAACATCCATTCCCACGTAGGAAGAACATGAACCTGCTTGCCATCTATCTCAAGCTCTTCCTTCTCCTCCATCGTAAGAATATATCCCTCAGCCAAGCCATAAGCATTCATGGCTTCCATCAGCCCCTCGATTTCCCGCTTGCGAGTTTTCTCGTCATTCATCACTATCGTTACTTGATAAGCATTCATGATTCTCATGCCCTCTCTAACAACAAAGTCGCACTCCTTCTTATCTGCATGATAAAAAACATCATATCCGCGGCGTTTCAACTCGATGAATACGATGTTTTCCAACTTCACTCCCATATTGTCGGTGGCATTGAATCCAATGCGACTCACGATGGCATTGTCGATGAAGTAAATCTTCTTCGGGTTCAGCATCTGCACCTTTACCGATAGCGAATATTTCATGAGCTGGAATATCATATAGGTTTGCTCGATGTACTCCAAATAGTTTTTGACGGTTTCGGAATGACGAATGCCCACTATCTTACCCAGTGAGGTATAGGTAATGCGCTTCGTGGCATTGCTGGCGAGATAAAAGATGAGTTCCTGCATCTCCTTATCATTGGTCAACCCATTACGAGCCATCACATCACGGAAGATGATGCTATCGTAGAGTGACGAGAGGTAACGAGTGGATGACGACTGGAGATACTTAGGAAATCCACCTTTCTCCAAATACTCCTTGAAATGCCCCAAGAGAATGGCACGCTTGCTGGTTAGATAAAAGTCCTTGGCTTCCAGCTGCACCTTTGCCAACTGCAAGTATTCTTGAAAGGAAAAAGGGTAAATCTCCACTGCGATATAACGCCCCGTGAGATGAGTGCCAAGTTCTCTACTCAGCATCCGGGCATTTGATCCAGTTACAATCACCTTATTGCCTTCGTTGTAGAGACGGTGCACAAAGGTCTCCCAGCCCTTCACATTCTGTATCTCATCAAAATAATAGGTATGCTGCTCACCAAAGAGTTCGAAGAAACATTCTTGCAATGTTTGGAAATCTGCCACAGTAAAGTTGACCAGTCGCTCATCATCAAAATTGAAAAAGAAGTCTTGCTCCGGCAATTTACTGCGCATTTGCTGGAGCAAAACAGACTTTCCACAACGTCTTATACCAGTAATAATCAGTATCTCCGTTGTGGTAAGCCACTCTTCCTCTATGTCTCTCGGCACAGTATCTTGTGCTATATTCTTGCAGTATTCCTGCTGCTCAAATATAATTTGCTTTAATAACTCTTTCATGTTCAATCATTTATTTGCTTGCAAAAATACGATTTTTTAAGTAAACAACCAAATAAATCTTCATTTTTGTTCATTCTGAAAGAGTAATTTATATCATTTTTGCTCATTCAGAATGAGTAATTCAGGGCAAAACCGCTCATTCCGAATGAGTATTTCTTGAAACTGACAAGGGTAAGATGGATGGTAACAATGTTGCGACTTATATGATGCAAGGAAGCAACCATAACGATGCTAGGAAGCAATTATAACGATGCAAGAAAGCAATTATAACGATGCAAGAAACCCTTATTTGTAATTGCATGACATTTGTCATGCGATTATACGACACTAATCATACGACCGGATGACAAATGCCGTATAATCACACGACATATACCAATGTATAAATAAACCTAATATTTTACACCAAAACATACAAGTTATCACATTATTATATATATTTGCATCATCTTTCATAGAAGACAAAGAATATAGAAAACAACGAACCATTAAACAACAAGAAATATGGAACTGAAATACGACATTTACATGCTCAACAATGCCCAGGGCACAGGAGAAAAGCGCCAATACGTTCGAATCGTGCAGCATGAACCTATGACCGAGAAGCAACTGCAAGAGAAAATCCAGAATCGCTGCTCACTCACCAAGGGAGATGTGGCTGCGGTGTTGGCAGAACTTCATGACCTTTTGGTGGAAGAATTCTCCATGGGGCGCCGCTTTTATATCCCAGAGATAGGCTACTTCTCCATGTCGGCAAGTCTGGAGACGCCTGAAGAAAATCCCGACAAGAAGATTACGGGCAAGGAAGTACGCATCACTGGCATCAACTTCCGTCCAGAAGGTAAGCTAATGGAGGAAGTACAGCGCAACGTCCATTTCGTCCGCTCTCGCTATTCCAACCAATCCACAAAATACTCTGAGGAAAAGCTATTGGCGAAAATCAAGGAGTATCTCCAGGAGAACCGCTATATCACCACTCGCATCCTGCGCATCCTCTTTGGCTTGACTCCTTACATGGCACAGAAGTGGCTCAACCATTTCTGCGAGAAAGGCATCATGGAGAAGGAAGGCACCCAGCATGCTCCTATCTATTTCTTGAAGTGAAGGGAGGAAGAAATTCTATATTTCAATTTAATCATCATTATTATGACAAAGGAAGAGCTGATAGACAGAATCAACGACATCGAATGGGAGGACTTCGAGGCCAAGGAAGCCAAGAGCGAACTACCCAAGAATATATGGGAGACCGTAAGTGCATTCGCCAACACTTCTGGCGGATGGATAGTGCTTGGAGTGAAGCAGAATGGCAAGAAGTTTGAAATCTTCGGAGTTGACAATGCAGAGAAGTTGGAACAAGACTTTCTGGGCACCTTGCGCTCCCAAAAGTTCAATGAAGCTGTTGATGCAAAGAGCATGCTTTATCATATAGATGGACACAGGTTTTTCTGGATGGATTTGGTGGAGATTCCAGGCAGAAGCGTGAGAGAAGCCCGAACACGCTATACCTATCGCATTCCTGAGCAAGAGAACCTTTGGGAGTATTTTCAGATTATGAATAGGAGACTGCGCCTCATCGTGGATACTCCATTCATGATGAACGACGAGGGCTTCAATGTGGAAGATCGCTCGCAATTCAAGATTCTGAGAGAGGCATTGGTCAATATGCTCTCTCACTTCGACCCTTTCAGCACCATTCACTCCTGCATCAATATCTACACCGACAGAGTCGAGTTCTTCAATGCAGGTGGCTATCCTGTGCCTATATCCCAACTGGGCAACCATCTCTATTCTAATCCTCGCAACCCGATTATCGCCAAGATATTCAGACTGGTAAATCTATCAGAAACCATCGGTTATGGTTTCGACATGATGAATGAGTGGAAGGAAATCACAGGAAATGACGTGACTTTTGAGAGTGATATTTGTACCAGCACTGTCACTTTTTGGTTGGATAATGACAGAGCTACTAACAGAGCTACTAACAGAGCTGAAGGTGATAATACATATACAGATGCAACAGACAAAGTTGTATCCATCCTTAAGTTCTGCAAAGAACCAAAATACAGAAAGGAAATATACGATTTAATTGGTGTTACGTATCAACAATGGAACTTCAAAGCATTCATCGAGCCACTGCTCAAACATGATTATCTGGAACTTACGGTTCCTGACAAGCCGACAAGCCCTAAACAGCAATACAGAACAACCAAAAAGGGTTTGTTGTTCTTGGAGACAATATAAACAATCCGACTCTGTCGTTTTGTTTTGATACAGAACGACAGTGTCAACGATATAGTCAACGACAGAGTCAGCAATTACTAGCTCTGTTACTTTTCACGAAATAGTAACAGAGCTAGTAACAGAGCTATAGTAACTATGTCGGTAACCATGTTGGTAACTATGTCACAAAAAAGAATAAAAATAAAGTTCATCTCTTCGAGAAAGATTCTTCACTACTTTGGGATGCAGTGATAAACGTAGATCCATGGAAATTCAGAATCATGCTACAGGTATGCCAAGGACAATTACGATGAAGGCATCAAGACTGGCAGCAAGCGAGAATTTGGGTATGAGTGGAATGCCGATGACATGCAAAAGCATCAAGAAAAAATGCTAATTTTCATTATGAAGCCAACACAATAGAAGTTACAAAAGCAACAACAATTCTGCAAAAAGTGCCGATACTGATGCCAAAAGTGCTTAAAAAATCGACTTTTGGCACCACTATCGGCACTTTTCTATGTTTTTCTGCTTATTTTTCGATATTTTATAGTATCTTTGCCCCATCATCAAAACGACAAAAGATATGCAGCAAAATATAATCGGAAGAAAGCGAGAAATCAACTTGTTGGAGAATTGCATCAACTCCAATAAGTCTGAGTTTGTCGCCATCTATGGCAGAAGAAGAATTGGAAAGACCCATCTTGTAAAGCAACTATTGGGCAAATCATAAATATAAACTAACTAAGCCCCTTTTTAAAGTGGGTTCAGTAATTCTAATATATCTGCTTATGTTAATATTTCTCCCAAAAGACAAAATAGACATTATGCAAAGAATGATTATCACTCTTTGCATAATGTCTATTCCTTTTTTCCAATCGTTTTCTAAAAGGTATTCAAAGACAAAGTTAAAGATAGATATTCCTTCTGAGAATATTCATTTTAGAATGCAAGTATATAAAGGCAAAAACTATTTCATTTTACCGAAAGTAGCTTTAAACTCTTTAAATAAATATATGGATAATGAAAGAATTTGGCAATGGCAGAAAACATATATTATTGGCAAATCAAATGTAATATTAGACAGTTTAAAAGTTGGAGACATCGTTGGAGATATATGTACTGGTTTTTATAAAATTCGTAAGAAAACTTCTTTTAGATTATTATATTTTATTCCGCCACAAAAAATAGGAAGTGTCATATTACCTTATATGTATAATGAAAAAGCAAATAGACTTTATGTTAAAAATATTAGTGATTATATAACTACACCGGATACAAAATACCTCTATTCTATAGATGATAATCACCTTATATGGATAGAAAATACACCATCTTATGAAAAAATACCGAATGAAGTATGTCGTTTGCAGATATATAATCATCCACCTCTAAGCGTAGAGAGAGAATTAAAGGAAGAATATTTTAAGAAATAAGAGTTCTAATGGCTTAAAACACAACTAAATAACTTTGCTTGAAAGGGAAAAATAAAATAAAATTCGAGAGTGTAAACTAAACTGTGTCAAACTACAATAAATGTAGTTTGACACAGTTTTTTAATTATGGACAACTTATAAATCGTTTACTTTAATAAAGAGTTTAAATGGAACAGCCGTGGAAACAAGGAGAACATGCAGCTCAGTTCTTCCTCTAGCCTCAATGCCAAGCTTTACAAGGCTTTCTGCAAGAATCGTTTCTCGGTTACGCTTGAAGCTAACGACATCTTCAACAAAAGCAATCGTGACATACGATTCTACAATAAGGATGTTACGTTTTGGCAAAGCAGCACCAGCGACAGCCGTGCCTTGCTCTTGACATTGCAATATAACTTTAACACATCTAAGAACCGATACAAGGGTAAGGGTGCTGGTAATGAGGAATTGAACCGTTTCTAATTCTAAAGAGCCTAATCTTTCTCCTCCAACCATTCTTCCAGCACCTCGCAATACTCATCGTTTTGCTCAGCGAAAGGCATGTGTCTCGCTCCTACGAAGAGATGCCACTTGGAATCTTGGATACCATCATAGAGGGTCTTTGCCACCAATGGAGTACAGAGGTCATTGGTGCCACTCATCACCAAGCAAGGCACTTGAATCTCGCCAAGGCGGTCGGTGTAATCATAATCACGAAGCGTGCCAGTCGGGGTATATTCGTTTGGTCCCCAACCATAAAGATAAGCCTCAGCACCAGCACGCTTCTTCCGGCGAAGACACTCTGGACTATCCTCCGTCACCTCACCGGCACAATGCAAGAGCATGAAGTGCTCATTCGCCTTGGCATACGCCTCGCTCGAAAAGTCATCCTTCGCCTCAGCCTCAGCGATGGCACGCTGGTCTTCCTCCGACATAAACTTAATCATGCGATGTTGCTCACTTGCCCAAAGCTTGCTGCTCGAAAGAGTGCTGCTGAGGATGGCGGACTTCACACCCTTTCCCTGCTTCTCAATCAGATAGATGATGGCGAGCATGCCACCCCACGACTGTCCCAAGAGATGAAAATGGTCGATGTGGAGATAGTCGATGAGCGCACAGAGTTCGTTGAGCCAAGTCTCAGGAGTCCAGAGTTCGGGATGTCCCTCTACAAAAGAATTGCCACAACCCAACTGGTCGTACATGATGACGGCACGCCCTGTCTCCGCTACTCTATCCAAGAGCTCAAAATAGTTGTGGGTACTGCCTGGTCCACCATGCAAGAGGATGATAGGGCTCTTGCCCTCCTCTGTTTTACCTACGATACGATAATATGTTTGATAGCCCATGAAGGGCATATATCCTTCCTTGATTTCCATTGTCTTCAAATGTTTATATATTATAATGTGCAAAAATATAAAAAATATGGCAATTAAACAAATATATCTCGATTATTTTATCAAAAGAACTTAAATAATTTGGTTGCTTCAAGCTAATGCAATATCTTTGCAGTTTAAATAATAATGAAACCAAATAAAAATAGAATATATGTTTAGTGGAATCGTAGAAGAAATGGCCACTGTTGTGGCGATTAAGCAGGATAAGGAGAACATCGACTTTACCCTGAAATGTTCGTTCGTAGATGAACTCGGCATCGACCAGAGCGTGGCGCACAACGGCGTCTGCCTCACCGTAGTGGAAATAAAAGATGGTACCTATACCGTTACCGCCATGAAGGAAACCCTGGACCGCAGTAATCTGGGACTGCTCAAGGTAGGCGACAAGGTGAACGTAGAGCGTTCTATGGTGATGAACGGCCGTCTGGATGGTCATATCGTACAGGGACACGTGGACGAGACTGCCAAATGTATCGCAATGAAAGACGCTGATGGCTCTACTTATTTTACTTTCGAATATGAGCTCAATAAGGAAATGGCAAGAAAAGGCTATTTCACGGTGGACAAAGGCAGCGTTACCGTTAACGGCGTTTCGCTCACCGTCTGTGATCCTACAGACAACACATTTACCGTTGCTATTATTCCTTATACCAGAGAGAATACCAACTTCTGCGACATCGAAGTGGGAACGGTAGTGAATATCGAATTCGACATTCTGGGCAAATATATCGCTCGACTCAAGAGCTTTGAATAAGCCAGCAAAGTTAAGTACGGACGTTCTAAAAAACTTGCACATTTCTTGCGTTTTGCGCACAAAGCAAGACTAAATGGGCATTTTTTTTATAAAATATTTGCGTAAGCCATAAAAAAGTGTTACTTTTGCCCCCGTGTTTTGTCCCAAATTGAACATTGGACAGTAACTTATTAGACGATAGCAAGTCTGACAATCGCACTAGACGACGTACAACTTGAGTACTGAGCACTAACAAACTTAGGAAATTATAACAATAACCATTTTTAAAAATATGAGTTTAAAAATCGTAGTACTTGCCAAGCAAGTACCTGACACAAGAAATGTGGGTAAGGATGCGATGACCGCCGAAGGCACAGTAAATCGCGCTGCCCTTCCTGCAATCTTCAATCCTGAAGATTTGAACGCATTGGAGCAGGCTCTCCGATTGAAAGAGCAGAATCCAGGTTCTACAGTTGGTATTTTGACCATGGGTCCTCCACGTGCTGGAGAAATCATCCGCCAGGGTCTTTATCGTGGTGCTGATACGGGTTGGTTGCTTACCGACCGTCTCTTTGCCGGTGCTGATACATTGGCTACTTCCTATGCCCTTGCTACCGGAATCCAGAAGATTGGTGACGTAGACATCGTAATCGGTGGTCGCCAGGCTATCGATGGTGATACAGCCCAGGTAGGTCCGCAGGTGGCTCAGAAGTTGGGATTGAACCAGGTAACCTACGCAGAGGAAATCCTCAAGGTAGAGGATGGCAAGGCTACTATACGCCGCCTCATTGATGGTGGTGTGGAGACTGTTGAGGCTCCATTGCCATTGGTTATCACTGTAAACGGAAGTGCTGCTCCATGTCGCCCATGCAACGTGAAGCTCGTAATGAAATATAAATACGCTACCTGCCCTATGGAGCGCAAGGGTGATGAGCCTTGGGCCAACCTCTATGAAGAGCGCCCTTACCTCACTCTGAACCAGTGGAGCGTTGCCGATGTAGATGGCGACCCTGCACAGTGCGGTCTGAGCGGTTCACCTACCAAGGTGAAGGCCGTGAAGAACATCGTGTTCCAGGCTAAGGAAAGCAAGACCTTGACCAGCAGCGATGAAGACATCGACGGACTGATGAAGGAATTGTTGAACGAAAGTATTATCGGATAATTTTGAAAAGACAATGAACAACGTATTTGTATATTGCGAGGTAGAAGGCACAACCGTTGCCGAAGTATCTCAGGAATTGCTCACCAAGGGTCGTAAGCTCGCTAACCAGCAGGGCGTGGAGCTCCATGCCATCGTGGCTGGTACCGGCATCAAGGGTCAGGTAGAGGATCAGATTCTCCCTTATGGTGTAGATAAATTATTTGTTTTCGATGCTGAGGGATTGTTCCCATATACTTCAGCTCCTCATACAGACATTCTCGTCAACCTCTTCAAGGAGGAGAAGCCTCAGATTGCATTGATGGGTGCTACCGTTATCGGTCGCGACCTCGGTCCTCGTGTTTCTTCTTCATTGACCAGCGGTCTTACCGCCGACTGTACAGAACTTGAAATCGGTGATTACGACGACAAGAAGAGCGGCAAGCACTACGAGGGTCTGCTCTATCAGATTCGTCCTGCCTTCGGTGGTAACATCGTGGCTACCATCGTCAACCCAGAGCACCGTCCTCAGATGGCTACTGTCCGCTCCGGCGTAATGCAGAAGAGCATCTACGAGGGTGAGTGCAAGAAGGAAGTGGTTTATCCAGAGGTAAGCAAGTATGTTCCTGCCGAGGACTTCGTAGTAAAGGTACTCGACCACCACGTAGAGGCTGCCAAGCACAACCTGAAGGGTTCTGCCATCGTCGTAGCCGGCGGTTATGGCGTAGGAAGCAAGGAAGGCTTCGACCAGCTCTTCGAGTTGGCTCATCTCCTCCATGGTGAGGTAGGTGCTTCTCGTGCTGCAGTAGATGCAGGCTGGGTAGATCACGACCGTCAGATTGGTCAGACTGGTGTTACCGTTCATCCTAAGGTTTATATCGCCTGCGGAATCTCTGGTCAGATTCAGCACATCGCCGGTATGCAGGATTCAGGCATCATCATCTCTGTAAACAACGATCCTGATGCTCCAATCAACAAGATTGCCGACTACGTTATCAACGGCAATGTTGAAGATGTGGTTCCTAAGCTCATCAAGTACTACAAGCAGAATTCTAAGTAATCTGCATTACACATTATTTAAATAAGAAAAGCAAAATGGCTAATTATTATACAGACCATCCTGAGATAGAGTTCCACTTGAATCATCCGCTTATGAAGCGTGTTGTGGACTTGAAGGAAAGAAATTATGTAGAAAAAGACCAGTTTGAAGATGCTCCAGTAAACTACGAGGATGCCATCGAGAACTACAAGCGATTGCTGGATATTACCGGCGATGTAGCTGCTAACATCATCGAACCAAACTCTGAGGATGTTGACCTCGAAGGTCCACACTTGGAGAATGGTCGCATGATCTATGCCAGCAAGACATTCGAGAACCTCGATGCTACCCGCAAGGCTGGCCTCTGGGGCTTGTCAATGCCTCGCCGTTACGGCGGTTTGAACCTGCCTAACGCCATCTTCTCTATGGCTTCTGAAATCATTGCTGCTGCCGATGCCGGTTTCCAGAACATCTGGTCGCTCCAGAGCTGTATCGATACACTCTATGAGTTCGGTTCTGAGGAGCAGCGCCAGAAGTACATCCCTCGCATCTGCGCTGGCGAGACCATGAGTATGGACTTGACTGAGCCTGATGCAGGTTCTGACTTGCAGCGCGTAATGCTGAAGGCTACACAGGATGAGGACGGCACATGGCGTCTGAACGGTGTGAAGCGTTTCATCACCAATGGTGACTCAGACATCCACCTGGTTCTGGCTCGTTCTGAGGAAGGCACCAAGGATGGTCGTGGTCTTTCTATGTTCATCTACGACAAGCGTGATGGTGGCGTAACAGTCCGTCACATCGAGCACAAGTTGGGTATCCACGGTTCTCCTACCTGCGAGTTGGTTTACAAGAATGCCAAGGCAGAGCTTTGCGGTAACACCCGTCTCGGTTTGATTAAGTACGTGATGGCTCTGATGAACGGTGCCCGTCTGGGTATTGCAGCTCAGAGTGTAGGTGTTGAGCAGGAAGCTTACAATGAGGGTTTGGCCTATGCCAAGGAGCGTGCTCAGTTTGGTGAGAAGATCATCAACTTCCCAGCCGTTTATGACATGCTTTCTAGAATGAAGGCTAAGTTGGATGCAGGTCGTTCACTGCTCTACTGCTGCGCTCGCTACGTAGATATCTACAAGGCTTTGGAAGACATCGCCCGCGACACTAAGCTCACTCCAGAGGAGCGTCAGGAGATGAAGAAATACACCCGCTTGGCTGATGCGTTCACTCCATTGGCAAAGGGTATGAACTCTGAGTATGCCAACCAGAATGCATACGATGCCATCAGCATCCACGGTGGTTCTGGTTTCATCATGGAGTACAAGTGCCAGCGCCTGTTCCGTGATGCCCGCATCTTCTCTATCTACGAGGGAACCACCCAGCTTCAGGTAGTAGCAGCTATCCGCTACATCACCAACGGTACTTATCTCAGCATTATCAAGGAGATGTTGGAGAACGAGGTATCAGATGATTTGAAGGCATTGAAGGAGCGTGTTGCTAAGCTCGTAGAACTTTACGAGGCAGCCATCAACAAGGTGAAGGAGGCTAACGATCAGGCAGTTCACGACTTCCTGGCTCGCCGTCTCTACAACATGACTGGCGACATCGTAATGTCTCTCCTCATCCTCGACGATGCAACCAAGGCACCAGAGATGTTCCAGAAGAGTGCCAACGTATATGTTCGCATGGCAGAGGAGGAAGTTCTCGGTCATTCAGCATATATCCAGAACTTCAAGGCAGAAGACTTGGAGAGCTTCAAGGCATAAGATTATCATTACAAATATTATATAAAAAGTCCGTGGGCAGGAAATTTTTCTTGTCCACGGATTTTTCTTTTCTATACAAAGATAGGGATTTCCCCTTTATACTTTAGGGAATCCTTCTCTTTTTATTTCAAAAGAAAGCTGTACTTTTGCAACCATAAAACAATATAATAACTTATAAAAACAGTATCGCTTATGAAAAGAAATGAAGTAATGGCGCTCATCGCCACAACCATATTGATGTTTGCCGTATGCCTCTCGGCTTCGGCTAAAGGAAAAAGAAACGTGGAGCGGGGAATGACCAAGCAGGAAGTAATAGCCATTCTTGGAAAACCTAAGCTCACCAGTTTCGACATGTATGGGGACAAATGGGAATATGACAAATATAATTATCTGTCTGGAGATTCCAAGTACATCACGGTCTTCTTCGACAGAAACGGAAAGGTTGTGCAGTACGATACAAGAATCATAGAACCCAACAGCCAGACATCGAATGTACAGCAGCCACACCCAACTCCACCCCTCTACGATGGAAGATGTGATCCAGATGGCAGAATGGATTACGGCTATTGTCTCGATGATGCTTCCTTCACCAAACTATATAATAAGGTGAAGAAGGCGAGCTTTGATGACAACAAGTTCGACCTGATAGAAGTAGCCAGCCTCGGCTGTTACTATTCCTGCGCCCAAGCCGTCAGCATGATGAATATATTCACTTTTGGTGACAGCAAGATAAAAGCCCTCAGACTGATGGCTCCTCATATCATAGATTTGCAGAATGCCATTATCATCTATCAGCAATTCAATTTTGAAAGCGAAAAGCAAAAGGTAGGAGAAATATTAAGAAGCAGCAGAATATCTCCTCAAAACTTGCATATTCAATGAAAAAGCATTAATTTTGCACTCAAAAACTGCAAAATAAATGAATACAAAGATATTATCAAAAGACAAAGACCCGATGGGTGCCGCTATCCTTGATTATCAGAAATCGGGAAGAGCAGGAAGATTACGTGTGCTCTCTTCTATGTTCGAAGAGGACGAAATGCCGGTGAAACATCTCTTCAGAAAAGTTGAGGAGATGCCGATGCTGGAGCAGAAGGCCTTGCAACTCACAAAAGGGCGTGTACTGGATATCGGAGCCGGCAGCGGCTGCCATACGCTCGCCTTGCAGGAGAAGGGCTTGGAGGTAAAAGCGATTGATATTTCTCCTCTGAACTGCGAAGCGATGGAACTGAGAGGAGTGATGGATGCGGAATGCATCAATCTTTTCGATGAACATCTGGAAACAGGGTTCGATACCATCCTCCTTCTGATGAACGGAACAGGAATTGCCGGAAAGATAGAAAATCTCCCTGCCCTCTTCCTGCGCCTGAAGGCGTTGCTGAATCCGGGCGGTCAGATTCTCATCGATTCCTCTGATTTGAAATATATTTACGAGAATGAGGATGGAAGTTTCGATATCAATCTGAATGGAGCCTATTACGGAGAAGTAGATTACCAGATGATCTACAAGGATGTAAAGGGCGACCGCTTCGACTGGCTCTACGTAGATTTCCCATTACTGAAATCCATCGCCGAAACCTGCGGGTTACATGGTGAACTCGTGGCAGAAGGCGAACACTACGACTATCTGGCGAGGATTTTCTAAAAAACATCATAAAAAAGTGAGGGAGCTAAGACAAATGTTCTTGGCTCCTTCACTTTTTTCCTCCTAACCTATTTTATCTTATCGTTGAAATCGTGACATCTGAAAACTCGTTCATGTAATCAAGAATCTCCATAGTGTGGAAATCGCGCTTTGCCTTGATTTCTATGTTCGCTTCCAGGAATTCCTCCTTCGAGAAGCGGCGCTCTTTCAGCTCATAGGAATGAACTTCCAGGCCTTTCTGCTTGATTTGCCTGATAAACTCCTTCACGCTTTCACGAGATGGCGCGGTGAAGGTCAATTCGATGGTGGTTGTTCCCAACTGCGGAATCCAGTAGTTCAATACTTCCAGTCCCAGCAGCACCATCGCCGTGGTAATAGCTGCAGCCACATACATTCCCGTACCACACGCCAGACCGATGGCTGCCGTCACCCACAAGCCAGCAGCAGTAGTCAATCCTCTCACCACGTTCTTCTGGAAGATAATCGTTCCGGCGCCCAGAAATCCAATGCCCGAAACCACCTGCGCAGCCACACGGGAAGAATCCTTTAAGTCAAATCCGAATCCATACTGGGAAACAACACAGAAAAGCGCACTTCCCAATGCCACGAGGAAGTGAGTACGGAAACCAGCCTCCTTGGCACGATATTCTCGCTCTATTCCTATCGCACCTCCCAAAAGCAGGGCGAGAGACAGGCGAATGGTCAGGTCAATATAAGTTGCATCCATATTATTCCTTTCTTTTATAGTTTGCTTGCAAAGATAATGCAAACGAGCGCAATGAAAGCTTGCTTTCAAATTGCCGAGTGCAGCTTATCTTCTGCAAAGATAATATAATTCGAAGACTATACAAAATAAAACTATCTTTTTTATTACGAAAACATCATTTTTCTTTGGTTATTTAAGAAAAAAAGCGTATCTTTGCCACAAATGATATTCGTATCAATATACATGATTCACCTTTTTTAAACGACAAAAGATATGAAGATAACATTATTTTTGCTCTTGGCAACAGCTGTTGTCGGCAGAGCACAAACAACCACAGAGTTGCTACCAGTTGGCACTGAAGCACCTGACTTCCAAATCACCAATGACAAGACAGGCAAGAAAATATTCCGTCTGTCCGATTGGAAGACCAAGACCGATGCAGACGGCAAGGTGGTACCAGGCGTATGGACCGTACTCGACTTCTGGGCTTCATGGTGTCCAGACTGTCGCAAGGACATGCCAAAGGTAAAAGAAATATCAAAAAAATATCTCACGAAGATACAGCTCGTCGGGATTTCATTCGATACCGACAAGGAAAAGATGAACAAATATCTCAGCAGCAACCACTACGATCAGTGGATGCAATACTGCGAGGGAAAGAAATGGAAGGAAACTCAGATTTCCAAGGATTACCACATCTCATGGATTCCAACCTCCTATCTCATCGACCCTGAGGGAAAAGTATACTTCTCTACCGTCAAGGCCGAGGAAATGATGCAGAAACTGGACTCGCTCAACAATTTAGGTAAGCTAACAGCCTTTATAGAGATGCCCCACTACCCTGGTGGAGAGGCGGTCTTGATGAAGCAACTATCCGTCAATACCAAGTTTCCAAAGTTGTGCCAAAAGTATAAAGCCGCAGCCAAAGTAAAAGTGGAATTTATCGTCGAGAAAGATGGAAACGTCTCTGATGTCGGAATACAAAGTTACCAGGTGTTAGACAACCCTAACGGCAAAGATTTCAACAAGCTGTCAGGAGCTGAGCAAACCCAAGTCCGCTCACAAATTCGCACTCTCTTCGAACAGGAAGGCATCCGTGTTGTGAGCACATTGGGGAAATGGACACCCGGCAAAATAAGGGGCGAGGCTACACGCGTACACTATACCGTTCCCATTGTATTCAGACTACATTAGAATGGGCTGACAAGTTTCAAGACACGTGGTATGACCAAACAGGAAGTCATCGACATTCTTGGCGACCCCAAGACCAAAAGTTTCGATGAATATGGAGACAAATAGAAATTCTATAAATTCACAAATACACATTATTTAATAATATATATGGCAACAGTTGACGACAAGAAGATCATCTTCTCAATGGTGGGCGTATCTAAGATTATCCCACAAAACCAGAAACAGATTCTGAAGAACATCTACCTATCGTTCTTCTACGGAGCAAAAATCGGCATCATCGGTTTGAACGGTGCCGGTAAATCTACGTTGATGAAAATCATCGCAGGACTTGAGCAACCTACCCAGGGTGAGGTGGTTTGGAGCCCAGGCTACTCTGTGGGCTACTTGCCTCAGGATCCTCCGCTCGACGAGAACAAGACCGTGAAGGAAAACGTGATGGAGGGTGTGCAGAAAATCTATGATGCACTCGCAGAATACGAGGACATCAACAATAAGTTCGGTCTCGAAGAATATTACGGAGACCCTGATAAGATGGACAAGCTGATGCAGCGTCAGGCTGAGGTGCAGGATATCATTGATGCTACCGATGCCTGGAATATCGACTCCAAGCTGGAGCGTGCGATGGCTGCCCTGCATTGTCCTCCTGGCGATTGGCCAGTTACCAATCTCTCGGGTGGTGAGCGCCGCCGTGTGGCTCTCTGCCGCCTGCTCTTGCAGAAGCCGGACGTGCTCCTGCTCGATGAGCCTACCAACCACCTGGATGCTGAGAGCATCGACTGGCTGGAGCAGCACCTGCAGCAGTATGAGGGTACCGTAATCGCCGTAACCCACGACCGCTACTTCCTCGACGACGTGAGCGAGTGGATTCTGGAACTGGACCGTGGCGAGGGTATTCCATGGAAGGGCAACTACTCTTCATGGCTCGACCAGAAGACCAAGCGAATGATTCAGGAGGAGAAGACTGCCTCTAAGCGCCGCAAGACTTTGGAGCGCGAGTTGGAATGGGTTCGCATGGCACCTAAGGCCCGTCAGGCTAAGGGTAAGGCCCGTCTGAACTCTTACGAGCAGATGCTCAACCAGGAGCAGAAGGAGCGTGAGGAGAAACTGGAAATCTTCATCCCAAATGGTCCTCGTCTGGGCAACAAGGTGATTGAGGCTCAGCACGTTAAGAAGGCGTTCGGCGAAAAGGTTCTCTTCAACGACCTCAACTTCATGCTTCCTCCTAACGGCATCGTAGGTGTGATTGGTCCTAACGGAGCCGGCAAGACTACCCTCTTCCGCCTCATTATGGGCTTGGATCAGGCAGATGGCGGAACATTCGAGGTGGGTGAGACCGTGAAGCTGGCTTATGTTGACCAGCAGCACAAGGACATCGACCCTCAGAAGACCGTTTACGAGGTGATTTCCCAGGGCAACGAAACCTTGCGTCTGGGTGGCAGAGATGTGAATGCACGTGCTTACATCAGCCGCTTCAACTTCTCAGGCACCGACCAGAGCAAGCTCTGCAGTGTTCTCTCAGGTGGTGAGCGCAACCGTCTGCAGTTGGCATTGGCATTGAAGCAGGAAGGCAACGTATTGCTCCTCGATGAGCCAACCAACGATATCGACGTGAACACGCTGCGTGCATTAGAGGAAGGTTTGGAGGCATTTGCCGGTTGTGCAGTGGTAATCAGCCACGACCGCTGGTTCCTCGACCGTATCTGTACCCACATTCTTGCCTTCGAGGGCAATGGTGAGGTATTCTTCTTCGAGGGCAGCTATTCTGAGTATGAAATCAACAAGGCGCGCCGTCTTGGAGATACAGAGATCAAGAAGGGTCGCTATCGCAAGTTGATGGAGGAATAAAGATTCGAAAAAGATAAAGAAGAACTCGGTTCTGAAACAATAAAAAACAAAAGAAAAGGTGTGTCTTTTGCCTTAAGACACACCTTTTTTGTTTCTATGCAGCCGTTTTCAAAAGCTTTACCAGATGCAATCAGGACGTTCAGGAAACTGCGTCGCGACGTATCTGGCTGTACGTCGCGACATAATGATTATTACGTCGGGACGTATCAGATGCTACGTCGGGACGTAATTTCTTCTATGTCGTCAGTTAAATTGCAAAAAAACAAATGAAAAAGCCAAGCATTGAACCGAAAAAAAGGATTTTTGCTCAATGCTCTCTTAGTTTTCACCCCAAAATCCCTCTAAAGCACCTATATTTCGCTGTTTTTATGGCAATATATGGCAGATAGAACCGAAGAACAGAGAATTGCCATACCCATAATGCATTCGTAATCAAAGAGATAACCTATCAATATGGCAATATGTCAATTCTTTGACGCAAAAACAAAAAAAACATATAATACAGCAGATAGGGAAAACTAATCTTTTTCAATATTCTACCTGTTGCAGGTAACCCAAAAGGGTGCGCCATAAAAATATGACACACCCTCATTCTTATTTTCTGAAATTTCGCTTTGCTATAGAAAGCAGAATTACTTGACTACCACCTTGCGGGTAGAACCATCGCTCATGCGGATGATGTTAATACCCTTCTGAGGAGCAGAGATGCGCTTGCCGTCAGCAGAGAAGCGAGCCACCTCGACTGCACCATTAGTGGTAATATTCTTGATACCAGTAGCAGGAGTTACAGTAACAGCAAATGTAGACTCAGCCAACTTACCATTGGAATTAACCTTAATAGTAACAGTAGTCTTACCCTCCTTCTTTGGAGTGATGACAAGTGAACCATATTGCATCTTGGCATCCAACACAGATGCATCACTGACAGTTTTCACACTCTTAACGATAGCAGCATCAAAGTTGTCTGCATCAGTTGCAAGATCTTTCAGATCAATAGTAGCAGTCTTATCAGCTGCCAAAGTCAAATCTCCTACAGGATTAGCAATCACAGGAGCCACATTATCAGGGAATACAGGTAATGATGGGAACCAATAGTTAGAAATCATTGGATATTCTGCAAGTTGTTTACCCTCTGCATCATACTTGCGAACCACATAAGTAGCATCACCAAAGCCCTTGAACAAACTAACGTATGCATCATCACTTACAGGATCTACGCGGAATGAGCAACCGTAGATATAGAAGCCATCAGCCGCATCTGTATAGTCAAGATACTTAGAGAACTTATTGTTGTCAATATCATACTTATAGATAGTATAGTTACTAAACCAAGAAGAGCTGCCGCCATTCCAATAAAGCACGTTCTGCTGATTGCTTGCGCAGAAACAATCAGGAGTCCAAGCATACCATGAATTAGCAGGTCCATAGATACCTTCTGGCAAAACAATGATGGTCTGTTCCAAAGTGTTAGGATTGAGCTTGACAATTCTGTTATCAGCCTGTCCTGAACCTGACTTATCGGCAAGACTCAACCAAAGGTTTCCATCCTTAGAAAGGACAACAGAGCCAAAGCCCCATCCTTCAGGTGAAGCGATAACCTGTTTTACCTTATCAGTATTGGCATCAATCACAAGCAGACCATACTTCTGATGAACAGCAAAGACACGGTCATTAACACGAACCATGCTACCAACCTGGCCGCTATAAAGCTGATCGTAAGCACTGCCTCCACCATTTGTGGTTCCCTCTATGCTACCAGCAATTTCCTGCTTATCGAGGTTGAGGATAAAGATACCATTGCTTGTACCTACATAGCCCTTATGCTCATCTACACCAAGAAAAGCACGGCCATCGGCATTGGTAGATATCGTCTGGATTTGCTTCTCCATCTTCATGGTCTTGGCGTCAAGAATATTGACACGACCACCGACAACAGAAGCTCCAGGGTCTTTCTCCTGCTTTGACATCACATAGAACTTATCGCCATAAATCTGGCCATATTGAGCAGTACATCCCAACTCTATACCAGGATTCTCCTTCTGGACAACACGATAAACCCACTCGCCGTCATTAGTCAAAAAATTGACAGTAGAGTTCTGATGACCATACCAGTCTTCATTAACAATAAATGTTCCCTTGGTATAGTCTGCTTTTTTAGTAGGAGTTGTTACATATTCCAAGTCACCAGACATATCTGCACTATCAAAATTAGACATATCTGTCACAAAAGACCAACCGTCAATACTTCCGTCAGCTAACTCACGGGATGAAGCACCCACATTCGAATAAGTAAACTCATGGCCGTCAGCACTCGCTACCCAATAGCTCCAATAACCTTTGGACCAACCTGACTGCCAATGATCTTCGTTATCATTAGAAGTAAAATCATCAAAGCTATAGCTACCACAATTATAGACGCCATCAGTAAGTTTAAACGTATGATCTCCATTAACCAACAAAATGTTGCCATTATCATTAAGATCAAACCCATAACCGCCAATAGCCACACCATACTGTGTACCACCATTTACCAGCAAATAGAAACGAGGATCCGCAGCAGCTACAGCCAATAACATTTGAGCACCTGTAGTCTTTTCATTCCAGCGATACCCCCATACAAGACATTTATTGTCATCCTTGCCATCATTCCATTTAACAACTAACGCTGATTTTTTATCACCTGTACCTACCCAATATTGGATTTTGTCGAAATCCACGCTTGCATTAACACTTCGAGTTATACCCTTGGCATTTTTATGCAAATTGCGAGGTACCCCCTGAACGCAGACTTGTGCAAACGCAATCGTTGTGCACAAGAGCATCAATAAAAGAAAGTAAAGTTTCTTCTTCATACTTATTACCTTAAAATTAAACTTATAATAATTAACTATTTATTCTCTTATCACCAATCATCTACTCCCCTAATGGATCAGCAGGTAAAGACGATTTCACTTCCACATGCAAGTCTTGTGCTCTCGCCACCTCCGTGGAAGTCTCACCTATCCATCCGCAATACTGCCTCACTCCCGTATAGACCCTGATGAAATCAACCCCTGGCAGATGCACAGGATTTCCCTGCTTATCCACTGCCCAGGAAATATCAAATGAACAGAGATTTTGCTCAGTATTAGGATGATTATCAACATACCCCCACGGATAGGAATAAAGTACATAGTAGGTTCCTATATGACTTTCGTCCACACCATTCTGCGGCAACAAAGTTCCCTCAAACTTCATCTCATCTGCCTTAATCCACTCCGGGTAATAACTCTGCGTGTGGAATGAGTTCTTTGCTACATAGCCACTTTCACCACGATTATCCGTCCAAGGGATATACAAGGTATCGGTCAGCATGCCCGTAACATCTGGAACAGGCTTGTGGGCTCCATCAGGGCGGAAATACGTAATCTCATAATTCTTGAGCGTGGTAGGCTTGCCATTTTCACTGCCAGCCAATTCATACCACTCATCATCATCCGCCTTGCCATTACAGTTGCGGTCGAAAGCCACCATCACGATGCCGGGTTCTGCCGAACCTCCTTTTTGGTCCTTATAGGCAGGAATGTCGCTATAGAAGGCATTACCCTTGATGAAGAAATCTTTCTGGCCTGGCACATTGACAACTGTATGATCGAACCCAAAGGTTACATACCCTCCATAAGATCCCAGCGAAATCATCACATCGTTGGTCAGGTCATTTTCTGCTTTCTGGCGCATTGTCTCCTCATTATCGCCCTGTTCATAAAGAGGCATCGTATTGACAAACTGCCCTGGTGCAGGCCGGTACTCATATACCCTAGCTGTATAGGGACTATACTCGGTATCCTCATGCACCACCTGTACGGGGAAGGTATACTTATATCCACGCTCCCCATCATCGAGGGAGAAAGTAAGCGTGTAAGTGCCTTCTTTTTCGGCAAGAAACACATAATCCCGATCCGTACTAAGCAGGGAATCCCGCCCATCTGAAGTCTGCACCGTCCATCGATAGCTCTTGCCCTCATAGGCTGGCGAAAGTCGGAGTTTACGCATGCGCTCAATATAATAGTAGTCATTGAGCCCCGATGAGACGTTTTCCAAGTCCTGATGGCAACTCGACAATCCCATCCACAGCAACAAACTGATCAATATATCACATAATCTTATCTTCATCGTCTTCCATTATTTTGTAAGAAAACACATGTGGGCAGGAATATCCCCTGTCCTCACACTCCACTTTTTCACTCCATACCGATTATAGCAGTGCAACACCCCACTCGAAACATAGTTTTTGGCATCTGTTACGTAGATGTCATGTGTTTCCGGATGGATATTGATACCATAGGGGATGGTGATGTCTTTTTCCGACCCATCGGTAATAAACGAGTCGCTCACTTTCTTCAGGGTCTTTACATTGACGATACCATACGTGATGGTATTCTTCTGTGTATAGTTGTCCCACTCCGTGGCATAATAATAGAGCGAATCGCCACTGATGCAGAAGTTGCTGCAAGGTATGTTGAGCGTATCAGTTACCTCCATCTCGTTGCGTCCTTTCTTTCTAACTAACACATAGAGATTGGAGTGGATGTTCTGGTAATCTCCCCGGGAAGTTACCCAAAGTTTGCCGTACTTATCAGCTTTAATATGATGGAGATTGATACCCACTGGAATTTTCTCTACTTGCTTGAATCCCTCTATTTCTATCACCGACACGGTCTTGTCATAATTGGGAGCCATATATCCTCCTGAATTTGCCACATAGATATACTGTCCCAACACACAAAGTTCATCGGGCTGGAATCCCACCGTACATTTAGCCACGGGCTTCAGCGAAAGCGTATCTATCTTATAGACTGCTCCTTGAACCGCATCAGGGTTATTGAGCTGCACCGGTCCTACATAAGAAGTGGCATAGGCATACCCCTTGTGAAAACGCACATAGCGCACATTTGGGATATTAACCTGCCCGATGCGATGAGCTGTGCGAGCATCCAGCACCTCTATTTTATTAGAGCAATTGATGACGGCATAAATTCGGGAACCATATATCTGAATGTCATTGCCCACATCACCCAATTCCTTGATAACATGAGGATTGCGCTCAGCATAGAGATTACGTACATAATACCCCTGTGAGAAATCAACATAATCGAGCGTACTCTTGTTGCTACCCATGTTGCCCTCGTTGAGCAGGTACATGCCGATAATTTTCTGTCCCGGCTTCACCTCCTCGGGGATAATTTCGTACTCTGTAGGAACCACCACTTCATCTTCGCGGCAGCTTACCAAACATGTACCTATTAGTAAATATAGCAATAGCTTTTTCATCATGTTTTTATTTTTTTTGATGCGTGCCACCATTATTACATCTCAAACGTCAACGTGAGGCGATAGTTGCGCTTAGGCATCGGATAATTGAGTATCACATCATAGTCCTGGCTGAAGAGATTATTCACCTCTAATGCCACACGAGCCTTGTAATCCTTCCAATTGAAACTTTTCTGCAGAGAGAGATCGTGAGTATACCATGGCTGTGTATGATTATAGATGATATTCTCCTGCTGGTTATATCTCTCACCGGTATAAATAAAACTATAGTTCAAACCCCAAGTTCCGTAATCCATCTGTACCACAGCCGAACCACTGTTCCATGGAATATATGGTATCTGGTCGCGATAATAGGTATCGGCAGGATTGGTTACATCAATGGCCTGCTGGTAAGTATATTGCAGACGAGTAGTAACATAAAGTTTGCGCAATGGTCGGAGAGTTGCACTTACCTTGGCATCGAGTCCATTGATATGCACTTTGCCCAGGTTGAGCATCGTCCAACGGAACTGTGCTCCCTTAGGATAAGCCACAATCTTATCACTCACAAAATTACGATACCCATCCACCTGCACAGCCCACTCATACAATATTCCCTTCATACGAGGACTGAAATATGCAAATCCCACATCATACTGGGTGGTATATTCCGGGTTAAGTTTAGAGTTGCCCATCTCTGCATAATAGAGGTCGTTGAAGGTTGGCATGCGGAAACTCTTCTTATAGAAGGCCCTCAAGGAGAAACCTATGTTTTGGAACGGCTTATAATAGAGAAACACTGCCGGCGACCAGGTATTCTTATCGGCTGGTGCCTCTGCATCCCTTGTTACATCATGTACATAATTATAAACCACACTCCCCTGCATCTTGAATCCACCCCAGGCTATTGCTGTGGCTAAAGACACGATATGATTCCAGCGAGTAGGATGCACAAATCCATACATATCAGCATCCATGTTGTTCCACTGGAAATCATAAGCACATGACACCTTCCACCAAGAGCAAAGATCATACTGATGCAGAGTGGACAGATAGAACTCCTTCTGGCGATACACATTATCTATCAGCATTACCGTGGTATCCTTGTTGACATACTTGGTGAGAAAGTAAGAGTATTTCGCCATTAACTTCGTTTGGTAATGGGGAGAAAAGCGCTTATGAATATAACCTTGTATGAAAGAATTATTGTCGCTGATACGCTCGCCTCGCCGCCATACATTATTAACGATAGCCCCTGGCACACCACGTTCTGAGGTATAATTATATGCTTTCAGCATCCAGTCACCTCCCTTAACGTCACCAAATAAGGCTCCCTCCAGTCGGGTGGCACGAATATCACCATTCTCTCTTACAGCCGTTGTATCATACATGATTTCATCGGTTTTTACTGCCTTTCTACGGTAACGGAACTTATACTTACCACTGCTGCTAAGCCATTCGCCATTGAAGGAAGCTTTCACCCTATCAGAGAGATTCAGTTCGACAAGCAGCGATGGATTCACCAGATCGAAAGAACCAGTCTTGAATTTCGCTTTCAGATGATAAGCCTTACCTTCTTCAAATTCTGGAACACGAGTCTGTAGATACACCGAACCTGCCGAAGCAAATTCCTTGGCAGCTTGAAATATCTGGCTTTTCTGTCCATTATAAAGCGAGATAGTCTGCATATTATCGAGTGAATACATTCCCAAATCCACCTGTCCATTTTGTGCATTGGAGAGTTCTATACCATCATAAAACACGCCCACATGATTGGTACCCATAGAACGGATGTTGATGGTCTTGATACCACCCACACCACCATAATCCTTGAGTTGCACACCCGAGAAGAAACGCAGGGCATCGGCCACACTCATCGAGTTGAGCCGCTGCAGTTCATCACCTGTCATCACCTGTGCCGGAATCACACTCGGAGTATTATTACCCACTACGACAACTTCCTTAATAGTATGAATACTATCCAAACTACCTACATGCTGCTTTTGCGCATATAGTACACCACTTGCTACCATGCATCCCACGACGCATAGCAGTAATTTCATTATTCTCATTTAATCTCCTTATACCTTAATATAATAAGTAAATAAATAGTATGTCTCCATCACGAACCCATCCCACGGGGTTGGATAGAATCATCGGAATCTCTTACCCTAAAGACACTCTTTCATCATATTATTTCCGATGGCAACGGCAGGTCTTCTGACTTGCGTCCTCAAACTCATGGCAAGCGGTCTTCCCGAAAAATTGTCAGTGACCATGGTGCTTGCCGCAATAAGACGCTTACAGCAGCGGGACTGTCCGGGCTTCTCACCCGATTCCCTTTTAATCACAACGCACTCATCCTGCCTGAGGCGGCAGAAGGTGGCAGCGAACCAATTGCGGGTGCAAAGGTACTATAAAAAAATGAATAAAAAGATAACTTTATCCGCTTTTTTATTCCAGCAAGGATAAAAATATCTTTTTATTCAGAGTTCAGTTTATTCTTTTACGATTTCCAGGAGTTCTGCGAAATCATCGATGATCCATTCGGCAGAGGCGAGCTGTTGGTGGGTTCCGTTGCCATAAGTCACGGCACAGGCCTTGCAGCCGGCATGATGCGCCATATCTACATCGAAGGTCATATCGCCCACGACAAGGGTTTCATCTGCCGTTCCCTTCATCTCCTTCAATGCCTTGAAGACCATATCGGGTGCCGGCTTCGCATGCTCCACATCATCGCCTGCAACAATGGAAGAGAATATATCCTCCAGCTGCATCTGATGCACGTATCCATCCAGCGAGCAATGGTTTCGACTGCTGGCCATACCCAATACAAACCCACAGCGATGCAACTCTCTCAGGGTTTCTATCACATGAGGGAAGGGCTGCACTTTAATCGTCTTCTTGTTCTCCAGGAAAATCTCGCGATAGGTTGCTGCGCATTTCATTCCCTCCTCAGCACTCATTCCGAAGAGCGAAACGAAGGCCTCATCCAATCGAAGACCGATGGTCTTGGCACAAGCCTCCTCCGATTTCACTTCCAGCTTTCTTGCACGCATCGTATCCTGCAAGGTCTTCACAATGAGACTCTGCGAATCGCCGATGGTTCCATCAAAATCAAAAATTATATACTTCATTATTCTTACCTTATTTGAAAACGGTCACAAAGGTACAGATTATAACTGAAACTACAAAGCAAATTGCTCACGAATTGCCTTTATTATGTTATTACGAGCCACTTCTGGCTTCATCGCCTCATCCAATGGCATTTCTTCAGGAGTAACCTGAACAACTCTATCGAAGCCTGCATCCAGCATAGCCTTTCTATCGCTAACACCGCCCGATACTAGCCATATTTTCTGATTGGTAACATGCTCAAGAATTCTTTGCGGCAACTTCCCCATCAAGGTCTGACGGTCGCTATGACCTTCGCCCGTAATCACGAGATCAGCATCCTGAATGAGCACATCAACCTCTATTTTCTCTAAAAGCAGTTCAGCCCCTGGACGAGCCTCAGCATTGAAATATTGCAGGAAAGCATAGCCCAGTCCGCCGGCTGCACCAGCCCCAGGAGCCTCACTTCTATCATATCCGAAATGCTTGGCACTTACCTCGGCAAACTTCCTTGCCCTATCATCCAACATCTGCACCATCTTAGCATCAGCTCCCTTCTGAGGGGCAAAGACATGAGCCGCCCCATTTTCGCCGCAAAGCGGGTTGGTAACATCCGAAGCCAGCACAAAGCTGCATTCCTGTCGGATTTTCTTCCTGTCGTCGCCCATCGCCTTGAGCATTCCAATGCCGCAATCGGATGTGGCGCTGCCACCCAAGCCCACGATGAAACGGCGCACGCCCCGGCGATAAGCATTCATTATCATCTCGCCCACGCCCCAGGAAGTAGCCTTCATCGGGTTGCGCTGTTCAGGCTCAATCAGAGCCAGTCCGGCGGTCTGCGCAATCTCGATAATCGCCGTATCATCCACGATTCCGTATTCCGCCTCAATCCATCGCATCAGCGCATCATGGGCATGAATCTTCACTCGCTCTCCCTTCATCGCCGAGAGAAAAGCATCAAGCATTCCCTCTCCCCCATCACTCATTTCCAGGGTAATGATTTCGGGAGAAGCATCTTCCGCATTCCATTCCTTCACTCCCGAAGCAATCGCCTCATTCACCTCTCTACTCGAAAGGCAGCCCTTATAAGAGTCGCAAGCAATTATTATCTTCTTATATCCAGCCCCATCCATCAGTCTGAGGCCATCATTTTTCCTATCCATATCCTATTTATATTATATCATTCCAAGAATCATCGCCTATCAAGCGATTTCCCTTTCAGCCCGCAAAATTAGCCATTATTCCTGAAACCACAAACCTTTTTGGGAAAAACTTTCAAAAACAGATGCTTCTGATAAGAGCTGATAGAAAAAAGAGGTTAAAACATTTGGCTATTAAAAAGATTCCTCGTATTTTTGCAGTAGATTTTTCAAAGGTTTTCTAAAGGTTAAAGGCTTATGTGCAAATATGAAGAAATAGAAGGTTGGCGACTCTCGAATGGCAAGACGATTCGGGAAATCAACAATGCCGTACACGATGAGGTGGAACGAATCTACCTGGAAGCGTGGGCGAAGGGCATTTCCGTGCCGTATTTTGAGGGGAAAAAAGTTTTTCTAGCTAATCCTGACGGAAGTGATGATGAAGTGACTTTTGATGTAAAGACTAGAAAATATACTGTTATCCAGCAAGTAGCAGCTCCGGGAAGGGGGAAAATGAGCTACTTGCTCCATGCATAATCCTCAAAAAAAATTGCAACTATGACACGACGACTAGAATTCACCATTATTGCAGGACCAAACGGAGCTGGAAAAAGCAAACTTGGCCCATTCTATTCAAGTGTAAAAGCATTTGATGGAGATCAACTTGCCATGAAACTTCGTAAGGAACATCCAGACTGGAAAGATTCGTGGGTAGAAGGAACCGTTATCTCCACACTAATGAAAGAGAAAGACGAAGCTATCCTATTAAAGAAAAAATATGCCTTTGAAACTAATTTCTCCTCAGATTTACCAGTCAATCTTATCAAAGATTTCAAAAATGCAAACTATAAGATTTGTTTGATATATTTCGGTCTATCTCATATTATCGACTCCTCCACTCGTGTTGACCAACGCCATATATTGGGCGGTCATAATGTAAACCAAGACGTGATAGAATATAACTTCACGGAAGGCATCAAACGAGTAAAAGCCTCTCTACCACTTTTTGAAAACATTCTTTTCATTGATGGCACTTCCGATTTTGGCGACATTGTTGCCATTCACATCGAGAAATCAGGCAAGCATCAGATAACAGATCACCCAGCCGAGTGGTTCGACAAATACTTCAAAGAAGCATTCGATGCGCTTGTTGATGGATAGGAAGCGGACATGTACTTTGGCAGAATCATAGGCCTCTCCCTCACCTATCGTTTCGGCGGCTACAAGGCCAAGCAGCATGAAGAAGTAGATACTTCCAGATTCGGGAAATAAAAACGAGAAAAGCTCACCAAGACCCTCAAAGTCCTGGCGAGCTTTTCTCTTTTCATATACACTATTCAAGTTTCTTTACTTCAAAATATTGACATATCCCTTATTCTGTACCAATTCAGAATTTAAATCGATGCATTTCTGAGGAATCGGGAAGACGGTGGTGTAGCCGGAGGATTCACCCTGAAGAGGCGTACGGAGATCGTAGGCACCGGTGAATTTGCCGAAACGGATGAGATCCTGACGACGCCATCCTTCCCATACCAACTCCAGCAACCGCTCTTCCAGAATGTTATCGAGCGTAGCCTTACGGTAAGGCATTCCCACACGGGCACGAATCCTATTCAACTCCTCATCGCCATTCTCTCCGTTTCGCACCTTTGCCTCTGCCTTCATCAATAAAGCATCTGCATATCGGAAAAGAACTATGTCGTTACTCTGCAACTTGCCGTCCATATAAGAGGTTCTATCCACCTCATACTTTGCCATCCTCGCTCCAGCCGTCTTGACAAACTTACTGTTGGTCAGGTTTTGAGCCACTTCAAAAGGCTGATACTCCAACGGTTTTCCATTATCCATCAGCAGTTCATGACCATCTACCTTTACCACTCCCGCCACAAAGTTCATCTTGCAACGGGCATCTTCATCAGCCTCGCCATAATGATTGGCTTTCATCGTAGAAATCGTGGCACAGGTACCATTCTCACTTCCCCATCCCAAGACACCGCCATGCGTATAATGGTAAGAGCGGAAGAGATAATGGAACTGGTTGGTATAGATATTCTTATCCATCGGAATCGTGAAGATATTCTCCTTCGATGTCTCATTATGCGTAGAGAAATTGAATGAATCATCCGACTCCAGGACATAGCCTTCTTCTGCCAGTTTATCACAATAATAAATGCAGGTTTCCCAGGCATTCAACTTCCTGCAGTCCACCTTATCGCCATTACGCAAAGAGGCATCAGAAGCCGGCACAGAGAAATGAATGTCACTTCCCTTCGGACGGCTCGCATAACCCTGGGTCCAGTCATCATACATATAGATTTCTGCATTCAAAGCCAACTTCGCCAACAGAAAGTTGACTACCGGCTGGGTGATGCGACCATAATAATTGCCTTCCTTATTGCTGTGCTGGTCGGGAAGTGAAGGCAATACCTGCTGCAACTCCTGAAAGACAAACTGGAAGATAGAACTGCGATCTGTCTGACCTTGGAACAGGCTGGAATGGAGCTGTTCTGCACTGGAAAGAACCAATGGAACCCGACCGAACATGTCAATAGCATAGTAATAGAACATAGCCCGGATGGCTCTTATCTCAGCCCGATATTCCTCCTGCTGTGCGGCAGAAAGCAGGACCGACTTGTTGCTGATAATATCCAAAGACTTATTAGCCAGCACGATAACCTTATAAAGGTACTTCCACGTATCATAAAGAGACTGGTCATCGGCACTCCACCGATGCTGGTACATGGCATTCCAGAGGCCACCATCATACCAGTCGCCGCCTCGAATCGGAATCATCGCCTCATCGGTGGTCAGCGTATTATAATCGTAAATGCCACGGCAGGTGCCCTGGATGCCCTCACTCTCGTTAGCTCCACCTATATAATTATAGAGAGAAGCCACGGCATTGATATAAATATCAGATGCAGAGCCATAGATGGCATTCTCGTCCAACTGATCCTTAGGATGTTCGTCCAGGCAGGATGTCATAGACAATGCCGCCAGCAGCAGAAATAAAAATCTATATCGTTTCATAACTTTCTGATTTTAGAATTGAACACTTAAACCCAATGAGAAGGTTCTGTAAACAGGATAAGTCCGCTTATCATCAATACCCATCGTACTATTCACCACGTAGCTGTTAATCATCGGAGTCAAGCCGCTGTAACTGCTGATGGTGGCAAGATTGTTGACACTCGCCGAAACTCTGAGCGACTGCACCACGCCCTTTCGGATAGGGATATCATAGCCCAGCGTGAGATTCTCAAAGTTGAGATAATCGCCCTTCTCCAGCCAATAATCAGAAACATTCTGGTCAACGATATTCTTCTCAGGAGCTCCCTTCAGCACATTATAATCCGGGAAACTCGACATATTGGTGTAGGCTAAACCCGTACCATTGAATATCTTATGCCCGAAGGCTCCATTCATCTGCAATGAAAGATACCAGTCGCGATAACGGAAACTGATATTGGAACCCAACGTTACCTTAGGAGTAGCCTGACCGGCAATATATCTGTCACCGCCATCACTCAAATCTACGGTTCCGTTCTTGTCCAAATCTTCGATATCATAGCGGTAATGCCCATTTCCATCTTCTATAATCCCCTTGCAATGTGGAAGATAGAATACCCCCAAAGGCTGACCAACTATCTGATAGACCACATTGTTGTAACCACCATGCTGACCGGCACCCGACAAGGCACCCATCGCAGTAATATCGGCTGCCGACATCTGCATTCCGTCATATTCACCACTCAGCGAGAGGAGTTTGTTCTTCTGCCAGGAGAGATTCATATTGATATTCAGTTCCATGTCCTTCTTCTGGATAGGAGTGAAGGAAACGCCGACCTCCAAACCCTGGTTGCTCATAGAACCCAGGTTTGCCAACAGTTTATCATAGGCAAAAGGCGGAACCGGCACATCATAGGCATAGAGCATGTCGGTGGTCTTGGAATAGTAATATTCTGCCGTCAGAACCAGCCGGTTGTTCCACAATCCCAAATCAGCTCCGATATTCCAGGTAGCGCGGGTTTCCCACTTCAGATCAGGATTGTTATTGCTAATCATTCCCATCGTAACCGTAGGAGAACTGTTCACCGAAACAATACCATTCTGCCGCACCGTATTCAAAGTGGTATAAGAAGATATTCCGCCAAGATTACCTGAGCGTCCATAGCCCGTACGCAGTTTCAGCATGGTAATTTTCTGGAGAGAACGGAGCCATTTCTCCTGCTTCATATCCCAGGAAAGAGAGACGGATGGGAAGAAACCCCAGGTATGGTCATTGCCCACCATCGAAGAACCATCGCCACGCATGGAAACCGAAAGACTATACTTATTATATAAGGTGTAGTCGACATTGCCCATCACAGAAGCCAGGGTCGGATCTTCGTACTTGCTGTCTGTCCCACCGAAAGGCCGTGATGCAGCAGCACCTATGTTATGGTAATACATGTCGTTGTTGGTGATTCCCTTAGCAGAAGTCCAGAATCCCGTTCGGATATCCTTCTGATATTCTGCACCCACCATTGCCTTCAGATTGTGGATTTCCCACGAATGCTGATAGTTAAACGATACATTGGCAAGCCAGTCCTCGCTCTTGAACTCCCCACGATAGAGATTGCCCTGCGCCCAAACCCAGGTAGGACAAAACTGGTTGTTCTCGTTGGAAGCATAACTGTATGCTCCGAAGGCAGAAACACTCAGAGAATTTGTCATATCATAGTTCAACTTCAGATGAGCATTGAAGTTCATGTTCTTCGTATCATTACGCTCCTTGAGCAAGGCACCGGGAGGATTCACCTGAGATGCAGCCCCATTCTTCACCCAACTGCCGTTCTGCTTATCATAAGGATAAGTAGGATTCATGGCATCGGCAGAATAGAAAAGCATCTGACTGTCGAAGATATCATTGTTCTTGAAAGACGAACCGAACACGCCGAAATCTCCCGTCAGTTTATCGCCAAACGCCTTCTGGGTGACATCAATCTTAGCCACCAGATTACGATAGCCCTTGCTCCGAATAATCGTGTTATGATCGATATAGCCAAAAGAAGCGCGGTAGTTGCTCTGCGGAGTGCCACCGCTGAAGGCCAGATAATGGTTCTGGATATTTCCGGTTCGGGTAATCGCCTTGCGGAAATTGGTATCATATCCCTTATTGTTATACTCCAGCCCATACTTCTGTGCAGCAGCAATGTATTCGGCGGCATTGAGCATCTCCATACTTTTGTACATCGCCTCTATACCATAGTTTCCCTCGTAAGAAATCTGAAATCCCTTACCCGTACCCTTTTTGGTTTTTACCTGGATAACGCCCGAAGCACCACGGGAACCATAGAGTGCCGTTTCGCTGGCATTCTTCAGTACTGTAAAGCTCTCTATATCGGCGGGATAGATTGTAGCAAGCGTCGCCACATCAGAAGTAACACCATCAATAATCACCAGAGGATCATTGCCGCCCATGATAGAAGTTGTACCGCGAACCCGGACGGAGTTCAACATAGCAATACGGTCAAGACCATTGGTAGTGACGTTAACACCTGCCGTCTGTCCGCTCAAGGCATCCAGGGCATTATTGAGCACACCCTTCTTCAGAAGTTCAGGCTCCACTACACTCACCGAACCTGATAAGCGCAAGGAGTCTAGGCCTTCAATGTTCACAGACTGAGCACAGAGGGTTTGGGGTGCAAGAATCATCGCACCCATCGCATAAAATATGGTTTTTAATTTCTGTTCCATAACTATTTCATCGTTTAGTCAAGGTTCAAATCGATTTTCGATTGCAAATATAATAAAAAAGAGTGATTCAAAGTCCATTTCCTTGAAAAAACTTCAAAAAAAACGCAGGCTTAAGAGTTAAGACAGAAGAAAAGCTCGCCAAGACGTTCAAAATCTTAGCGAGCTTTCTCTTTTTATATCAGCATTTTATTTCACTTTCACTTCTATCACATTCTTCGCAGCCTCAGCACTCGAACCACCTACGAAAATCTGATATTTGCCGGGAACCACACGCATGGTATTGGTCTGGGAATCCCAACCCTCGAAACTCTGGCGAGGCAGACTGATGGTTACCTGCTGCTTCTCGCCCGCCTTCAAAGTAATGCGCTTGAAGGCTTTCAGGGTCTTGATAGGACCCTCAGCATCATCCATTCTACGGATGTAAACCTGCGCCACTTCCGTTCCTTCCCACTCCATGCAGTGCCTCGTTCCACCATTGAAACTGCGGAATGCCCAATCGGGCTATGGCTGGCGAAGTATCCATCATCAACTTCGTCTTCTCCTCCAGGGTAAGACGGGAAAGCAAATCATTGGCTCTAGCCTCAGCAGAAAGGTTGGCATTCTGATAAGGAAGAAGCTGCTGTGCGCTGGCAGAAAGCGACATCGCCATCAGCATCGCCATAGAAAATAGTTGTTTCTTCATTGATCTTATATTATTTATTCGATTTATGCTTTGATTTTTAAGTTGGTGACAAAGTTACACTTTTTTGTTGAGATAACCGCATCATCTGGCAGAAAAGTTTAAAATATTTATCCTTTCGTGCCAACATTACCACTTTCAGTCCGCTGGCACATAAGTTGCAAAAACAGAGAGTGAAAGCTGAAGCTAAAAAATAAAGGGGTTCGGAAGAATGACGGAGTTTCGAGGCGAAGGCAAAAGAAATAACAAGAATATTAACAAGCAGAAATCCCGACGGAGCCGTAAGGAACCGAGAGGACGAGTAAAATAAAATTTGGAGGTTTTAATTATGTTGTTAGCACGTAGAAATAATGATTCAGATTGGTTGAGTAACTTCTTTGATGATACTTTATTCAATACCGAAGTAATGTCACGTATGAATGCTACTGCTCCTGCCATTAACATCAAGGAGACAGATAAGAATTACATCATGGAGGTTGCAGCTCCTGGTTTGAAGAAAGAGTGGGTTCGTGTAAACATCGATAACGATGGTAATCTGAACATCGCCATCGAGAACAAGATGGAACACAAGGATGAAGACAAGCACGAGCACTATCTGCGCCGCGAATTCTCTTACAGCAACTACCAGCAGTGTTATACGCTGCCTGAGGATGCTGATCGTGAGAAGATTTCAGCAAAGGTAGCTGATGGTATACTCGAGGTCGAGATTCCAAAGCTTACTCCTAAGGAGGAGGCTAAAACAACAAAGAACATCGAAGTCAAATAATCATCTCCCATAAATGATGGAGGCAGATTCCAAAGCAACTTGGAACCTGCCTTTTTTTGTGTCCTTACCTGAAACATCGCATTTTCATCTACCTTATTATTATGATTTTCATGGAGCAGCCAAAAGTTTTTTACCATAAATCTTTTTTCTTCCATAATTAATATGTAATTTTGCAGGCAGAAAAGCAGATAGGAAAGCTTCTGCTTATCCGTAACGGACAAGATATGGGCTATCATTTTCTGTTGCCCATACGCCACATAATGTATATTTATAAACAGGCAAGTAGATATTTATTCACTTGCGAAACTTCAGATTAAAGATTAAGATTATGGCAAAGCAAAGACAGCGTCTGGTAGAAGTGCCGTTCAACAAGACGGATTGCGGCGTAGATTTCTACATCAACACAGCTTATGGCGGAGAGTGCCCTTGGGTGCTTACGGAGCATGAAGTGTTCAAGACCGACTTCTTCGAAATATTTTTCATCAAGAAAGCTAATGGCTACGTGCTGATAGACTACAGGAAGATAAACCTGAAAGACAGCATGGTGCTCATTGTGAAGCCACACCAGCAGCAGGAATGGCACATTGATGAGCCAGCTCTCGACTACGAGTTTTTGATATTCCGTGAAGATTTTATGCGAACCTTCATTGCCGACAAATTCTTTGTCTATCGACTGCAATACTGCCAGCAGACCGAAACACCGCCCTATTTGATGTGTTCAGGAAATGAATGTGAAGAATATCATCAGCTGCTCAAGAAAATACGGACAGAACTTCGGCAGCCTCAAGCCGACAGCTACAACATCATCGTCAGCGTACTCTACTATCTGCTGGCAATTATGAATCGCCATTATGTCCGTGAGCATCAATTGCCTCAGGCTGCTCCTAAGAATTATTACGCCTTTCAGTTTGTGGAATTGATGGAAACCCACATCCGGAAGTTGCAGCGTGTGCAAGACTACGCCTCGCTGCTCAAGATTAGCCGTATCACCCTGAACCATAGCGTGATGGCGCAGTATGGAGTATCGGCTACCTATCTGCTAAAACAGCGACTGCTGGCAGAAATCAAAAACGAGCTTCTGTTCACCAGCAAGTCTATAAGTGAGATAGCCTACGCTTTCAGTTTCCCCGAACCACCCCACCTGATGCGTTTTTTCAAGCAGCAGACGGGCAAGACATGTCGAAAATTCCAAGAGGACTATAAGAATGGGGTGTATGAATGAGAACAATTTATCATTTTGGTAGTTTTTGGCGGTTTTCCGGTATCTGATACATCAGTGTTTTTTCATACTTTTGCAGTCGGAATAATGAAGGTAAATATATAATGGAATTAAAATTCGCATAAGTATGAAAAAAATGATTTTGATGCTGGCTTTAATGTCGGCTTTTACTCAGTTGAGTGCAAAGAACTACATCCGCCTCATTCGCAATGCAACCCTGAAGATGGAATATGCAGGTAAGCAAATTCTTGTTGATCCATTGCTTGGTGCCAAAGGCTCTTTCGGGTCGGCTCTTGGCGTAAATCCAAATCCTCGTGTAAACTTGACGATGCCCGTGGAAGAAGTGCTTGATGGACTGGATTTCACTCTCTTAACCCACAACCATCCTGACCATTATGATGAAACAGCAGTCAAGCTGATTCGCAAGGATATGCCGTGGTTCGTACAGACTGAAGATGTAGAGCAGGTAAAGGAGAAAGACGGCTTCTTTCATGCCGTGGGCGTTGCAGACAGCATTGAGCATGAAGGAATCACCATTATCCGCGTCAGAGGCAATCACGGACGTGGACAACTTGGTGCGCAAATGGGACCAAGTTCTGGTTACATTCTCAAAGCCAAGAAACAGCCAACCATTTACATTATGGGCGATTGCATTTGGGATGAGAAGACCCAGATAGCTGTATCTACCTATAAGCCAGATTATATAGTAATCAATACTGGTGGAAACATTTTCCTACCACAGTCAAAGACAGATGGAGATATCACGATGAATGAAATGGAAGCTATGCAAATGCTGAAGGACTGCGATCCTCAGATTCGTTTTATTGCGGTTCATATGGATGCCATAGATCATGGACAGACAACAAGGGCTATTCTCCGTAATCAGGCTGAATATGAAAAGGTGGATAAAAAACGCCTGATGATACCAGAAGACGGACAAGTATTGATACTATGACCTCAGTTCGGGATAACGAACTCTGTCTAAAGGCTTTATAATGTTTTTATATAA
>OHAC01000111.1_pt1 | contig 83791 bp, 78 predicted proteins | sample 1577051 | NCBI WGS metagenome assembly OHAC01 (sample SAMEA3541499, study PRJEB24748) | human gut metagenome | biome: human gut; feature: human-associated habitat; material: faeces | place: China | collected 2012 | reverse complement strand
CATAAGTAGAAAGCGTATCAACTCCCGGACGAAAATGAAGAATATGGATGATATTCCTTCTCCAGTGCTTTTGATTTACATAATTGATGACCGTCACTTCTGCTTCAGGATATAGCCTTTGTAGCGTTTCATACATTCCCTTCATCTGAAGGAATGCACCATAATTTTTTACGTAATGATGTGTTAAAATTCCTATTCTCATTTTTTTGCCATTCCTATCGCATCTTTTAAATACTGCTTGCTGCTCTGCCGATTCTGTTCTATGACATCATACACTTTTTCATAGTTGATTTCCGACTTCATACTTTCTAAATCGAAGCAAAAATCCTCTTTGATAGGGCGGTTTGTAATCTGAAGTTCACTCAGCAAGGCTGTTACTTTTTTGATTCGGCTTTCATTTGTCAGATATACCTTAAACTGCCTGCGATTCAGAATAGAGAATACTGCACCGTGAAAAGTTCCAGTAAACACAAACTCCGCATTTCGGAACATTTCCACCCACTCAAATGGTGTCAGGTTTACAGTAACTTCTGAATATTGTTTGTCACATTCACCCGCGCCATAAACCGCCAGACCATGCTCTTTTGCATAAGAAAAAATTTGATTCAAAATATTTTTCGGTAGATTTTCGCAATAGTAAAACAGAATATACGGCCTTCTTTTTGCTTTCAATTCTGCCCGTGGAAATTCGGCCAAAAAAGTAGGATCTAAAACTCGTTTCGGTGCGTTCCCTGTTACCTGTTCTACCAGCTGCTCTGTCAGGTCATCTCGCGCAGAAATCCGCTTAAACTTTCTGATACCATCAATAACATACTGCGGAACTACTTCATCCGCTGCCGTCTTTCCTACACTCGGCGCATAGGCAATCAAATTTTTACATGTTAATCCTACACCAAATTTAAGTTCAGCATTTCCCTTTGTATCTCTGTAGTTCCACACTTCATCACTGCCGACAACAATGCAGTCAAATGCCAATTCGTTGATTTGCCGAGCATTAAAACATCTTTTTGAAAGAATCATTTCTTGATTTCTTGCTTTCGCAAAAGTATTCGGGAGCTGAACCTTAGCAAACCATTCTTTCAGCGTTTCTCTATTTTTATAAAATCGAAACCACCCACCGGCATTGATGATATAATGTTTTACGTTTACATAATCTATAATCTGCACTTCATCTTCGGGAAATAGTTCTGAAATTGCTTTTCTTAGTGCCCATGCCTGTAAAAAAGCACCATAATTGTTGATATACTGATGTGTTAATATTCCGATCTTCATTTCACTTCTCCAGCAAGTTGTAAATATCTCTCCTGCAGTTTCTTCGCTTCAAATGCAATATTATAGTGGTGTTCTGTAATCAACTTCGTGTTGTCATTACGCTCATTTTGCTGCAACGCATCACACAGTGTTTTTGCCCATACAGAAACAGATTCTGTGAGCGGAACAAATTTTGCGCGCTGTGACAGCCCAATTTCTCTTGTAATGGCTGACGAAAAGACACACGGAAGGTCCGCTGCCTGAGCCTCTACACCCACAACGGGAAGGCCTTCCCAGATTGACGGCAAAACAAAGCAGTCAAATGCTTGATACCACTCATTGGCGTTTCCAACATTTCCAACGAAGGTTACATGCTCACTGATACCAAGGTCTGCCGTCTTTCTTTTAATTTCATCCATCAGTTCACCATCGCCTAATAGAACAAGATGTGCCTGAGAATCAATTTTTAAGACCTCTGCAAAAACATCCATTAAGAACGTATGGTTTTTTTGCGCCATAAAGCGTCCAACATGCCCCACAACGTGTTTGTTTTCCAGATCGTTTTCCTTGCGAATCTTATTACGAATTTCTGGGTTATAGATAAAGCGCTCGACGTCTATTGCATTTGGAATCAGCACATAGTCATTTTCATCTACCACTTTTTGTCCAAAATAGCATTTTGCAGCCTCGACACCACAAGAAAAATGATGCGTCATATTTGTGGGAAGGCAAGCCTTACAAACAAGCTTGATTGGAAGCTTCCAGTCTTTCGTTATGCTTGCTCCATGTGCATGAAAAATGCGCACAGGAATTTTGCTCACTTTGGCAGCATGAAGTGCATACACGCCAAGTGCCCCATTGTGCGCCTCAACGATTTTATATTCTGGATGTTCTTGAAACAGTTCTCGCATGTATTTCAAGTACACAGGATACTTGGCCGGATTCAATCCCGGTGTATGATAAATTCTACCGCCCATAGATTTTATTTCATCGTCATACGCTCCCGGTTTTTTCTTATTGCATAAAAAATCGAATTGAACTTTTGACTTATCCATATATCGATAATAGTTCATCAGCATCGTCTCAATACCAGCACGATCCATATTGCTGACAGAATGAAGAATTCTTATCATTGCCTTTTCTCCTTATAAATTTCTTTTCACAATACGAGTTACGTACTGTCTTTCTGCTGATAAATATTTTCTCAGCAATTCAAGTGTCAACCGTTATATTCTATGTTCTATTTCCCTGCCCCTGTTCAGATGAAGCACTTCCAATGTGTTGTTCATAAACCAGAGTGCTCCATACAAACGCAGGTAGTGATACTGAAAGTTCTTATGATAAAATCATCTGCTGTTGCTGAACCTAGGTAGTGAGATAAAAACTGCTCTCACAGCCTTACCCATCTCTCGAAAAGTGCCGTAAATACGCCATTTTTCCAGTGTCCTCACTATGTACATCTCACTACCTGCATTCGGTTAGAGGAGATTATTTATTATCAATACTCTCATCTATTGTTTTCTCCTGTACAGTTTCATCGTTTCCTTTACAACTTCATCCCAGTTATATTTTTTGCAGATAAAGTCAGCTGCCTGTGCCTTCATCTCCATAACTTTTTCTGGATGATCACAAGCATCTTGTAACTTTTCTCTAAGTTCATCCACATCCGATTTTTTGAAAATCAATGCCTTATCTTCCACAACCTCAGCGCACTCTGGAATATCAGAAACCAAACAGCAATTGCCATAACTCATAGCTTCCAGCAGACTCAAAGGCATTCCCTCCAGATCAGAAGGTAATGTGTAAATATACGCATTGCTATATAATTCATCAAGCATCTGCCCCTGGACAAATCCGGTAAAAATGATTCTATTATCATCCTTTGCCAGCTCTTTCAATTCCACCATAAAAGAATCCGTATCGCTGGAGCCGCCTGCGATGACCAGCTTTTTATCTGTCTTGACATTCTTGAAGGCCTCAACCAGATATCGAATACCTTTTTCCGGCACCAGACGACCAAGAAACAATATGTAGGAATCCTTTGTTAGACCAAATTTTTCTGTTATGAATTTTGCTTCTTTAATCTCTGGTCGATTCACACCGTTGGGAATAAAGTGAGTCTCCCTACCATAGGTATCTTTAAAGTAGTCCTGAACACCTTTGCTTAATACGATAATTTCATCCGCATACTTTACGGCATTCTTTTCACCCTGTCGAATAAATTTAGATCCAAACCCAGATTTCCATTTTTCGCGAGCCCAGTCTAAGCCGTGTATCGTGATAACAACACGTTTTCCAAAAAGTTTCGGTAACCAGCAGAAAAAGGCAGGGCCTTCCGCATGGATATGTACCACATCGTATTTTCCAAAAGCACTATACAGAGCCGCGAAAAATGAAGAGCTTACCGCTGCAAGACCCTTTTTCTCAATGGTCGGAACAACCTTTTGGCGGATACCATCATATTCCGTTTTATCGACACCGTCGTACTCCGCACCACTGACATGATGTCCCGCTCTGTTGTAGCAAGTTACGTCACAGCCATTCTGCGCCATTCTAGTGCATAATTCTTTTACAACGATTTCTACTCCTCCCTCGCGGGACAAGCGCTTTTGTCCAAACATGGACACCGCAATTTCATCTTTCATACTGTGCAACCATTTCTATATACTGTTCTACCAATTTCTGTTTCCATTTCGGCAGATATTGATATTCGACAATCATATGATTGATCTGTCTATCTTGTTTATTTATGCTGGCATTGTCGTCAAACAAATCGACAATGCGAATATCCAACGCATTGCAGATTTTATACAGCGTATATAACTGCGGACGTGTTTTCTCATTGAGCAGTTCGTTTAGCGTTGATACCGATATATTGGCTTTCCGCGCAGCGGCATAGACAGAAATTCCTTTTGCTGCACATATTTTCCGCAGCCGCTGTACCATTTTGCTGCATTCTCTCTCAGGATCGTAACGCATAACTTAACTCCTGTGTCCGTTGAAGTGTATTCTTGTTTTTATCATTCTGCTGAAATGCACTGCAAATATTGTCCATACAGTGTGGAATGCAATGTCTTTCCCGCTGCTAAAATAATCCCCTTCATCCTCAATTCCTCCGTTTTTTATTCTTTCACTTCTGTATAGAACATTTGAATGAGCAAATCATGCAGTCCATCCTCATCTACATAAAATTCATCATGTTCTTTTCCTTCTTTGGTCGTGCCAGGAACAGTTTCTATGTTTTTTTCCAGAAAATCATACGATAACATATCTTCCAATTGTTCCATGCTCAAATCGGTAACGGTATACGGTTTTAATTTCAGCTTTCTATAGGTTTCCTCAAAATCATTTCCATTTTGCTTCATGAATTCCCGCATCGACTGAAGTAATGTCGTAATATATTCTGTTTGGCGCTTCATTCGGCTGACATTGCTGCCGGAAACATTTGTGTCACGCTTTCGTACAAACCGTTCAGCCATATCGCCTTGGAGCGTAATGGTCGAACCTTTTTGAAACGTCGGATCGACTTCCGTTGCGTCTTCCGATAATTTCAGCGTCACGCCGCCCACTGCGTCATTGACTGTAGATATACCGTCCAAATTCATAGAAAAATATGCATCTATTGGCAGATCATATAATAGTCTTGATACGGTTTTCTTCGCCGCCCAGCAACTGCTTTTTCCGCCGGTTCCATAGGCGTACTGCAGCGCGAGCTGTCCTTGAATTGTTGAAACATAATTTCCGGATACATCGTATGTATCAATATCCGTCATGGTATCACGGGAGACCTGCAGAAGCCGCGCAGTCTTTTTTTGTTTATCCATCGATACAATCAAAATACAGTCAGATTGTCCGGCATCGCCCGGCATATCCTCTTGTGAGAGATTTTGTGTTGTATCAATGCCAAGGAATAACACATTCATCAAATTTTTATTGTACTGATATGTTTTTCCTTTGTAATGCACGACGCTGGATTCTGCACTCGCCCCTGACCCCATACTAATACTGCCTATTTGCAGTGCTTCACGATCTTGCACATTTTTGATAAAATAACCTGCAACGATAGCAGCAACACAAACGACAATCGCAGCACTGATCATCATTTGCTTTCTTTTTCTAGACTTATTTCTCATCAATTAGCACTGCCTCCACCAAAAAGCGTTGGTTCTCATTTCCATTGCACGTAGATAACGTAATGATTTTGTCCTCTGTTGTCACGGATACGCTCTCATCCCAGCAGGTTGCCATATTGCGCACAGCCTTCAGAGAATCCAAATACGCTTGTCGCTGCTCTTGATTAACAAAATCAAACGAATACATAATATGCCGATTATCATATGTGACTGCCGCAAAAACCTGATATGTTCGAATATGATCCGGCGTATAAATGGTAATCATATTGTGCTGTTTGAGATAATCCAAGTCCTCATAATACTCCAGATCTGCAAACATCGTATGATTGCGCATTTTATGTCCATAAATAACGGTATTAAAGTCCGAAAAATCTTTTTTGTTATAGTTTTCCGTATAAATAGAGCCCGGATAACCGGATTTTCCTTCTAACGTATGGAACAGATAATAGTCATTGTCTGTACTGCTTTGTAAAATCGGGTAATCTATTGTGGTATCCGGAATGCGAATCCACGCATAAACATCCGGATTTTCCCGCTGTAATGTTTGAAAATCAATGGGAATATCCGGTTTTTCTGCAGGTTCTGATGAACCGCTTCCCGCCGTATCCGTAGATTGAGACGTGCTTTCGGATACATTCGGCTGCGGTGCAGTCTGCTTCTGACTATTTCGCCAAAAGCAGACTGCAAGAAACACCGCGATACATAAAAACAGAATCGGAAAAACAATCTTTACTTTTTTTCCAACGTTCATGTTCATGCTCTTGATTTTCTCCTTTTATCCGTCTCATATGGATCTTTATCCGGCAATACTGCCAGTGTCGGAATTCCCAAATACTTTTCAACGTCAGCTTCGCTGATAATGCGGTCATTCATCAGGAAATTAACGAGCAAAATCAAACCGATAACACCCACGCCGACAATCACGCCGATTGCTGTATCCTTCAAAACATTCGGAGTAACCGGTTTTTTCGCAGCTTCTGCACGTTCTACGGTCGTCGGAGCATCTGTTTTTGTAATCTCTGCCATTTTCTCACTGGTCTGTTGCGCAACCGCATTGGCAACCAGCGCAGACGTTTCCGGATCGTCACTGGTCGCCGTGATAACCAGTAGACGCGTTGCATTATCGGATACCGTGACAATCTTTTTCATCTGTTCCCGCGTGATTTCTTTTCCAGTATCTTTTTTAATCTGTTCTGTAGCACCATCCAGCACCGGATTGCTCGTTGCGATAATCTGAAAATCTTCTGCCAGTTTTTCGCCGGTTGTCATGTCCAACGCCGCTGTAATGCTGGTTGTTTTCGACAAAATATAAATGGTAGCTGAAGATTCATACAGCGGGGTGATGAGAAAGGACGTAACCAGAAAGAATACTACACCGCCAACAGCACCGCTAATCAGAAATAACCACCATTTTCGCACAAAATGATGCAACAATTCCAGCAGGTCAATTTCATCTTCCCGCATATCGATACCGTTATTGTTCATCGTTGTCCTACTTTCTCGTTTTGTTTTGCCCCATATGCGCTGTACGCGCCATAGCCGCTGTATGTGTAATAATGGCTATATTTCGAATAATAATACTTTCCTCTGCCAACATTTGCTTTTGTCAAAACGGCACCGAGAATATTTTCATTCGCAGCGCGCAATTGCTGAACCATGCCCTTGGCTTCACTGCGCGAAACCGTATCAGAGGCAACAAGGAAAATAGAACCGTCACACTGCTTTGCAATCACCGCAGCATCAATGACACTGCCAATCGGCGGCGTGTCGATAATCACATAATCAAATTCCTGCCGTGCTTTTGCTATCATGTCTGCAAAACGCGCATTTCCGACTAATTCTGATGGATTAGTCGGAAACGTGCCCGCGACAATGATGGACAGATTGTGAATATTGGTATCATAGACAACCTCATCAAACTCCCTTTGACCGGAGAGCAGATGGCTCAGACCGTATTCAGCACGTTTGATGCGGTATTCGCCGACAAACACGGATTTTCGAAGATCTGCATCAACATACAGCGTCTTTTTTCCCGCATCGGCAAACGATCCCGCAAGATAAAACGATGTTGTACTCTTTCCGTCATTTGGATGTGCGCTTGTGATAGCAATGACGCGATTTTCAACCCCAGTAAACTCAATATTAGCCCGCAGGGTACGAATGATCTCCCCCTTCTGTCGATCCAACCGACCCTGCGGATTAACGGAGACTACATTATGCATCACGAGATACAGTACCTCTCTTTACGGCAAAGAACAGACCGCCTGCTGCAACAGCAATCACTGCGACAATTGCTCCCATCGGAACAGCCGGCTCACCCGTCTTCGGGGAAGTCTTATCGGTCTTGTCCATGTTCGTTGCTGTGGTCGTATCGACAACAAATGCTACCGGAGACAGCGAATTAAAGCTTGCTTCAATGGTCTTATCGCCGGTCTTTGCGTGGATTACTTCCCACTGATTGTCCTTTTCTACATAGTGCAGCAGAATTGCCTCGGAAGAAGCAGTAACACCCGGAACATCAAATGTCACCGTTACTGGGAACTTCACCTTGGAAGCATCGCCGTCAATCTTGACGTTGCGGATGTCTACCAACTGCAAGGTGTCCTTGTATTCGCTGCCCAGAATGCGCTTGAGTTCAGCGGTCGGGTTTGCGCGCAGGGCATCTACAGCCTTCTGTTCTGCTGCATCAAACTTTGCATCGGCTACCAGCTGTACAATAATGTTTACTGCATTGCCGTTGGCGTCCACTGCGCTCTTTACATCCTTTACAAATCCACTGACGGACGGGCTCGGAAGAGCAAAAGCGGAAAGTGTCATGGTTGCCGCAAGTGCGGTGCCGCAAACCACTGCTGCGGCTCTTTTGATGATTTTTTTCATGAGATAACTCCCTTTGCTTGTATCCATTGAGACGGATACTGTTTTGTTTTTCTATACAAACTGGTTTTCCAGCTTATACCGATGAAATGAATAATTGACGCATATTTTCGCCAAAGATTTGTCTGCAATACGATGCATCCAATTTTCTGTTCAGATATTTCATGCATTTTTTCATGCCGGGTGCTCGGTGTTTCATGTCATGTGCATCCGAACTGATCATATCAATGAGCTCCTGCTTGAGCAGCTGCATGACATAGCGTTTGACTTTCCTGCCGGAATGTCCGAGTATGCTCGTCGTATTCGCCTGTATTTTTACCCCCATTCGGGACAATTCTTTAACTCGCTCCTGCTGTATCAGCGCTTGATAGCGTTCTACATGCGCTAAAATTGGCTCATATCCCATACTTTGTAGCATCATCACCGAGTTTTTGATATACATATAATTGGCATCCGGTGAAAATTCAATAAGAATGACCCGCGAATGGTGCATCGTCAGCGGGACGCCCGCTTCCAAGTCCTTTCGGATACCGGACTCCATATAGACCTCTGCCCCCACTAAAATCCGAAAGTCCGGATGGATTTCTTCCGCTATGCGGCAAGCAGCTTCCCACGCCGTTTGCCGCTTGGCTTCCCAGCGCTTTCTGTCCATTCCATGGCAGAAATGCGGCGTTGCTATCACCATTTCGGTGCCTTCCGCATAGGATTTTTGCAGCATCTGCCGTGTCATGTCGGTATCTTTCGCTCCATCATCCATATGCGGAAGAATATGTGTATGCATATCAATAACCATGAGAACTTCTTTCTTTACATCGAACCTTCTCGTTTCAGAACAACCGCAACCGTTCGAAGAAGAATGCGGATATCCAGTCCATATGTCCATTCCTGAATGTATTTCGTATCCAGACGAACAACTTCTTCAAAATCTGTGATATTGCTTCTGCCGCTCACCTGCCACATACCGGTAATACCCGGTTTTGTTGCCAGCCGCGCATGGTGATGCAGCTGGTATTTTTCATATTCATCCACCGTCGGCGGTCGTGTGCCAACGAGCGACATATCTCCTTTTAGTACGTTGAGGAACTGCGGGAATTCGTCTAAGCTGAGGCGGCGAGCCAAATCCATAAAACCGGATTTCTGTGTGCCGTCCGGCAGAACCTTGTTGCCGATGATGCGCGGATCGAAATCAATCTTAAACATCATGCCGTCCTTCACACGGTTTTGCTCCATCAATTCCTTTTTGCGTTCCTCTGCATCCATGTACATGGTGCGGAATTTATAAATCTGAAACCGTTTTCCGTTTTTACCGACACGTTCTTGTGTAAAGAACACTGGTCCGGGTGACTGCGTTTTGATAACAGGCACCATAACCAAACACAGAACGCCGGTGAGAACCGTACCGACCAAACCGCCCAAAATATCCAACAGGCGCTTGCACAACAGCTCCAGCGGCGATGCACAATTGATGCTTGTCGTGAGCACGGTAAATCCGCCGACATTTTCGACAAATTGCCGTTTTTTGGACGCCGAAACGACATTGATCAAACGGCGATGCACAACAATGCCCATGGTGTACAGCTCATCCTTGATGACGTCAATGCCTTCCATATCATCCGGCACGTCAACTAGAACTTCATCAACCCATGCGCCGCGAACATATTCTATCAGCGTCTTTCCGCTCGCAACGACCGGTATGCCGTGTACAGACGTTTTCACCTTGTCATCGTCCAGAATCACCAGACCCGCCACGTGGAATTTTTCGTAGTTGTTGGCTTCAAATGTCGCAACACATTGCTCTGCGCGATCGCTGACTGTCACCAAAAGCAACGAGCGCGTATGGGTTCCGCATCCTTTCTTGTGCAGCCAATTTTTCCAAACCAACCGGAAACTATAGTCGAAAGCAAAGTACAGAACAATCGACCAAATCATTACGGTACGGGAATAAACGTCAGCCCGATGAATTATGTACAGATATCCTATGTTCAACAGGGAAACCAAAACCACCTGATGAAGTGTTTTCACAAACTCTTGGTATTTCCCGCGTTTCAGGATGCCCTGCATTGTCTCAAAATAAATAATAACAAACAGACTGATTAACTCCGCCACAATATCAACGTTGCGATATACATCATCTGCATATGGATTGCCGAATCCAAAGCGAATAAAATATGCCACAACCATGCTCAACTGCAGACATATAAAATCAATGATAATAAAATCTGCATGTTTCAGCCATCTTTTCGTATCTCTTTTATACATACATTTCTCTATTCTTCCATTGGAGATTGATTTTCTCCCTGATGTGCGCGAAGTACATCAAGGAACATTTCTTCACCCTGCTTCCGTGCTTCTACTGCTTCATCGAAGTCATCAAATCCCCCTAAATAATGACATTTTCCTCGAAACATAATTTGCGCAATCCATTTTTTGCGCTGTTTGTTGAAGTATACGCCGCGCGCACCGCTGGTATTTGCCTTCGAAATATGGCTCGTCTGCAAGTGTTCCAGACACGTTCCATCTACGAAATGCAGAATTTTCTTGGGTGAGTGCTCACAGCCACAGCTCTTAGACAGTCCGTTTTTCAAATTGCTCTCGCGTACAACCGTCATTTTTCCGCAGTCGCAGCGACAATTCCAAGTTCTGTGACCGTTTACCTTGCCTTGATAAGAAATTACCGTAAGCTTTCCAAAGCGCTTGCCGGTCAAATTTTCCGGTTCTTTATGTACTCCGCAGCCACAGCTTGTTGTGTTTCCGGAGGTCAGGACGTTTCGCGCCAGCAAAACCTCTTTTCCGCAGTCACAGCGGCAGCGCCACAGCACGCTTCTATTCGCTGTTCGCTGATCGGTCTGTTCCAGCACGGTCAACGAGCCAAATCGCTGCCCTGTCAAATCGCTCGGACGCGCTTCACAGCCGCAGCTGTTTGTGACGCCGCTTTTTAACTTTCTGCTGGATAATTCAATCTCGTTGCCGCAATCGCAGCGGCAGTGCCAAATAATACATCCATTTTTCCGTTTGTCCGTCTTATTTAATACAGTCAATTTCCCGTATCGTTTTCCAGTCAATTCTCGCTTCATATCTTCCCCGCGCATGCTCCTTTCGCATAATATTGGAACGTTTCATCGTTCTGCAAACCTTGCCGAGGCTTCCGCTCCCCCGTGCGCGCAGCCTTGACAGACTTGTTCGTAGAATATACCATCCTATGAAACCGCTTTATGTATATATTTTATAATTTTATGTCGAATTTGTCAATGGTTACGCCTTCGCCTGCGTTAATTTTGCCTAATAATCGTGAATTTGTACGAAATATAAGAGATTTAAGCCCGAAATCCGGGGAGATTCCTGTGCATTCGCCGTCAAAATTTTAGTCGACAGAAAGGGGTATTTCAATATGCCGAAAAAAGGTGAAAATATTTACAAACGCAAGGATGGACGTTGGGAAGGACGATACATTCGCGGCAGAAAAAACAACCGTGCCGTCTACGGATATGTTTATGGTCAAACGTACCATGAGGTGAAGGAAAAACAGCGATTTGCCGTACAAAATCTGACACAAATGAGTGGAAATCGTACGCATGAGCAATACACGCTGCGCATGGTGGCAGACAAGTGGTTTTATCATACGAAACCGCAGGTCAAAGAATCAACATACCGAAAGTATCAAAACGTGTGGACGTGGTATATCGAACCGGCGCTCGGAAATATGCCGGTTTCTCAGCTGAGAAATCAGCACATCGAATCGTTCTGTACGGAGCTGCGCGTCTCCGGCGGCGTCAAAAAGAGCGGTCTTTCTGCCGGAACGGTCACTGCTGCCGTTTTTCTTCTCAGGAGCATGCTGCATTTAGCCGTCAAGTTGGATATTTCTGTCTCCTGTGATTTGCAGACAGTTACCGTGCGGCAGGAACAGACGGATATCCGTGTGTTCACACACAACGAGCAAGCAGCTTTATGCCGATATCTCTTACTGTACGTGCAGCACACCATGCAGCGAATCCAAACCGACATGCCGTCCGATCAAAAGACGAAGGTAATGATTACCTCTCCGAAAAGCAAGCATTCTATCCGTGTGATTCCGTTGCCGGAAGATTTCGCAAAGCTCCTTGCCTCTATCCAGCCGGAATCCTCGTCGGGATTCTTTTTGACCGGAAAAGAACATCAATGGGTAGAGCCGAGAAGTATGCAGAACCACTTCAAGCGCGTATTGCAGAGCTGTGCGATTGCTCCAGCCAATTTTCATGCACTCCGACATACATTTGCCACGCGATGCGTCGAACTGGGATTCGACTTAAAGTCGTTGAGTGAAATTTTGGGTCACGCAAATGTCAATATTACAATGAATCGATATGTGCATCCATCTATGGAATTAAAGCGTGACCATATGCAAAAACTTTCTGCGTTATTTTCCGTCAAATAACACGTCAAAGGATGTAAGAAACCTCCATATTTAGGGCTTTTATTGAGGATTTTCATAGGATGGTATATTCTACGAATTTATATAAAAATAACGATTTGAAATGCGGGCACGCCCCTCACTTCAAATCGTTATTATTTTTCCCATATTGTCGCGTTTCATCCACAATTCCGTCTATTATATCAATCTTACAGCATGTTTAAAATAATTCTGTATGATTTTTTCTTCTATAACGCAAAAAGCCGCTTTTTATGCAAAAAAAGTTGCATAAAAAGCGGCTTTTAATTCTCATCCCTCGAGATGCTTTTACGAGTTATACAGGAACGTCACAACCTGTGCACGGGTGCAGGAATCCTTTGGCGCGAAGGTTGTCTTTGTCACGCCGCTGGTGATGCCGTTGGCAACAGCCCACATGACCGGTTCATAATACCAATCAGATACCTTGACATCGGTAAATGGATTCTTGACAGCGGCCTTTTTCTTGCCGTTTGCCTTCCACATGAATGTCACGATTTCACAGCGCGAGCACGTCTTGCTCGGACTAAACGTCGTTGCGGAGGTGCCGGAAGTGATATTTTTGGAAACCGCCCACATGACGGCCTTGTAATACCAATCCGATGATTTCACATCGCCGAACTTGTTGGCAACAGACTTTGTCACATCCGGACTGCCAGCATTTCTCCACAGGAACGTGATTGCCTGCGCACGCGTACAGACCTGATTGGGGCTGAACGTCGTTTTGGATGTACCCGCTGCGATGCCCTTTTTCACTGCCCAATTGACCGCATCATAATACCATGCAGTCTTTGGAACATCGGTAAATCCCGTCGTGGTTGTCTGTCCCGGCTTGGTTGTTGTCGTGTAACTTGCGCTGATATATCCGGTCTTTCCGGCAAAAGAAATCGTGTACCAGCCATCCTTGAGCGCTGTCGTTTGTACTTCCGTTCCCTTTTTCAGCGTGCCCAGAACCGTAGCCTTGGTATTTGGCTGTGCGCGAACATTCAAATCAGCGGTCGTATAAACCGTCTGTGTCGTAGACGGCTTCGGATCTTCCGTCGGCTTGGTCGTCGAAATGTACTTGTTGTACACGTATCCGGACTTGCCGGAAAAAGAAATCTCGTACCAATTGCCGGATGTTCCGATAATCTTCACCTGCGTGCCCTTGCTCAGCGTTCCCAGAATTTCTGCGTCGTTGCTCGGCTTAGAACGAACGTTCACGTTGGCAGTCGCGTATCCGGTCTTGCTCGCAGCAACCGTCTGCTCCTGCTGTGCTGCGGCAACGATTTCCGTGTCGGTTTGCTGTGTCACAGCATCCAAAGCATACGCATTTCCACATAACAAACACGCAGCCATCATCCCCGTTGCAATGCGAATTGTTGTGTTTTTCTTCATATAATCCCCTTCCTTCTTTTCAAGAAGTATCGTGCTTTTTGTTTAATATATCACACAAATTTGCGTTATTCAATAGTATTTTTTGCAGTTTTTCGCCTATTTATCTGCGTATTTTACGCTAATAAATTTCAAACCGGTTTTTTCTTATTCTATTTTAATTTTTTGCTTTTTCTAAGAATAACTCTTTTGAGTTATTTATGATATTTATTCTATATCTACTCTTGCGCCAGCCATTTTCGCAGCTGCTGCACTGCCTTTTTTTCCAGCCGCGACACCTGTACTTGAGAAATACCGAGCTGATGCGCACACGCTTGCTGGGTCTGCCCGCGGAAATATCGCAGCAGCAGAATGCGCTGCGACCGAACATCCAATCGCTCCATGGCTTCTCGCAGCGCCAGAGATTCAACCAGGCGTTCCTCCATGCATGCTTCTCCAAGTATCTGTTCCAGTGTCGTGCCGTCCTCTCCGATTTCGCGCTGCAGCGAATCCGGCGGCAGCAACGCGGTCTCGCAAGCCGCAATTTCTTCCGGTGAAACCTCCAGCCAATTGGCAATCTCGTGAATGGTCGGCGGTCTGGACAGCGTTTGATGCAGCGTTTCCCGCGCTGTGTGCACGCGATAGCCCAGTTCTTTGACACTGCGGCTGACTTTCATTGCGCCGTCATCGCGCAAAAACCGCCGAATTTCTCCGGAAATTTTGGGCACCGCATAGGTAGAAAACCGTGTGCCATATGTGCAGTCAAAGCCCTCTATCGCCTTGAGCAGTCCGATGCTTCCCAGCTGAAACAAGTCCTCTGCCTCTGTGCCGCGCCCTGTGTATCGCTTGACAATGCTCCAAACCAACGCTTGATTGTCTCTGATGAGCTGTTCTTTGGCGGCTGTGTCGCCGCTCTGCGCCAATCGCAGCAGGCGCAGCTGCTCGTTACTTCTGTCCAAAACGAATTGCTATGCGCTTGGTCATCACGACCTGCGTGCCGATGCCTTCGCGCGAGCGAACGCGCAGCTTGTCCATAAAGCTCTCCATGATAGTAAATCCCATACCGGAACGCCCCGCGTCACCGGTTGTAAACATCGGCTGCCGCGCCCGCGGCACGTCCGGTATGCCGCAGCCTTTATCTCGGACAGAAATCTGTATTTCTCCGCCCTCAAACAGCTTTGCCTGTATGGTTATGTATCCGGCTCGTTCTTTGTATGCATGTACAATGCAGTTGGTGACCGCCTCGCTGACCGCTGTTTTGATGTCATTCATCTCCTCAATCGTCGGGTCAAGCTGTGCAGCAAATGCCGCGACTGCCTGCCGTGCAAATGCCTCGTTGCACGAACGGCTCGGAAATTTGATGCTCATCTGGTTTATTTCCCTGCGCATACCGGTTCCTCCTCTTCCAAATGCAATGTCGGCAGATCCGGCAAAAACTGCACGCGTTTTTGAATGCCTGCCGCCTTGAAAATGCGCATCGCGGACGGCGGTGTGCGAATCACACAAAATGTTTGTCCCGCCCCCAACAGATTCCGCTGCGCTCCGAGCACCACGGCAATGCCGGAGCTGTCCATAAAGGTCAAACCGGACAAATCCAAAATAATCGGGTCATTTGCATATAGTATCATGGTTTTTTCCAGATATTCGACACACTGTGCCGCCTCATGATGCCCTAGTTCTCCGCAAAAGCGTATCACAATGCCTTGTTTTTCTCGTTTATGCGAACATTTCATGCTGTTTTCCTCCCAACCTTCGCAATAAATATAGGCAAAAAAATAGAACCGTTCTTCTCTCGAAGAACGATTCTATTATAAAAAGTTTCTGAAAAATAATCTGTCAGATTATACCATCTGCCAGCGCATTTTTTGCTTCGCCCGCAACATACAGCGAACCGCATACAATGACGGCGTCCGATTCGTCCGCATAGCGCACAGCGCGCTTGAGCGCAGACGGCACATCACCGCAGTCAATGACGTTGCAGTACGGAGAAAACGTGCGAATCATCGTGGTCAGCGTGCGGCTGTCCAAAGCGCGCGGATTATCCGGCTGCACGGTGTAGACGGAATCCGCGCGGCGAACCAGCATCCGCACACAGGCTTCATACTGCTTGTCCGCCACCATGCCCAATACCAGCGAAATGCCGCCCGCTGGCAGCAAATCATCCAGCGTTGCACACAGCGCAGTCACGCCGTCTACGTTATGCGCGCCGTCAATCATCAAAAGCGGGTCGGTCTGCACAATCTCCTGTCTGCCTGCAATCCCTGCACGAGCAAATCCGTCAGCAATCGCCTGCGCGGAGATATGCCAACCCTTTTTGTTCAGCACCTGCAGCACAGCATATGCCGTTGCCGCATTGTACGCTTGGTGTCTGCCAATCAGGCGCAGATGAAATGGTTTGCCGTCAATTACACAGTCCGTGCCTTCCAATGTACAGGACACAATTTCCGGCATTGGCGCTTTGATGTACTGCGCTGTCACCTCATAGCAGCGGCGGGCAAGAACATCGTCTACGCTGTCTTTCTGCTCCGGATAATTGACGAGCACACTGTCAGGCTTGACAATATGGCTTTTATCCGCAGCAATTTCTTCTACCGTATTGCCGAGCACCGCCATGTGATCCAGCGCCACGTGTGCCATCACAGCAACTTCCGGTGCATCTATGATATTCGTCGCGTCATACCGTCCGCCGAGGCCGACTTCCAGCACGACAATATCACACGCTTGTTCTGCAAAATACTGCATCGCACACGCGGTTGTGAACTCGAATTCCCCGATGTGCTCGCCTTCCGGTAAAATCAGCTGCTGCTCTTTTTCCGCGACCTGCGCCGCAATGCGGCACAGGTCTTCGCGCGGAATCATTTGTTCATTGACGCGGATGCGCTCACAGAAATCCATGATAAACGGTGAGGTGTACAGACCGGTTTTGTATCCAGCCTGCTGTAAAGCGGATGCACTTAACACCGCGATGCTTCCCTTGCCATTTGTACCCGCAACATGGATAAATTTCAGTTTTTTTTGCGGATTTCCCAATATCGCCAGCAGGGCACGGATGCGATCCAAGCACGGTGTGCCGCTGAATCTGCCGTGGGCATGTATGCGCTCTAACGTCTGTTCGTAACCAACCATAAAAATTAGTTCAGCGCAGCGATGCTCTCGTTGAGCTTGGCAATCTGATCGTTGAGCTTGGCAGCCTTGACGCGCTCACCTTCAACAACCTGTTCCGGCGCCTTGTTCAGGAAGCCTGGATTGTTCAGCTTCTTGTTGATGAAGTCCAGATCCTTCTGTGCCTTCTTGAGTTCCTTATTCAGTCTAGCCTTTTCCTTCTCGAAGTCGACCAGCTCGTTCATCGGCAGGTACATCTGCACATCACCGGTGACAACAGAAACCATCTTGGCTGCGTCAGCCGGTGCTTCTGCGGAAACATTGAGCGCACTTGCATAAGCGAGCTTGAGGAAGCAAGCCTCACCCTCCGTAAAGACTTCCTGACGTGCCTTGTCCTCGGTCACAACATAAACCTGTGCCTTCTTAGACGGCGGAACATTCATCTCTGCACGGCGGTTACGGATTGCACGGATGCTGTCCATCAGCATTTCCATCTGTGCTTCTTCGGCCGGGAAATTCAGCTCGTCCTGATACTCCGGCCACTTGGACAGCATGATGGTCTCGCCCTCATGCGGCAGTGCCTGCCAAATGGTCTCGGTGATGAACGGCATAAACGGATGCAGCAGCTGCATCGAACCGGACAGCACATAGCACAGCACGTTCTGTACGTTCTCGCAGGTCTCCTTGTCGTCCTTGTTCTGCAGACGAGTCTTTGCAATCTCGATATACCAATCGCAGAATACATCCCAAATAAAGTCATTGAGCTTCTGTGCGGCAATGCCCAGCTCATACTTGTCAATGTTCGTCGTGACATCCTGTACCAGCGTATTGAACTTGGACAGAATCCACTTGTCCTCCATGGTCAGCGTCTTCGGCAGCTGTACCTTGTCAATGGTCAGGTTCATCTGAATAAAACGGGAAGCGTTCCAGATCTTGTTGCAGAAGTTTCTGCTTGCCTCAACACGATCCTTGGAGTAGCGCATGTCATTTCCTGGCGAATTGCCGGTTGCCAGCGTGAAGCGCAGCGCATCTGCGCCGTACTGGTCAATGACCTTGAGCGGGTCAATGCCGTTGCCCAGAGACTTGGACATCTTTCTGCCCTGCTCGTCGCGCACCAGACCGTGAATATAAACCGTCTTAAACGGAACTTCCTTCATGTGCTCCATGCCGGAGAAAATCATGCGGGCAACCCAGAAGAAGATAATATCATAGCCGGTAACCAGCGTATCCGTCGGATAGAAGTATTCCAGCTCCGGCGTCTTATCCGGCCAGCCCAGCGTGGAAAACGGCCACAGCGCAGAGGAGAACCATGTATCCAGCACGTCCTCTTCCTGACGAATGTGATGACCGCCGCACTTCGGGCAAGTCGTCACATCTTCCTTGGCAACAACCATCTCGCCGCAGTCCTCGCAATAGTATGCCGGAATGCGGTGACCCCACCATAGCTGACGGGAAATGCACCAGTCATGCACGTTTTCCATCCAATGGGTGTATGTCTTGCTGAAGCGCTCCGGAACAAACTTGATTTCGCCCTCGTCGACAACGCGAATAGCATCCTTTGCCAGCGGCGCCATCTTAACGAACCACTGTGCAGAGGTCATCGGCTCTACCGTGGTACCGCAGCGATAGCAGGTGCCGACATTATGGGTATGATCCTCAATCTTAACCAGACGGCCCTCTGCTTCCAGATCTGCCAGAACTGCCTTGCGGCACTCATAGCGATCCATGCCTTGATACTTGCCGCCGTTTTCATTGACGGTTGCATCCTCATTGAACACGAGAATCTGCTCCAGATTATGGCGCTGACCCATCTCAAAGTCATTCGGGTCGTGGCACGGCGTGGTCTTTACACAACCGGTGCCAAATTCCTTATCAACATAATCATCGGCAAAAATCGGAATCTCACGGCCGATAATCGGCAGAATTGCCATCTTGCCAACCAGATGCTTGTAGCGCTCATCTTCCGGATTGACAGCGATGCCACTGTCGCCCATGAAGGTCTCCGGACGGGTAGTAGCGACAATCATGCACTCGTCCGAGTCCTTGATGTCGTACTTGATATACCACAGCTTGCCCGGCTGGGTCTCATACTCTACTTCGGCATCAGACAGCGCCGTTGCACAGTGCGGACACCAGTTGATGATGCGGCTGCCCTTGTAAATCAAGCCCTTGTTGTACAGGTTGACAAACACTTCCTTGACAGCCTTCGAGCAGCCTTCATCCATCGTAAAGCGCTCTCTGCGCCAGTCACAGGAGGAACCCAGCTTCTTGAGCTGCTGGATGATGCGGTCACCGTACTGGTTCTTCCACGCCCATACGCGCTCCAAGAACTTCTCACGGCCGAGGTCGTAACGGGTCAGACCCTCTTCCTTGCGCAGGTTTTCCTCTACCTTAATCTGGGTAGCGATGCCTGCGTGGTCTGTGCCCGGCATCCACAGCGCAGAGTAGCCCTGCATGCGCTTGGTACGAATCAGAATATCCTGCAGGGTTTCGTCAAACGCGTGACCCATATGCAGCTGACCGGTTACATTCGGAGGCGGAATAACAATCGTAAACGGCTTTTTGTTCTTGTCTACTTCTGCATTGAAGTAGCCCTTTTCTTCCCACGTCTTGTACAGCTTGTCTTCTGTCGCAGACGGGTCATACGTCTTTGGCAATTCGTTGGTCACAAAATTGCCTCCTTCCTTGTATAATCGTTGAAATTGGATCTTTAGCTGAAAAAAAGTCTTCGTCCTAAATTCATCAGGACGAAGACTTGTATCCTCCGCGGTACCACCTTGCATTCACACAGGGCGTACCTGCGTGCACTTTGTGTCGGATAACGGCGACAAACCGAATGTTCCTACGCGCCAGACAAGCTGGTTTCGGCACATTGACTCAGAAGCTACCTTCCAATCCCTGCCGCGAAGCCTCGCACCAACCGGCTTCTCTCTTTGCTGGCACAGGAATGTACTCCTCTTCTTCAGCGTCGATCTCTGTTTAGACCTGTATATTATAGTATGGCAAGGCATCGTTGTCAAGAGAAGAATGCGCACGGAGAGCGTTCTCTCAATCGGCTTTACAGATTGATTTCAACCTGAATGTTATCGTCAGCCAGATACTTCTCGATGCGCGGCATAACATCATTCTTGATGAAATCCTCTACCTGCTGCGGTGCACGGCCGATGTATGCCTTCGGGTCCATCTCAGCCAGAATTTCTTCCTTGGTCAGACCGAACATCGGATCAGCGGCGATCAGATCAACCATATTGTTGTCCAGTCCCTCTTCCTTTACGCGCTTGCCGGCGGTGATAGAGTGCTCACGAATGCGCTCGTGCAGATCCTGACGGTTGCCGCCGCGCTTTACAGCGCTCATCATGATGTTTTCGGTTGCCATGAACGGCAGCTCGCTCATCACGCGCTTCTCGATGGACTTCGGATAAACCACAATGCCCTCAGAAATATTAATCATGATATTCAGGATGGCATCAATGCCCAGGAATGCTTCCGGAACAGAGATGCGCTTGTTTGCGGAATCGTCCAGCGTACGCTCGAACCACTGCGTTGCAGAGGTAACAGCCGGATTGAGTGTATCAATCATGACATAACGAGCCAGCGAGCAGATACGCTCGGAACGCATCGGATTGCGCTTGTACGGCATCGCAGAGGAACCGATCTGATGTGCTTCAAACGGCTCTTCCAGCTCCTTGAGGTGCTGCAGCAGACGCATATCTGTAGCGAACTTGCTTGCGGACTGTGCAATGCCGCCCAGCGTTGCAACGACCTGTGCGTCAATCTTTCTGGAATAGGTCTGACCAGATACCGGAACCACACCGTCAAAACCGAAGTCAGCAGCGATCATCTGCTCCATCTTGCGGATTTTCTCATGGTCACCGTCAAACAGCTCCATGAAGCTTGCCTGTGTACCGGTGGTGCCCTTAGAGCCGAGCATGCGCATATTGGCAATACGGAACTCCAATTCGTCCAGATCCATCAGCAGCTCGTTAATCCACAGAGTAGCGCGCTTGCCAACCGTGGTCAGCTGTGCCGGCTGAAAATGCGTGAATCCCAGCGTCGGCATATCCTTGTACTGAGCAGCAAAGTCAGACAGGCGGTGAATGACAGCAACCAGCTTCTTGCGAACCAGCTTCATGCCTTCCTGCATCTGGATGATATCGGTATTATCGCCTACATATGCAGAGGTTGCACCCAGATGGATGATGCCTGCGGCCTTCGGAGCGACCTTGCCGAAGGTGTAAACATGTGCCATAACGTCATGGCGCACTTCCTTCTCGCGCTTCTTTGCCACTTCATAATCAATGTTGTCGATGTTGGCTTCCATCTCGTCGATCTGCTCCTGTGTAATCGGCAGACCAAGCTCCTTCTCAGCCTTCGCGAGAGAAACCCAAAGACGGCGCCAGGTGGAGAACTTCATATCCGGAGAGAAGATATACAGCATCTCCGGGCTGGCGTAACGGGAACAAAACGGACTTTCGTATACGTTGCTCATACTCACTAAATTCCTTTCCTGGCGCTGGTTTTCCCCGCGCCACATACAAGTGTTTCTTTTATTTTAGGCGAAAATCGACCAAAAGGCAAGATGCTTTGTATACAAATTTGCCTATGCAGATAAGATACAATTTGGGAGAAAAAAAGAAGTTATCCGCTTTTGACAGATAACTTCTTTCTCACTAAAACGTTTATTTTTTCGCTTATGCCTCAGCGATGAACTTCTCCAGACGGTCAAGACCCTTGTCAATGTTCTCCATAGAGGTTGCGTAAGACCAGCGCAGGTAGTTCGGTGCAGCGAAAGAGGTGCACGGAACGGTTGCTACGAGAGCCTTCTCCAGGAACAGTGCTGCGAAATCGCCGTCGTTCTCAATCTTCTTGCCGTACATGGTCTTGCCGACAAAGCTGGACATATCCATCATGACATAGAACGCACCCTGCGGCTTGATGCAGGAAACGCCTTCAATCTTGTTCATGCGCTCTACCAGATGGTCGCGGCGCTTCTCGAACTGCTGACGCATCTCCTCAACAGAGCCCTGATCGCCTTCCAGTGCTTCCAAAGCAGCCCACTGTGCCATGGTTGCCGGAGCGCCGGTGGAATGGCTGACATAGCTGGACATTGCCTTTGCAACGGTCGGATTTGCCAGCGCATAGCCAACACGCCAGCCGGTCATTGCGTAGGTCTTGGATACGCCGTTGATAACAATGCACTGCTCCTTCATTGCCGGAGAAACCGATGCAATAGAGGTATATTCCAGTCCATCATATACCAGCTTGTAGTAGATATCGTCGCTCAGAACATAGAGGCCGTGCTTCTCACAGACAGCAGCCAGTGCTTCCAGCTCTTCTCTGGTGTATACCATGCCGGTCGGGTTGGACGGGGAGTTGAGCATGAACATCTTGGTCTTTTCGGTGATTGCTGCTTCCAGCTCGTCAGCGGTAATCTTGAAATGGTGCTCAGCAGTAGCGCGAACTTCTACCGGAACAGCGCCAGCCATGCGAATCATCTCTGCGTAGCTCAGCCAGTACGGAGCTGCTACAACAACCTCATCGCCCGGATCACAGCAAGTCATGATAGCGAGGTATACATTGTGCTTTGCGCCGGATGCTACAACAACCTGGCTCGGCTCATATTCCAGACCAAGATCTTCCTTCATGCGGTTGCAAATTGCCTTTCTCAGTTCGATGATGCCGGCAGCCGGGGTATATCTGGTCTTGTTTGCCTGAATAGCAGCGATGCCTGCTTCCTTGATGTTTTCCGGGGTGTTAAAGTCCGGCTCACCTGCGCCAAAGCTGACAACATCGATGCCGTCGGCCTTCATCTGCTTTGCCATTGCGCTGATTGCCAGCGTGGCGGACGGAGCGATTGCGGCTGCAATTTTAGAAATTGGTTTAACCATAATATGTTCCTTTCCGGGGCGAATTCTTTCCGAAGCCCTTCGCCTCTGCGGCTTGAGATTCCGCATGTATCTTTTCACTTAACTATCTGATATTATAGTGATTTCTAACCATTTTTGCAACCAAAAATAGCATTTCTATTCGATATAATTGGAAATTTCCATACTTTGAACAAAAACCAAAAGATGTTTTCCCATATCGTGACATTTTGCACAAATGAAATTTACGAGAATGCAGCCTGCATTTCATTTTCCTGCAACGCGCGGATAAAATGCAATTTTACAGTCATGCATATTGCATTTTTTACATAGCATGAAAAAGAGCAGAGCCTTACAGCTCTGCTCTTTGATGTGATTTCACAATTACTTTGCCTGCTCCAGTGCCTGTGCAATCTGGTCCGGACATGAGGTGCCGCGGCCACCGCAGTCAACGCCCTTAAACGCCTTGATTACCTGCTCTACCGGCATACCGGTAATCAGACGGCAAATGCCCTTCAGGTTGCCGTTGCATCCGCCGATAACCTCGATGCTTTCTACCACGCCGTCCTTGACACTGTAGTGAATCTCGCGGGAACAGGTTCCCTTTGTCTTGTATACATTCATTTCAATATCCTCCTGTATTTTTTATTTGTCTTTGCTCTCAATGACAAGCGCTCGTCCGCGCTGAATCGTAATCGAATATTCCGGTGCGGCCGGTTCATTCGAGGTCGTGTACGGCTCAAAACGAGAGACCTCTGCGTTTGTCACAACATACTTGGTGCCGCGCAGCGTCAATCCGGTCAGCTTGTCATCCAATGGAATGATGCCGACGTACTTGTACACCGGATCTGCCGGATACGTCACTGTGCCGCCGCCGTGAAATGTCACACGGTTTCTGCTGTCCACAAATACACCGCTGCATCCATGTTCATACAAAAACTCCAACTGAGACAGATTGGAAAGAAAGTGGTCAATTCTGCCGCCGGATGCGCACACATACGTAATGGTATCTGCGCCGCGCCGCAGCGCTTCGCGCGTGCAGCTGAGCAAATCCGTGTCATCTTTTTCCGGCTTGAGCCGGATTACTTCGACATCGAAATCTGGACAGCTTCCCGAATCAAAATCCCCAACGACCAAATCCGGCTGGATTCCGCACGCTTGCGCATGACGCACGCCGCCGTCGGCACAGATGATATAATCCGCCCGCTGTGCCAGCGGTTTGACATATTCGTAATCGGTCTCCGGCGCAGCTGCGATCATGAGCACATTCATTTCAATTCCCACTCCTTCAGATTCCGAACACTTTCATACAGCTGACAGTAGCTCTCGTGTCGTTCCTTGGCAATTTTGCCTTCCTCCACAGCCTGCCGAATGGCACAGCCCTTTTCCTTGACATGGGCGCAGCCGGTAAATCGGCACTGATTCAAATACGGCTCAAATTCACGGAATGCGTACTGTAAATCATCCTTCAGGATGAGATCCATGCGCTCTGCATCAAAAGCAGAAAATCCCGGCGTATCCGCAATAAATCCACCGGTTTCCAGCTCCACCAGCTCCACATGCCGTGTCGTGTGACGGCCGCGTTCTGTTTTCGGGCTGATTGAGCCGGTTTCCATCTGGAACTTTTCGTCGATGGCATTGAGCAAACTGGACTTTCCAACACCGGAATTTCCTGCAAATGCAGAAATTTTCCCCGTCAGCTGTTCTCGAAGTGCTCCTACACCCTCGCCGGTCTGTGCGCTGACGCGGAAAACCTGAAATCCTGCCTGTGTGTAAATGTCATATAAGTGATCGCCTCGATTGATGTCGCACTTATTGATGACAATCAAGACATCCATGCCTTTGTGCTCTGCAATCGCCGTGACTTTATCAATGAGCAGCGTTTCTGTCACCGGAGGTGCCGCACTGCATACAATGACAAGCTGGTCGATGTTGGAGACTGCCGGCCGAATCAATCTGTTTTTTCTCGGTTCAATTGACATAATGTAACCCGTGCCGTCGTCCTGTACTTCAATCATGACACGGTCACCGATTACAGGTTTTTGTGATGATTTGCGGAATTTTCCGCGTGCTTTGCATTCTATCACTCCAGAATCCGTGCGAACATAATAAAATCCGCCGATTCCTTTGAGAATGAATCCATTCTCCTGTTTCATAGCATTGTATTCCTTTTTTCTATTACAATTTGCTGAAATCAACGTCCTGATCGTAGATGGTCGAACCGTCAACCGTCACAACAACGCGCTTGGTGCTGCTGTAACTGACATTGCAGCTCGCCGTGCCGGCGCTCGTGCGAACGGTATGGCTGTACAGCGTCGAACCGCCGACGGAGATCGTGACACTGCACGTGTCACGATCCGTCGGGAGGTTGCTCACTGTAATTCTCGAGGAAGTTACGCTGACGGAAGCAGAACCTGTTCCGCCGTTGCCGCCTCCATTGTTGTCATCCGGCTGATCGTCCGTCGTTGCGGCTTCCTTGGCGATGGTAATGCCAACGCTGGTGCCCTTTGCGACTTCTGTTCCGTACGGTACAGTCTGGCTGATAACCGTGCCGGCGGTCTCTGTGCTCTCCTGCTCATGCACGGAACCCAGCGACAGTCCAGCTTTTTCCAAAGCGGCAGTAGCCTGCTCTACGGTCATGCCCTTCAGATTCGGAACCGTCTTGTTGGTGTTTGCCGAACCGGAAGATACAATCACAGTAACGGTAGAACCGACTTCTACATCTTCTCCAGCTTCCGGATCACTGCCGATGACATAGCCCTGTGCTACACTCTCCGAGGTTTTTTCGGTGCGCTTTGCCTTCAAGCCCTTGGCGCGCAAAGCACTCTGCGCATCTTCATAGCTCTTGCCTGCCAAAGACGGAACCGAAACCGTGTTGGTTTCTTCCTCATCCGCAACGACAGAAGCCAATGTCAGCGATACCGTTGTACCGGCATCAATCGTCGTCTTTGCGCGCGGGTTCTGGTCGATGACGTCTCCGTCAGAATAATTCTTATCTTCCGCTTCGCTCTTTGTGAACTCCTGTTCGGTAATCTGGAAGCTGAAGTCGGAATATTCGCTGTTGCCCTTGATGTCCTTGGAGTAGTTCAAACCGATGAACTGCGGTACCTGCAATGTTTTCGTATCGCCGCCGCTGTTCACCATCTTCAAGGCAAAGAACGCCACAACTGCCAGCAAAACGACAATCACTGCACCGGCAACCACCTTGCCTGTACCGCTGGATTTCTTTTTGCCGCCGTTCGAACGCTGTCTGACCGGCGCTTCGTATTCATCATCGTCGTCGTACGGTTCTGCGGGGCGCTGCACATAATTGCTGCTCGGCTGCGAACGGCTCAGATTGTCCGTCGCACGCGGCACGTACTGTGTTGCGTCCTCATCCGTCTCTGCCGCCGGTGTGTGCGGAATATATTGTGTCGCATCTTCATCATGATGATACGGAATCGCGCGGGTTTCGTCCAAATCGCTGTTATGCGAGGAATAATTCAGCACCAAATTCGGATTGGAACGCAGGCGTTCCATATCGCGGAACATATCCATTGCGGAGCTGTAGCGCTGGTTGACGTTTGCACACATCGCGTGCATGACAATTTCATCCATCGCCTTCGGAATTTCCGGCACAATGCTGCTCGGTACCGGCGGCACCGTATTCAAATGCTGCATGACAACCGCAACGGCGGTATCACCGCGGAACGGCAAGGTTCCGGTCAGCATCTCATACATCACAACGCCCAGCGAATACAGATCTGTGCGGAAATCGACCGTGATGCCCTTTGCCTGCTCCGGAGAGATATAGTGCACGGAGCCAATCGCCTCAGATGACACCTTACGTGTTTCCTGGCTGTTTGCAAAGCTGGCAATGCCGAAGTCCATGACCTTTGCCGTGCCGTCACGCAGCAGCATGATGTTCTGCGGCTTAATGTCCTGATGGATGATGCCGCGGCTGTGCGCGTGATCCAGCGCGCGTGCTACCTGCTGTGCAAAATATAATGTTTCCTGCCATGTCAGGTGATGCTTCTTGCGAAGATAATCCTTCAGGGTGACACCCTCACACAATTCCATGACGATATACTCCGGACAATTGTCCGCATGACATACATCATAAATCGAAACAATATTGTTCTGTGAGAGCTTTGCTACCGCCTGTGCCTCGTTGTAAAAGCGCTTGCGGAATTCTTCATCCTGTGAAAATTCTTCTTTCAGGACCTTAATGGCAACATAACGATGGAGAACGGTGCAGTAGGCCTTGTATACAATGGCCATACCACCGGTTCCGATCACCTCGCGGACTTCATACCGTCCCCCGAGTGTTTGTCCAACTAAATTTTCCATTCCCATGTCTCCTACTTGGTGTACAATACAACAGTAATATTGTCATTCCCACCGGCCTTGCAAGCCAGCTCAATCAATTGCGTGCACGCCTGTTCCATCGTCGGCGCCTGCGAGACAGCCGCCGCGATCTCTGCGTCCGTCACCGGACCGCTCAGACCGTCCGAACACAGAAGCAGCGTCTGCCCCTCGTGCATCTTGATTTCATATACATCCGCTTCGACGCTGCTGTCTACGCCAACTGCCCGCGTAATGAGATTGCGTCCCGGATACGTCTTGGCCTCCGCCTTGGTCAGTCGTCCGCTGCGAACCATCTCTGCAACCAGCGAATGATCTGCGCTCATCTGTGCGATTTTGTCCCCATCAATCAGGTACGCGCGGGAATCGCCGACGTTGGCGAGAATCACACGATCATCCACGCAGATGCCGCCAACCAGCGTCGTGCCCATGCCGTTGTATGCCGGAGAGGATTGAGACAGCTCAAACACCTCTGTGTTCGCCAGCTTTACAGCCTTTTCGACCAAATCCGCCAGTATGTCTGCACTGGTGTCTGCGGCATCCGCCGTTTGTATGGTCTCCAAGAACCGATTCGCTGCACGCTCACTGGCAATATTTCCGGCGCGGGCACCGCCCATGCCGTCACAGAGAACGAGAAATCCCATCCCGCTTTCCGGAACGTCTACGCGAAAGGTATCTTGATTGTTCGCTCGAACCAGACCTTTATCGGTTTTGCCATATGCTTTCATTGTATCACTCTTTCCCGAACGTTTCACCGATGTGCCTGCGGCGCAGCTGCCCGCAAGATGCGTCAATATCCGGCCCCAATGTGCGCCGGACTGTCGCCGTGACTCCGTTCTTTTCCAAAATATTTTGAAAAGCCGCGACATGCTCCTTCGGTGAAGTGCGCAGTCCGCTCTCCGTAACGTGGTTTAAAGGGATTAGATTTACATGCGCCGGACGGCCGCGCAGCAGCTCAGCCAGCTTTCTCGCCTGCCATGGGCGGTCGCTGACCCCGTCAATCATCGTATATTCATACGAAATTCTGCGCCCTGTCATGTCAAAATAATCTCGGCAGGCAGCAATCAGCTGCTCGACAGGGAAGCTCTTGTTGACCGGCATGGTAGCGCTGCGGCTCTCATTGTCCGGAGAATGCAGGGAAATCGACAAGGTAATCTGCAGCTTCTCCTCAGCGAGGCGGCGAATCTGCGGCACCAAGCCGGACGTAGACAGCGAAATATGGCGCTGTCCGATGTTCAGCCCCTCCGGCGCACCGACCAATCGGATAAACCGCAGGACATTGTCATAGTTATCCAGCGGCTCGCCGGTTCCCATCAGTACAATGTTGGAGATGCGCTCGCCGGTGTCCTTCTGCATAAACAGAATCTGATCGAGAATTTCGCCGGCAGACAGGCTTCTGACCAGTCCGCCCAGACCCGATGCGCAGAACTTACAGCCCATTCGGCAGCCCACCTGAGATGACACACAGGCGGAGTTGCCATGATGGTACCGCATGAATACGCTCTCAATGCAGTTGCCGTCGTGCAGCTCCCACAGATATTTGATTGTGCCATCCACTTTGGATACCTGCTTGCGCAGGATCTTCGGCGCCGTCAGCAGATACTGTTCGGACAGCTTAGCGCGAAGCTGCTTGGAAACATTGGTCATTTCATCAAAGGAAGAAACGCCCTGATGCAGCCATTGAAAGATTTGTCCTGCACGAAACGGCTTTTCCCCCATCCCGCGCAGCTCTTCCTTCAGCTCCGGCAGTGTCCGGCATTTAATCTCAGGTTTTGTCATATGTCAAATCTCCGATGAAAGCACCTGTGTGCTGTCATCTTTTTCATAGTAAGCCATTTTTCGGAATTTTGCAACAAAAAATCCATCTGTATGATGTACCTGCGGCAGTAGAGTGACAGACCCATCCACAGGTTGTTCACACACAGGCAGAAAAAATGTCTGTTTTTCAAACTGCGGCGTGCTGTTTAAAAACGCTTCCACAATTTCTTCGTTTTCTCGGCGCAGCACAGTGCACGTCGAATAAACCAAAATTCCGCCTTTTTTTACGTATCGTGCTGCATTTTTCACAATTGCCAGCTGAATTTCCGGCAAAGACTCCAATGCACTCGCATCTTTATAGCGAATTTCCGGCTTTTTGCGAATAATGCCCAAGCCGGAGCACGGCACATCACACAGCACATAATCAAACGCTTCCTCCCATTCTGGTCGAAACTGTGCGGCGTCCTGCAATTGCGTGTGGATGTTGTCGAGTCCCAAACGCTGTGCGCCTTCCTGAATCTTATGCAGCTTGTGCTCATAAATATCGCACGAGGTTACACTGCCGGTGTTTTCCATGCGCTCAGCGGCAAAAAAACTTTTGCCTCCCGGCGCCGCACAGCAGTCCAATACGCGGCTGTCCGGCTTCGGGTCAAGCGCATACACGCTCATCTGGCTTGCGCCGTCCTGCACGGTGACGAGTCCCTCGCGGAAAACATCCAGCTGTTCCAAGCTGCCGGTTCCGGAGACCGTCAGGCAGTTCGGAACGCTCTCGTGTACTTGTACGCTGACACCCTGCTGCACAAGGCGCGATTTCACCGTTTCGGTGTCGGCCTTTCGCGTATTGACGCGCAAAACAGTCGGTGCCGGTTCGTTGTCCGCTTCCAGCAGCAGTCGCGTCTGTTTCACGCCGAACTGTTCCAAGTACAATTCTGTCAGCCAACGCGGATGGCTGTACCGCAGCGAGTAGTATTCCGCCTTTGTCTCGCAGTCCGGCTGCGGCAGCTGGTCGGCATGACGCGCAATGGTTCGCAGCAGTCCATTGACATAATTCACGGTGCGCGCGTCTGCGCGGCACAGCGAACGCGCCAGTCGAACGCTTTCATTGACCGCCGCCGAATTGGGAACGCGATCCATCCAAACCATTTGATACACCGCCATGCGCAGGACATCCAGCACGCGCGGATGAACCTTTTTCAAACGAACCTTGGAGTAATGCGCGAGATAAAAATCGCACATCGCTTGGTTTTGCAGTACGCCGCCGACCAATGCGGTTGCCAGCGCAGCATCGCGCTTGGAAAGACCCGCCGCATATTTCTTCAGCGCCGGTGCGCTCCATGCGTCATCTTCTCGAATGGCAAACAAAGCCCGTGCCGCTGCCTCGCGGGCGGAGGTATTCTCACGCATGCTGTTCCTCCTCTCGCTTCTCAGCAGCCAAGAACCGTTCCCGGCTCCATTGCATGACCGCGCAGGTAGTCACCGGCTGCCATGCGCTTTTTGCCGACCATCTGAATTTCTGTAATCTGCAAAACACGGCCGTCGCCGCAAGCGACGAACAAGCCCTTCTTCGGATCTGCAACCGTCACCGTACCTGCCGGTACCTGCGCAGTTTCGTCTGTCATGCGCGACTGGAACAATTTGAGGCGCACATCTCCGCGTGTGGTCACTGCAACCGGCCACGGATCCAAGCCGCGAATCTGGTTGTGTACGTGCTGTGCCGGTTTGCTCCAATCAACAACCGACATCTCTTTGCTCAGCACAGACACATAGGTGGATTGTGCATCGTCCTGCGGCGTGCGCGCAATGCCCTGCGGCAGACGTTCCAGCGTTTCCGCCAGCAAATCCGCACCCATCGCTGCCAAACGGTCAAACAGCTCCCCCGCGGTCTCGTTCTCGCCGACCGGCGTTTCGCTGGTCAGCAAAATATCACCGGTATCCAAACCGCGATCCATATACATCGTCGTGACACCGGCGGTCTGTTCGCCATTGAGCACCATCCACTGCACCGGCGCCGCGCCGCGATACTTCGGCAGCAGGGAGCCGTGTACATTGATGCAGCCGTATTTCGGCAGATCCAGCACATAGCCCGGCAGCAGTTTTCCGTATGCCACAACAATAATAACTTCCGGATTCAGCTCGCGCAGCAGCTCCAGCTGGCTCTCATTTTTGAAGGAATCCGGCTGATACACCGGAATATCATGTGTCAAGGCAAGCTGCTTTACAGGCGGTGGAGTCAGCTTCATTTTGCGTCCCTGCGGCTTGTCCGGCTGGGTAAATACGCCGACAATTTCATGTCCGTCCTGAATCAAGCGCTCCAGCGAGTTGACTGCAAAATCCGGCGTTCCCATAAAGACCAGTCTCATTCTACTTCGTCCTCTTCCTCGTCCATGTTGATATACTCGGTTACCTTTTCCGTAAATACATGGCCATCCAGATGGTCAATCTCGTGCAGGAATGCACGTGCCGTCAAATCATGCGACTGAACCGTGAACCATTCGCCGTTTCTGTCCTGCGCGCGAACGGTTACGATGCGCGGACGGGTAACCATACCGAATTTATTTGGAAAGCTGAGACAGCCTTCCGAACCGGTCTGTTCTCCCTCGGTTTCTACTACTTCCGGATTGACCATCTCAATAATTTTGTCATTGTCCAGCGTGTCGAGCACCACGCAGACACGGCGCATATAACCGATCTGCGGGCCTGCCAGACCCACACCGTTGGCATGTATCATCGTCTGGGTCATATCCGTCAGGATGTTTCCCAACTTCTTGTCAAATTTTGTTACCGGATGACATTTCTTGTACAAAATCGGATCCGGATCATAAATAATAGATCTTACAGCCATTTGATAAACTCCTCTTGTTTTTTATGATTCTATCTGTATTATATCTGCATCGGGTTGACATCTGCATACATGGTCACCCCGCGGAAATTGCGGCTGGCACCTGCTTCCCGCAAAATACCATCAAGCAACGCGCGTCGGCGCTTGTTGTCCGGACAGCGGATGGTCAAATGATAGCGGTATCGGTTTTGCACCCGCACCACAGTTGCCGGTGCAGGCCCCAAAATCGGATAGCAAAAATCCGAAAACACGCCAGCCATCAAGCTCTCCATACGCTGCTTGACGGCGACCAGCGCCGCCAAGACATCGCGTTCACGTTCTCCCACGGCAGTCAGCACAACCAACTGCGCAATGGGCGGACATTGCAGCATCCGGCGGCGTTCTATCTCCGCCTCATAAAATCGTTCGTAATCCTGCCGCGCTGCGTCCAAAATCACCTCGTCCTGCGGATGATACGTCTGAATAATCGCCTGTCCCTGTGTCTGCCGGCGTCCGGCGCGTCCCACAACCTGCGTGAGCAGAGAGAACGTGCGCTCGCGCGCGCGGTAATCCTGCGCAAACAGCGATTGATCCGCGTCCACAATACCGACCAGCGTCACGCGGTCAAAATCCAATCCTTTGGTGACCATCTGTGTGCCAAGCAAAATATCCGCTTGGTCTTCCGCAAACGCTTCCAGCAGCTTCGCATGCGAGCCTTTGGTGCTTGTCGTATCCGCATCCATGCGGAGAATTTTTCGCTCCGGAAACATCTGCTGCAGTTCTGTCTCCAACCGTTGTGTGCCGGTGCCCTCCCATTTGAGGTGCGTGCTGCCGCAGTTCGGGCAGGTGCGCCGGACGGGAATGCTCTTGCCGCAATAGTGACACATGAGGCGGTGATTGACGGAATGATACGTCATCGAAACACTGCACGACGGACACGCCGGCGTCCAGCCGCACGATGGGCATGTGACTTGTTTGGCAGCACCGCGCCGATTTAAAAACAAAATGCACTGATGCCCCTCCGTAAAGCAGCGCTGCATGGCCTGCCGCAAAACGGGGCCGATGGCGCTGATATACCCTTGCTGTATCGTGCCGCGCATGTCTGCAATCGTGACGCGCGGCAGTGCCGCACCGGAATACCGCTCGCGCAAATGCAGCACGGGATATTTTCCGATCTCTGCGCCATAAAACGTCTCAATCGCAGGCGTTGCAGAGCCGAGCAGCACAAACGCATTTTCCTGCATCGCGCGGTATTTCGCCACATCCCGCGCATGATAGCGCGGACTGTTTTCGGATTTGTAGGCATCATCCTGTTCTTCGTCCAAAATGATAAGCCCCAAATTCTGCGCCGGTGCGAATACTGCCGACCGTGTGCCGACAATCACGCGAGCTTCTCCGGAACGAATTCGTTTCCAGCTGTCGTATCGTTCTCCGACTGACAGAGCGGAGTGCAGCACGGCTGTGCATCCGCCAAACTGCGCCATAAATTTGCGAATCAGCTGCGGCGTCAAGCCGATTTCCGGTACAAGGACAATCGCGCTTTTTCCGGCCTGTAACGCGCGGTCAATAAGCCGCATATATACCTGCGTCTTGCCGCTGCCCGTCACACCGAACAGCAGTGCCGCTTCCGGATGTCCGGACAGCAGCAGCGGTTCCATGCGGTTATACACCGTCTGCTGCGCCTGACTGAGCACAAACTCTTTTCGTTCCGACAGTTCCGGCTGCTCGGGCAGTCGGAACGTTTGTTCCTCCCATTGAGCCAGCATACCATTTTTGACCATGGCACGGATTGTGCTGTCGCTCGCACCGGTCATATATTTCAGGTCTGTCCGGCTCATGCGTCCTTCCTGCGCCAACACACTGACAATGTCCATACGAACCGAACTGCGTCCGCGTTCTGCCATTGCCATCGCGTCATCGTACGGCATGCCCAGCCGATGCATCGTCACAGTCTTGTCGTTCATGCGCCGGTCAAACGTGCTCGTCTGCTGCAAAATGTGCTGCTGCACCAGCGCGTGGATTTGTTGTTCCGGCAGCACACCGCCGCACAGCTCGGTCAATTTCTTGACCGCAATCGCACGCTTTCGTTTGGAAAAATTCTGTAGCACCGGATAGGTCGCTGCAAGCTCCTGCCTCATCGCTTCGGTTGTTGATTCCGTCAGCTCATACCGCTCGGTTTTGCGAAACCAAAGCCCTGCCGGCAGCATCGCGCGGGCGCAATCATAAAACGTGCAAAACAGCGTGGAACACAAATGCGCCGCCAGAGACAGCGCGTGTTCGTCTAACACCGGTTCCGCATCCAGCACCTCCAGTATGCACTTGCGCTCATATTGTGCCCGCGGGTCGCAGCCCATGCGCACAACAATCGCCTCCCGCGTGCGGTCACCGCGTCCAAACGGAATGAGCACCCGCACGCCGGGCACGACTGCTCCCGCCAGCTCCGGCGGAATGTCGTAGTCGTACAGCTTATCAAACGCATACGTCGCGCCGGAAATCGCTACACGGCAAACTTCTTGTTTCATGCATTTTTATCGCGGTACAGAGCAACGAGACGTTCGAGCAGAATATCCGCCACGCTGTCTTTTTCCATCAGCTCCAGCGGCTCTACTTTTCCGTTTCGATACAGCAGCGTGACAACGTTGGTGTCACCTGCAAAGCCTGCACCCTTTACTTTCAAATTATTGGCGACAATGACATCACAGTTTTTCTTCTGGAGCTTCTTCGTCGAGTTTTCCAGCAAATCGCGTGTTTCCATGGAAAAACCGCAAATAACTTGGTCATCGCGGCGTTTTTCACCGATTTCCGCCAGAATATCCGGATTGCGCACCAAAGAAACCGACATATCATCGTCATGTTTTTTAATCTTATCGTCCTGAAAGGTCGCCGGCCGATAATCTCCGACAGCCGCCGCCTTGATGACAAGATCAGACTGCGGCAGAGCCTGCATGACCGCTTCGCGCATATCGCATGCAGACGTAACAGGAATCATGCGCACACCGTCCAGCGGTTCCAGCGCGACCGGACCGGAAATCAACGTGACTTCCGCCCCGCGCATCTTCGCACTGCGGGCGATGGCATACCCCATTTTGCCGGTAGAATGATTGGACAGAAAGCGCACCGGATCCATCGCTTCCCGCGTCGGACCCGCTGTGACCGTCACATGCATGCCCTGCATGTCCTTTTCTGTCAGTGCGTCTAAAATTGCCTGCTCAATCTTCTCTACATCTGCCAGCTTGCCCTTTCCGGTGTCTCCGCATGCCAGATGACCGGATGCCGGTTCGACAAACAGACATCCGCGCCGCTTGAGCGTGGTGATATTTTCCTGTACGGCCGGATGCTCATACATCGCCGTGTTCATCGCCGGAGCAAACAGCACCGGCGCACGGGTAGCGAGCAGCGTTGTGGACAGCATGTCATCCGCCACGCCGTGCGCATATTTGCCCAGAATGTTGGCGGTTGCCGGAATAACGGCAAAAACATCTGCCGCCTTGGCGAGCGAGATATGTTCCACCTCCCACGGAAAATCACGGTTGAACATATCCGTCACGACGCGGTTTCCGGACAGCACTTCCAACGTGAGCGGCTGAACAAATTCACACGCATGTTCTGTCATAATGACACGAACCTGTATGCCCTTCTTATGCAGTCGGCTGACCAAATCACAGGCTTTGTATGCCGCAATGCCACCGGTTACACCGAGAACGACAGTTTTACCGGAAAAGTTCATCGCTTGCAGTTCCTTCTTCTGTGTCAGTCTCATCAACGGTTTCTACAGTCTCGTCTGCGCCGTCCTCTGCAAACAAATCAGTTTCCTCCTCAGCGGAAGCAGCAGCAACAAAATCCTCCGGCTGCTTTTCCGGCTCCGGCTTCGGTCCTTCGCGGTACTCAATGGTGCCGTCGCTGATTTCGTCCAGTGCGAGCTTGACCGGCTTATCCGGCAGCTCCTTACCGGTCGTTTCTTCTTCCGAGCACAAATCGCGTGCGCGCTGTGCGGACAGATTAACCAGCAGATAGCGGTTGTTGACCTTCTTCATCAAATCCTGCATAGATGGCTTTAACATAGTATATATACTCCTTTAATAAACGCTTGTTTTTATTATTTCAGTGTCACACGAGAAGAACGGCATGCCTCTGCCTGCATGATAGCGAGCACATCACTGACCGCCTGTTCTACGGTGTTGTTGATAACGATATAATCAAATTCCGGCGCGAGCGTCAATTCATGCTTGGCGGTATCCAGACGGCGCTGAATGACTTCCGGTTCTTCTGTTCCGCGTCCAATCAATCTGCGCTCCAGCTCTTCAAAGCTCGGCGGTGCGAGGAAAATACGAACCGCTTCCGGCCGAATGTCCTTGACCTGCATAGCGCCCTGCACTTCAATTTCCAGCAAAACATCTCTGCCGGCCTGTAATTCTTCATCTACCGGTGCCGCCGGTGTGCCGTAACAGTTGCCGCTGAACTCTGCATGCTCCAAGAAGCCGCCCTGTTCCGCAAGCTGCCGGAACGTTTCGCGGGTCATAAAATGATAGTGCACGCCGTCCTGCTCTCCTGCGCGCGGTGCACGGGTCGTAGCAGAGATAGAGTAAAACAACGGCTTGTGCGCACGTACTTCCTTGAGCACGGTTCCTTTGCCGACACCGGACGGGCCTGTAAGCACAAACAAAATTCCTTTTTCAGACATCGATTTTTTCCTCCTCTGTACTGCGGCTGTCCATTCTTCCCGAAATGGTCTCCGGCAGAATCGCAGACAACACAACGTGGTCGCTGTCCATAATAATGACTGCGCGCGTGCGTCTGCCATATGTTGCATCAATGAGCATGTTGCGGTCACGCGCTTCCTGAATCGTGCGCTTAATCGGCGCAGACTCCGGTGAGACAATCGCAATGAGACGATCCGCAGAAATCATGTTGCCAAATCCAATATTGATGAGCTTCATGAGACGCCTCCGTTACTCAATGTTCTGGATCTGCTCGCGGATTTTTTCAATCTCTGCCTTGATGTCCACGACAATCTGTGCCATTTCCATATCATTTGCCTTGGAACCAATGGTATTCGCTTCGCGGTTCATTTCCTGTACCAAGAAATCCAGCTTGCGGCCAATCGGCTTTTCTTCTGCCGCCATGATTTCCAGCTGATGCATGTGGCTGCGCAGACGAACGGATTCTTCATCTACGGCTGTGCGGTCTGCATAAATCGCCGCTTCAGCCAAAATACGCTGCGGGTCAATCGTGGTATCCGCCAGAACCTCATTCATGCGAGCGGTCAGCTTGGCGCGGTACTCTGCCACTGCCTGCGGCGAGCGCTTCTCAATTTCTGTGACATAGCGCAGAATGGTCTGCTCGCGCGACAGCACATCTTCCTTCATTTTCTCGCCTTCGCGGGCGCGCATCTCGCAAAAATCTGCGCCTGCGGCCTGGAGCACCTGCAAAACATCTGCGGTCAGCTCGTCAGCATCCGCTTCCTGCTTCTCTGTCGTAAAGACATCCGGCAGACGGGAAGCCGCCATCACACTGACATCGTCCTGCATATGATACGCATCACGCATCTCATGCAGCAGTTCCAAATAATTTTCCAGCAGCTTCCGATTGAGAGAGATTTTCACATCGTCGGATGCGCTCGCATCAATCGTAATGAAAATATCCACTTTGCCGCGTGCAATCATCTGGCTGACAGCAGTTTTGACCGCCTCCTCCAGAAAGCCGTACATGCGCGGAGCCTTTACGTTGACATCCAGATAGCGGTGATTGACGGAACGAAGCTCAACGGTGATGTCGCGGCTGTGCAGCATCTGTCTTGCTCGTCCGTATCCGGTCATGCTTTTCAAGGAAATTCCTCCTATTTGATGGTTTTTTCGTCCCTTTTTCTACTCGCCATATGCTCGAAAAGGGTTCTTCAGTATATTGTAACAGCCCGCCTTGCTTTCGTTCAAGCAAAACGGGCCATTTTCGTAATAAATCTCTAAATATTTTTAAATTTTCTCGTTTTTTCTATGCATATTCACAATACACATTTACCAATGCAGGCGTTCAAACAGATAGGCAATGACTTTAGAGAACACGATATCATACAGTACAAAGACTATTAAAATAATTGGCTCAATCGCCCATGCGTGGTCTGCCAGCACGGACGGAATAAGGTTGAGCAGCGAGCCAGACAAAAAGACAAGCAAAAACGCAACCACACCGCAAAACAGCAGTTTGAGCACCCATTCGACCGGCTGTCGGTGAATGCGTTCAATCAGATTCTTGACAATCGTATACGGTCCAAAAAACGCCGCATAAATCAGCGCCACTTCTTTGGACGGCAGCAGCAGAAACGCCAAGATTGCCGTCGCCAGCACCGTGAGAACGCCGTATCCCAAGCCGCCGCGCAGGACAGCGAGTGCGGCTATCATGCCCGCAATGGCTGCAACAGTCAGACGCATGCCCGGCAGCAGAGAGCCGAGCAGCAGCACGACGATACTGAGTGCTGCCATCATGGCGCAGAATGTCAATGTATTGTTGTGTTTTCGTTCCATGTCTTTCGCCTCGTTTCTTTAACAGCTGCCGCCTCCGCAGCAGCTGCACAGACAGTTCAGGCACGCCAGCTGCATACAGCAATCCGCCGCATCGTTTTGCTGCATCGGGCGATAGCCGCCGTATACCGAGCTATTGTTCAAAACATTTTGCATACGGCGGTATTCCATGTTTCCCGGCGCCATCGCACACGCCTGATTGATTTCCTGCGCAGCCTCATCGAACCAGCCCTTGCGATAGCACACATTGGAACGCAGAAAATGCCATTCGGCGTCACGATTGGAAATGCGTGACAGCAGTTCTTCCGCCATACCGATATTGCCCACATTGATTGCGTTGCGCACCTGTACATACACGCCGGCATTGGAGCCGGAATAGCTGGAGGAATACCCGTTGAATCCGCCATTGGAAGCAGCGCCGGTATATGCGCCGCCGGAACTGCTCTGCTGCGAATAGGAGCTACCGGTTCCACCATTCTGCCGCTGCTTCATGATCGTGTCATACGCGTCATTGATTTCCTGCATTTTTTCTTTTGCAAGATCTGCCAGCGGATTGTTGATGTAGTTGTCCGGATGATACTTTCGCGCCAAGTCTCGGTAAGCGCGCTTGATCTCATCTTCTGAAGCGGATGGCGAAACGCCGAGTACCTTATAAGGATCCATGCCTGTTCTTTCCTCCATGATTTGAAAATGTGCCGTTCAAAACCAGCCGCGTAACTTCCGGCAGTCCCTGACACAAAATATTTTCTATAATCCCCGCATCCCGCAATGGATGCAATAATATATATGCGTGATATGCCGCCGCGAGCGACTGCAGCAGCGTGTGATTCATCGCATCTTTCACCGGCGGCAGCAACTCCGGCTGCGTCATCTGCCAGCGCAGCAGCACGGGGTTGTAACTGCCGGATGCAAAATCGTCCTGTATGTCATCACAGGCATCGACAAGATAAATCCATCTGCCCACGTGATAAAACATCTCTTGCAGGATGCGGCCGTCTGTGCGCCAGTCCGCGACCGCCGCCCGCAAAATGGATGCGAAAGCATCGGCGGGGCGATCCAGCGACGGCGTTTTTTGTCGTTCCAACGCGCTCAGCTGCGCAAGGCAACTCTGCGTTTCCCGGTCAAAAAGCGGCAGCTCTGCCGCCGCCTTGCGGTATCCGCGGCGAAGAAACAGCCGAAATATCTTTACCGCCAGACGCTTTGCACCGCGGTCATCCGCGATGGTGTCCGCCAGCTTATGCCAGCATAAAATCACACTGACAGCGGCAGCACGTATCATCCCATCGCTGCTCGCCGCACAGGTTCGGCGGCGAAACGGGTGCATGACGCACCGCCGTTTGCATTGTTCCCCGCCGCCGGGCTCCAACGCATCCAGCACCAATGCCAGATACGTGCAGTCATAGCTGAGCATCATCGTCTGCATGAAGCCGTACCGGCGGCGAATGGTGTGGCACAGGCCGCAATAGACACTTTGAAAGCGCTCCCACTCGCGCACCTTGAGTTCTCCGCGCAGCGGTCGAACAAATCCGAACATTGTGTTTTTTCACCTCAAAATACATTTTACTGTATCTTTGCTCAGAATACAAGGCTGACGCACGCGCCAGCCTTGTAAATCTCCGAAAATTTACAGTTTGGAAATAGTGTAGATCGGCTTCTTATTCTTCTGATGCCTATTGACAAGCAGTGCGCCGGCGATGCCGAGGAAGAAACCTGCACCGCCCCACAACTCCGGTATCGGAAGCGAAGCGACCGCTGCAACCGCGTACAGTGCAAAAAAGAGCACGACCGGAATCACATAGACAATCGCCGCCAATCCCAGCACCTGTTTTGAACTGCCGGTAATCACAACAGTATCACCGATATCCGCGCCTATGGTATTATCCGCAATGACAGTGATCGGCTTGGTGACCATTTCACCGCAGCCGCCACATTTGGAACAGTCATGTCCGCAGGCCGTCTGCCGATGCACGGTCAGCTCTGCCTGATTGCCGGACAGCAGTTTGGTTACTGTCGCTGTTTGCTGCATACTTCATCTCTCCTTTCTTCGAGAGGACGGAATGTTTGTAAAATTTCTTGTGCGCAACCAATACCGTCTACCGCTGCGCTCATAATGCCGCCTGCATAGCCCGCGCCTTCTCCGCACGGAATCAGACCGGCGATCTGCTGGCTGTGCCGGTTATCCAGCCGCGTCATGCGAACCGGAGAGCTGGTTCGGGTTTCCGGCGCAGTGAGCAATGCATCCGGCGCGTCAAATCCGCGAATTTTTCTGCCGAATTGCCGCAGACCAATCTGCATGTGCGCAAGGACAAAATCCGGCAACACGCTCCCCAGCGAGGTATATTGTACACCAATCGGATAGGTCGGTGCAACCCGTCCATGCTTGCGCGATGGCTTTCCTGCAAAAAAATCGCCAACCGTTTGACACGGTGCACGGTAACCGCCTGTCAATTGAAACGCACGGCGTTCGATCTCCCGCTGAAATGCCACGCCGCCCAGCGCATCACTAGTCGGAAAATCCGACGGATTGACGGACACCACGATAGCCGCATTGGCATTGCGTCCGTCCCGCGCGTGATAACTCATGCCGTTGGTGACAATGGCATGCGGTTCGCTCTGTGCCGCGACAACCTGTCCGCCCGGACACATACAAAACGAATAGCATGCGCGGCCGTTTTCCCGATGCGACAGCGTGTATTCCGCCGGAGGCAGTGCGGGATGTCCCGCCAGTTTGCCGTACAAGCTGGCGTTTAAGTTTTCCTGTAAATGTTCAATGCGGGCACCAACGGAAAAAGGCTTTGGCTCCAGATACACACCGCTGTGCAGCAGATGTTCAAAGGTGTCGCGCGCGCTGTGACCAATCGCCAAAATCAGACGGTCGCAGGCAATTTCCTGTCCGTCAATCACGGCAGCAGTCAGCGCGCCGTTGCGGCTGCGCACGCCGGTCAGCGTACAGCCAAAATAAACCTCTCCTCCCAAGCGAATGATTTCTTCGCGCATAGAGCACACAACGCGCTTGAGAATGTCCGTGCCGATGTGCGGCTTTGCTTTGTACAAAATTTCTTCCGGTGCACCGTGCTCGACAAAGGTCCGCAGCACCCACTCACTCATCGGATCATTGATGCGTGTGGTCAGCTTGCCGTCCGAATATGCGCCTGCGCCGCCCTCTCCGAACTGAATGTTGCTGGCAGGGTCAAATGCTCCGCCGGAGAAAAAAGCCGTTACCGCGCGGTCGCGGCTTTCCATCGACTGGCCGCGTTCAAAAACACGCGGACAATAGCCGTTTTTTGCCAAGACATAAGCGGCGAACAGGCCGCCCGGCCCCAAACCGACGACAATCGGTCGGTGCTCCATGTGAGCCGTGCCGGTCGGCACAGGCTGCTGCGCAGGCTTTTTGAGACGTACATCGTTTTTTCCCACGCACGCAACCACGGATTCTTCCTGCTGCGGCTGTGCAAGATCCAGCAAAACAGACAACACACGCGTGATTTTTCCGCGCCGTGCATCAATAGATGCGCGGTAAATATGTGCACCGCACAGCTCTCTCATGGAGAGTCCGCATTTTTTTGCCGCCGCTTCCAGCGCTTCTGCATCTGCAGCGCCAAGCGGCAATCTGATGTTTCCAACTAAAATTGACATGTATCGTTCCTTTGTAGAATAGCAATTGCTGCCACTGAATGGTCAATGGCAGCAATCTGTGTTATGCATTGTCTCGTGAAATCGTAATCTTTACGCTGTAATTTCCGCTGACCGTCGTGCCGTCCGGACTGCTCACGGTGACACCGATGGTGTGTTCACCGTCCGACAATTCCTTAGATGACAGCTCCGCAACCGCTTGAATGTCGTCCGTGCTCACCTTTTTGAGCAGCTTTTCCGGTCCAATCAGGGTGACATCCAAAGATTGCGTATTCAGTGTCACCGTGGCACTGGAATCCTTGTCGTCGTCACTCAGCGTAATATCCGTAATGGTGTATTTCTGTGTGATATCTTGCGCAACGGATACCGTAACGGTTGCCGAGGCCGGCTGTCCGTCATTCAGCGATACACCGGTCGGCGGCTCAATATCAAACGTATGCGTGTCACCATTTTCCGCCGTGGTCGCGTTGATTGCGCCCAGCTTGATGGACGAAACCGCATCGACTGCGGACGGATCACCAATAATCTCTACGGATTTCGGCGAAATGGTCGTCGAGATAGCCGCTGCTGCATCCTCCGGAGAGACAGTCACTTCCAGCGGAACCGACTTGATTTCCTTGACCGGAAGCGTCACGGTGATACTCGCGATATCGCGGGAAATATTGGTAGTGTCCACCTGTTTTCCGTTGTCATCGACCAGCTTGTACGAATAATTGTCCGTCAGCGTCTTTTTCACTCCGCTCGTGTCTAAATCAATCACCGCTGTCGACACCTGATCGACAACGGTTGCCGGTCCGGAAATCTTTACTGTTTCCGCCGACAGCTGCGGATCATCAAAGATATAGTTTTTGGATGCCGACTTACTGAGATTGACAGAAACCGGCACTTTTTTGGTTTCCATTTCATCCACCTTGACAGTGATGCTGTCCGGCGTTCTGCTCTCGCAGGTCATGCCGCTCTCCGGCAGAATGACCGTGTATGGCAGTTGATATGTGCCCGGCGCCGTAATGGATTCCGACACATCCGCCTGCACCTTAATTTGTGAGGCGGTGAGTGTTGCCAGCCGATTTGTGGAACCGGACACTTTGACGTCCACCGTCGCATCGGCGCCCTCGATAATTTTTAAATTGTAGTTGTTGTACAGTTGGTCTACACCTGTCAGCTGTACGGCAATATCTTTATATTCCAACGTGCGTTTTGGATTTTGCGCCCCCATAAAGTAGCTCCATAAAATAAACGCAGCCACAATCGAGAGCAGTTTTGTCAGGACATCATGCTGTGTAATCCATTTTCTCATTTTTTCTTCCTCCCGAAACCAGGAAGCTTGTCCTGCAGATTCTCAAAAAAGCTCGGCGAGGAATCCATATCGGGTCTTTCTTCGTCCAAATCATGCACGAGAAGTTCTGCGCGCAGAATCTCTTCCAGTTGCTCCGGCACCAGATGACGCTGCAGCTTTCCGTCAATCGCAATAGAGATGGAGCCGGTCTCCTCCGATACAACCAGACTGAGCGAATCAAATTTTTCACTCATGCCGACAGCTGCCCGATGGCGGGTGCCAAGCTCTTTGGATAAATTCATGTTGGGAGACAACGGAAGTACACAGCCGGCAGCATGGATGCGCCCGTCTCGAATAATCATCGCGCCGTCGTGCAGCGGTGCACCTTCATAAAAGATGTTTCGAATCAGCTCATCCTTGACGTCTGCGTTGACAACCGTGCCGGTGCGAATGATATCGCTCAGATTTTCTTTTCTTTCAAAGACAATCAACGCGCCGGTGCGCGACCACGACATCTCTGAACAGGCGTGCACCATCTCACGGATCACCGACTCCTCCATCGGAATTGCATCGTTGCGAATCATCAGCGTAGACAGCTTGCTCTTGCCGACGCGCTCCAAAATCCGGCGCAATTCGGGCTGGAATACAATGGCCATGACAACAATGCCCCATGTGAGCACTGCCTTAAACAAATAATTTACCATCGTCAGCTGCAAAATACTGGACAGCCACATGGCGGCAATCAAAATAATGACACCGCGAATAATGCGGGTAGAACTCGTTTCTCGCACCAGCTTGACGATCTGGTAAATAAGAAACGAGACCACCGCAATATCTATCACATCTGAGAATGTCAAAGACATTAAATTTTGCAAAATCACTTGCATATAGTTCATAGAGTTGTTCCGTCTCCCTACTCCCGTCATAAGACGGCTTCCTGCATAGAAATCCATGCTTGATATTATCTTACCACACTTTTTTCAGTGTGTGAACACTTCGTCACAAATTTGGTCAGATTCTTTTCCGCAAATGTGTGCTAAGATGTCACAAAACTTTCGCACCTGCCGCACGGACTGAAACCATCCCGGCGAAATGCGCACGGTTCCGGTTTCCAGCGTTCCCGCTGTGCTGTGCGCGAGCGGGGCACAGTGCAGACCTGCCCGCACACAGATGTTGTGCTCTGCCAGCCGCTGCGCGACGATTTCACACGGCAGCTGGCGGCAGGTGAACGACAAAACACCGGTCTGCTTTTGCGGATTCGGCGACGCGTAAACCGTCACGCCCGGAACTTCACGCAGCTTTTCTGTCACTAAATCGCGCAGTTTGCACTCCCACGCGGCAATCTCCGATTCACCCAGTTTGGATACAAACTGTAAGCCCTCGAACAATCCTGCGATGCCTGCCACATTGACCGTGCCGGATTCCAAGCGATCCGGCAAAAAGTCCGGCATGTCCGCCTGCTCTGACAGGCTGCCGGTGCCGCCCAACAGCAGCGGCGCGGGCAGATCCTGCGACATCCACAAAAGCATTCCCGTTCCCGGCGGGGCGTATAGCCCTTTGTGTCCCGGCATCCCGACTGCGGCAAGACTGTGCAGCTTAGAAACGGAAAGCGGCAAAACACCGGCGGATTGTGACGCATCCAAAACCAGTGGAATGCCATGTTCCGACAGCAGCGCATCCAATTGTTCCAGCGGTTGGATATAGCCAAAGACGTTGGACACATGGCACAGCACAAAGCAGTCTGCGCCGTCTCGAATGGCCTGTTCCGCATGTTCCAGCAGCAGCGCATCCTCCCACAGTGCACTGCGCAGCATGGTCAGCTTGAGGTTGTTCCGCTTGACCAGTTCCAATATCGGGCGGTACACCGCGTTGTGCTCAAAGCCGGAAATGGCAAAATGACGGTGCGTCTGCGCCATTGCATACAACGCCATGTTGAGCGCCTGCGTTGCGTTCGCCGTGAATATCACGCGCGTCGGGTCCGGTACATCAAATACTTGTGCCGCCAGCCGTCTGGTATCATAAATAATATCTGCTCCCAGCATCGCAGGCGGATGCGCACTCCTGCCGGCGCCTCCGGCATGCCGCATCGCCCAGCACATGGCGCGTGATACCGCAGGCGGCTTTTCCAGTGTCGTCGCTGCGTTATCCAGATAAATCATTGGCATCCTCCCAGCACCACACATCGTTTTCCCTTTGGCGCAGGCAGTCCTGCGCCCGCGCTCGGTCTCGTTGCTCTATGGCAACCGCCCACGCGCATGCCGGCATCTGCTTGGAACGCGGCGGACGGGTCAAAGTATTGGCAATGCCGCAGGCGGTCAGCGCTTGGGACAACCTGAGCGCCTCGCTCTGCGACCGACTCAAAATCAGACGTTTGGATCGCATATCTCCGCACCTCCGAAAAAATTCCTCTTTATCAGTATAAGAAACAGGTGCAGGATTTGTGCCTGTCCCTTGCAAATAACGAACGAGTGTGATAGGATTAAACAATTGAAAGCTATTGAAAAGGGTGAACCACGACATGAACAGCACAACACTTCGTTTGCGTATGGAATCGCTGACGGTTCTCAGCAATCTGCGCAACACAGAGGTATACAAGGCATATGCGGACACGATGTCTGCCCTGTATACCACACCGGTAGAATTTTGTCAGAAATACGCAAAGCTCTGCCGATTCCATTTTGAAAACCGAGATCTCGGCAAGCTCCTCGCGCAGGAGATTCATTTTGATATCAACGTGCTGACCAACCAGCTGCATCAGCCGCTGTCGGCAGAAATCCGCAAGGCGATTGATTTCGATTTGTATACAATCAACACGCTGATTTCTCTGTCCGGCACGGATTTTTTGGAGTTCGCAGGCAAGGCCTATCCGAAATTTAACAGCACACTGCAGGAACTGCCGACCTTCCCCGCCGGCTCTCCGCTGCCGTTCGGAAACTGCGAGGGATTGTGTCAGCTGTACCGCAAGCAAGGCTTTGGCTACTTCGCCCGTGCAAACGCATATCAGATTGTTGACAACCAGTTCCAGCCGATTGAGCATCCAGATCCGATTCGCCTGACCGATTTGAAGGGCTACACGCTGGAGAAAAAGACCATTCGAGACAACACGCTCGCTCTGCTCGCAGGCAAGACCTCCAACAATATCTTGCTGTACGGTGACAAGGGCTGCGGCAAATCTTCCACGGTCAAAGCAATTGCCAACGAATACGCCGACCGCGGCTTGAAAATCATCGAGATGCCGATGTCTGAGATTCAGGCATTTCCTATGATTTGCGAGAGCATTGCGCACAGTCCGTTCAAGTTTATTCTGTTCTTGGACGATCTGACCTTCAATTCCGAGGACGAGCGTTTTGTTGCACTCAAGGCGTTTATCGAGGGTGGCGTTGCAGGCAAGCCAAACAATTTGGTTATCTATGCGACTTCCAACCGCAGACACATCATTCGCGAGAAATTCTCCGAGCGCGAAGGTGATGACATTCACCGCCGCGATGCCATGGAGTCCGCAGCATCTCTGTCCGACCGCTTCGGCATTCAGATCACGTTCTCCAAGCCGGTTAAAAATGAGTACCTGTCTATCGTTGAACAGCTGGCTGAGGATTACGGCTTGACGCTGGATTTGGACAAGCTGCATCTGCTCGCAGAACGCTTTGCAACACGCAGAGGCGGCCGTTCGCCGCGAACCGCGCGCCAGTTTATCATGCATCAGCTCGCACTGGAAAACGGCGACGCAGAAGACAAAAAAGAACAGGATTGAGAGAATTTTTCACAGTTTTCTCCCATATCCCTGCATAAAAAGGAAAGTCCTAGTACATCTACCGGGACTTTCCTTTTTCACTTTCGCTCCCTTTGAGCGGCGGCATATTTTGCTTGACCAGCAGCGCATTGACCTGTTCTATCTCACATATTTTCTGATTCAGCGCAACAAGAAACACCGCATCGCGCGGAATGCGGGCATACAGCGTGCTCATGCCGTACAGCCGCAGAATGCGTTGTGTTTGTTCCAGCGAGCACTGTGCCGCAAAGCAAATGCGCAAAATATAGTCGCGCTGATTGGTATGCTTTTCGCCGGACAGCAAGCCATAGCCATACCGCTCGGAAAACCCAGCCCGATGAAACACTTGCTGCTGGGTTAGCTGTTTGTGTTTGAGCACGTCTCGAATGTAATTATAAAATGGTTCTGTGCCGCAAAACAGATTTTGCTTTTCCTCACACAGCACCTGTCCGATCTCATCGGAAGATGTCTGCTTCAAGACGGACAGCAACTCCTCGGTAATTTTTTCTTGCATTTTTCCGTGTTCCTTTCTATAGTAAATGTGAGTCTAATATTTTTTTGTAATTAAACAAAATATAATTATTGTATAAAAACTAAAAACAAGCAGACAAATAATCAAAATATATTTTATTTTTGTTTTCAATCTATTTAGCTTGTACTATTTATATTCTAGCACCAACGTTTATAAGAATGAACAAAGTACCGTTTGGGGATTGCTGGAATTGGCAATGTAAAACTACCATATGCCTTCTTCTATTCGATCTCTCTTTATTTTTGTTAGCCGGTATGTACTCGTACCGTGCACCCTCTAGAAAATTATTCGGAAAAAGGTTTCACTTTTTCGCCATCAATTTCAATATAATAATCTATATCAACACATGGCAGAATTGTGTCATACAGATAATAAGATGTACCGTCATGGAAATCAACTCTTTTTTCATTGAATGTAGAGTCATATGAGTCTCGAATTTGAAGTCGCGTATCCATTTTTAACCCAGACCAATTCACCAAAATAACTGTTTCTGAAGATTTTTTCGGACTAATCACTTTATACGCAACATCGTTACAAGATCCCACATGTGAATTCAATTTGCTTTCCAATTCACACCATTTACCACCTAATTGTACAGTTGAAAAATCGCCCACTGCATCATATTCATTTTGTTCAATAAATGTACAAATTGTTTCTCCTTGTATTTTGTAAATAACTTCCGATTTTTCTTTCCAATAAGTTGCATTTAATGCTTCTTCTGGGGTATTATATTCTCCTCGAATCGTTGTCAAATATAACGAGCCGCTAACTGCGACTATGCATACGATTAAGCCGACTCCCATGACACATACCTGACGTTTTCTTTTGCCCTTTTCCAACTTTCGAATGTAATGAATTATTCTTACAATACAAAAAACTGCACATAATCCAAACACTTCACTTATACTATGCCACATATAACTTATTCACCTCCTAATTACCATTTTACGCTTCTGCTATAGTTGCATTGCTACCAACAAAAACAACAACAGGAACAATTAGTATAGTTATTCCATAACGAACAAAAGTCGTTGTCGAACCATTATTCGTATTTGATGTATTAGAAAAAGTTGCTCCAACGCCTAATTCTGAAATAGATGAATCAAATGATATTGAGTTTTCAGAATCATTATTTCCCTTTATACCTATTGTAATTTCAAAACTAGTTGCGCTTCTTGTATAAGATGCCCTATATTTTTTGCCTGAATAGTTTATACTTGCACTTATCCCGGAAGTAGATGTATCATAATTGACATTAAACCTTCTATTAGATGATTTAACGTTTTTGTTTGAGTCGTGCCAACTTTTGTAGTAACAGCTCCCATAAAATATCGCCTATAGGTTGAAGTAGTTCTTGATGGTATCGTAGGTATACGTGTATTCCAGATTTTGCTGTGGCAGCTTTTCTGAAATCAACTGATTGAGTTTATCATACTGATATTCTGCTACTACTGTCGATCCCTGCGAAACTTTAGATACATTGTCAATGTTTTGTGAGAAGCAGCTGTCTCACGCAGCTGCTTCTCTTTTCCGTTATATTATTTTATCTCTCTATTTTGTTAAGCCGTTGCCAAAATAACACCAGCCAGTTGCTTTATACCTTGATTTTCTTCACTGAATATCTACTTTTTTACGTTTGCATATTTATTCTATACGTTCGATAAGTTTGTTTAACCTCCCGTAATAATAATTCTTAATCTCTTCTGTATTTTCAATTTGTTGCTCATAACAACGTTGCTCAAAGTCATCCAACAAGTGTAAAAATATTTTTAGAGGTCGTTTTAAATATTCAGCGGGATCATATGCAATAATTCTAAATGACTCATAGGAACACATAATCTGATTAAAAAATGCAGATACTACCAACTCCATGTTATCAAATTCGTAATCTCTATCATCGATCTTTTTTGATAGATATTTTTCTTTTGCACAATGATATTGATGAACAAATGGATAGCTATACATTGTAAATGTTGACCAATTTAGATCTTTTTCCAAATGTTTTTGCTCTAGAAACAATTCTATTTCTTCTAAACCATTAATCGCAAATACAATTTTTTCCGTTCTTTCTTCCAAGTCCAAAAAATATTTTTGTGTATCCATTTGCTTCAAAATATAAACTAGCGTTGCAGTCATATCCTCTACTATCCGTTGCATTCTCCGCCTAGACAAATCTTTTTTTGTAAAAAAGCCTTATGTTGCATATATTGTCGAAGCAATTTTTCAATTCTTTCTGTATCTATTGGCTCTTGTTCTTTTCCTAAAAATTGTTGTAAAGTAGAATATAGAATCGGAGCCACAAGCATGCAAATCATCATCGGGAGCATTGCATATAATACCTTAACCAAACTTCCAGTATGCATACATTCTGATAGAAATACTACAATCGATGCTCCTATAGAACAAATACTTATAAAGTACATTATCTGAATTAACGCAAATATTATCTTATACCGCTCTATATATTTCCATGGATATAGATAGAGTATTCGACAAAAAATCGGCTGTTCTTTTTCAATCTTACTCAAGTCTTTTCGTCCGGTCGCTTTTTGAAATATATAATGCAAACACAACCTTAAAATAAAAAGAGTTATGCCTGGTGTTGTAATGACTATAAATATACTCGCGACAAAATCTCCTCTTGCAGTCATCTTTTAGCTCTCCTCTTTCTATATCTCATAAAATTCGTTTTGGTATTTGTCGTTTCGACCGTTCGAATATTGCCAGACGTATCGTAAGTATATGTGTATTTCAGATTTTGCTGTGGCAGCTTTCCTGAAATCAACTGATTGAGTTTATCATACTGACACTCTGCTAGTACTGTCGATCCCTGCGAAACTTTAGATACATTACCAATGTTTTGTGAGAAACAGCTGCTTTAGGAACAGTTGCTTCTCAACCAGCCTGTCTAAAACGATACAAAAAAATCAAATACATTTAATATCGTCCGATATAAAATAAATTGCATATTATAATAAGTAGGGCTACAACACCATCTGATGCAAACATGAGAACTTCAACAATCTCAGAAAAGCCATGTATCATTGCTACTAGAATAAGAATCAAATTCCAGAGTATGGATACTATCTGGAGAATTTGCAGGTATAACGCCACCTTCAACACGCGATGGTGTTTCTTCCAAAAGCGAAATAATGGCTTGAGCCAAGCATGCGCTTGCTCATAGGTCGTCGTGTGCCGATAGAAATTATTTGTGTTTCCATAATGAGCATCTTTGTTTAAATAATAAATTCCTTGCATATTCAGTATCTGAAGAATAATTCCGCCAAGAATTCTTTCAATCACCTTTTCACATTCTTTCTATTGCGTCTTCTTGAAAAAAATTTAAATATTCCAATCGCTGTGTCTACTTTTTTCCTAATGCATCTTCTCCATTGGAAAACACAGCTACTGCCAAAATAGTACCATCACCATATTAAGTAAACAGTTCTAAATAATTGCGTTAATATTTTGTTTTATATGCATTTTTTGAAAATAATAGTGAATCTGTTCCCACTCATTTGAAACAAATTTCATATCCTGTATCCGATCATCATCGGAGAAATACAAATCATTTTTTGTCAAATATTCAATCCAAGCTTGGATTGACTGCATATTGCAGGCTAACATTTTTAAACGCTTTTTTGTTATGTATGAGCCAGATTTTGATAATAAAAACTTGTCTTTATTCGTCACATATATGTTTTTTCTTACATGTAACCGCGTTCTTGCTTCTCGGGCGTTAAACTTCTTATCATCTAAATACTTTCCTTTGTTTGATGCAACTGCTTGTAAATCAGCTTGTGAATCATAACAGGAATCCCAAATAAAAAATGTGAATATATCAATTTCTAATAGCAAAGCTGCGCCCATCAAATATAAAAACGACCATTCTTCACGCCAAAGAGAAATGACTCCGTGTTTGCATCCAATAATCAATGTAGCAAAACATATTGCTTGAAGCAAAGAGAACCAATATATGATACTGTGAAACAGATACGTTTTCTTATATTCCACTACATATTTTTTCATCGTTGGCAAAAACAAAATTCCAAAAATACCGTTGCTCCTTGCAATTTTAAATACATTCTTCCTAGCCAAGCAATTGTTTAAAATACACCACATCGCAAAGTAAGAACTTATCACAGTCAAAGAAGATGCTAAAATGATTCCTTCATAGTCTCCATACATAACACAACATCTCCCATCCACTATCACTCTGAAGTCTTATTTTCTTCGTTTTTTACCTTATTTTTCCACAACTTATATATACGATGAGCGATATAGCTCAGTGGATTGCCAACAGCATCATACGTAATCGCAGTGCCATTGTAACTAGCCAGCAGGTCTTTCCAATCCGAATCCGTATACCCATACGTGTCCGTTGTGGTCTTCTTCGTTTTGGTATTTGTTGTTTCGACTGTTCGAATATTGCCAGACGTATCATAGGTATACGTGTATTCCAAATGCTACTGCGGCAGCTTTTCTGAAATCAACTGATTCAGTCTATCATACTGATGCCATGCTTGCTCTTGCTCCGCTTGCTCGCAATACGTTTATGACAACCATAGTCCTAGTATACTTCCTGTAATAGCCAATATTATGCCAACTAAACATTTTTTTGCTAAAAACAGGATTATTCATCATACTCTTTATTCCAAATAGGATAATTACAATTCCGCCTATCCAAGCACACGAGGAATCTAAAAATGCAAGAAGCATTATTAAAACACCGCCCAAAAGAATACCATCAGGATCTTCGTTTCTGTTCAATTATATTCTCCCTCATTCCAGTATTAATGTCCAAAAGTATATCTAGCCGATCCTATCACAAAGTTTATAGCAAAGCTACAATATGTATTCCACACATATTTATTCCACTTAACTCTTCTACTCGGACCCTTCAATCTACCTATAAATTGTTTAGCTTTCGTGTGAATCTTTGTTACAGCCTTCATCATCTTAGAAGTCTTCTCTGCTTTGGTCGATACAGTCCTTGCGCATTTCTTAACAGCTCTAGATACTATCGAAGCGCCTTTTTTTGCGTTTTTAGACTTTGGCTTCCAATACGATGTTTTTTGTACATTATGTCCTGCTCCAGCTATTGACCCTATCGCTCCCCATGCACCATCTTTAACTGCCCTAGTAGCAATTGATCTAGGATTAGGTTTTGTATGACTTTTTTTCGCATCGACGACTTGTTGTGCAGCCGACGCAACTCCTGTTATTAAACCATTCGCAATCATCACACCGCGAACAGGTAAATCTATGGTAGATATTGCGCCTGATACAGCGCCCGATACAGCCGCTGTCCCCAACCCATATGTAAGAATGTTGCATCAGACGTCAAGCTCTCATCATCTGATGCAATCATTCTCTTCATTACCGGATCATAGTGCCGGCTCTGGAGATAATACATATTCAGTTCAGAGTCATAATAATAACCACGATAAAGCATTGGGTTAATAGTACCGATTTCAGAACCCTTTGCATTGGAGACATTGAGGATTTCGCCCCAGCCGTTAGATGAACTCAAGGCTCTTTTCTTCGCCATCGTTCCAGCGTTCTAATGTGACGTTACCGCCCTGCGTGATATACTCATGCTTCACGCCATCTACTGTCTTGCTATCGCGCACGCCATCCATATCATAATGATACGAGATAGACTTGCCGTTGCCCTTGGCTGTTGCAAGATCATGTGCATTTTCCCACGTAAATTTCCACGTTGTACCATTATTATAGGTCAGCGGATTGCCTACGGCATCATATGTGAGCTTCTGTCCATTGTAGCTTGTCAGTAGATCTTTCCAGTCGGAATCTTCATAAGCATATGTAGCCGTTGTGGTTTTCTTCGTCTGCGTATTGGTCGTTTCGACCGTTCGAATATTGCCAGATGTATCGTAGGTATATGTGTATTTCAGATTTTGCTGTGGCAGCTTTTCTGAAATCAACTGATTGAGTTTATCATACTGATATTCTGCTATTACTGTCGATCCCTGCGAAACTTTAGATGCATTGTCAATGTTTTGTGAGAAGCAGCTGCGTGAGGCAGCTGCTTCTCTTTTCCGTTATATCATTTTATCTCTCTGTTTTTTTGTTAAGCTGCTGCCAAAATAGCACCAACCACCATATTAAGTACAGCAAGCACCAAACCGATGATAGAAATTGCCAATGCGGCATTCGCCTTGCTCCACTGCTGTGCCTTTGCCTTTGCAGCCAGAACAATACCGATAATGCTCAATACCAACCCGCCTAAAGCGAATAGCAAAGATAAAATCAATCCGATAATTGCTACGACTAATGCCGCAGTTGCACTCTTCTTAGTTTCCATGGTTATTTACTCCTTTTTGTTTTATTGCAAAATTATATATGTCTTGAATGGAATCAAACAAATCTTGCTCTCGTTCCTTAAATGGGCAGTCTCCCGCGCGATCCAGCATGTCTTGAAAGATTTGATATTGCTCAATGATAGCAGAAGAATCATCTCGGTGCCCCGCTACATTATTTTGATGAAATTCTTTCATACGGCGGGCAAAATGTATGGCCGCAACAACTGCTCTTTTACGGCAGCGATTTTGTTCTTCTTCCGTTTCCGCCTGCTGTAGCTCAGACATTGCCTGTTCAAAACGCTGTTCCAAATCTTCATACGTCATAAAGATCAGACTTTCTTTCCGCATATTTCGCGGCATTCCCATCTTGGCGGAAAGCTCTTCTACTTCACACAGACAATCCCATGCATATTTCACGCCAGCCTCTCGCTTTTCTTCCGACCATCCAACAATCCGCAGCCACTCATTGACAAGCGGCGGCTGCATATCAATCGCACGGCTCTGAAGTTCTTTTAGAATCTTTTTGCGGAAGCCTCGATGTCCTTTTGGCGGTATGGTATCCCAAACTTGTTGTGCTGCTTGGAATCGTTCTACTGCTTCATGAAATGTGTATGTTGGCTTCGGTGCTTTTTCTGTGTAATACTCTTTTTTTAGTAATTCCCACGGTGTAATCCACAACATGAATATCAGAACCATCAAGCATCCATGTGAAAGAAGCCAAATCCCATCCCAAAATACAGAATCTTGAGGAAACGGAAGTAAAGCACAAAAAGCCACAAAACTTCCTATAATAAATGATATGTAATAGACTGCTCGAAAAATGTAATAATAAAACCGATATTCTTTAACATAAGGTTTCATATATCGTCCTATAACCCAGACTCTCCACGGTAGAAGATAATTAATATCGCGCAATTTATCTTTTCCTACATTTTCTTGTAAAATTTGCCCCATGAGCATACGATAAGCAAATGAAAAGACAAATATTGCAAATGCCGTAGCGACAACCTCTTCTCTACTCATACATTATCTCCTGAAAAATGATTTGAATTTTTTCCATCGTTTTTTCCATCTAGACTCTCCGCATTTAGTAGCCCATAGACTTCCGTAGCAGAAAGCATTTTTCACAAAAGAGCTGAAGCCACTTGCAGCAGCTCCTTTCCAAGTAGATCGATTATTCGACTTCATTATCAATTTTGTAGCTTTTTTTGCGCCTTTAAGGTTTTTTCGACTCACACTTTTCTTTAGAATACGTGCGGCAGTTTTTACGCTTTTAGCTGCTTTTGCCGTTGCTTTTAAATTTCCCTTATGACGAGTTCCTACAAAAGATGGTAATGCAGAAGTTACCGCCGCATGTCCGATGCTTGCTGCAATTTCCAACCTTGTATTTTGTTTCTGCCCTCGTCTTTTCTTTCCAGCATACGTGCTATATTGATTATGAGCTTCAACTGCGGCTCCCGCAACACCATTTACTACTGCACTTGCAACGGTTCCTGCACCAAGCAATGCAGTTACAGCCCCTGAAACAGCTGCTGAAGCAATTCCGCTTGACAATCGTTCTCCTGTGCAAAAATTAGCTATCAATTGAACTGCAACATTAGCAGCCGCTTTAGGGCATCATATTCGAACGAGCAGAATTATTTCTGCATTGTTGGATACATTGCGTATACGTCAGATAGTTTTTTCATCAGCGATTGGTCGCCAGATTCTTTTATTCTTGCAGATATTGCATCCATTTTTTCATTTATAAAGGAAACACACGTGGCGTTTTCATCAGAATCATCTCTTCCAATCGCGTCATTGTTTTTATGTACAACGTCAATCTTTTCAGCGACCTCATCCGCCCATGTTATCATTTCATCGAAACAATGTTTTTTCTGCTCCGCTCCACATGCAGATTCCAATTTTTCCTGTAATTTGTCATATTTACGGTCATAAGCCTCCAAATAGACGGTCAAATAACTCACATTTCTAAAATCATCACCCGGTTCACACACTTTCTTCTTTATCACAGGATTTTCGGATAACTCAGCTATGCATTGCTCTGTATATTGTATTTCTTCGTCCCGATCGATTTCTTGTACTTTAGGCGCATCGACATAACAGTAAAAATCTACAAGATACTTGCACATATCCAACGCAGCACTTGCTTGAAGCATGATCATTTTTTCTCGTTTCTTTTGCGAAACACGTGCATCATATTGTACAGCACGATACTTCTTTTCCGCAGACTTGTACGCATCAACGGCTTTCTTATACCGTACAAGAGCTTTCATTACTTCTCGCTCTTCATCTACTAGTGTAGTTCCCCGCAACATAAAGCCTTCCCACACCCATGACAAACATGCATATACGAATATTCCATCAATCATTGAATTGATAAACGGCTCATATATTGTCCATCCAAAATGGATGACCGGATAAACACATAACAGCAAACAAGCAAAAAGGAAAGCAATGTGTTTGATGATATAAACTATCCGAGCAAAGGGTCGTTTTCCAAGCGGCTTTAACGGAAAAAATCCCACAAAATTTCTCAACCATGAACGATTTTTTCGATATTCATATGTTTGCGAAACTCCTACTGTTCCATATAAAATATCACAAATCACATCATAGCACAAGAAAGCACTCACAATCACTTCAAACTCACTAAGGAAAAATTGCAAATTCATTACCTCATCACCTCTTGCGATTGGATCTTTTCCCCATATTTTTAAATCTCATCAGCAACCATTTTCCTTGCTTTAAAAAAACATCTACTTCTGCTGATAGCCTATTCCCCAACAACGCTTTTTTAAACGCTCCATGCGTTATTGCCTTCTTTATCATATTTGTAAGTCTGTGCCGGTTCTTTTTTCAAAGCAATGCCGTCAAACCACGCCGCATTTGCATTCTTATTATATAAGCCATGCACATATATGTTTTTAATGATTTTATTTTGTGACTTCGGAACAATAATACCACTCAGAATTTTTATTTTTCTTTTGCAAAGCTATAGATAATTTATATTTTCCTCGATTGATACGAACAAGATTTTTTTGATTTGCATTTTTAGCAAACTTAAAGTTAACCTTTCCTGCTTCTGTCTTGTATCCGTCAGTTTCTTCTTCATTGATGTCGAGAGTCGGAGTATATGTGGAAGCATTAACTTAATTTTCTACCGCTAATGCTTCCACAAGCAGACACTCCAACCAATCAGCATTGCCATAAATAAAGCAATACGCTGTATAACTGCCTTGTTCATTTTTTACCTTCTGTCTTTCTTTTCAATTTACATTTTTACATTCTGACTAGCCGAGCTTCTGATTCACCAAAGCAACATATATAATACACATAATCTTAACAGTTTTGCAACAACTTTTTAACATTATCTTAATCTTTGTGAATCATATGCAAAGAATCACATTTGATTTTGTATAAAATGCGAATAATAAAAGCAAGCAAAATTGCTCTACATAGTAAAACGCACCTCATTTGTGTAAACAAGATGCAGTTCACTACCATATGCTTTCTTCTGCCGGTTTTGAACCCAATTGTTGTTATCTCTCAAAAAAGCAGCGGAGTAAAAAATGTGATATAATAGATATATTAAAAGAAATCGGAATTAAATTCCTAAAAAATTTTCGAGATGTCCTTGCCCATTCTCTGATTTGTATTCCTTAAGATTGGGTAGATTTTCAATTAAACACTTACACATATTCTTTTATGAATTATTAAATAAGAGGACACAAATCATGACGAACGAAAACGCAAACGCAAAGGCGAAGGAACCTCGGAGTCTGAGCGAAATTTTGGCTGATGCCGAAGCCACAGAGACTTGGGCACAGCAGATGAACCAGCAAATAAATGAAAAGCTGGAACAGCACGTGCAGGATTTGCTGGTTAGGATCAAAATTCTGAAAACGAGGAGACATGATCCAAACAGATCTGATGAAATCAAACAGACATTCGAAGAGGCTATTAAATTGGAAGAAAGCAACGATCTAAAGAGAGTCGCCATGTGGGAGTATGTATCATACTTAGAGGAACAAGGCGACTGCGAAACCGCCATTCCATTGGCGGAGAGGTTTTTTGCTTATATCGAACTGAACGGAGATAAAAGTCAGATTGCAGATGCAGCTAATATGTTGGGGGGATTGTATTATGTAACAGAAAATTCCTCAAAGCAGGCCCAGCAGAAATTTATTCAAGCGAATGGGATTTATGAGCAACTTGTAGCTGAAAATCCATCAGTCAGTTATCAAGCAAAATTGGCAAGAACTTGCTACGATTTAGGCACTTTGTATGCAGATTATGGAGATAGTCATCACATGGACTTTGCAAAGCAAGAGCTTCTCCGAGCAAAGAGAATTTATGAACAGCTGGTGGCGGAAAATCAATCAACCTATTTGATAGATCTGGCAAAAGCCTGCTACTGTTTAGGTATCGTGTATGCATGCACGAACTGTCCAGAATTGGCAAATGAAGAATTCTGCAGATCAAGAGACCTCTTTGAACAGGACTCCAAAATCCATCGGTTTATTAAATTTAGATGAGGAAGATCTATAAGAACCTGATCATTCAAATACGTGTGTTCGTTTTTACACAAAATCCGCCTTAAACAGCCGATAAATGTCTCTACATTGCGCTGTATCGCCTACTCATCCACTTTTTCTACCATTTCTATAATTAAATGCTATACTTCAAAGCGAAAGGCAACGTATCCAATATGACACAGGAAAACCAGTTTATTCTCTCGTGCTATCAGCACATTGCCGATTTGAACGCCGCTCGCAATATTTTTATTGTGCAGCACAAGCAGACGCACAAACTATATGTCATGAAGGTGCGCAAGCAATATAACAAAGCTGTATATCTGCAATTGCTGCAGCATCATGTTCCCAACACGCCGGAGCTGCTCGATGTGCTGGAAGATGAGGAGCAGCTGATTGTCATTGAGGAATATATTTCCGGCCGAAATCTACAGGAAATTTTAGATGATAATGCGACGTTTCCCGAACAGCAAGCGCTGGATATCATCTGCCAGCTGTGCCATATCTTGTGCGAGCTGCATGCTTTTTCTCCCGCTATTATCCATCGGGATATCAAGCCGTCCAACATCATTTTGACGGAAAATGGAACAATTAAGCTGCTTGACATGAATGCCGCCAAGCAGTGTCATGCAGACAAAACGCGGGACACCGATTTGATTGGAACCGTCGGTTATGCCGCACCGGAGCAATTCGGCTTCGGTTCTTCTACAACCGCAACGGATATTTACGCCGTCGGCGTGCTGCTGCACATGCTGCTGACCGGCGATACACATATTCCCGTCAGCGGAGCACTTGGTAAAATTATTCAAAAATGTACACAAATCGACCCGCAGGCGCGATATGATAGCATTTCTGCGCTGCTGCGTGACTGTCAGGCGCTACTTCCGGCCTCGAAACCTGTTATGACGCGCGGCAAGCGGTTTTATCGCTTTCTTCCGCCCGGCTTTCGAACGCTTCAGCCGTTTTACATGACGCTCTCTACCATCGGCTATGCGATGCTGTTTTATATCGGCTTTACGCTCACATCCGATAATCCCGCCGACGTTTTGCTCGACCGCATCGCATTTATCGCTGCATTTTTGCTTGTCATTTTGTTCTGCGGCGATTATCTCAACGTGCAGCGTTATTTCCCCGGCTGCAGCAGCCGTTCCCGCCTGCTGCGCACGGCAAGCATCCTCAGCTATAGCGTCATCCTGTTTTTGCTGCCGGTGTTTCTGGACGTTTTGCTCGCCTCACTTATCACTGGTAGTATACCATAAAGATACAACAAAAGCACTTCCTCGAGTGGAAGTGCTTTTGCTTTCCATTGTAAGTATTAAATATCCGTCACGGGAGAACCGCTTATCCTTCTTCCGACACTTCCGGTTCCGGCACATGCTCAACCAGATGGTCGCAGTACACACAGCGTTCTCCGTCCTTCGTGTGGATAATATCCATCGGAAGATACGTCTCCGAGTGCGTGATACACTTTGGATTGGTGCAGCGCAGATTCGGCATGCCAATCAAATGCTTCGGCATGCGCACGCGCGGCTGTTTGCTCAGCGTCAGCAACAGTGCCATGCGCGCATACATGGCGAACCGTGCCTGATCGAAGTATACCGCGCGCGGATCGTCATCGACATCCTGTGCAATTTCATCGACACGCGGCAGCGGATGCATGATGAGCAGTTCTTTTTTCGCATCGCGCAGCTTTGCCTTGGTCAGACAGTATGTACCCTTCAGGCTCTCATATACATCCAAGCTCGCAAAGCGTTCTTTCTGAATGCGCGTCATATACAGCACGTCCAGCATCGGAATAACCGGCTCTAAACCGGATACCTCGTAAAACTTCATCTGATGCTCTACCATAAACTGACGCAGGTATTCCGGAATTGCCAGCTCGCGCGGTGCAATCAGATAGAACTGTACATTTTCATAGTTTGCAAGGAAATGAATCAGCGAATGTACCGTGCGTCCATACTTCAGGTCACCGCACAGACCAATTTTCATGTTGTCCGCAGAGCCGCGCAGACGCAGAATCGTCGTCATATCCGCCAGCGTCTGTGTCGGATGCAGGTGTCCGCCGTCACCGGCATTGATAATCGGCACTTCAGAAAACATGGAAGCCGCCTTTGCCGCACCTTCGTTCGGGTTGCGCATGACGATCATATCCGCATAATTGGAAACCATCGTAATGGTATCCTTGAGCGTTTCGCCCTTCGCTGCTGAGGAAGAATTCGGGTTCGAGAATCCGACTACATTGCCGCCCAAACGCATCATAGCCGTCGAAAAAGACAGATTGGTTCGGGTACTCGGCTCATAGAACAGGCTTCCTAAAACCTTGCCGCGGCAGGCATCCGTATAGCCTTCGGGTCGGTCGATAATATTTGAAGTGAGCTTGTACAGCTCATTGAATTCATCCATTGTTAGATCACTGAGGTCGATAATATGTCGCATGCATGCGTTCCTCCTTGTATTTTTTTTATTGTAGCACAAATTTCTCCTTTTGAAAAGAGCTATGAGAGATAGCAGCTCACGCATTGCCGAAAGAAGCCGCTGTCTCTCATTTGCTGTCTATTATGCCGGACAAACCTGCACAGATTACCCAATCGTCACATGATACAGCCGCATCCAGTGATGCAGCTGCAAAAAATATGCTATGGTCTGCGGCGTCTGCATAAGCTGCCCATACCACGGCTGCGCCCGCGTCTCCGTCAGCAGCTGTTCCAGCGCATCTCTGCGAATAAAATCAAACATCGGAGACGTTCCCTCATCCAGCACCTGCCGCAGCAAATTGCTGACCGCCCGCATATACGCCGGATTGTGTGTCTTTGGATACGGACTTTTCTTTCGCACGCGTATTTCTTCCGGCACAATGCCTTTGACCGCTTCACGCAGCAGCCCCTTTTCTCTCCCTTGCAAATCCTTCATGCTCCACGGAACGTTATACAGATACTCCGCAATGCGGTGGTCACAAAACGGCACACGCACTTCCAGACCGCTGAACATACTCATACTGTCTTTTCTCACTAACAACGTCTGCATGAACCACGCAAAGTTCAAGCGCGTCATCTCTCGAATGCGTCGGTCATCTTTTCCGCGCACGCCGTTCGGCAGTACCTGCGTTATCGTCTGTCGGTATTTTTGGTCGACAAATGCCTCTGCATCTATTTGCTGTTGCCATTCCTGCGTCAAAAAGGACGCGCGGTACTGCGTAGACTGCGCCCACGGAAATCCCGCCTTGCGGCGAATATCTGCATCCCGATACCACGGATATCCGCCAAAAATTTCATCGGCACATTCGCCGGAAAGCGCCACCGTGCCGATTTTTTTAATTTCTCGGCAAAAGAGCAGCAAAGACGCATCCACATCCGCCATGCCCGGCAAATCCCGCGCCTCCACCGCCTCAAACAGCGCTCGAACAAGCTGCGGCGTATCAATGACAATCAGATGATTGTTTGCACCGATTGCATCATTCATTTTGCCAATATAGCTGTCATCGCTGTTTGGCTGAAAATGCGATGCCTGAAAATATTTGGCGTTGTCCCGATACGTCACGGAGACGGTTTCCAGTTGCTTTCCTTCTCGCGCGTACTGCTGTGCCGCCACAGCGGAAATAATGCTGGAATCCAATCCGCCGGACAGAAACGTACACAACGGCACATCGGATACCAATTGCCGCTCAATGGCATCTATGACCAACCGGCGCACGGTTTCTATGGTTTCTTGTTGGGAATCGGTGTGCTCCTTATCCTCCAGATGCCAATACTGCCGCAGCCGAAGCCCTGTTCTGTGCGAATACGTGCCGCACCAACCGGCAGGAACCTCTCGCATGCCGCGCAGCACGCCGCAGCCCGGCGTTCTCCCCGGCCCCAGCAGCACCAGTTCCGAAATGCCGTTTCCATCTATCTCTGCCGATATATCCGGATGTGCCAGCAAGGTCTTGATTTCCGAGGCAAATAAAAATGTGCCGTTTTTCTCTGTAAAAAAGAATGGTTTTACGCCGATGCGATCGCGCGCAAAAAACAGCTCCTGTTTTTGCATATCCCAAACCGCGAACGCATAAATGCCATTCAAGCGTTCCAGACAAGCCTCTCCCCACGCCAAATAAGCCGTCAGCACCACTTCGGTATCCGAATGCGTTGAAAAGACATACCCTTGTTTTGCCAAGTCTGTCCGTACTTCTGCGGTGTTATATAGTTCTCCGTTATATACGATGACAGCATGTTCCCGCCGCATTGGCTGCCGGCCGCCTTCTATATCAATGACGGCGAGCCGATTATGCAGCAGCGCTGTGCCATGTTTCACCCAAACGCCTTTCTGATCCGGTCCGCGGCGGCGCATGGTATTTTGCATCTGTTCGAGGACCTTCCGCGAAGGAATTTCGCCTATCATTCCCGCAATGCCACACATTTGCCACTCCTCCTGTCGCACAGATGGTTTGAACGCAAATAGTGTATGTGCCCGCCGCTCGGCATATACTACTTTTCATCTAATTTCCTAACTATTTTGCAGTATGCCTGTACATTTTTACGGATTTTTGCCGCAAAGTCCACATTATTTCTATTTTTTTGCACCTACACCTTCTTGACATTTTGGGCACTATTATCGTACAGATGTATACGGCGCAAAAAACATCATCAAAGACGGGGTTGTTCCGGAGGATTTTGTGTATTCTTCTTCCGGTTATCTGCCGGATAGACAAAACAGAACCGGCATGGATTGCTCCATGCCGGTTCCGCTTTTCATGTATGCTGTTAAGGAATTGTATGTTGGATTTATCTGAGGCTTACAGCATGCTTGTGGAGGATGTTTGTGGGTATCTTCCTGCCGCATCCAGCCGGAAAGTTATGCCAGTGCTGCGCCGAGAGCCTTGCAAGCTGCAATGCCGTCATCGTTCGGTGCTTCGTTGCAGATTACGCTGTCAGCTGCCAGTACTGCGCCGTAATCTGCGCACTGGTCTTCCCAAGAGTGCATCCACTCGCCGGTGCCCCAGCCATAGGAGCCAAACAGGGCGATATTCTTGCCGCCGAGCTTCGGACCGCAAGCGGTGAACATCGGCTCAAATTCAGCTTCTTCCAGAACCTCTGCACCCATTGCCGGGCAGCCGAATGCGATTGCATCGTAATCGCCTACCATGCCTTCGTTGAAGTCGCTGCAGAAGAACAGAGATACGTCTGCGCCCTTCTCCTTTGCGCCCTCTACTACTGCATTTGCCATTGCCTCCGTGTTGCCGGAGCCGCTCCAATATACTACTGCTACCTTTGCCATGTTGATTACCAACCTTTCTTGAAAAAAATCAATGTATTTATCGCGTGGAAACGTTCTCAGCAAGCGTGCTCTTCCAAAATGTTGCGCAGGGCAGACATCGAGCTCGAATGAGAACGTGCGACAATCATGCTATCCTGTCCCTTGGTTTCGTTCAATGCATATCGCAGCATCTTATGGGACATCGTGCTGGTGAACAGCACCAGTAGATCGGGGCATCCGATTTTGTTTTTCAGGCCGTCCTTCATCTGCGTGAAGACTTTTGCCTGACAGTCGTATTGTTTGCAAAGATCTTTATAACGGCGTACCATACAGTCGTTGCCGCCAACAATTACTACACTCATGCTTTTCACCTCTCTGTGTGTTAAATTAGTGTTTGCTAACCTGTCATTTAAAAGAAAACGCCCGCAGGCGCGTTCTTTCGTTTGACAATGTTAGTTTACGGTAATTTCATCTTTTTCTCTACTCCGTTTAGAGCATTTCCCGCTCCAAACGGACATTTCACTCTGAGGTGTTTCGATATTCATTTGGCGTGACGCCCAGAACATCTTTAAAGGCTTTTGCAAACTTGCTTGGATTTTCATAGCCGTATCGTCCGGCGATCTGCATGACGGTATCGTCGGTCTGCCGCAGCGCGCAGGCAGCTGCCTGCATTTTTTGCGAGCGCGTGTACGCATAGATAGAAACACCATATACGCCCTTAAAACTGTTTTTTAGCTGCGTAGGAGACACGTAAAATTGCTCTGCCAATTCGTCGATGGTCACGCGGCGATCCATGTGCTGTGCCAAATATCGTCCGGCATCCTTCGCCAGGGTGACTTGATTGCCGGAATAGCTGCGCTCACGAACCATGTCATCGTCCAATGACATGCTGCTCAGAAACAGCAACAATTCCAATATTTTTACTTTGAAATAGCCCTTTCGGATACTCTCGGGAACCGTGTACAGCTCCGAAAAAATATGTGTCAAACGCGGTTGTGAACGGACAACATATCCCGCTTCATTTTTGCAAAATTTCTGAATCAACGTTGTCGGCTGTACGTTGACATCCTTCAAAAAGCACGAAAGGCACATCGGCGAATGGTCTGCATCAATCAAAATGGAGATGCCGTGATAATGGCTGAGCGGATAGTAGGACGCATGGCTGCAGTCCTTCCGCTGCTGGATGGATAAGTCTCCCGCCGTGATATAGTAAAACTGGTCACCGCACTCGCACTCAGCCCGTCCCTCTCTGCAGTGATTGATTTCCAAAAAGTTTCCATGCATCGCCGGTTTCATGCCGGAGCTCTGCATGTGGATGTCATTGTAAACCAAATCAATGCCCGGAAAGACACGGTAGCAGGTCATCCGTGCGGTTCCTGTTTCATCTTCTCGGGTGTAAATGGTACAGTCATCTTCTCGCGCTACAACTTGTACACTGTTTCCGTATATGCACTTTTCCTGTTCTGTCAATTTCATCGTATGTAGAACGCTCCCTGTACGCAAAGTACCTGCCTTCCGGTTTTATTAGTTTTAGCTAATCATATTATATAATATCATACCCTTCTTCTCTGTCAATAGTTTTGCGCAGGTAATTTTTTATTTCGGCATTTTTTTCAAAAAAAGACGGATGTTTGAGAGAACATCCGTCTTTTTCACATCTTTCTTCCGTATTATCTATAAGCTCTCTCGAAGATAGTTGCACATTCCTCATCAGAAAGCGGCACGCGGTCTGCGCGGAACAATGCGCCCATCGTCGCGCGGGCATTCTGCACCAGCGTCAGTGCTTCTTCCTTTTTCATTCCAAAATCTGACATTTTCAGGCCGTATACGCCGCAGGCCTTCTGCAAATCCTCCAAAGCAGTCAGAAAATCTTCCGGTTTAGATGCATCTTTTTTGCCGAAAGCCTGTGCCATCCGAACAAATCGTCCATCACACGCATGCGCTTTGACAAAGTGTTCATAGTACGGCAGAGAAATCAAAATAAGTCCTGCGCCGTGCGGCAGCTTCTGATGATACGCACTCATCGCGTGCTCCATGGCGTGCTCACTCGTCAGAGAACACATCGTCATAACCACACCGGACAGCGTATTGGCAAACGCAACATGCTCGCGCGCTTCCAAATCCTTGCCGTTTTCCACGGCACGTGCCAGATATCCGCCAATATTCTCTATCGCCGTCAACGCATACATATCGCTCATCAGGCTCGCAGACTTGGCAATGTATGCTTCTACGCTGTGAAACAGTGCATCAAAGCCCTGATATGCCGTGAACTTCGGCGGAACAGAAAGCATCAACTCCGGATCCACAATAGCGGTCTTCGGGAACAAACGCGCATCACCGCCCAAACCGATCTTCTCATTGGTTTCCTCATTGGTAATCACGCTGAATGCGTCCACTTCGCTGCCTGTGCCCGCTGTTGTCGTGATGGCAATCACCGGAAGCGGATTGACACTGATACGCTGACAGCCGCCCGTGCCGCCATAGACATAATCCCAAATGTCGCCGTCATTGGTTGCCACAATCGCGATGGCTTTGGATGCGTCAATGACACTGCCGCCGCCCAAGGCAACAATAAAATCGCAGCCGTGTTCCCGCGCAAATGCGCCGCCTGCCATTACCGTCGATTTGAGCGGATTCGCCATAACCTGATCGAATACCACAGTTTCTGCACCCGCCTGCTGCAAGGCTTCCACTGTGCGATCTAAATATCCGTTTGCTTTGGTCGATTTGCCGTTAGAAATGACCACCAATGCCTTTTTTCCCGGCAGTTTCTGGCGGCTCAGCTTGTTTAAGCTTCCTGCGCCAAAAATAATGCGAGTTGGTACATACATGCGAAAGCTCATCTTGTTCCTCCTATTTGTCGTGTGATTTCATCATATCGTTCCGGTTCCCAGTCTTCTTTCAAGGCAAACAGTCCTCTCTGCAACAGCATCGCTGTCTGTTCCGACACATGTTCCGCGTCGGTTTCCAATGCCAGCTGCTGCAACGCACGCAGCAATCGTTCTTTCGCATCGCGCACGATAGGAATCGCCTGCCACAGGCAAACCATATCATAATCATCCGTATTGCCGCAGCGTGCCTGACAAAATACACAGCCCGGCGCAACGGTATTTTTTTCCTCCGATGTCTTTTTTGTCTGTGCTTGGATTGTCGGTATATCGGTTTCTTGTGCCGAGCACCGCAGACCATCTATATAGATACGATCGGTGTTTTGCGTTTTCGGATTGTTGGTGCAGGCGTGAGACAGTCCAATGAGCACGCCCAGTAAAGCATCTCTAGCCTGTTCTATGCTCTCCATCGCATCATCCTCCTCATGTTCTTTTATGTTTAGTATAACATATCCTGCATCCATCTGAAAAGCATAAAAAACAGCGAAGAAAGCCTCCGCTGTTTTATCTATTTTGTTTTTGCCGTGCTAAAAAATTATGCCATTTCCTCGCAGAACTTCAGTGCTGCTTCTGCTGCACTTGCTGCGTCCGGCGTGTAGCAATCTGCACCGATCTGCTCGCAGAAGGTCTGCGTAATCGGCGCGCCGCCGATCATGATTTTTACCTTGCCGTTCATCTCGGAAGCCTTGACTGCATCTACAACGTTCTTCATCTCACCCATAGTGGTGGTCAGCAACGCAGAGCAGCAAATCAGCTTTGCATTGTGCTCACGTGCAGCGTCCAAGAAGCTCTCAGTCGGCACGTCAACGCCGATATCAATGACTTCCAGACCCTTGCCTTCCATCATCATACGAACGAGGTTCTTGCCGATATCGTGCATGTCGCCCTTTACCGTGCCCAGAATAACGGTGCCCTTGGTCTCTACGCCGTCTTCTACCAGATACGGACGCAGGATTTCAACGCCGCGGTTCATCGCGCGTGCAGCAACCAGAACCTCCGGCACGAATACTTCGTTGTTCTTAAACTTCTGACCGATGATATCCATGCCTGCCAGCAGACCGTTTTCCAGAATTTCACTTGCCGGAATGCCCTCTTCCAGAGCCTTGGTTACAGCAGCCTTTACCTTCGGTGCGCGGCCCTTCTGCAGCCACTCACTAATTTCATTTAAGGTCTCATTCATACAATATCTCTCCTTTGGTTTATATGTTGTTCTTTGAGATTATTGTACGATATTACTTGTGCAAAATCTTGTACCGGATTGTTCTTTTTTGGACAAAATTACTTAAATTGTACTAGCGGACCAGTCGTCCACACCGCACGCCACACAACGAAATTTTTTGTCTGTATAATCCGCCTCGATACGGCTCTCGGGCAGGCAAATTAAAAATTGATTGTCGTTCCACGGTCCATTGACCAGCGCCTCCAAATACATCATGCTGCCCGGCACACGGCGAAATTCCCAGCCAAAATCCTCTGAAGCCTGTTTGGCATAGGCCTCCATCTCCGGCTCATCGCCCAGCGGGCTGCTGATATAAGCGCAGCACTTGTAGTTTGTCATCCAGCTGTTGGTGCATTCCATCAGATAATCTGCATTTTCCTCGCCGTAATCGCGCACATATTCCTGCCGCTGTATTTCATAGTTCTCTCTGGACGGCGTAAAGGACTGTTCAATCCATCCGCGATTGTACCAATATACGCCCTGCATCTCTCGAAACAGCATGCGATACCGCTCCGCGGAGCCGAGAAACAGCGAGATGCAGTCATCGCACCGCGGCACGATAATCGGAAGCGAACGGCTGCGCAGACCAATCACACCGTTGGAACACAGACCATACGCCAGAACAATCGCCTGAAACCGCTGGCTTTCCCGTAGCGCCTGATTTTCCTGTTCTATTTCATCAATGGTCTTTTGCAATTGCGCGCGCAGAACATCCGGCGTATCATGCAGTCCCTGCCGCAGCCACCAAACCCGTATAATATTTTCACTTTTTGCTGTCAGCAGGCTGATTTCCCGATTCATCACCATGCATCCAATCATTGCTATGCGCATGTCTGTTCCTCCCTGATTTTTCACTAATATCAGTATATCGTTTTCGCGTTTTCTTCGCAAGTGGTTTTGCCATCTGGTCAAGATTGTACCATCTGCCCCGCGCAGGGTAGGCAGAATCGTCCTATCTTCTCGTATCATCTCATGGTATAATGAACATACAATCCAAGGAAATGAGGCGCACGATGAAATACGCAATTGGCATTGACACCGGCGGCACCTGCACAGATGCCGTCTTATATGATTTTGATACCGGCAAGGTACTGTGCTCCAACAAAGCACTGACGACATATGACGATCTGACACGCGGTATTTTGGAGGCATTGGACGGGTTGGATGCGTCTCTGTGCCGGCAGGCATGTGCAGCCGGACTTTCCACCACTCTCGCAACAAATGCCTGCGTGGAAAACAAATTTCGCCGGCCCAAACTGCTGCTCATGGGCATTGACCGCAAAGGGATTGCACAGTTTGGCGCGGATTATGGATTTACCGATCCGGATGACATCGTTTATCTCCCCTGCAAAACGACAATTACCGGACAAATTTTACAGGAACCGGATTGGGCACTTTTGCGTGCACACGCCAAAGAATGGTTTTCCGGCGCCGAGGGCTGTGCCATTTGCGAAATTTACGGCATGCGTAACAACGGTGTCTTAGAGAAACAAGCAGCCTCTGTCATCCAGCAGGAGATCGGTCTACCGATTGTCTGCGCCAGCGAGCTGTTTTCCGGTTTATCCAGTCTGGAGCGCGCCGCCAGCGCCGTGCTCAACGCCGGATTGCTGCCGCTCACATGCCGTTTTCTCGATGCCGTCAGCCGTGCTTTTCAAGAGCGAAACATTCACGCAGACATGTATCTCGTCCGCTCAGACAGCAGTCTGATGGGACTCAACTACGCCGCACAACACGCAGTGGAAACGCTGCTCTCAGGTCCTGCGGCCTCTGCACTCGGCGGAAGCACTCTCGCCCACGCCGAACACGCGGTGATTGTTGACATCGGCGGCACGACAACCGATGTCGCTTTGATCGAAAACAATGCACCGCTGCTTTCCAAAGAAGGCATTCGTGTCGGGAAATGGCGCACCATGGTCAAAGGATTATTTGCAAGCTCGTTTGCGCTCGGCGGAGACAGCGCGGTTCGTTGGGATAAACAGGGACAGATGACGCTTGGCCCTGACCGCATGATTCCGCTTTGTGTGTTGGCCTCCCGCGAGCCGCAGGTGCTTGCGACATTGGAAGATTTGCTTCAGCGCATGCCGTGGCATTCACTGCCGCTGCACGAATTTTTAACACTCAACCGCAGAGATTGGCAGACCTTGTCTCTGACAGAACAGGAATGCCGCCTGTGTGCCATTTTGGAGCACGGCGCTTTGGGCATGGAGCAGGCTGCACAGACACTTGGCATCGACAAATATAATTTACATACCGAATCGCTGGAACGCGCCGGTGTCATCTTGCGCGCCGGTCTGACACCAACTGACATCATGCATCTGCGCGGCGATTACACGCGGTATGAACGGCGCGCCTCGATTCTCGGAGCACGTTTTGCGGCGGCTTCCATGCAGTGCAGTCTGGAGGATCTCTGTGAGCGCGTCTACGACGAAATTTCTCATCGTGTCTTTCTCGCAGTCTCTCGCATTCTGTTGGAGCACGCTTCGCCCTACTATCAAACACACGGCATAGATGACGGCATGCAGCATCTTTTGGAATTACAATGGAACAATCAAACGTCCGGCGGTTCTTCCATGCTGCAATACTGTTTTCAGTCCAAGGCGGTGCTGGTCGGCATCGGCGGGCCTGTCCACCTGTTTTTGCCCGCTGCCGCCAAGGCGCTCGGTGCAGCGTGCATCATTCCGGACTGTGCGCCGGTCGCAAACGCTGTTGGTGCCGTCACCGGCCGCATGACACGCACATTGACTGCCGAGATTCGTCCGCACGGCATGACCGTTTCCGATGAGCAGGACAATATGGGTGATTTTGAGGTTCTCTACGACGGAGAGAGCAAATATTTCATCAAAGAACCGGAAGCCATTGCTTGGCTCACACAACAGATGCAGCAGGCGGCAGAAGCCGATTTGCGCGCGCAGGGCGCATCCGGTGCCATTGCATTTCAAGTACAGCAGCGCGATGTCACAGCACCCGCATACAGCGGCACAATCAAAATTTCTACCAGCATCAGCGTCACAGCGCAAGCCAGCTTACAACTGACAGCAGCGAAAGGAGAATCCAGCCATGTTTGAACTAACACTTCATTTGAATCACCAAACACAGAGCATACCGGTTGAAGCCGGACAATCTATCAGCGAAATTTTGCAGCAGTATGTTCCGGCCTTTGCCCTTCCCTGTGCCGGAAATCATACATGCGGCAAATGTCGTGTGCAGGCGTCCGGTGCGCTTTCTCCGCTTTCTAACGCAGAAAAGAAATTTTTGACGGACGCCGACATACAAGCAGGCATCCGTCTCGCCTGCGACTGCACTATTTTGGGAAATGCCGCGGTGACCGTGCAGACCGAGCAGAAGGCGTGCATCATCGCTTGGTATCAAACACCGCCATTTGAGAAAACCGAAACCGGCTATGGCTTTGCCGTTGATATCGGCACAACGACGGTTGCCGTTCAGCTGATCCAACGAGAGACCGGCCGCATTCTCGCAGAACGTCTGGCGGAAAACGCGCAGCGCAGCTATGGCGCGGATGTCATCTCCCGTATTGAGGCGTGCAAAACCGCCGGTCTCGACACCTTGTCCGATCGCATTGCGCAGCAAATTGAACAGTTGGCGCAAGAATGCTTACAGGAAGCCGGCATTTGTGCGGTCTCTGAATCCATTGTCACCGGCAATGCAACCATGCTGCATATCTATGAGGGATTGGATCCCGCTTCGCTGGCGGTGTCTCCTTTCGATGTGCAGTCCTATTTTGGCTGTTTCAGCCGCAGAACACTGGCTGGCGCGCCGGTCTATCTGCCGCGCTGCATCGGCGCATATGTCGGCGCAGACATTATCTGTGCGATTCTCGCGGCGGACTTGGAACACGGCGGCACGCAATTGCTTGCCGACATTGGCACAAACGGCGAAATGGCGTTGTTCCACGCGGACAAGCTGTTGTGCTGTGCAACAGCGGCAGGTCCGGCCTTTGAGGGTGCCGGCATCAGTGCAGGCATGCCAGCAGCTTCCGGCGCAATCCGCGCGGTATCCCTGCAGGATGACACCGTGCACTATGAGACCGTGCAGGATGCACCCGCCATCGGCATTTGCGGTTCCGGTATTTTGGACGCGCTGGCTGTCATGCTGGAAACCGAAGAAATGGATGACTCCGGTTATTTAGAGCCGCAAGACGAGGATGCCGAGGACTGGGCAATTGGCACCAGCGGTATTTCCATCACACAGAAGGATATTCGCCAGATTCAGCTGGCAAAGTCCGCCATCTGCGGCGGCCTGCTGACACTTTTGGATGAAGAAGGCATGGAGCCGGCGGATATTCAGCGATTTGTCATCGCAGGCGGCTTTGGCAACACGATGAATCATGCCTCTGCGGCAAAAATCGGCTTATTCCCTGCCGGATTGCAGGACAAAACCGTATTTATCGGCAACGGTGCGCTTGGCGGTGCCGCCATGCTGCTTCTCAATCGCGCACTGCGCGAAAAAACCGAACAAATGGCACAAAATGCCGAAGAACTGTCTCTGTCTACCAGCCCATCTTTCATGGATTATTACATCGACTGCATGGCATTTGACGAATTTTAAGACAGCCTGACAGCAACGAGGGCGCGCTGCAAATGCAGCGCGCCCGTTCTTTTTCCCGTTTTTTAATGATGTGCTTGACAAACCTGTAAAAAATCTTGTACCACCGGCGAAAGCGATCCGCCTTTTTTCCAAATCAACACAGTCTGTGTTTCCAGTGCCTTTTCTTCCAATTGCTGTATTCGCAGCCCTGTGCACAAACTGTGCATCGACTGCGGAAAAATTGCCGTGGCAAGTCCCGCTTTGACCCACAGCATGGCATCTCTCGCGTCATCGCACACGCAAAAAACATCCGGATGTATGCTTTGCCGAGAAAATTCTTCCAAAATCAGCCGTTCATACCTGCGATATAAAATCAGCGGCCGGCCGAGCAAGGGCCGCAAGCCGAGAACGCCTTCTTTTTCCACGCGGGAATCCGGCGGAAATGCCGCGATCATTGGCTCTGTGCTCAGCTTCATGTACTCCACATTTTCCAGCCGCAGCGGTGTGCGCGCAACCGACACATCAATAATGCCGTCCAACAGCAATTGCAGCAGTGTGAAGGTCGTTCCGTCGCGCACCTCAAAGTTGACATCCGGATGTGCATGGACAAACCGCGCAATGTCCGGCAAAATCGTCGGAACCGTCGTTGAGGTAATCCCCAGACGCAGAACGCGTTTTTTTCCCGCTTCAGACACCTCTCTGCTTGTCGAACGGGCATACTCCAACAGGCTGCAGGCACGTCGGTACAACATTTGCCCCGCCTCTGTCAACTCGACGCCTTTGCTTGTGCGTAGGAGCAGCGCGGTATGCAGCTCCTGCTCCAATTGTTTCAGCTGATAGCTCAGCGGCGGCTGCGACATATTCAGCCGCCGCGCCGCCTCGTGAATGCTGCCGGACTCCACAATCCGGCAAAAATATTCCAACTGCCGCAGTTCCATGCGCATACTCCTTTCAGTGATACAAAAAAACTATCTCATTAAAATAAAAACAATACTTTTTATATTTATGATAATGGACTATACTATAATTTGTCAAGAAACGGAAAGGAAGAACCAAAATGCAAAATCTTGCTGTTTATTTGAAAAAATACCGAAAGGAAAGTATTCTCGCGCCGCTGTTCAAGCTGCTCGAAGCGCTGTTTGATTTGTTCGTTCCGCTGGTCATCGCTCGTATGATCGATACCGATGCGGCTTCGAACCGGCACTTGATTTTTCTGTATTTCGGTGTGCTGCTGCTTTTGGCGTTTGTCGGCTTGGGCTTCAGCATTGTCGCGCAATTCTTTTCGGCAAAAGCCAGTGTCGGCTTTGCCGGTGCTGTGCGGCAGGCGGTCTTTGACCACATCCAAACATTTTCGTTTACCGAGTTGGACGCCATCGGCAGCGATACGCTGATCACCCGCCTGTCCGACGATGTCAATCAGGTGCAAACCGGCGTCAATATGGGGCTCCGTCTGCTGCTCCGCAGCCCGTTCATCGTGCTGGGCGCCATGGTCATGGCATTTACCATCAATGTGCGCTGTGCACTGGTCTTTGCCGTGACGATTCCGATTTTGTTCGGCGTCACGTTTCTCATCATGATGCTGAGCATTCCGCTGTTCGGCAAAGTGCAGGCCGGTCTGGATCGTGTGACGGCACTCACCCGCGAAAATTTAACCGGCGTGCGTGTCATTCGTGCTTTTTGCCGCGAGCAACGCTGCGTAGAGGAATTTGAGGAAAACAATCAGGCTCTCACCCGCCTAAACCTGTTCGTCGGCAGGCTGTCCGCGCTGCTCAATCCACTGACGTATGTGCTCATCAACATCGCAACCGTTGTTCTGATTCAACAGGCCGGCGTGCAGGTCAATCTCGGCAGCCTGCCGCAGGGACAAGTAGTCGCACTGTACAATTACATGCTGCAAATCATCGTCGAGGTCATCAAACTGGCGGCTCTGATTATCACGCTGAACAAATCGCTGGCCTGCACCAAGCGCGTTTCCGGTGTGCTGGATATCAAGACAAGTATGACGTATCCGGCGCGCACGCCGTCTTTCCATATGGAACACACGGCTGCTCCCGCCGTAGCTTTTGATGATGTCTCTTTCACCTATCAGGGCGCCGGTGCACCGAGCCTGTCGCACATCAGCTTTTCCGTCATGTCCGGCGAAACCGTCGGCATCATCGGCGGCACCGGCAGCGGCAAATCCACACTGGTGCATTTGATTCCGCGTTTTTATGACGCCACAGAAGGCAACATTCGCTTGAACGGCTGTCCCATCCAAGACTTTCCGCATGAGGTTCTGTGCCGAAAAATCGGCATTGTGCCGCAGCGCGCATTGCTGTTTCAGGGCAGCATTCGTGAAAATATGAAGTGGGGCAATGAGCACGCATCGGATGAGGCGCTTTGGCAGGCGTTGACCTGTGCACAGGCACGTGAAATTGTCGAGAACAAGCCTGACAAGTTGGATTTCCACCTGGAACAGAACGGCCGCAACCTGTCCGGCGGTCAGAAGCAGCGGCTGACGATTGCACGCGCGCTGGTAAAAAATCCGCAGCTGCTCATTCTCGATGACAGCTCCAGTGCCTTGGATTTCGCAACGGACGCCGCATTGCGCAAGTCGATTCGTAATCTCGGCGACAGCGTAACCACATTTCTCGTATCTCAGCGCATCGCCGCTGTCCGGCAGGCAGATAAAATTCTCGTTTTGGACAACGGCACACTCGTCGGCGTCGGCACGCACGAACAGCTGCTGCACGACTGTCCGGTGTATCAGGGAATTTATGAATCGCAATTTCCAGAAGAATCCAAGAAGGAGCGTGAGGACGCATGAAAAAGCAAAACAAAAACACCACATCCGCTTCGTTCCGTCAGCTGCTTCCCTATGTGAAATCACATGGATTTGCACTTGCCTTGAGTATTGTCCTCGCGGCGGTCTCTGTTATTTTGCAGTTGTATGTTCCGATTCTGTTCGGTGATGCCATTGACCAGACCATCGCCGCGCATCGCGTGGATTTTGTACAGATGTGGCGATATCTGCGTTTGATTCTTTTGGTGGCTGCCGCTTCTGCGCTGTGCACATGGCTCATGAATCTGCTCAACAATCGCATGACCTATCACATCGTGCAGGACATTCGCTCCCGCGCCATTCGACATATTCAAAAACTGCCGCTCTCGTATCTGGACAAGCACAGCTCAGGCGACATTGTCAGCCGCATCATCACCGATACCGATGTGTTATCGGACGGACTACTGCTCGGATTTACCCAGCTGTTTTCCGGCATCATGACCATTCTGGTGACGCTGATTTTCATGTTCTCCAAAAATTTCTGGATTTCTCTGATGGTCATTGTGCTGACTCCGCTGAGCTTTCTTGTCGCTCGCTTTATCTCCAGCCGTTCGTATCGTTTGTTCCAGAAGCAAAGTGAAGTGCGCGGCAGACAGACCGCGCTGATCGACGAGATGATGGGCGGTCAAACCGTTGTCAAGGCCTTTGGCTATGAACAACGCGCTTCCGCTCGTTTTGCGGAGATCAACGAGGAGCTCATGAAGTACAACCAGCAGGCGACATTTTACAGCAGTCTGACCAATCCGTGTACCCGATTTGTCAACAGCATTATTTATGCCGGTGTTGCTTTGGTCGGCGTTCTGCTCATCCCGCTCGGCAGCCTGACCGTCGGCGGTTTGTCGGTTTTGCTCGCCTATGCAAACCAGTATATGAAGCCATTTAACGACATCAGCTCGGTTGTGACGGAATTGCAAAACGCACTGGCATGCGCCTCCCGCGTTTTTGCACTGATGCAAGAGCCTGAGGAGAAGCCAGACGACAGCCAACAGCTCGGTCATGTCCGCGGACAGGTTTGCATTCGTGACGTATCGTTCTGTTATGACCGGTCTCATCCGCTCATCGAACAGTTTGCGCTGCAGGCAAAGCCCGGCATGCGCATTGCCATCGTCGGTCCGACCGGCTGCGGCAAAACGACGCTTATCAATTTGCTCATGCGGTTTTACGATGTCGACAGCGGCACCATTTCCATTGACGGCACGCCGATTACCAGCGTTTCCCGCCACTCGCTGCGCAGCAGCTTCGGCATGGTGCTGCAGGAGACTTGGCTCAAGAGTGATACCGTGCGCGAAAACATCCGCTTTGGACGTCCGGACGCAACGGATCAGGAAGTGATACAAGCCGCAAAATCCGCGCACTGCTGGGACTTTATCCGCCGTCTGCCCAAGGGATTGGATACCGTCCTGCGCGAGGACAGCGTCAGTCAGGGACAAAAGCAGCTGTTGTGTATTGCCCGTGTCATGCTGTGTCTGCCGCCCATGTTAATCTTGGATGAGGCCACTTCCAGCATTGATACGCGCACGGAGATTCTTGTACAACAGGCATTTGATACCCTGATGGAAGGACGCACCAGCTTTGTGGTCGCACATCGTCTGTCTACCGTCCGCAACGCATCGCTGATTCTCGTCATGCGCGACGGCAAAATCATAGAACAGGGCACGCACCAAGAGCTTTTGGCAGCGGGCGGCTTTTACAGCGAGCTGTACAACAGCCAGTTTCAACCGTCTTAATGCCGCTTATACACGCAAAAACAGGCTGAATCATGCGATTCAGCCTGTTTTTTATGCGCTTGTTTTCCCCGCACGGTATTTTCCCGGCGGAACGCCTACCTGCCGACGGAACACACGCGTAAAATAGCTCTGGTCATCAAATCCAACCGCGCAGGCGATTTCGGACAATGACATCTCGCCGCAATGCAAATACAGCTTGCTTTTTTCTACACGCAATTTATTAGTATATTCCGTAAACGTACAGCCAAGCTCCTCTTTTAAAATGCGGCACAAATAGGACTTGGACAAGTGTACCTCGTTTGCCACCTGTTCCAAGCTGACCTTTTCGGACAAGTGCTCTTTGATATAGGCGGCTGCCTGCTGAATGATGGTCTGATGCGGGGCGTCCGGAAAATCAAACAGCATATCAAAAAATGTGTGCAGCATCGCGCCGAGCCATGCATCTACAGTGTCAAAGTCCGCCAGATACTCCAATTCTCTGGCGCTCCGATCGCACAGCGCGAATACGGCAGACGCATCTGCACCGCCATCCGCTGCCGCGCGGGACATCAGCGTAATCAACTCGCCGATGCGCTGTTTGAGCAGCGCCAAATCCGTGCCGACCATCGCATACAAATCCAGCAGCAAATGATTGAGCTGCTGCTGCGCCTCCTGCTTGCTTCCCGTGCGAATGAGCTGTTGTAATTTTCGTTCTTCTTTTAATGAATAAAACGATTTATTTTCTTTGTGCACGGTCAGATACATTTCCTGCAGCATTTCCTCTTGGATATTGGAATCCTGCGAGGACATCATATTGCTGTTTTCCAGCTCACTGCACAACAGCCGCATGGTCTCCGCCAAAGCCTGTGCCTGTTTCGGTGTCAAAACAGGCAATTGTATGTCTCCGTGCTGTTCTATTAAAAACGGTCCTGCAATCAAACTGCTCATCCAAGAATTTTCCGCCCGTTTGGGAAGTGCCACCGCAAATGCGCAGCCACAGGAACAGCGATATACATAGATGCCCTGCTGGTGCGCCGCCTGTTCAAAGGCGTGTTGATGCAAATGCTGCTTCTCCGCATGATATACGTCGTCCTGCGCACACAGACAGGAGAGAACAGCCGGATTTCTTTGATATTCCCACGCGGCTACGCACGGAATCCCTGTCAGCGCAGTGATATTGTCACAGATATGCCGCAGTTGTTTTTGCCAATCCGTCACAGCTGTCTCTCCTTTCTCTGCGATTGGAAAATTAGTATACCTTTGCGATTTCTTCCTTGGCAATCTGTACCCAGCGGTATACATTTTCCGGCTTATTTGCAATCGTATGATTGTCCTTCATAATCAGTTCAACATGGTTGCCGCAGCGCTTGCAGTCGGTCAGAACCTGATGCAGACGGGTGCGGATATGATCCTCGTCAATGACCGGAACGGCGATGTCTGTCGGGCTTACCTTGTGGCAGAATACATAGTCACCGCCGAGCAGCTCACTCATCTTCGGAATGTCCGCCCACTGCGACACCGATACACGGCGCAGACGCGGCAGATTCTTGACATAATCCCAGCGGCGATCCAATCCTTCACAGCAGCCATAGTAGTTCAAGCCAAAGCGTTCTGCAAGCTTCAGCTGATACGGCAGAACAAACTCCGCAAACATTTCCGGAGATACCTCGCTGGTTTCCTGACTCTCATGGAAGCCCCAAATATCCATTGCGCTGTTCGGAACTGCAGCGGCTGCATTCAAATCGCCGGTAATACCCAGTCCGCCGGAGCCGACATAGCAGTTGCCCGTGTTCGGCGTAAACAGCTTGTTTTCTTCCAAGAAGTCAATCATTGCCAGATAGCCTTCTGTGAAGCGTCCCAGAATCTCATGCATTTTCTCGTCATAGTCGTAGAAATCATACAGCATGTTTTCCAAACCGCGCAGATCGGCATACGGATGCGTGAGCTCCAGCCCCCACCACCACCAATGGCGGCGTTCCACAGTCAGGATGCCATCAAATACATCGTGCGCAATGGCGGTATATGCTTCGGTTGCTTCCCAATCAATGGTAATCTGCGGAATTTTGATGAGCTCCTTGACATCAAAGTCGTCTTCCATCATGTCATCGGTAATCGGGCTTTCCCAAGTAATGGCTTCGCCGCCCTTGACGTCACCGATAACCTTTTTCTCAACGCCCCACATGGTGTTGTGTGCCTGATACGGAATGTAGAACTTGGCTTCGATCGGCTTGTCGCACTTGATTTTCTCTGCGTAAATCAATTCCTTGTGCAGCCACATCTCCCATTCCTGTGCCATTTCGCCTTCGCACTGGCAGGTAAATTCCATCGGCAGAAGTTCGTTCCAGCCGTTTTCCAGATCGATATAGATGAGCGGACGCGTGTCCTTCAGATCATTGTGGTCGCGCCACAGCTGCATGCGTGCTTCTTCTTCCGGTCTTGCAGCATATGCCGCCATCTTTTTTGCCAGTTCCTGCAGAATTGCCTTGTCGTGATCGCTCATGACGGCCTGTTCCTTGGTCCAGCCATGCATAAAGATATTGCCGTTGGTACACTGATCGAATCTCATATACGTGCCTCCTATGTGATTACTTTCCGAAATTATTCAAACTTTTACTTCATAGAAAATATATCTTTCTCTTATACTTTTCTCGTTGCATGTATCATACCACAGAAAAATACGCTTTTCAACGTGTGCAAAATCGTCCAAAAAATCTTTTTGTACACTTTGCCCGTTGCAACATTGTCCAAATATAACCAAAATATGCTCATTTTTCAGCGCATATATGATATTATTTATATTCTTTGATGATTTTTAGAAAAAAACTTTCGAAATCTTATCATTTCATGATAGGATAAGAAACAGCACAAACAATTTCGTCTATTTTCATTAGAAAAAGATGATAATTTTTCGAAAGTATTTCCCATTCTTTCTTATTGTGCTTTCTCTGTTTGCCTGATATAATTAAAGATTAAAGATAAAGGTGATTTATATGCTTCGACAGAAAGAATTCGGTGTTTTATCCGGTTCCGAATATTTTTTCGGAACGCTCGCCATGCAAAAGCAGGCGCTGTTTTATTCCGTACACATGTGCGGGCACTATTATTGTGACAAACGATATCGCATTGACCGTCAGGGACTAGACTGCCTGATGTTAATGCTCATCGAAAACGGCACAATGGAATTGCAATTCCATGAAAAGACGATAACGGCGCATTCCGGCGACATTCTTTTGTTTGACGGAAACGATTATCACGCCTATCACACGCCGGAATATGTAGAATTTTATTGGGTGCATTTTTCCGGCGTCAATTCGCTGGAGCTGTATCAGCACTTGATGCGGGAAAACGGCGGAGTTTTATACGCTGCCCAAAAGCACGCCAAAGCTGCCGCACAGATTCGCACATTGGTTCGCCAATTTGCCAATCATCAGCTGGTCAATGAAGCCGAACACGCGCGGCTGCTGTACAGCGCCCTATGTTATCTCGCAGCGCGCCCCAGCGCAGAATATCACGAGCTGACCAGCGATGATCCCGTTCAGCAGGCTGTTTCTTATATTCAGCTGCACTTGGGTGAAGATTTGCGGCTCAAGCAGCTTGCCAAGCAAGTTCATCTCAGTCCTTCTCACTTAATCCGTCTGTTTCGCGCGCGGCTGCATTATTCCCCGCACGAATTTATCATCTGCATGCGCATGGATCGTGCAAAATATCTGCTCAAATCGACCGATCTGCCAATCAAAGCGATTGGTGCAGAAGTCGGCTACCGCACGGAGGCCAGCTTTACCGGTGCATTTACCGATAAAATCGGCGTTTCTCCGCGCAAGTTCCGTGAACTTCCGCTCGGATAAAAAAACATAGAAAAAGAGATCTATCAGCAAACGACTGACGGATCTCTTTTGTTATGTCTGTGTTGTTTACATGCAGCGTTATCGAACGAGCAAGCCGTATTTCTCACACAGCGGCTGTAATTCGTCCTTGGACAGGCTGCCAGTATACAGTGCGCGGCCCTGATACAAGCGCAGTGCCTGTTCCAACAGCGCTGCATCCTCGCAGTGCAGGCACAGCGGCTTGACAATCGCATACTGTCCCTCTGCAAAATTTTCCAATTCGTCTGCTTCTTCGATGCGAATGGACAAAACAGCATCCTCGCTGTCCTCTGCTTCTTCGATGGCATCCATAACATCTTCATCACACGGGAACACGTCTCCGCAGTCAACATCCGCCGGTAAAACAAAGACCTCGCGTTCGGTTGCAGCGACCAGTTCATCCATGTGCTTGGATGCCGGCTTTTTGATTTCTGCCTGCTTAACTGCCTGTGCCAACGCTGCAATATGTGCCGGCTCTGAGCCGCAGCAGCCGCCATACACACCGACACCGGCCGCCGCCATCTCCGGTACAAGAGCGGCAAATTCTTCCGGTGTACACGTATATACTGCCTTGCCGTCAACCATTTCCGGAATGCCGGCATTCGGCTTTGCAATGAGCGGAACCTGTGCGTACTGTGCCATGCGTTCCAGCTGCAGCAGCATTTGATCCGGACCGACCGAGCAATTGAGACCAACGGCATCCGCGCCCATGCTCTGCATGATAACCAATGCCGCGACAACATCCGTGCCCGTTAAGGTCTTACCGTTTTCGTCACAAGTAAATGTCACAAAGACCGGCTTTTCACTGACGCTCTTGACTGCCAGCAGTGCCGCGCGCGCCTCCGGAATCGTCATAGTTGTTTCGATAACAAACAGGTCAACACCCGCCTGTTCCAGCGCCTGTGCCTGCTCGGTATACACGTCCAGCAAATCCTCAAAGCTCAGATCGCCAATCGGATACAAAAATTTACCCGTCGGCGCAATATCACCGGCAACCATCGCGTTTTCTCCAACCGCCTCTCGAGACAGACCGACCAAGCGTGTATTATACGCAGCTGTCTGGTTTCGAATGCCATTGCCCTCCAGCTTGATGCGATTGGCACCAAATGTGCTCGCGTACACGATATTGCTTCCCGCAGCAACATAGTTTTTCTGAATATCCTGAATGGCCTCCGGATGTTCCAGCACCCATTGCTCTGCGCACTGCTCGTTGGTATATCCGCGCTTTTGCAGCTGTGTGCCGGTCGCGCCGTCTAAAATCAACGGAAACTGTAATTCCATATGTATTTCCTCCGTTTTCCTGTACTACATCATATTATAACGGCATCACCCGTAAAGCGCAATATGGAGTTTTCTCTTGCGTCAGATCATCTGATAGATATACGCATTGCAGGTATCATAGATATCAAACAGCTTTGGCGCACACAGATCACCATAAATCGTCTTGAGCAGTTTTTCCAGTTTTTCAATTAAAATCTTACTGCTGATGCCCATGGATTCTTTAATATCTTCTTCCGTGATATTGTTCAGCGTGTGTGCGGACGTATTTCTATGTTTTTGATTGAGTTTACTCAATTTGTGGAACAATTTTCCTTCTTCCGTTTCATTTTTTCCGAAATATGCAATTAGTCTCATACAGAAGCTTAAATTGATATCCCGTCTTTCAGCATCAGACAAATGCTGCGCCAACTCGGCGGAATACGCACATATTTTTTGGGGACAGATATATTCATGGCCGTTGGAGTGGTCAATAATTTCTTCACAGTCAAAATCACAGCAAGATTTCAGATATGCTTTTTGCAGACGAAGAATCAATGGATTTAACCGAATAACCAAATCCGTCAATTTTCCATTTTTTTGCAGCAGCTTCAGGCATAAGAGATATTCTGAAACTTCCCGATATTCTTTGCGGATTCGCTTGGACGCGTGTAAATCTTTTCCGATTGGATATAGTTTGAATGGAAGTGTCCGTCCCAAAAGCTTCGCTGTTTCTTCTGCTTCTGCGTAGCGATATTCCGCGCGCATCTGCAAGAAGTGTATCAACGTCATACTCTCTGACGGAAGCAGCGGTTTCATCATCGAAATTGCTTCATAATTATAGGCATCCAGCAAAGCACGTATTTGATTCTTTTCTGTTTCTCGCTGAACCATAAATAGCCGTGGTTCTTCACAGCGATTGGGTGCATCTGTTTCAAAGTCTTCATTCAATTCAATTTCTGCTTCTAAATCATATCCCTTATCGGTTGTGCGCTGTGCCTTGCTGGCAGCTTTTTCTGGTGTTTTCACCTGAATGCCTCTGGTGCGAAAACGCAGATCTGCTGACAGCAGCGCCAGCGTCATTTTCATCTGGACTGAGCCAGAGCTAAGATTCAACAAGATTTCCGCATCCGGTTCTGCTGTTTGCAATTCACGGATATATTTGCCAAATTCATCATAAAAACAGTCAAAATCCGACACATCACGTATATCGCTTTCTATGCGGACGATTTCCGGCCGATAATCCGGCACACGCTGTTCGAAATCGTCAAATGCCCGCTGAAACCGATGGTCTTTTGCATCCTTTTCCCGAATTTCTGCAGACAGATATAATACAACTTTGTCCGGTCGATAGTGCCGCATAATGTGCAGCATACTGCCGTCACGTAAACCGCGCACCGGATCGGTCGAACCAACACAGCTAAATAAAATACGTTTCATATGTATCAATCTCCTTCTGCTCCTTATCCACATGGGTAAGGAGCTTTTTTCGTCCCCTGACGGGGCGTAAGTTGTTTCCCTTGACGAGCTGGATACGGCAAGGGACATCTGTGTTTTCGTCCCCTGACGGGGCGTAAGTTGTTTCCGGACGCTACCGCGCGTGAAAACATGTGCTTTGATGTTTTCGTCCCCTGGCGGGGTGTAAGTTGTTTCTGGTCGGCGGAACACAAGAAAGTGTACAAGCCAGGTTTTCGTCCCCTGGCGGGGTGTAAGTTGTTTCGCGGCACGGACACCAGCGACGCAACAGCGACAGCGTT
>OHAC01000110.1_pt1 | contig 83809 bp, 73 predicted proteins | sample 1577051 | NCBI WGS metagenome assembly OHAC01 (sample SAMEA3541499, study PRJEB24748) | human gut metagenome | biome: human gut; feature: human-associated habitat; material: faeces | place: China | collected 2012 | reverse complement strand
CCCCCGACCTGCTGATTACAAATCAGCTGCTCTACCAACTGAGCTACACCAGCGTACCGCGTCTCATTCATCCGCCGCATCTCTCAGCGACTTGTTTATAATACCACAGTATCGTGTACTTGTCAACAGATTTTTACAAATTATTTTTTCTTTTTTGTCGTCCCGTCAAATTCCTCGATGGAATCGGAGACACTCTGCAAAACTTGCAGCAGAGATTCCGCGCGTCCCGGATATGCCGTCGGCAAATTCGCCAGCGACAGGCTCGGCAGCTTGACTTCCTCCTCTGCCAGACCCAGTGCGCCGCCGCCCTGTGCCGCGCACTGAATGCGCAGTTCTGTCAGCTTCATGCGGGCATCGCACAGCGCATCAAAGCGTGTTTCCTTGGTGCGGAATGCTTGTTCCGGATTGGCAGCGTCTGCTGCATACAGATACCGAAACAGCTTATATTCTACCGCAGACAGATATATCGTCAGCTCATGCAGCAGCTGACGCGAACCGGATTTTGCCGCCGCATCCAGCAAAATCTGTGCCGAATCGGTAATCAGCTTTTGTTTGCATGCCAGCTCCGCATCCACTTCCACTTCTTCTGCGCTGGTCGGTGCCGGATTGGCAGCGATGCCGCCCTCACGAGACAGGCTGCGTCCCAGCAGATAATCACACGACACGCCGTAGTAATCCGCTGCACGCACAACAAAGCTGAGCCCCGGTTCCCGAAGCCCATTTTCGTAATGGCTGAGCAGCGCCTGCGAGACCTGTAAATCTCCTGCGGCAGTGCGCTGGCTTATTCTCTTTTCACGGCGCAGCAGCGCCAACGTACGGGAAAAGTCACTTGCCATGTATGCTTGCTCCATCTCTAGTTTCAGCCGCCGCATCAAAAATTTGATACAGCTAGTATTTATAGTATACTGACTTTATAACTATTTGTAAAGTCTTGACAAAAAATTTTGCTGTTTTTTCTTTGATTTTTCCGGCAAAACAGGAATTTTTCCGCAAATTTCCGTCGAAGTGTCAAACAGCACCCGCGAAATACCGCAGGTGCTGTTTTGTGATGGCTTGTTACCGATTTCGATATCTCTGATACAGCAAATGAAGAAGCACAAGCAGTGCGACGCCGCCCGCCAGAATCAGAAACACCGGTATGAAATCCGTCCACAGCAAATTAGAATTTGAAGATACCACAACTGCTGTCGGGCCGTCCGAGCCGCCGAGAATAAAACTCATGATACCAGTCCTCCTGTTCTGTCCGCATAGCATTCACACAAAATTTCCTGTCCGTCCTTGGTATAGACCGTTGCGGTCAGACAATTTTTGATTGCCTGATGATATACCGCCTGATCCATGCAGTTTGCAAACCCGCTCGGAAGCAGCGCCGGAAGCAGCTTGGCAATATCTGCCGCCTGTGTGTAATCTGTATACGTCTGCGGTTCATCATCCGCCGTATTGGCTATCACTTGAATTTTTGCAATATTGTCCGCCCGCAGGGCTTTCGGCATGGCATCGACATACTTGCTGAGTATCGCAATGGTCTGTGTCTCATAGTCGTAAATCGGAATCATAATCATGTCATCGCCGTCACCATCACCGGTCGGCAAATACTCATCACCGTTCAGTTCCATATCCTGCCTGCCCCGCACGTACAGATAATAGACCGGTGCATGGCTGTCGATATACGCCTTGTCTCTTTGCAGCGACTCCTTTTGCAGCGTGTCCAGTATCGCGCGGATTGCCTGCTGATTGTCTATGCGTTTGCTCGCGCTGTACGATGCCTCACAGCCGTACACATCTATAATTTTAGCCACGTCCTGTTTGCTGTGCGCCACGGCCTCCGGTGTGCCTGCGGACAGGTATTCTTTCGAATAGCGCACGGCATCCGCGTTGTCCGCCAGTTCCTGCGTGTCTGCCGGCATGATGTACTGCCTCTCAAAGGTCTTGCCGTTTGCCAGCCGGAACCGAACCAGATAGGTCGCATATACGCTGTCTCCGTACTCGTCACAGGCGCTGAGCTTTTCCGAAATCTTGCCGCGCTCGTGCCGCATCGCCTGTGCGCCGAGCTGTGCGGACGCATACACGCGGTCAATGTTGCCGGATTCGCGCAGCTTCTGTACCTCCGTGATGTCCAGCAGGTCGCTCGGCTCGCTGTCACTCACATACATGGCGCGGTACGTGGTGGAGCTGACATCCAAGCTCTGTACCATATCATGACTGAAATTGGCATAATCCCAATCTTGGTTCCAGGTATTGTTCGTGCACTCCCACGGCGTATAATCGGAAACCAGCTGCGCGGATACAATGTCTGCGCGATTCGGCAGCCTGCTGTTCCAGCCCATGACGTCCAGCGCCAAAACGCCGAGCACGACAGCCGCCGCCACTGCATACACCACCGTACTTTTCCAGTGACAGAACAGGCTGTGGAAATCCATATCGTAGACAATTTCCGTGACGCACGCCGTCACAAACGCGCCGCACGCCATGCCGGCAAACAGCATACCCCAGCTGCCCGTCATATCTTCAAAGAACAAACCGACATACGCGCCGACAACCGACATCATATAAAGCTTAAACGGCAGCTGCATCGCCGGAAATGCCAGCGACATGCCGCTGCTTTCGCTCGCGCGGATACGGTTGAGGAAATATGCCAATGCAAAGATCACAAGGACTGCAACCATGCAGTCTGCCGCCTGCTTGCCGACGATTTCATAGGAAATGGCATCTTCCCCGAGCGGGCGCAGCAGCTGAAAGACATCAATCAGCGGACTCGACCACAGCGAAACCACCGCGCTGTTTGTTCGCGCCGGCATCAGCACATACAGCAGCGAATCCAGCGCCACCCAGCCCAGCAAAATGCCAAACTGGAACCAGCCGCACACGAGCAGCGACACCAGTGTATTGCCGCACACAATCGCGGACAGCACAGCGACCGCATACACGAGCAAAAAGCCCACGGCATGCACAGCAATGCTGCTCACAATCTCCGGTGCGTTGAGAATTTCTCCGTAGCCGTGCGCCGCAATGACTGCGCACGACAGCAGCACGCCAATCAGATATGACGGGAGCACCGCCAGAATCCCCGTCAGCGCACGGGATGCAAACAGCTGTCCACGCCGAATCGGCAGCGCATGAAAGAAATCCGTCTGATTTTTCACGTGCAGATACCGAAATGCGCTGATGCCCGCGACAAGCGCCAAAATCAGCAGCAGCACCGCCGCCGGTACATTGACCAGCAGCGAATCGCGCAAATCCTTGCACACACTGCTGTACACATCCGGATTGCTCATATCGCTGAACCGCGTGCGCGAGCGAATGTTGAGCAGCGTATACACCGGCTGGAAAAGCAGCATCGCCAAAAAGGCAACCGCATACAGCGGCGCCTGCCGCACGCTGCAATTGAACACCAAGGTGCGCAGCTTACAGGATGAGTTGTTTCGCGTCATAGCCCTGTACCTCCGTTTCTGCCAAAAAGATTTCTTCCAGCGACAGCGGAAGCATCTCATAATAGACGGGTTCTCCGCGCCGAATGACCGCCTCGGTCTCCTGTCTGCCGCCGCGAATGGTCGCGGTAATCATCCGGCCGCTGTTTTGTCTGCTCAGAACCTCCAAGCCCTCCAGTATCCGCTGCTCCGGTGTCAAATCCGGAATAAACTGTACCTTTTGAATGTTCAGCTTCATGTCGTCCAAATCGCGGGAGAACAGGATGCCGCCGCGGTGCAGCAGACCGATGCAGTCGCAAAAATCCTCCAATTCGCGCAAATTGTGCGAAGCAATCACGGGAGTGGCGCTGAACTCCGCCACATCTCCGGCAAAAATCGCCTTGACCGCCTGCCGCGCCACGGGATCCAAGCCGTCAAACGTCTCATCACAGAACAGATAGTCTGCGCCGGACGCCGCCGCACAGATGACAGACACCTGTTTTTTCATGCCCTTGGAAAACGTGCGCAGCTTGCGCTTCTCGTCCAGCCCGAAATTGCTCATCAGACTGCGGTAGCGGTTTTCATCAAAGTGCGGATACATGGTTTTGTAATACTCCTTCATATCGCGCGGTGTCGCACCGGAGAAAAAATACTGCTCGTCGGAAATCATAAAGCATTTCTGCTTGACCGCAGTGTTTTCATACACGCCCGCGCCGTCAATCTGCACGCTGCCCGCATCCGGCTGCAAAATGCCCGCCAAAATGCGCAAAAATGTCGATTTTCCCGCACCGTTCGAGCCGATGAGTCCATAAATCGAACCGGTTTTTATTTCCGCAGTGACATGATCGAGCGCCAAATTGGCGCCGAATCGTTTGGTCACGCCCTGTGCCTGAATCATAGTTGTTCCACCTCCATCAGCGATGTCAGCAGCGCATGCAGCTGCTCTGTACTCGCGCCGAACTCCTTCGCCTGTCTGAGAAGCGCCAGCATCTCCCCTCGAATCTGCTCCAGCTTCTTGTTCCGGATGCCGGTTTGGTCACCGGACACAAAATTTCCCTTTCCGCGCACGGAATAAATCTCTCCGCGGCCGAGCAGCTCGCTGTATGCCTTTTGCACGGTGTTCGGATTGAGCGAAAGCTGTACGGACAGCTGCCGCACGCTGGGAATCCTTTCGTCCGCCGCCAGCGCGCCGCGCGCAATGAGCATTTCAAATTGTTCGACAACCTGCTCGTACATCGGACGCGGATCGTGAAAATCCAAATGTATCATGACGCGCCTCCTTTCCATGTGTACTATTCTTGTTAGTACACACAGTATAGACCGCCCCGCCGCAAAAAGCAACTACAATTCGGTTACAAAAAAACCTCCCCGAAGCGGGGAGGAAAAATCGCGCAAAGGCTGCCTGCAAAACACAGCGGGGTATCATGCTCTGGACAGATGCCGCAGCTGCTTTTCCAGCCAGCGGCTAATATCGCCGTATACCTGTTCTTTGTTCAGCTCGTTGAGCAGCTCATGGCGGCTGCCCTTATAGAAAATCACATCGAGATCCTGACATCCCGCCGCGCGGTATGCCGCGGCAATTTTCCGCACGCCCAAGCCGTAATTTCCAGCCGGATCCGCATCGCCGGACACAAACAGCAGCGGCATATTGACCGGCGTTTTTTTGATGCTCTGCATACGGTTGCAGTTTTGCTCCAGATAGAACAAATCGCGGAAGCCTGCCGCCGTAAAGATAAAATTGCACTTGGCATCCGACTGATACAGCGAGACCACCGCGCGGTCGCGCGTCAGCCAGTCAAACGGAGACTGACAGTTGGGAATGCGGGCGTTGTATCTGCCAAACACCAGATTGTTAATCATACAGCTGCGGTACAGCGGGCCATGTGTGCGGATGGCGGAATTGGCGATTTGAATGGCGAGCGGCGTGACGGTGTGCGCTGCGGGAGAACCGCTCAAAATACAGCCGTCAATCTTTTGCCCGTAGCGGGTCAGATACAGCCGTGCAACCATCGAGCCCATCGAATGCCCGAGCAGGAAATACGGCAGCTCCGGCCACCGTTTTTTCATCTTATCCGTCAGCTTTGCCACATCATCAATCAAGACGCTCCAGCCGTGGTGATGGCCAAAAAAGCCCAGCGTACCGGACGGCGGAACCGAAGAACCATGACCCAAATGGTCATTGCCGCAAACAATGTATCCGAGAGAGCAGAGATATTTTGCAAATGCCGTATAGCGCGTGAAGTATTCGCACATGCCGTGGCTGATTTGCACAATGCCGCGCAGCTCCGCACCGACAGGGAACAACACATAGTATGATATTTTGGCATCTCCGCCGGCAGCACTCGGATAAATATTCTGGGTAAATCGAATATCCATACCGTCTGCCTCCCTTCCTGCATGTATAGTTTTATCATAGCATATTCTCGACGAAAGAAGCGCTGGAAAAACAAAAATTTACAAATGATTTAAAAAGTGCAGGGCGCTGGAAAAATCTACTTTGGCTCTTGCAACCTACGTGCCCTATGAGTATAATAAGAGAAACAAGGATTTTTTCATGTATTGTGCGGAAGGAGCGAGACAAGTGGCTATGGAAGAACAGGAAGGCATCATCACCCTGACAAACGAAAACGGCGAGGAAGTCGAATACCAACTCATTGACTCGATTACGTATGAGAATGCAGAATACGTCGTACTGCTGCCGGTAGACGAGGAGGACTGCGAAGTCGTCATTCTTGCCGTAGAGGCGGACGATGACGAGATGGAAAACTATGTCGTTGTCGATGACGAAGAAATTCTCGAAGGCGTCTATGCAATCTTCAAGGAGCGCTTTGCCGACGAGCTGGATTTCGAGGACTAATCCCGACAAGCAAAAAGAACCTTTCGCGAAAACGCGGAAGGTTCTTTTTTTGTCAATCTGGTAAACTCCCTCAGGCTTTGTGCGTGCCAGATAACCGGCTGCTCCCTCAGTCTTGCCGCGGGGCGGCAAGCCAGCTCCCTCAAGGAGGGAGCCAGCCCTCTCTGTCGCTGCGCGACATCTCTCCCAAAGGGAGAGACAAGATTAGATGGCGCGTGAGGGAAAACAAAACGCCAAAACCGAAAAATCTCGGTTTTGGCGTTGTCAAGTTTCGGTTTTTCCAGCACTTACTTGGTCTCTTCCGTCTTGGAAGCGGCAGTCTTTGATGCAGCAGCTGTCTTTTTGGCAGCTGACTTGCGGGTGCGGGTTGTGGTTTTCTTTGCCGGTGCTGCGGCAGCGTCTGCTGCGATTTCAGCCTTGGTTCTGCGCTTGCGCTTTGCGCGGGACTCGTTGGTCTTTTTGGCAGCCGGCTTGCGGGTGCGGGTCGTGGTTTTCTTTGCCGGAGCTTCCTCGGTCTTGGTTTCCGTTGCTTCTTCCTTCGGCTGTTCTGCAGCAGCTGCTTCTTCCTTCGGTTCTTCCTTCGGTTCTTCCTTCGGTTCCTCGGCAGCCTCAGCGACCGGAGCCTCTGCCTTTGCCTCGCGGATGAACCAACTCTGGTTGTCGCCGTCTACGTCAACCCAGATCTGCAGGCGTGCGCCGTCTGCGTCTGCGTTCATGCCGACAACGTCGATGCACTTGGCGGACATGGCGGACTTGATGGCAACCGCACCGTCATCCTTCTCCTCGAAGAACCACAGCTGGCTGTCGCCGTTGACATACTCCCACTGGTGAAGATTTGCGCCGTTTACAACGCCCAGGCTGATGATGTCCAGCACCTTGCCCGACTTCTTGTTTGCGATTTTGTAGTACTTACCGTCGATATGCGTAATCGACCACAGCTGCTGGTCTGCGCCGGTTGCCTCTGCCAGGCATACGGCTGCGCCGTTTTCGGTAGAAGCGTTTTCGGCCTCAATGACCTTGCCGCTGACCTTTGCTGCGATGGTGTACCATGCGCTTTTATCAAATGTCTGCATCATAAATGACACTCCTTGTCTCGGTACAGAAATATGTAAATTCTGCAATAAAGTATGAATCTCTTTTCGTGTATAGTATAGCACATGCAATGGGTTCAATCAATGTTTTCGCACCGCAAAAGACAGAAAATAGCAATTTTTTTCTGCGTTTTCGTGAAAAATGTTGAGGTTTTTCAAAAGAACACCACGGCGTTTTGGTGGTTTTGGCGGGCGAAAAATGCGGCAAATTGACGGAAAATATGCACCGGATTGGGAAAATACGTGTGCTTGCTTTTCATGGTAACAAAAATGTGATATAATACAAAAGCAGAAAACGGCACATTTGTGCACAAAGCCCGTTCCGGATACCATCGGGCGGGACGGAGATCTGGAAGGGATGGGATTCATATTATGACAACTGCGACCATTTATACCATTGAGAGAGAGTTTGGCTCTGCCGGACATATCGTGGGCGAGCGTCTGGCAAAGATGCTGGGGATTCCGTTCTACGATTCTCAGATCGTGGATATGGCGGCGAAAAATGCCGGTGTCAGCCGCAAGATTTTCGAGGGATTTGATGAAAAGCCGACCAATAGCTTTTTGTACTCGCTGGTCATGGGAAGCTATACTGCGGCAGGCTCGATTACGCAATCCTCTGACCTCAACATGAGTGATAAGCTGTTTGTCGAAGAAGCAAAAATTATCCGCGAAGCGGCAGAAAAAGGCCCGTGCGTTGTGGTAGGACGCTGCGGCAGTTATATTCTGCGCGAGCGTCCGGACGTTGTCCGTGTATTCTGCACAGCGGATATGGAGTACCGCAAGCATCATGCCATTCATGACCTCGGCATGCCGGAAAAGCGCATTGAAGATGCGATTTCTAAGCGCGACAAAAAACGTGCGAGCTATTATAACTATTATACCGGCAAGCGCTGGAGCGATGCGTCCAGCTACGATCTGTGTGTCTCGACGAGCACCGCAGGCATTGACGGCGCGGTGGATACGATTCTCGCCTTTGGAGAAATGCTCGAGCGGCAGCGCGCACAGCGGAGCAAATAAATACCGAAAACAGCGCAAAAGAGGCAGGTTTCTTATGAATCCTGCCCCTGTTTTTTTGTGCGCAAGTATGCTATACTGTCTAAACGATTTGTATTTTATTTTTCGTTTTTCAGAGAGGAGTGAGCTTCTGTGCTGGAAGTATGGACGGAATGTATCATGGACATTGTCAAGACCATTCCGATTCTCTTTGTTGTATATCTGGTCATCAGCTGGATGGAAAATCATATGGATGCGGTAACCCGCGTGGTCACGAGCACAGAGCCGGCAGGGCCGGTCATCGGCGCATTGATTGGCGCGATTCCGCAGTGCGGCTTTTCAATGGGCTGCTCAGTGCTGTATTGCCGCGGATTTCTGGCGCCTGCCACGCTGATTGCCGTGTATTTGTCCACATCCGATGAGGCGATTCCGGTTTTATTCGCGGGCGGCTGCAGCTGGAAAGAAATTGTGCTGCTCATTGCCGTAAAAATCGGCATTGCGATTGTCGCCGGTTATCTGTTTTATCTGTTCTGGTTCCGCAAGCACTGGAACATTGACGACTGGCCGGAGGACGATGAGCTGGACATGAATGAGGTCAATGCGAGCTGTTCCTGCTGCGGCGGCCAATCGCTGTGGCGCTCGGCGCTCATTCGCACGGCAAATACCACAGTTTTTCTCGTCATCACGATGTTGATTCTCAACACGATTATTTATCTGCTCGGTGCAGATTCGCTGGCGGCGATTTTGCTGCAAGGCTCTCGCCTGCAGCCGGTGCTGTGTGCGCTGATCGGATTGATTCCGGGCTGTGCCGTGTCGGTGCTGCTCGTGCAGCTGTTTACCGCAGGTACCATCAGCTTTGGCAGTGTGATTGCCGGACTTTCCGCCGGTGCGGGCTTTGGTTTTATTTTGCTGCTGCGCGAAGCGCCGTGCAAAAAATCCGCTTGGCAGATTATCGGCTGCACGTATGTGGCAGCCGTTGCGGCGGGACTGCTGATAGATTGTATTATATAAACGATTGTTTATCAAACGATATCCCCCTATTTATTGAACATTTTACAGGAGGTTTTTCATGCTTAGCGTTAATCATTTGAGCATTAACTTTGACGGAGAGAATTTGTTCTCTGATGTCAATCTGAAATTTACCGAGGGCAACTGCTATGGTGTCATCGGCGCGAACGGTGCGGGTAAGTCCACCTTCCTGCGCATGCTGTCCGGCGATTTGGAACCGTCTACCGGTACGGTGGAGCTGGATCCGAAGCTGCGCATGTCGGTTCTGCGTCAGGATCATTTTGCCTTTGATGACTGTACGGTTGTAGACACGATTATTCAGGGCAACAAACGCCTGTATGAAATCATGCAGGAAAAAGATGCGCTGTATGCCAAGGATCCGTTTACTGAGGAAGACGGCAACCGCGCCGCTGAGCTGGAAGCAGAATTTGCAGAGCTGGACGGCTGGAATGCAGATACCGAAGCGGCTCGCCTGCTGCAGGGTCTGGGACTCAAGGCAGACGACATTCTGTACAGCGGCATGAAGTACCGCACGGACGCAGAAAAGGTCAAGATTCTGCTGGCACAGGCGCTGTTCGGCAAGCCGGATATCATGCTGCTTGACGAGCCGACCAACCATTTGGACATTCATTCCATTGCATGGCTGGAAGATTTTCTGGCAGATTATGAGGGTACCGTCATCGTTGTATCGCATGACCGTCACTTCCTCAACAATGTCTGCACCCACATTGTAGATATTGACTACGGCAAGGTTCGCCTGTACGTCGGCAACTATGAGTTCTGGTACGAGTCCTCACAGCTGGTACAGCGCACGCTCAACGACCAGAAAAAGAAGGCGGACGAAAAAATTAAGGAACTGCAGGAATTTATCCGCCGCTTCTCCGCAAACAAATCCAAGTCCAAGCAGGCAACCAGCCGCAAAAAGCTCATTGACAAGCTGACGGTTGACGAACTGCCGGCATCGTCCCGCCGGTATCCGTTTGTCGGCTTCCAGATGGACAGAGAGCCGGGCAAGGATATTTTGGAGGTCAAGGACATTTCCAAGACCATCGACGGTGAAAAGGTTCTCAATCATGTATCGTTCCGCGTGGCACGCGGCGATAAAATTGCGTTTGTCGGCAAGACTGAGCAGGCAGCGACTACCCTGTTCCAGATTTTGATGGGCGAGATGGAACCGGATGAAGGCAGCTTCAAGTGGGGCGTTTCCACCAGCCAGTCGTATTTCCCAAAAGACAACTCGGAGTTTTTTAACGGTCATACCGAGAATATGCTGGATTGGCTGGCTCCGTATTCGCAGACCGATACGCTGGAGACAACGCTGCGTTCGTTCTTGGGCAAGATGCTGTTTTCCGGCAACGATGTGTACAAGTCTGTTAACGTACTGTCCGGCGGCGAGAAGGTTCGCTGCATGCTGGCACGTATGATGCTGTTTGGTTCCAATGTGCTGGTTGTCGATCAGCCGACCAACCATCTGGATCTGGAATCCATCACCGCAGTCAACAACGGTCTGATTGATTTTAAGGGCAATGTCCTGTTTGCATCGCATGACCATGAGTTCACGCAGACTATTGCCAACCGTATCATTGAAATCACAGAGGATGGCGTTTGGGATAAGCAGTGCACCTATGACGAATACCTCGAAATTCGAGGCTGATCATCAAAAAGAGGCAACAGCGCGCGCTGTTGCCTCTTATAGCTTGCGAATGAGAGCTTCATGTAGTATCCTTAAATACAGCACTGCCACGAACGGTAGGCGGTTTGTCCTTTTTGACAGAGGACAGACTTCTTTTGCCCTCTGATCTTAGGAGAGGAGGGATGCATCATGGTTACATATGAAGCGTTATTTGCTTATACCGCAGCCATTGTTGGTGTAATTTCTCTGACTGTTCAGATTATTGCTCTGGTCATTCAGCTGACAAAAAAGAAGTAACCGCCCAGCTTCCACACCAGCGGTTACTATCTTGTAACAACTTTTGAGGGACGACCATCTACTGGCAGTGCCTCTTATTATCTTGATTATAACATATTCTAGGGGTTTGTCAATTGATGGAGGAGATTATGGATTCTAAAAAACGAGTGCGTGTCATCGTACATGTTTTGCTGGTGATTGCCGTCATGACGTTTATTTTTTCGCATTCGATGGCAAATCGCGCGCAGTCGACATCGGAAAGTATGGGTGTTTTTGAATGTCTGATGAAGCTGCTCGGAACGGTTGGTCTGGGGGATGGATTGACCGAATATATTGTGCGCAAAATGGCGCACTTTTCCGAATTTGCCGCACTGGGATTTTTCGCGGCAATCGTCATGCGGGATATTCGCATTGTCCGGCTGCCGTATGTGCTCAATGTATTTTTGTTCGGCATTCTGTGTGCGATGACGGATGAGACCATTCAGCTGTTTAATGACCGCTCTGCGCGTGTGACCGATGTTTGGATTGACTTTTGCGGCGCCGTGTGCGGCTGCCTGATTTATTTGCTGTTTTCTTGGCTGCGGAACAGACATATGCGCCAAAAGATGTGAAAAAAAGACCGGAATTCCGGTCTTTTTTTCATGCAGATTTATGCCCAGGCAATCAGCATGCCGAGCGATAGAATAAAGCTGGTCACCATGCTGACCGAGCTGAGTGCGGCAATCATCGACTGCTTGCAGCCGCAGGCGAGACCAAACGGAATGGCGAGCGTTGTCACAGGGCCGACGAGACACAGACACAAGGTCTGCCGAATCGGCAAATCAAACGGACACAGGAAGAAAATCGCTGCTGCGGCGCACAGGCACAGCGCATAGCGCAAGCCCAAAATGCGGATGACATTGCCGACATCTTCTTTTGGCAGATGCCATTCAAAAATCAGACCCAGTGCGAACATGGCGAGAAAGGCGTTGCCTTTGCCGAACAAATCGCACAGATCAAAGAACGCATCCGGCAGGCGAATGCCTGGCAGATACAGAACAATCATGATAAAATACGCCAAGAACGGAGGGGAATGAAACAGCGTGCGCAGGATGCTGCGCAGGGAAACCTTTCCGTCTCCGCCGCTGGCAGAGGATGCCACAGAGTACGCAAGACCTGCGCCATACGGATTGTTTCCGGCATCATACATGCACAGAGCCGGAACCACAGAGGACGGCAGAAAGCTCAGCACAAACGGCAGAACAAAATTGCCGACGTTTTGACACGGCGTATTGAGAATGTACAGCGCGCGCAGCCTGCCTTCCTTGCGGACAGACGCGAGAGAACCGGCGAGCAGCAGCACGCCGTTCATACAAAAGCCGAGCAGCAGGGCAAACAGCAACGAAATATCGATGGAAAACGTGCGAAAACCGGCGATCAGTGCGGCGGGCATCGTGATATTGATGATGATTTTCATCAAAACCTGGCTGTCCTCCTGCTCTAAGACGTGCTTGGTTTTCATCAGATAGCCCAGCGCGATCATGAGAAAAAACGCGAGTGCTTTGAAAAGTACAGCTGACATGGATTCCTCCGAAGAAAAGATTGACGGAGAAACACACGGGGCGCGTCCGCCTGAAAACTTATTATACTCCCATGCGCGAAAGGAAACAAGGGAGAAGTGATTTTATCTCGGAGAGTCCGTCGGAAGCACGGTCAAAACACCGCCGTCCATTTCACAGACCGTATCACATAACACGCGAATGTCTTCTGCATGATGAGAGGCCAATAAAATCGTCTTTCCGGCATTGCGGAGTTGCATGAGGCAATCGCGGATTTTTTCTTTTCCAATAATATGACGCAATTCGGCAAGAAATTTTAAATTGGCGTATGCACTGTAGTTGGGCAAAAATCCGGGGGTTCTATGATAATGCCCAAGTTTTCTGGAATATCGACATCTTTTCCTATCCTAACCTAAACTTTCCGTAGAGTTCGGATAAATTCCGCCCTAAACTATGCGTCGGTTGTCGTATGCTGCCATGTGCGCTATACTATGAGCAGACAAACGCAAAGGGGGTCTAACTATGGACGCAAAAAAATTTGGTACATTCATTGCCACTCTGCGGAAAGAAAACGGTATGACGCAAGTGGAATTAGCAAAAAAGCTGCAAGTAACGGATAAGGCAGTCAGTAAATGGGAGCGTGGTTTAGGTTTTCCCGACATAAACACGATTGAACCATTAGCCGACGCTTTGGGTATTAGCGTGCTGGAAATCATGCGGTCTGAAAGAATTTCAGAAACTGAAATCACTCAGGACACGGCTGCCGCTGCTTTGACTGATACATTTGAGCTTGTGAAGTTCCAACGGAAAGCAGAACGGAAATCTATTATCAAGATTGCCGGGTGTATTGCTGCCGTTTTGTTTCTGATTTTCTTAATTGACGGTATGGGGTGGCTCGGTTTTGCAATGGTATATTTCCCGGTTATCTGCCTTGTGGCAAGTGTCGCACTTTTGATTTATGGCGTATGGCGAAAGAAAAACAAACTGCCATGTCTACAAACTTTCGTGTTATCTGCCATTATGCTGCTAATCCCTGTCGCTGTTGTTGTATTTTTGTTCCTTGCTGGAGCTTTAGGGCTTGGGCCTGTTCCAAACTAAATAGGGCAAGAATGGTTTATAAAGCGGTCATGCTCCCTGGCATGACCGCTTTTCCATGCCCCGGCTCATGCGATATAAGGCGGCTTCGGTGTAGCTGCGCTTTCCGCTGTCTGTTTCCCGTTCACTACCCACACCACATGAAAATCCGATTTTGCCAACTCTGCGGGCTGAATTCCAAAAAATTTCTGTTTAGTCTTTTACACGGACAGTTTTGAAATTTGCCAAAGAGTAGGACAGGACTTTTGAAAATGGGCGCAAAAAAGCCGCAGGATTTTTAAAAAATCTCTGCGGCTCATGGCTCTGCTATCTCTCTGACAAATCGAAATTTATTTTTTCCTTGTGGTTATACGAAGTAATAAGCATCCTATCAAAAATCCAACGAGAGTCCCACAAGTATTCATAATCACATCATCTAACTGTGCAAACCTTCCAATAAATGTTTGCAAAAATTCTATACCAATCGAAAATACTGCTCCAAGTATAACGCCATTCCACCAATGCTTGTGGATATTCTTAAAAATAAATACTGGCAAAAATCCATATGGAACGAATAGACATATATTCAAAATAGTTGCCGCATTAAATCCATCCTCAAATAATTTAAAACTAATATAACTATCAAGTGGTGAGGATATTCCAAAACTACCACCAATAATTCCTGTAATTTTTAATATTGATACAACTATTAGAATCCATAAGAATTGACATAACCAATTTAAAATCTTAACTTCAATTTTCTTCTTCTGGATAAATTCAATACCCACTTCGATAATCATAACACCTGCAAAAATAATAAGTGCCATTGGAAATAATCTCACTAATATCCATATTCCAGTCCATATTTCCATTGTAATATAACTCACTATTATTCCTCCATAAATTCATATTTGCCACCCATACATGATTTATTTTACCACAAGTCTATGAATATTTCCACCACAAGCATATTTACGGAATAGTGCGGGCGGCTGCCCGAAAAAGGGCATAAAAAACGGCGGTCAGTTTTCATAACTGCCGCGGTCATAAGTCCCCGCGCTGCGTTTGTTGCTGCTGCGCGGCGGTATTCAGTTGTAATGTGCGGCTTTCCGCCGCGATACGCGCAAGGAGTAGGGGCGCGTACCATGTAGCCCGTGTTTATTGTTTTTACTTTACGTTCCCTCCTTTTCAATAAGAAGATTTTCGTCTATCAAATCAATAAAAAGTAACAAAAAGGCTGCGCGAAGTATCGAATGTTTCACAAAAATCCCCCTCTTATTTGCACAATTGCATACTATGTCTGAGAAAAATATACCTATAAAAAATTTAAAGCATATATTATGCTTGTATTATATACAAAAAATAACATAAAAATTGTGTACGAAAAATCACATACTTTTCCGTGCTAAAACGAAAAAGTGCAAAAGGATGGTTGTACGAACGCACAAAAGATGGTATAATGTCCATATAAGTTTGTTTCGGGGGTAATTGCTCGACCCTCAAAATCAGGAAAGGGGCAATTTATATGCCAGGCAAAATTGTTTTGGGCGCACAGTGGGGCGACGAAGGAAAGGGCAAATACATTGACATCTTTGCTTCGCAGGCCGATGTGGTCGTCCGTTCGCAGGGCGGCAACAACGCAGGTCATACCGTAGTTGTTGGCGACGAATCCTATAAATTACAGCTGATTCCGTCCGGTATTCTGTATCCGGATTGTGTAAATATCATCGGACCGGGTGTTGTTGTCAACCCGAAGTCCATTCTCGGCGAGATGGACGGTCTGAATGCACGCGGCATTTCTACCGATAAGCTGTACATTGACGCACGTGCACACTGCATTCTCCCGTGGCATCTGGAACTGGATGCGCTGAGCGAGAAGGCACGCGGCGGCGATGACATCGGCACCACCAAGAAGGGCATTGGCCCGACCTATATGGACAAGGCTGAGCGCATCGGCGTCCGTATGCATGACTTTGTGGATCCGGAGCGCTTTGAGGCAGCGATGACCGAGGCTTGCGAGCGCAAGAACAAGGTTATCGTCGGTGTATACGGCGGCGAGCCGATTGACATCAAGGCAGTTCTCGAGGAGTATAAGGAGTACGCAGATCGTCTGAGAAGCCATGTCAAGGACACCTCTGTTATCACCTATCAGGCAATCAAGGACGGCAAGGAAGTTCTGTTTGAAGGCGCACAGGGCACCCTGCTGGATCTGGATATGGGTACCTACCCGTATGTTACGTCCTCTCATCCGGTATCCGGCGGCTGCTGCATCGGTTCCGGCGTTGGCCCGACCGCTATCGACGAAATCGTTGGTATCTGCAAGAGCTACACCACCCGTGTCGGCAAGGGTCCGTTCCCGACCGAGCTGTTTGATGAGACCGGCGATTACATCCGTAATGCAGGTCATGAGTTCGGTACTGTTACCGGCCGTCCGCGCCGTACCGGCTGGTTCGATGCGGTTATCGCACGCTATGCTGTTCGCGTAAACGGTTTGACCGAAATGGTTATCAACAAGATCGACCCGCTGTGTGGTCTGCCGAAGCTGAAGGTCTGCGTAGCATATGACTATAAGGGTCAGCGCATCGAGGAGTTCCCGGCAAACTTCGCAGATCTGGAAGACTGCAAGCCGATTTATGAGGAGTTCGACGGATTCACCGAGGACATCACCGGCTGCAAGACCTTTGATGAGCTGCCGGAGAAGGTACAGAGCTACATCAAGGAGCTGGAGAAGATTGTCGGCTGTCCGGTTAAGCTGCTGGGCGTAGGCCCTGGCCGCGATCAGGTCATCGACATCACCAAGTAAACAATCCCTGCTGGGTAAAATAGATAAGCCGGAAGCGAGAGCTTCCGGCTTGTTGTTTTTACTTGCGCGTGAAAACAAAAAACGCATCCGACCGGATGCGTTTTCATTTCCAATTAAATCAAAGCAAGGGCTTACTTGGAAGCGTTCAGCTTGAGGGTCAGAGCGCTCTTCTTGTTAGCAGCCTTGTTCTTATGAATCAGATTCTTTGCAGCAGCCTTGTCGAGGGCCTTAACTGCGGTCTTATATGCAGACTCTGCAACAGCCTTATCCTCAGATGCAACTGCAGCGTCAAACTTCTTCAGAACAGTCTTCAGCTCAGAACGAGCAGCCTGATTGCGAGCATCCTTTACCTTGGTAACGAGTACGCGCTTCTTGGCAGACTTGATATTCGGCATTGGTGTCCACCTCCTTACTCCATTTAATCTATTAGTCAGTAATTGAAATTCTATCACGAGACGGACGAAAAATCAAGTGCTAATTGTGTTTTTCATAGGAAATTCCCCAAAAAATACGTCAGACACCTCGCAGATTGGATAAAACGTACAGAGAAATTCGAAGGGAAAGCGATATTTTTCGGTTTTGCCGCATAGAATGACCGGAGCGGGTGCATACTGGACGGGAAAGGGGAGACAAAACATGGCAGTGCGAACAGATCTTGCTTTGGAACTGGCGGAGGGACGGCGCGTACAGCAGCGGACGCAGACGCTGGAAGGATTTTCGCTGCACACGGTCACTGTGACGGAATCCGATACGGATTTTGGCAGGCCGCCGGGACGGTATGCAACGCTGTCCATTCGTGATTTGCTGCGGCGGGAAACCGACGCATTTCCGCGGGCGTGCCGCGCGGTGGCGCAGATCCTGCGCCAGCTGGCACCGAGCAATCAAGACCCGCGCGCGCCGGTGCTCGTTATTGGTTTGGGAAACCGCGCGGTCACGCCGGATGCCATCGGGCCGCTGTGCTGTCAGAATGTGCTGGCAACGCGGCATTTGGTCGAACAATCTCCCGAGCAATTTCGCGCGTTTCGGCCGGTTGCGGTGCTGGCACCCGGCGTGCTCGGCACAACGGGTGTAGAGACCGGAGAACTTGTGCTGGGCGTCATCGACCGCATCCATCCGGAACTGATTCTCGCGGTGGATGCGCTGGCGGCGCGGCGGCTCAGTCGTCTGATGTGCACGATTCAAATGACGGATACCGGCATTGTGCCCGGATCCGGTGTCGGCAATGCACGAACGGCACTGACGCAGACGGCATTGGGCGTACCCGTTTTGTCGATTGGCGTGCCGACCGTGGTAGACGGCGCGACACTGGCGGCGGATATTGCCCAGCAGTCCGGTGCGCAGTGCGAGGCGCTGGATGATTTGAATACACCGGTGCTGGTCACGACACGAGATGTCGACCAGCAGACCGCAGATGCCGCGCGAGTGATCGGCTATGGCATCAATTTATTTTTGCATCCCTCGCTGGATATCGCAGACATGGAGCTGTTCCTGTCTTAAAAACTGCATATCCTTCCGCCGGTGCGAATAGAATTTTGTACAGGACGCGGCGGGAAAGGCAGGGAGACACATGAAGCGAAAAAAGGCGTGGATACCCATGTGGTGCATTCCCTGCCTGATGATGGCCGGCGGCTTGCTGGCGGCAGATCGGCTGGGAGGCGGTGGGACGCTGGAGCAGTGGATGCAGCAGCTGGCGGGAAATTCCGGCTTTGTACAGGCCGCTTTGTCGTCGGAGATCGGCGCGCCGGGCTGGGAGTCGGTGTCCGAGCACGCGCCGCAGGCGGTTGGCGTGTCGGAAATTGTCGCGGCACAGGCGCTGCCGGAAAACATGACGGACGGCGAAAGCTGTGATACCGATGCCAGTGCCGTGCGGGTTTCTGAGAGCTTGTTTGCCCTGCCGGACAATGTGCAAAAGGCGGTAGAAACCGCGCAGGCGCCGACACAAACCGCGGACGGCGCGCCGGTCAAACAGCTGACGATTACCGGACAAAAGGGCGGCTATCCCGGACAGGACGGCGTGTATCTCTCCAATGACTCCGGTTTATCCTACGATTTGGGAGACATGCTGGCATCTCCGCTCAAGATTACAAAAAATGCATCGGCAGAGCAGCCGACGGTTATGATTCTGCACACCCATGCGAGTGAGGCGTATGTTGACCAGCATGGCGGCAGATCGGAAGATCCGGCACACAATGTTGTATATATTGGAGATGTGCTGACGCAGGTACTGCAGGAACAGGGCATCGGCGTTGTGCATTGCCGCGAAATCATTGATGCGCCGAGCTATAACAAATCGTACAGCCGCGCGATGGATATTATCGAACAGCAGCAGAAAAAAACGCCGTCGCTCAAAGTGATTATTGATTTGCATCGGGATTCGATGATTACATCCTCCGGTATGGAATATAAAGTGGTGTCGGAGATTGACGGCCAGACCTGTGCGCAGCTCATGTTTGTCATGGGCACAAATGCCGGAGGAAAAAAGCATCCCAATTGGAAAAGCAATTTGAATTTTGCCGTCAATTTGCAAAAGAATATTTTGTCTGCGTATCCGACGCTCATGCGCCCGATCAATCTGCGCAAGCAGCGGTTCAATGAACAGGCAACGACAGGCAGCATGATTTTGGAGTGCGGCACAAGCGGAAATACCATACAAGAGGCAGAAGTCGCCATCCGTGCGTTCGGCAAAAAATTGGCGGAACAACTGACGCAGGAATAGAAACGAGGTTTTGGGATTGGAGTTATCGTTCACGACGGATTTGGATGAAAATATTGCGATGATGAAGCGGCTGTTTGTGCACGACGATACATTTATTTGCCGAGAGGTGCGGGGACAGTCTGCGCTGCGGGCGGCGCTGTTCTTTTTTGACGGCATGGTAAACAGTCAGGCCATCAATGAGAGCATTGTCAAGCCGATCAGCCTGTGGACGGGAAATTCTCTGCAAATGCCGGATGTCATTCGAGAGGTTTTGCAAATTGATGACTGTCCGTTTGACCTGAAAACCGATCAGCTGCTCGCCGCGTTTTTGTACGGCGACACGATTGTTCTGGTGGACGGCGACAGCAGACCTGCGGTTGTCAACACCAAAGGCTTTGCCAAGCGCGGACCGGACGAACCAGACAATGAAAAGGTGCTGCGCGGTCCGCGCGAGGGCTTTACCGAAGCGTTCATGGGAAATTTGGCGCTCATTCGCCGCAGGCTGCGCACGCCAAATCTGTGTTTTGAGTTTTCCGGCATCGGCTCTGTGACGCATACGACCGTCAGCCTGTGTTATATCCAAGGCATAGCGGATGAAGCGGTATTGGAGACGGTCAGACAGCGCTTGCAGGACATCCCGCTGGATTCGATTTTGGACGCCAATTATCTCGGTGAAATCATTCGGGATAACCGTTTTTCGCCGTTTCCAACCGTTGGTGTCACCGAACGGCCGGATATTGTCGCGGCAAAGCTGCTGGAGGGGCGGGTTGCCATTGTCGTGGACGGCACGCCGGTTGTGCTGACCGCGCCGCACATTTTACAGGAGACCTTTCAGGCAAACGATGATTATTATATCTCGTTTTTGTATACCAATTTGACGCGCTGGCTGCGCGTGCTGGGATTTGTGCTGACACTGACGCTTCCGGCGATTTATGTCGCGCTGCTGACTTGGCAGCAGGAAATGCTGCCGACGCGCCTGCTGTTTTCCATTTCTGCCGCGCGGCAGGGCGTGCCGTTTTCGACATTTGCCGAAGCGGTCGGCACGCTGGCGGTGTTTGAGATATTAAAAGAAGCCGGTACGCGCACACCGGATACGATTGGACAAGCGCTTTCGATTGTCGGCGGTCTTGTGCTCGGACAAGCTGCCGTCGATGCGCGGTTTGTGTCGGCACCGATGGTCATTATCATCGCGTTTTCCGGCGTGACCGCATTGATTGTTCCCAAGCTGCGCACGGCAACGCTGTTGCTGCGTTTTTTTCTGCTGGTGTGTGCGGCGCTGTTGGGGTTGTATGGCGTGCTGTTCGGCGGCTGCTTGATTTTGGCGCACCTGTGCCGTTTGTCCTCGTTTGGCGTGCCGTATCTGACCAATGTGCTCGCGGCGGAAAAGCACAGCCGGCGCGATGTACTGCTCCGATTTCCATGGTTTGCAATGAAGCCGGAGCATCGGTTTCTTGCGGGATGGCGCGGGGTGCGCCGATGAGACGCGCGGGCGCGGCTTTGCTGCTGTGTCTGCTGCTGTGTGGATGCAGTTGGAAAGATGCAGGCGATCTGTCCGCCGTCACGGCTGGGACGATCTCGCGGGAGGGGCAGCAATATCAATTGACGGCAGAGCTTGCTCTGCCCGATGCAGACACGGCTGTGCCCGCATCCAAGCAGGTATCCGGTGCGGCGCAGACAATGGAACAGGCGATTGATGACACGGGTGCGGGTTTGGATGTCCAGCTGTATTGGAGTCATGCGCGCGTGCTGTTTTTGGACGATACCGTGCTGTCGGGAGGGATTGGTTCCTGCGTGCAGGAATTACATGCGGACAGTGCGGTGCGGCCGTCCGTGCGCGTGTGCGCTGTGCGAGAAAGCCGCGCAGCGGATATCTTTGCCTGTCAGTCCATTGGCGGAGAGCCGGTCGGATTTTCCGTGGGGGATAGTTTGTCGTATGCGATACAACAGTCGCAAGTGCCGGATATGCCGCTGTACCGCGTGTACAACGCCTTGGAAACACAGGGGATAGATCCGGTGCTTCCGGCGGTTTCTCTGGCGGGAGAACAGGTGCAGTTGGACGGATGTGCGCTGTTCTCCGGTGAGACATGCAGCGGATGGCTGAACCGAGAACAGACGGCGGTGCTGTCGCTGCTGCTGCACAGCGGGGAGCAAGCGGTGCTGTATGATGACGGAGAGCCGCTTGTGCTCCGCGCGATACGTGTCCGGCGCAGCGTTGCGGAGGATGCCTGTGAGATTCAGGTGTCTGCGGATGCCGCGTGTAAGACCGATGAGCAGGTACGCCGCGCGGCGCGGGTCGCACAGGAGCAATGCACACGCATGATAGAACGGCTCAAACAGGCGGATTGTGATGCACTGGGCATCGGACGGCTGAGCGGACAAGCATGGCGCACCGTGCCCGTCACGGTGTCTGTGACGATGCACGCGGCGCAGAGTACAGAAGGAGGAAACCAATGAACCCCATTAGCAGCCGACAGGCGACAGGTGTGCTTCTCGTTGTGCTCAGCGGCTGGTCGCTGACCATGACGGCACAGGACGGGCGGGACGGCTGGATTGTTCTGCTGCTCGCGGGACTGTGCAGTCTGCCGGTTGCGGCGCTGTGCTGCTTGGCGTCCGAACGGATGCCGCAGGGCGATTGGTTTCAGCTGCCGCGCGCGGCGTTTGGCACAGTGGGCGGCGCGCTGTATATGTGGACGCTTGCCGCGCTGGCGTTTTGGTCGCTGTGTATGACGGTGCTCAGCGGTGTGATTTTTTTGCGGACGGTATCCGGCGGGATTTGGCCGGTGTGGCTGCTGACGGCGGCACTGCTCGTGTGCGCGGCGGCTTCGGCACAGCATGGCGTGCGGCAGCTTGCGCTTTGGGCGCAGCCGATGGTGTGGCTGGTCGTGCTGGCTCTGCTGTTGTCACTGGTGCTGAGCTGGAAACAATTGGATTTTTATGAACTGCGTCCGATTTTATCGGGCGGCGTGAAGGACTTACCCAAACGCGTGTATTTGCTGCTGTCTGCGCCGTTTGGCGAGGTGTTTTATGCGGCGGCGGTGCTCGGCGGGCAGGGAACACGCATTCGCAATGGTTTGCTGTGCGCTTGTGTGCTGGCGGGCGTGCTGCTCAGTGTGCTGTATTTGCGCAACATCTGCCTGCTCGGCGCAGAGGGCGCACGCGGGGTTTTGTATCCGTCGTATACGGCGGCAAGTGTGCTGTCATTCGGCGAGGCGTTTCAGCGCGGAGAAGTGCTGATTTCCGGCAGTCTGCTCGTGTGCACCGTGGCGCGCGCGGCGCTGATTTTATCGTTTTTTGCCGGATGTGTGCGGGCGGGGAGCACCTGTCAGAAATCGCGCGGCGTGTGGCTTGGAGCAATATTGGCGGGACTGCCTTGCATTTTATGCGCAGGCAGCAATCAAGCATTTGGAATGGCACAAGAGTTGTATCAGATTTTGTTCCTGCCGGTCGTTGTATTTGCGGCAGGCGGGCTGTTTGCAAAAGTGCATACTAAGAGCGGCTAATAGCAGATCATAAGAGGGCTTATGGTAAGTTATGGGAATTAAGCAGCGTTAACAAAATAATACGGCACACATTGTGTAACATTTACAATTGAATTTGGGAATAGCCTGTGTTATACTGTACAAAACGAACAAACACCTTCTCGTATAAAGAATTGGCGCCTTTTTGTTGGCAGGAACAATGATGACTGCGGTCGGTTCACAGGCATTTGCATATAGCTGGTCTGGCTATTTGGGTGATAACAAGTGGACTTCTGTTGCTGGATTGAAGACGAAAACTACATCTAGTGCCACTGCAGCAAAAGTGACATGGAGCAGCACGGAAAACAAGAGCAAGGGCTGTAAGGTTAAAGTTTACAATGACGGTGGTACGAAAGTAGCTTCTGGTACCCTTAAGTATAACAGTACAGTTTCTCTGTCGGGAAATACGGCTAAAAATAAGAATTATTCTATGAAGGCAAGAACCGTATCTGACACTGATGTGGGCATTTATAATGGTGGAACATGGAATCCATAGAATGATTCTATATAAGAATTTTTTATGATGTGAAATAGCGCACCTACATTTTCGTGATGTGGGTGCGCTCTTTTGCACGTCAAATTCTCGAAAGAAAGATTGTCTAATGTTTCTAATGGCGGGAAAGCGGCGGCTGTGGTATAATAAAGATACGGAAAGTAACAACTTGCGGACGGCGGAAAGGAGGCGTTCCAGATGATGACCAAGAGAAGGCTGAGACTCAGAAGAAAACTGTTGCGATGGGCGCCGTGGCTTTTTCGGGCGGTTTGAAGCAAAATAAATCATCGTGGTATCACAGCCGTGCCGTTTGCGTATGGCTGTGATGTTTTGTGTGCGGAGAATCCTTGCAAACAAATCCGGTGTGTGCTAAGATTACAGGCAGACTGAACGCATATTAGAAAAAAGGAGTCAAGAATCATGCATTATCTGGATCATGCGGCGACAACTGCCGTCTTGCCGGAGGCTGCTGCGCTCGCCTGTCAGGTGATGACCGAGCAGTTCGGCAACCCGTCCAGCGTACATAAAATGGGAATCGAAGCATCCGGCATTGTAGAGACTGCGCGCCGCCATGTGGCAGCGATTCTCAACGCCGAGCCGTCGGAAATTACCTTTACTTCCTGCGGCACAGAGGCGACCAACACCGCGATTTTCGGCGCGTGTCGCCGCCGCGGACAGGGCAAGCACATCATTACAACGGCAATCGAACACGCGGCAACCCTCAACACCGTGCACAAGCTGGAACAGGAAGGCTTTGAAGTCACCTATTTACAGCCGGATGCAGACGGACACATTTCCGTGTCGGACTTGCGCGAAGCGATTCGTCCGGATACCGTGCTGCTGACGTGTATGCTTGCAAACAACGAAGTCGGAACGGTATTGCCGGTCAAGGAATTTGGCAAGATTCTCAAGAAAAAAGCCCCGAAGGCGCTGTTTCACATTGATGCCGTGCAGGGTCTGGCGCGTCTGCCTATCAAGCCGAAGCTGTGGAATGCAGATTTTATCAGCGTCAGCGGACATAAAATCGGTGCGCCGAAGGGGATTGGTGCACTGTATATCAAAAAGGGCACGCGCATTGCGCCGCTCATGTACGGCGGCGGACAGGAGCGCGGCATGCGTCCGGGCACAGAAGCCGTACCGAATATTGCCGCCTTTGGCGAGGCGTGCCGCGTGCGTCTGGAACAGATGGATGAAAACTATGCAAAAGTACAGGCGCTGTGTGACCGCCTGACAGCTGGCATCGCTGCGCGATTCTCTTGGGCAAAATACAATGGCAAGCATGATATTCCGCATGTTGTCAACGTGTCGTTCCCAGGCTGTAAGAGCGAGGTGCTGCTGCGTATTTTGGAGATGCATGACGTATATGTATCGTCCGGCTCCGCCTGCTCCAAGGGCAAAGCCAGCCATGTGCTCGCGGCGATGAAAGTCGATCATGCAGACATTGACAGTGCACTGCGCATCAGTTTTGCCCCGTCCAATACAGAGGAAGATGTCGATGCCCTGCTCGATGCTCTGGAAGAAGGCACAGCGCGGCTGAGACGGGCATAACAACATCATTTTTTATCAGAAAAAAACAACTGAATCACCTGCCGAAGAAAGCAGGTGATTTTTTTGTTTACCAATTAGTTGTTATTTTGTAATGGAACTGTAGTTGTATCGCCGGCTGTATTTTTTTATACTGAATATAAAGAAGTAACGGGAGGTGTTTGTCGTGACGTTTGGTTGGTTCAGCGTATTTCATCTTTTGATGATTGCTGCCTTATTGATTCCAAATGGAATTTACATACTGCAAAATAAGCAGGCGAAAAATAAATGTACCAGTCGCTGCATGAATGTGCTGGAACAGATTGGCAGATATGGCTGTATGCTCCTGATGATTTTATCGGTCGAAGGGGGAACGTCGGATGGTTTGCTGGCGATTTATGAGGTGGGTAGCTTGACGTGCCTGCTGTTGTATGTGCTGCTGTGGCGGCATCTGCTCAAGAGCAAGGCTGTGTACGCGGCATTCGTGCCAATCGCTGTGCTGGCCGTACTGTTTGCGCTGCTGTCTCCGGTGCTGGTTGTGCTCGCTGTCGGTCTGACCGGCATTGTGTATGTGATGATGCGGGCAAGCAGATGCACCTGCAGAAAATCGTGGATTTGCATGGCGCTGGCGATTGTTCCGGCTCTGCTGTTCCTGCTGTGCGGCATTACCCTGCACGCTTGGATGCTCACAGCGGTAGCTGCCATATTTGCCCTGAGCCATCCGTATGTCACGTGGTGTAATGTGAGTGAATCATAAAGCAGGCATTTTCTCTTACGCATAGACCAAACTCGTCTCTCCCTCTGGGAGAGATGTCGCGGAGCGACAGAGAGGGCTTGTACCAGCTGTATATTCTCTCGGATTTGCCGGATACGAACGTGTAACTTGCTCGCCCTCTCAGTCATTTGCGATGCAAATGCCAGCTCTCCCAGAGGGAGAGCCAAGAAGGCGCCCTCCGTCACGGCTTACCCTTGCAAACAAGTATGCGCTGTGATAAGATAAGCAGGTGAATCATCGAAAATTTTATCACTTGAATGAGGGTTATATCATATGAAAGAAGTTTTACTGTTAAAGCTCGGCGAAGTCGTGCTCAAGGGTCTCAACCGTCGGCGGTTTGAGAGCCGTTTGATCGCCAATCTGCGCCGCCGTGTATCCAAGGTCGGTAAGTGCAGCGTGTATATCATGCAGTCTACCATCTATGTAGAGCCGGCAGACGGTGTGGACATGGACGAAGTGCTGGATGCCGTGCACAATGTATTCGGCGTTGCAGCGATTTGCCGTGCAGCGGTCTGCGAAAAGGATATGGACGCTATTTGGAACACGGTCAATGAATATCTGGGCGATGAGCTGGAGAGTGTCCAGCGCTTCAAGGTTGAGGCAAAGCGCTCGGATAAGAAGTTCCCGCTCAATACCATCCAGATTTGCCAGAAAATCGGCGGCGATCTCGATGACAAGTATGAAAATCTGATTCCGGACATGCATAATCCGGAGCTGCGCGTCAATATCGAGGTGCGCGACAAGGCGGCATATGTACACGCAGGCAAAATGCCCGGCCCTGGCGGAATGCCGGTCGGCACCAACGGCAAGGCGGCTCTGCTGCTGTCCGGCGGTATCGACTCTCCGGTTGCCGGTTATATGATGGCAAAGCGCGGTCTGGAGCTGTGCGCGGTGCATTTCTTCAGCTATCCGTATACCTCGGAGCGCGCGAAGGAAAAGGTCATGGAGCTGGCGGAACTGCTGACCCACTATGCAGGCCGCATGGAGGTCTATGTTGTTCCGTTTACGGAAATTCAGGAAGCCATCCGCGATAATTGTCCGGAGGATATGTTCACGCTGATTATGCGCCGCTTTATGATGCGTCTGGCAGAGCGTGTGGCACAGGAGCATGACGCCGGTGCTCTGATTACCGGCGAGAGCCTGGGTCAGGTCGCTTCGCAGACCATGGAGGCGATGAACGTCACAGGTGCGGTTTGCTCGATGCCGGTGTTCCGTCCGGTGATCGGCATGGATAAGGAGGAAATCGTACAGATTTCCAGAAAGATTGGCACGTTTGAGACGTCCATCCTGCCGTATGAGGATTGCTGCACCGTCTTTACGCCGAAGCACCCGCTGACCCGTCCGAAGAAGTTCAAGGTGGAGGAAGCGGAGAAGGTGCTGGATGTCGATGCGCTTGTAGAAAAAGCGCTGGCCGGCGTGGAGTGCGTGACACTGTAACAATATCATCAGGAAATATTCATAAAATTGCAAGAAGTTATGCAAGAGCACATCTGCACATGCGCAGATGTGCTCTTTTTTGGCTATACTTGAAAAAATTTGTATATTTCATCAAAAATATACAAATTAGTGGTTGCATTATGCGGCGGACTATGGTATACTTTAACCATGATAGATTGTTAAAAAAATAACAACTCTATAGTATCTGCGGCAGGCGTTTTGATAACAGGAAACAGGTATGGAGCCTGCGCGTTAAGAAATGAGGTATTTTGTATGAAAGTAGCAGTTGTTGGTTCTGGCGTAATGGGTCTGGGCATCACACAGGCATTCGCACAGTCTGAAGGATATGAAGTAAATCTTTGCGTTGTCTCCGGCAAGGGATTCGACCACAAGCGTGCACTGCTGGAGAAGCCGCTCAAGCGTCAGGTTGCGAAGGAAAAGATCACACAGGAGCGCATGGACGAAATCATGGGCAAGATCACCATCTGTGACATCAACGGATGCAAAGAGGCTGACCTGATTGTAGAGTCTGCCATCGAGAACCTGCAGGCAAAGGAAAAGCTGCTGAAGGAGATTGAGGAAATTGCAAAGCCGGATGCGCTGATTGCATCCAATACATCGTCCCTGTCCATCACGGAAATCAGCAGCGAGCTGACCCGACCGATCATCGGCATGCACTTCTTCAACCCGGCTGCTGTCATGAAGCTGGTCGAAGTCATTCCGGGCATGACTACCACCCGTGAAATGGTTGAGAAGGTCAAGAAGATTTCCGAGGACATCGGCAAAGTTCCGGTAGAAGTTATCGAGGGTCCGGGCTTTGTTGTAAACCGTCTGCTGATTCCGCTGATTAACGATGCGATTCAGATCTTTGAAGAGGGTCTGGCTTCTGTAGAGGGCATCGACACCGCGATGAAGCTGGGCGCAAACCATCCGATGGGCCCGCTGGCTCTGGGTGACCTGATCGGTCTGGACGTTTGCCTTGCCATTATGGAAGTTATGTACCATGAGACGCTGGATCCGAAGTATCGTCCGGCTCGCCTGCTGCGTAAAATGGTTCGCGCCGGCAGACTGGGTCAAAAGTCCGGCAAGGGCTTCTACGAGTACAACGAACTGGGCCGCATTATTCCGGGCTCCGCGCTGTCCACGATTGGATAATTTGTCGAATATATCGGCGCATGTGGGAATTTTTCCACATGCGCCTTTTTTCGTGCTTTTCCAATTCTTGCAGATTAACAAAAAATATGCTATCATGAAAATAATGAAAAGACGGCGAGCGGAAAAACAGAAAGGAGCCATTGTATGACACAACCGGAACTGGAACAACAAGTGGCGCGGTGTTTGACACAGCGCGGGCTGACGCTTTCTGCTGCAGAAAGCTGCACCGGCGGGCTGCTGTCCGCACGGATTACCGATGTGGCGGGTGCATCAAAATTCTATAAAGGCGGCGCCTGCACCTACTGCAATGAAATCAAGCAAAAAATTCTCGGCGTGCGTGCGGAGACGCTGGAGACGTATACGGCTGTGTCGCAGCAGACAGCGGCGGAAATGGCACAGGGCATTGCGCGCGTCTATGGAACCGATCTCGGCGTTGGCATCACCGGCTACGCCGGTCCGGACGGCGGAGAGGACGGCACACCGGTCGGCACCATTTACATCGGACTGTTCTGGAAAGGAAGCACGCAGGTTCGCAAGATTGTATCTCCGCATGGACGTTCGCAGGCGCGGCAGGACGCGGCGGATGAAGCGCTGTGTATGATTCTGCATGCCATAAAAGAATAAAAACAGGATAAAAATGAAGAAGATTGGAAAATGTCTGTAAAAATCCACATTTTTTCTGGACTTGTTTTTACAAATGTTGTATAATATTCCTACAAACGAGAAAGGGAAGTCCGCAAGCTGCGCCGGATGGGAAACCGGCGGCAAATAGGAAAGACTTTTTCGTGTATTCGTGTGTTTGATGAATGATTTTGAGAGGGGAGATGGCACCAATGGAAACGAATGAAAATGAGAAGTTGGAGAGCCGTCTGCAAGCATTTCACGACGGAACCGAACAGCGCGCGTGGGAATGGCTGGGTGCGCATCGTGCCGTGAAGGACGGGAAGAAAGGCGTACAATTCTGCGTTTGGGCACCGCATGCTGCGGATGTCTCCGTGATTCATGAGAAAAGCGGCTGGGCGCGTGATTTGGCACCGATGACCCGCATGGCGGAGGATTCGGAATTCTGGAGCTGCTTCCTGACAGACATCGAACGCTACGATTGCTATAAATACAGCATTCGGACAAAGGACGGTCAGGTTTTTGATAAATCTGATCCGTTTGCTTTCTATGCAGAAGTGCGGCCGGCAAATGCATCGCGCTATTATCCGATGGACGGATATGTATGGGGCGATGCTGACTGGATGCAGCGCAGAAAGATTGCACCCGAACCGGTGAATATTTATGAAGTACATCTTGGGTCGTGGCAGACAGCGGAAGACAGTTCGTTTTTTAATTATCGCGTCATTGCAGATCGGCTGATTCCGTATTTGTGCGAGATGGGGTATACCCATTTGGAACTGCTGCCGCTTTTGGAGCATCCGTATGACGGCTCTTGGGGATATCAGCCGCTGGGCTTTTTCGCCGCAACCAGCCGGTACGGTTCGCCGCATGACCTGATGTATTTGATGGATCGCTGTCATCAGGCGGGTATCGGTGTCATTCTGGACTGGCCGGCTGCCGGATTCCCGACCGATGCGCATGGACTGTTCATGTTTGACGGACAGCCATGCTATGAAGCGTGCGAATCCGACCCGAAGGATATGGTGTACGGCGTACAGAAGTTTGATCTCGGGCGCGGCGAAGTGCAGTCGTTCCTGCTGTCCTCTGCGATGTTCTGGATTACGCAGTTCCACGCAGACGGTCTGCGCGTCAGCTCTGTGCAGCCGATGCTGTATTTGAATTACCAGCGCGAAGCGGGTGAGTGGAAAGCAAACCAATTCGGAGAAAATTGGAATACAGACGGCGCGCGATTTTTGCGCACGCTGTGTGATACCGTGAAGCAGCAGGAACCAACCGTGCGCATGATTGCGAGCAGCACGGGCAAGTGGTCCTCTGTGACCAAGCCGACGGCACTTGGCGGCCTTGGATTCACCGCTATGTGGCGCGATACATGGGTACAAGAAGCGCTGACGCACTTGCAGCATACGGACGATCCGGAAGCATTGGCGGATTGGCTGTCGCTGTCTCTGCTCAACAGCACCGGAGAGCGGTTTGTTTTGCCGCTGTCTCATGATGCCGTGTCACACGGCGCAGGCTCTCTGCTGGCACGCATGCCGGGAGAGTACCATGAAAAGTTTGCACCGCTTCGGCTGCTGTATGGCTTTGTCATGATGCATCCGGGTGACAAGCTGCTGTTCATGGGCGGTGAGTTTGCACAGTACACCGAATGGGCGTGTCATCATGCGCTGGACTGGCAGGATTTGGACTGTCAGGCAAACCGGCAGATGAAAGCCTATGTGCAGGCGCTCAATCAATTTTACCGCGGCAATCCGGCGCTTTGGACGAGCGACAGCACCGAACAGATTGTCCGGATCAATCGAGATGCCGACAGTCCGGGATTGCTTGCGCTGGAGCGGAGAAGTCCGGACGGCGAACGGTTGCTCGCGGTCATGAATTTGACCGCACACAAGCTGACCGGCTGCCGCTTAACCTTGCGGGATTCGGAGGAGTGGGAGGAAGTTTTCTGCTCTGACGCAATCGCATACGGCGGAACGGGAGAATCCGGTGCTGTAACAAGCAAAAAACAACAGGACGGCAGCTGCCGCCTGACGATGCAGATGCCGCCGTACTGCGTTCGATTTTTTAAACAAAAGAAATGAGAAAAAATAGCCAACAAACATTGCCGAAAGGCAGTTTTTGATAGAGTGGGAATTTCAGGCAGAAGAACGTAAAATCTTCTGAGAAAACGCTGCAGGCAGCTTGGCTGCGTGCAGAGGAAAAGCCAAAATTTAACAAAGATTGGAGCAGAAAAATGGTAAGGAAGAAAGAATGTGTCGCAATGCTGCTGGCCGGCGGCCGCGGAAGCAGACTGTATGTACTGACGACAAAGGTTGCAAAGCCGGCGGTTCCGTTCGGCGGAAAATACCGCATCATTGACTTCCCGCTGTCCAACTGCGTAAACTCCGATATTGATACCGTCGGTGTTTTGACGCAGTATGAGCCGCACGAACTCAATGTATATCTGGCAAACGGTCAGACTTGGGATCTCGACCGCCTGAATGGCGGCGTATCCGTTCTGTCCCCATATGAGAACGGCAGCGGTTCCGAGTGGTACAAGGGCACAGCAAACGCGATTTATCAGAACATCGGATTTATCGACGAGTACGATCCGGAATATGTGCTGATTTTGTCCGGCGACCACATTTACAAGATGGATTACGATAAGATGCTCGACCAGCACAAGGAAAAGAATGCTGCCGCAACCATCGCAGTACTCAACGTTACGCTGGAAGAAGCAAAGCGCTTCGGTATTATGAACTGCAATCCGGACGGCTCGATTTATGAGTTCGAGGAGAAGCCGGCACATCCGAAGAGCACCCTCGCTTCGATGGGCATTTACATCTTTACTTGGTCCAAGCTGCGCAAGTATCTGATTGACGATGAGAACGACCCGAATTCCTCCAATGACTTCGGCAAGAACATCATTCCGGCAATGCTTGCAAACGGCGAGAACCTGCAGACCTATCAGTTCGACGGCTACTGGAAGGACGTAGGAACCATCGAATCTCTGTGGGAAGCAAACATGGATCTGCTGTCCCCGAACTCCGGTCTGGATCTGGAAGACGACGACTGGCGCATTTACGGCCGCACCACCGCTGCACCACCGCACTTTACCGGAAAGCACGCAAAGATTAAGCATTCTCTGGTATCTGAGGGCTGCGAAATCGAAGGAAATGTTACCAATTCTGTTCTGTTCCCGAATGTTACGGTTGACACTGACGCAACCATTGAGTATTCGATTCTGATGCCGGGTGCCGTTGTAGACAAGGGCGCTGTTGTACAGTACGCAATTGTCGCAGAGGGCGCACATATCCGTGCAGGTGCAAAGATCGGCAATACGCCGGATGAAGCAGGAGATAACTGGGGCGTTGCAGTTGTAGGACCGGACGTCACCATCGGCAAGAATGCCATTGTAGCGGCAAAGGAAATGCCGGATCAGGACATTCCGGACGCAGAGTGAGGGGAAGAACAAGAATGAAAAATACACTGGGAATTATCATTGGATTTGATGGCAATAATGACTTGCGCGAGCTGTCCGAGCACCGTCCGGTAGCGTCGGTGCCGTTTGGCGGCCGCTATCGCGTGATTGACTTTATGATGTCCAATCTCGTGAACTCTGGCTGTTATCAGGTAGCCGTTCTGATGCGCGACAAGTATCAGTCGCTGCTCGATCACCTCGGCTCCGGCAAGGATTGGGATCTGTCCCGCAAGCGCGGCGGCATGTTCCTGCTTCCGCCGAACGCATTTGCGCCGAAGTCTTCGCCGCTGGTAACAGAAAACTATCGTACCTCTTTGGAGGCACTCGGCTCGATCAGCGACATGCTCAACAAGAACAAGAGCGAGCACGTGCTGATTTGCAGCGCAGATATCGTGGCAAATATTCCGCTGGATGAAGTCATGAAGGAACATAAGAAGTCGGAGGCAGATGTCACCATCGTCTGCACAAAGAATCCGGAAGGCGGCGCCTTTGATATGTTCCTCGGTCTGTCCCCGCGCCATGAGGTAGAGGACATCCGCAACGGCGACAACATGGGCGGCAAGTGCAAGTACAAGAGCATGGGTATTTACATCATGAAGCGCAAGTACCTGCAGAGCCTGCTGTCCGACTGTGTGACCCATAACCTGCGTTCCTTTGAGCGCGATGCGATGCAGCATGTGTTCAAGCGTGGCGATAAGGTTCACGGCTATGTATTTGACAAGTATTCCGCAAAGATTGAAAACGTCAAGGGTTACTTCTCTGCATCGATGGATATGCTGGACAAGGACATTCGCGATCAGGTATTCCTGAAGAATCGTCCGATTCTGACCAAGATTTACGATGAAGCACCGACGTATTACGGTGAAGATGCTGCGGTCAGTGACAGCCTGATTGCAGACGGCTCCCGCATCGAAGGAACGGTTGAAAATTCGATCATCTTCCGCGGATGCACCATTGCGAAGGATGCCATTGTCAAGGACAGCATCGTGCTGCCGAACAGCAGCATCGGCGAGGGTGTTGAGCTGTCGTATGTCGTAACGGATAAGGGTGTTACCGTGCGCGAGAACCGCAAGATGATGGGCAGCGCAACCTATCCGGTAGCAATCGCAAAGAACGCGACCGTATAAGCAAAAACAATACAGAGATATAATCTCGGGTGCGGGTGAAAAAACGAATCATTGCTCCGGGACCAGCCGGGGGAACGGATGGTATCGTTCTCCCGGTTTTCTTTTTTGACATGGAGGATATCAAATATGAAGATATTGTACGCAGCAAGCGAGGTAGCGCCGTTTATCAAAACCGGCGGTTTGGGCGATGTGGCAGGCTCTCTGCCGAAGGCGCTGGCGGCAAAGGGACACGAGGTTGCCGTGATCTGCCCGCTGTACTGCCAGATTAAGCCGGAGTGGCGCGATAAGATGTACTACCTGAGAAATCTGTATGTGCAGGTTGCATGGCGCAGCCAGTACTGCGGCATCTTTGTGTATGAAGCGGACGGCGTAAAGTACTATTTCTTGGATAATGAGTACTATTTCGCACGAAACAGCGTATATGGAGAGTATGATGACGCGGAGCGCTTTGCCTTTTTCTCCCGCGCAATTTTGGAAATGCTGCCTGCCATTGATTTCCATCCGGATGTCATCAACTGCAATGACTGGCAGACGGCACTCGTTCCGGTGTACTACGGACTGGATTACAACTGCCGCCCTTGGTACAGCAACATCAAGACTGTCTTTACGATTCACAACATCCAGTTCCAGGGTCAGTACGGCCGCGAAATTCTGGATTACGTTTTGGGCATTGACGACCATCACTTCCAGAACGGCTTTATGCAGCAGGACGGCGATGTCAACCTGATGAAGGCTGCCATTGTTTGCTCTGACCGCGTGACAACCGTATCGCAGACGTATGCACAGGAAATTCAGACCGCGTTTTACGGTTTCCGTCTGGATGCCGTCCTGCGCTGGAATCAGGGAAAGGTCTGCGGCATTGTCAACGGCATTGACGTCGATGCGTTCAATCCGGAGACAGACCCGCATCTGTTTAAAAACTATGGCATCAACTCGCTGGATGACAAGAAGGTCAATCGGTCGGAGCTGCTCAAGATGTGCGGTCTGGAAGCATCGGACGAAACCATGGTCATCGGCATGGTCGGCAGACTGACCAGCCAGAAGGGTCTGGACTTGGTACAGTGCGTGCTCAATGACATCTTGGAAAAGGATGTGCGCATGATCGTGCTCGGCACCGGCGATTATGACTATGAGCAGATGTTCATGCGTGCAAAGTGGGAGCATCCGGATAAGATTTCGACCAACATTATGTTCTCGGCAGATCTGGCAAATAAGATCTATGCGGGCTGTGATCTGTTCCTGATGCCGTCTCTGTTCGAGCCGTGCGGTCTGGCGCAGATGATTGCTATGCGTTATGGCACCCTGCCGCTCGTGCGCGAGACCGGCGGACTCAAGGACACCGTACAGCCGTACAACCAGTTTACCGGCGAAGGCACCGGCTTCTCGTTTGCAAATTACAATGCACATGAGATGCTGCATGTCATTGAAGAAGCTGCTGCGTTGTTCCGTCATGACCAGAAGGCATGGCGCCAGATGCAGTGCAATGCCATGAACCGCGACTTTAGCTGGGATCGTTCTGCACAGGCATACATCGACCTGTATCAGGGCATTTGACGAAAAAACAAGAAAAGAGAGGCGACAATAGCCTCTCTTTTCGGCAACTTGTATCTTAAGGGTATAAATCACATATAAATATAAATATTTTGCGCGTTTTTTTTTATAAAATCTGAGAAAAGTATTTCCTTTGGATAAAAAGTGTGGTATACTACTTTTTGCAAACCACCGCATAAAGCGGTGAAAAAATGTGTCGAAAGGGGACATAACAATGAGCGTAAAAAAGAGAGTGGCAAGCCTGCTTCTCGCACTGGGCATGCTGGCGACAACGGCTCCGGCATTTGCCGCAGACACCGCAGAAGCTGCCGGTGAGCTGGCTGTACAGAAGGGCGCTGCAATTTCGAAGAATGTGGCGGCAGAGGACTATTCCTACATCAAGCTGGGTGCATCGGTAAAGGGACAGAGCGTTGTTGCCGGCAATACCATCAATTTCGCACTGGTTGAGTACGACAACGGCCGCGGCGGACAGCGCTATGTCTGCACGCTGTATAAGGGAAACAAGGCGCTGGACACCTTTGTAGAAGCATTTGAGGCTGAAGAGGGTCTGTATACCAGCGTTCTTCCGCTGGACACCGACGGAATGAGCACAGGCACGTATGCGATTGAGTTCTATACGCAGTACTATGCAAATAACAAGTGGAACACTGCTTCTTCCACCAAGAGCAGAGAGAACTTCACCATCGTCAAGAAGGCAGTCGGCCTCAACGGCATTTCGCTGGTAGACGGCAACGGCCAGAAGGTTACCGGCGTGACCATTGAAAAGCAGGAAAACGCTTCTGCATTCTATGATGTGCAGTTCAATCCGCAGAACACGACCGTAAACCGTGAAGTAACGGTCATCAGTGCAAACAACAATATTGTCGAGGCAGAAGATCTCGCCGGCACGGTTGGCATCTATCCGGTTAATTACGGCAAGACCACCGTTACCGTTGAGGTGAGCGGCAAGAAAACGGCAATCAATGTATTTGTGCCGAATCCGAATTCCAGCAATGTCATTGACCTGTTCTCCGATGTCAACACCGGCGACTGGTTCTTGGACTATGTGCAGTACGCATATGACAAGGGCATCATGAAGGGTGTCGGCAACTACCGCTTTGCACCGAATGAGCCGCTGACCCGCGCACAGATTGCACAGATTCTGTACGCACAGGCTGGCAGCCCGGCAGTTTCCGGAGAGATGAAGTTTACCGACGTGGCACAGGGCAGCTGGTATTACAACGCAGTTCTGTGGGCAAGCCAGAACGGCATTGTCACCGGATACGCAAACGGCATGTTCCGTCCGAATACCAACATCACCCGTGAGCAGCTGGCGCGCATGCTGTACGCACATGCCGGCACACCGGCGGTTTCCGGAGATCTGAACAACTTTGCAGACGGAGCAAAGGTTTCCAACTGGGCAAAGGATGCAGTCATCTGGGCAAAGGAAAAGGGCATCATCAAGGGCAAGACCGTGAACGGCAAGCTGTGCATTGATCCGCAGGGCAATGCAACGCGTGCAGAAGCAGCTACCATGATGAAGAACTATCTGGGCTAAGCAGTATACACAGCCATTGGGCAGGACTCGGTACACACCGAGTCCTGTTTTTGTTTGTGCACAGAAAAAACATAAAAATAGAGGATAAAATATACAATTAGCCGTTTGACAAAGCGTACCATTGCTTTTATACTGAAAACTGAGTTATCATCGGCAAAAACAGCCGCGCAAGGCTGTGCTGTAAAAGGAGTTTTAGGGATGGACTTGACAGAAAAGCGAGTAAACAGCAATTATATTTTTCACGGAAAGATTATGACCGTCCGCGTAGATGATGCCCTGCTGCCAAACGGCGAGCCGTGCATTCGTGAGGTGTGTGAGCATCCGGGCGGCGTCGGCGTGCTGCCGATAGACGAGAATCGAATGGTCACACTGGTGCGCCAGTATCGCTATCCGTATGCAGAGACAACGCTGGAAATTCCGGCGGGAAAGATGGATCGCGGTCCGGAAAACGCGGAAGAGGCAGGCCGGCGGGAGCTGTCCGAGGAAACCGGACTGACCGCAGGACAGATGATTTCCATGGGAGAAATTTGGCCGTCTCCGGGATTTATGGATGAGCGTTTGTATTTATACTGCGCCAAGGAGCTGGCACAAGGCGCATGTCATCCGGACGCGGACGAATTTGTGGAAATTGTGCGTATGCCGTTTGAGGAGCTGTGCCAGCGCGTGGCGTCGGGGGAGATTCACGATGCAAAAACCGTTGCAGCTGTCGGCAAAATGCTGATTATGGGGCTGTAAGACAGGAGAATATCATACATGCGAAAATCATTGCAGAAAAAACTGACGGGAAGTATGCTGGTGGCCGTGGCGGCGGCGCTTGTCATTGTGTCCGTTTGTCTGCTGTTCGGCATGGCGCGCTATGCCGAACAGCAGTTTGAGATGGAGGTTTCTCAGGTGCTCACAACAGACCTGCTGTCAGAAATGAACGAAAATGCAACGGGCGCCGCAGACAGTGCTGCCGCTGAAACGGAAAAAATTATCAGCGCCTATGCCGGACAGCTGCGCATCGGCTCCGACAGAAGCTATTCGATTTGGGACGCCGCAACGGGAGACCGTCTGGCGGGCGATGAGAACGCCGTTATGACGGACAATATCGTCACCGCAATGGGCGGCGGCGTGGGAGATGCCATGCCGCTGCTGCCGATGAAGATGGATGTTGCAGTTCCGATTACCGGCGAAAGCGCGCTGATTTTGGATATTCAGGACGATGGAAGCAGTATGCGCGCTTTGATGGCGCGTCTGGCAGTTTTGCTGCTGGCGGGACTGGTGCTCAGTCTGCTTGCCGCAGCGGGCATCAGCTGGGGGCTGGCAAAGTCCTTTTCGGATTGTGCCGCGCACACCGCACAGGAGCTGCGGGAACGCAACAATCAAGCACTGGTGCCGCATGGCGATTGGGAAGCGATGGCGGCAGCGCTGTATGCGCCGGAAAAAAAGAAACGGAAGGGCAGAGACCGCACGGCACTCAATATTTTGCTGCCGTTTTTGCAGGAAGGCTATGTGCTGTTTCAGGCGGACGGCAAGGTACTTGAAATCAATCTGATGGCGGAACAGCTGCTCGGCGCAGAGATGAAGGCGGGCAAAACGCTTTGTTTTGAAGATGTCTTTCATGATGTGCCGATGCCAACCGCCGAACAGAGCTTAATTCGCGGCAAGCTGCGCCAAAATCATGCGACGATGGATGTCACGTTCGCCACATTGGAGCCGGGCTTGTTTGCGGCAATTGTGACGCCTTCGGATAGGAGGGAGCAATGAGCCGGAAACAGTTGCCGAACAGACGCACCCGCCGTGCAAAGACGCGCTGGTTTGCGCGACACAAGCATCTGCTGCGCAACGGCGTGCTGGTTGTCCTGCTTGCGGCGATACCGGTGCAGAGCGTGCTTTTGTGGCGGGAGGTTCTGCCGCAGCATACACTCTCTCTGCCGCATTGGCTGCTGTCGTCGGAACAGACACAGACCGATGACGCCGCGGGAACCATGCCGATTCGATTTGCTTCGCGCAGCAAGAACGGTGTATTCGGCGTGGAATACAACATGGACGGCATAAAGCAGGCGTATGAGCAGACGGCGGATGTTTGGATGCAGGCACTGTCTCATGCATCCAAGCCGTACACAACGACGATGGAGACATATAGTCGGGCGCTGAGCAATCAGCTATTGATGATGCAGTATGATGGACAGGTTCCGGCTGCAATGATTGCCAATTGGCTCGGCTGTTCGGACACAAAGAATTTGGCGGATTGTGCGCTGGGAACCGTGCTTCTGAGCAAGAGCAAAGACGGGTATCAGCTGTATTTTCGGGACAGCAGCAGCGGAACCATCAAACGCACGGATACTTCCGTGCAGGACGAGGATTTTCGGCTCGCTGTCGAGCAGTTTGAACCGAACGGATGCAGTCTTGCGGTGGACGAAAAGACCGCGGCAATCTCACCGGATGTCCTGTATAACGCAGGCGGCATGAAATTCGATGTGATGTCGTTTGCGCCGTACACCGGAGAGGACGGCATAGAACAAGTGCTCACGGCGTTCGGTCTGCAGGCAGAGGATGCCGTGCAGCATGCGTACACATCGGGCGGAAAAACGATATATGTTTCAGGCAAACATACGTTTCGTCTGGGCGGCGATGGCACGGCGGTTTATGACGGAACCGGCATCGGCGTGAGCGCGGCGCACGGACAAAAATTGTACCAACAGGATGTGCAGACAGCATACCGGCTGACCGGTGAGATATTGGAAGCCATCGGCAGCGGTGCGGTTCCGGCACTCAAAAAGACGTACACCGATGATGGCGGCAAATATATTGTCGTGTATGGCATGCAGATAAACGGCGTGCCGGTGGACAATGCGGCGTCCGGATATTTGGCGCGATATACCTTTGACAACGGCATGCTCACCCATGCAGAGCTTGCCTTGCGCACCTGCCAGTCAACCGGAGAGACCATTGCCGTCATGCCGGAGAAGCAGGCGGCGGCATCGCTGGCGTTTGATGCGGATGCGATCCTCAGCCTGCGCTATGTCGATCCGGCAAAGGAAACCGCAAACGACTGGAGCGATGCCTATGCGTCCGCTGCGAGCGATGCGGCGGATGCAGCTTGGAGCGCAGAGGACGGCGATGCGGATTTGTCGTGGGACGAAATGCAGGATGATACCTCGGGCGCGGACAGTGCTGCGGGCAGTACGGGAACAACGGCTTGGTATGACAATACCGGCACGGCTGTCTCGCCGCAGTGGTATGTCCTGCAATATGGCAAGGAAGATGCGAAGGACGCGGCCAACCGGACGCGGACGCCGGATCATATCACCGTTGTGATGCAGGACTTTGACCATCTGATTCAAGGAGGTGGTGCATCGTGAAACTGCGGAACAATCGGCGGAAAAAACAGCCGAAACCGAGCGTGATTCGCCCGTGGAGCGGTGTGAGAAATGCGGTCATTGCCGTGCTGCTTGCGGTCAATGTTGTGCTGCTGCTGGCGCTGGGCTGTGTCAAAGGATATGACGCTGTGCTCAAGTATCAGATGCACAAGCAGATGGACAGCATGCTCGCACAGCAGGGCGTGCTGTGCGGGTCCAGTGTGTACCGGACGATGGAACACGCGCCGCAGACGTACACCCTGCGTGCGGACGAAGATGTGCAGAGACAGTTGGCGCAGACGCTGCTGCGCGGAGACATCAAGACCCAAGCAAAGGGCAGTGCAGTGGTTTGGAGCGGTGACAATGGAACGGTATCGTGGTCGCAGTCCGGAAAACTGGATGCAGATGTGCAGCTGTCGGATGTAGAAGTGCCGCAGGACAACGATCAGGCGGCTGAGGTTGTGGAAAACTTGCTGAAGACGGCGGGATTCTCCGTCTCTCGGAAGCAAATCGCTGCGACACAGGACAACAATGGGTTTTCGGTCAGTGTGCAGCAAAACATCTATGACACGGAGCTGATTGGCTGCAGCCTGGATGTTACCATTGCGCCCAATAATATTTTCTATATTACGGGCACTTGGTGCACAGGCACGGCGCAGCCGTTGGAAATTCGCGCTCTGAAAACCTATTCCGAGCAGCAGGCACTGTTTCAATTCCTCGGCGCAAAAAGCGGTGCGGGACAGATTCTTCGCGTGCAGGCGGCATATGTGCTGTCGGATCGAAGCGGCGGCCGCTTTGCGACCATTCCATGCTGGCGCTTTTCGACGGATCAGGGCGACTATTTGCTCAATATTATGACCGGAGAAGTTGTCACGGCGGAGAGCATCGGTGAAACCAGTCAGACCGGCGATGAAGCGAAGGCAGGAAGCGGCAGTGCGGCAGACGCCGGTTCCGGAACCGGCGTCACGGCAAACGATGCCGATGCGGATGAAGCACTGCCGGACTTGGAGATGCCGGAGGACGGCACGGAGCAAAGCACATCCAATGCTGCAACACAGCAAAACGCAACAGATGCCGCGGCAGATATCTGGGACGCAGAGGGATGATTTTTGTGCATTCCGTACCAAAATGACGCGTTTTTCCTGATGAAACTGTTTTTTTGCGGGGAAAATCAGCATATGTGTAAAAATCGTTTGCGTTCTTGTAATAGTTGTGTTAACATATTATTCGTATACATGTGCTGACACGGGTATTCTCGAAATCCGCACATGCGTAAAGGGTAAATAGAGGTTAACTGGGGAAACAACTATCCTGGCAGTTAGGATTTTAAGGAGAAGGTTTCGTTGGAGAAATATATCATCAAGGGCGGACATCCGCTGAACGGCGAAGTGACGATCAGCGGCGCAAAAAATGCTGCTGTTGCTATCGTCCCAGCAACGTTGATGGTTGATGGGCCGTGTATTATTAAAAATGTTCCAAATATTGTCGATGTCATGCTGCAGTTCGAGATTCTCGAAAAGATGGGCATGAAAATCACCCGTTTGGATGAAACAACCATTCAGACCGAAAAGGGCACCATGGATCTGGAAAGTCCGGAGACATTCGAGCTCATGACGCGTCTGCGCGCATCATACTACTTCATCGGTGCGGAGCTGGGCAGATATGGACATGCCCGCGTGGCGATGCCAGGCGGATGCAATTTCGGCGGCATTCGTCCGGTCGACCAGCACATCAAGGGCTTTGAGCGTCTGAACAGCTATGTTCGCGTGGAGCCGGAAGGCTTTATCTCGGCCATTGCGCCGGAGGGTCTGGTCGGCAGCCATATTTATTTCGATGTTGTCACGGTTGGCGCGACCATGAACGTCATGCTGGCAGCTGTCTTTGCAAAGGGACAGACCGTCATGGAAAACGTGGCAAAGGAGCCGCACATCGTAGATTTGGCGAACTTCCTCAATCAGATGGGTGCTGATATCAAGGGCGCCGGTACGGATAAAATCGTCATCAACGGCGTGGAAAGCCTGCACGGCGGCACGTACTCGATTATTCCGGATCAGATTGAAGCCGGTACCTACATGGCAGCGGTTGCAGCCTGCGGCGGCGATGTTCTCATTAAGAATGTCATTCCGAAGCATCTGGAGTGCATCGGCACCAAGCTGGAGGACATGGGCGTGAAAATTGAAATGTATGACGACTCCATTCGCGTCATTCGCAATGGTCCGCTGCGTCATACCAATCTCAAGACCATGCCGTATCCGGGATTCCCGACCGATATGCATCCGCAGATGGCGGCTGCTATGGTGCTGGCGGACGGCTCCAGCCATATCACAGAGGGCGTTTGGCCGAACCGATTCCGCTATGCGGAGGAGCTGGAAAAGATGGGTGCACACATCAGCGTCTTTAAAGAAACCGCTGTGATTGAAGGCGTGCCGGATCTGTTTGGCACCGATGTGGTTGCACATGACCTGCGCGCAGGCGCGGCAATGGTGATTGCTGGTTTGGCCGCACAGGGCGTGACAACAATTTCCAACATTGGTTATGTGGAACGCGGCTATGAAAAGCTCGTCGAAAAGGTGTGCGGCATCGGCGGCGAGATGGAACGAGTAAACGAATAAGCTCTTGCAGCTTTGCGGGGGAACTGCTGAGGCAGTTCCCCATTTTTGTCGAAGGGGATATCAATGAGTTTTTATTATTCCGTGGCTTCCGGCTCGTCGGGAAATTGCGCCGTGTGGCAGTCGGGAGAGACTTCTGTGCTGATTGATTTGGGTGTGTCGGTGCGCGCACTCAATCAGGCGCTGCACCGCATTGATATGGAGATTCCGAATCTGTCTGCGGTGCTGCTCACACACGAGCACACAGACCACATCAAAGGCTTGGCGACCTTTGTAAAAAAATATGAGCTGCCGGTGTATGCGACATTTGGCACCGGAGCGGCAATTTTGCAAAAGCTGCCGCAGGCAAAAAAGAATCTCCGTCTCTTTGCGGGCGGAGAGACGTTTTCCGTGGACGGTCTGCGTGTGCAGTCGATGCCGATTTCTCACGATGCTGCAGAGCCGGTTGCCTATCGCATTGACGGCGGCGGGCATCAGCTCGGCTATGTGACGGATACGGGATTTTTGTCAGATGAGGTACAGCAGACCATCAGCGGCTGTGATACCGTTGTGCTGGAATCCAATCATGATGTGGATATGCTCAGACATGGCCCGTATCCGTTTTATCTGCAGCAGCGCATTCGCGGCAAGCTCGGCCATCTTTCCAATGAAGCGTGCGCGGATGGCGCACTGAAGGCCGTCAAAAACGGCGCAAAACGGCTCGTGCTCGCACATTTGAGCGATAAGAATAACAATCCGCTGGCTGCTCTGCGCTGCACGCAGCGGGCGCTGCACGGCGCGGACTGCGAGGTATACGTTGCGCCGCGCGGCGCGATGGAGCAGCCGATATCACTGACAGAGGAGGGAGCGCCATGCTGCATGTTCGGTTGATTTGTGTCGGCAAGCTCAAGGAAAAATTTTATCGAGAGGCATGTGCCGAGTATGAAAAGCGGCTGAAAGGCTACTGTAAGCTGGAAATCATAGAGCTGACCGAGCAGCGGCTGCCGGACAGCCCGTCACAGGCGCAGATTGACGCGGCACTTGCCAAAGAGGCGGAGGCGATCCGCGCGAAAATTCCGGCAGGCAGTGCCGTGGTTGCCATGTGCATTGAGGGCGGTACGCTGTCCAGTGAACAGTTTGCGGATAAGCTGAGCAAATGGATGGGAAGCGGCGTGTCGCACATCAGTGTGCTGATAGGCGGTTCGTGCGGACTGGATGAAAGCCTCAAAAAATCCGCGCAGCTGCGGCTGTCCATGTCACCGATGACGTTTCCGCATCATTTGGCGCGCGTGATGGTGCTGGAACAGCTGTATCGGGCGCTCAATATCGCATCCGGCGGAAAATATCATAAGTAACGCAAAAAAAATCCGGAGAACATCGCGCGATGTCTCCGGATTTTTTGCTGTATGCATGGGGTTATTTCTGCTTGAGAGAGGTGTACGTGCCGCACACGATGCCCTTGATTTCGCCCTTGAGCGGCTTGCCGGTAAACGGTGTGTTGCTGGACTTGGAGCGATACGATGTATACGTGATGTCGGCGTTCCAGTCCGCAATCATGAGCTCGGCACGGTTGCCTTCTTCGATGGATTTGCCGGTCAGGTTGTAGAACTGCGCCGGATTTTGGCTCATGCAGCGCATGAGCTGCATCGGCGTCAGCTTGCCGGTGCAAACCAGCGCGGTGTTCAGCACGGAAAAGGCGGTTTCCAGACCTGTAATGCCGGACATGGACTGTGCAAACGGTTTGTTTTTCTGCTCCGCGGTGTGTGGTGCGTGGTCGGTGGCAATCATATCAATGGTGCCGTCTGCCAGACCTGCAATGAGTGCCTGACGGTCTTGCTCCGTGCGCAGCGGCGGATTCATGCGGGCGTTGACGCCATAGGTCAGCACATCATCCTGTGTCAGTGCCAGATGATGCGGGGTTGCCTCGGCATGCACGTCCGCACCGCGCGCCTTGCCGGCGCGAATCAGCGCAACGGATTTGGCGGAGCTGATGTGCTGGAACGCAACGCGCGCGCCCGTCATCAGGGCGAGCTCGATGTCGCGGGCAATCATTTCTTCCTCAGAGGACGACATCGCGCCGAGTACATCGAATTTCTTTGCGGCTTTGCTGCCGTAGTTGACGCCGGGAGACAGGACATACGCCGGATCTTCCTCGTGGAACGACAGCGGAACGCCCAGTGCCTTGGCGCGGCGCATGGCCTCTAAGCACAGCTTGCCGCTGGTCAAATTGACGCCGTCATCGGTAAAGCCCGGAGCGCCCGCCTCGTGCAGCGCTTCAAAATCAACCAGCTCCTTGCCGCCCAATCCCTTGGTGACGGCACAGTCCTGCAGCACGTGAATCATGACATGGCGCGCTTTATCCTGCACGTATTGCAGCGTTTCCAGATTGTCGCAGGTCGGCTTGGTATTTGCCATGCATACAACCGTGGTGTATCCGCCCGCCTCTGCTGCTGCGGCGCCGGTGTAAATATCTTCCTTTTCCGTCTGTCCCGGGTCGCGGAAATGTACGTGTACGTCGACAAGACCCGGAGAAATCATGCAGCCGGATGCATCATAGACGTCTTCAATATAGTTTGCAGGAATGGTGGGTGCAATGCGGTGAATGATGCCGGCATCGTCAATGAGAATGTCCAGTTTTTTGCAAGTCTCGGTGTATGGATCGAGAACAGTGCCGTTTTGAATGAGTAGCATAAAAAAACCTCCTTGGAATGTATATCGTGGGGGTGAATCGGTTTTTGCTTACAGCAAAACCGGTGTGTGCTGATAACACAGCCAAGCGAACAGGGCGAGCTGCGCCGCGAAGATGAGCGGAATGCCAATCATAAATCGCCGATGCTTGGTCTTGTGGTGAATGGTGCGCATCGTCAGATAGACACCGGGGCAGCCGCCGAGAATGCACAGCGCAAACAGCGTTTTTTCCGGCACGCGCCATGCGCCGCGCTGGGCTGCGTGCTTATCGTGTATCGTGACGAAAGCACCAATGCAATTGACGAGCAAGAGCCAAAAAATCAAAATCATGTGAAGTCTCCGTGAATAATCTTAAAAAGATAGCGGCATGGTTGTTATTTTGCTGGTTATCGTGTATCATAAAGAGTGGTTTTGTACAAACCAAAACATAATTCAGATGGGAAGGGACATACATGGGTAAGAAAATTGCCGCCTGCCTGATGGCGGTACTTCTGCTGTGCAGCAGCATGAGCGCACTCGCTGCAGCGCCGCAGACGACTTCACAAAGTGTGTGCGTCATGGATGCGGACACGGGAGAAATTTTATATGAAAAAGATGCCTACACACAGCTGCCGATGGCATCCATCACCAAGACAATGACAGCGCTCGTTGCCATGGAAAACAGCGATTTGCAGGGCACGACGACCGCGACCAATGAGGCGCTGGCGACGGTTGATTTGGCGTCCACGCGCATTGGCTTTGAGGCCGGTGAGAATCTGACGCTGGACGAGCTGATGTATTGTATGCTGGTTTATTCCGCAAACGATGCGGCGAACATCCTCGCAGCAGCTGTAGGCGGTACCGTGGATAACTTCGTTGCCATGATGAATGCAAAGGCAGAGGAGCTCGGCTGCACACACACGCATTTTATGAATCCGAACGGATTGGATGCCGATGGGCATTATACGTGTGCACACGATATGGCCATTATCACCCAAGCGGCAAATAAATATCCGGCATTTGCCAAATATGCGGGATCTGTCACGTATACGCTGCCGGCAGACAACGTGATTGGGGAAGGCTGGCAGATTAAGACCAAGGTGAATGCGCTGGAGCAGGGAAGTCCGGTTTATGATGCGCGTATTTATGCGGCGAAGACCGGCTGGACGACCAAGGCACACAACACATTTATTGCCTGTGCCAAGACCAGTGACGGCAGCAATATGATTGTCACGCTGCTCAATTGTCCGGTGAAGAATGGTATTTTCACAGAGACAACCGCGCTGCTCAATTATGCAGAGAGCGCGTATCCGAAATTGACGGTGCCGACAGATGCATTTGAAAAGCAGGCAAAAAAAGCAGTCAAAAAAGCGGGCGGAAAACTGGATGAAGCAGAGCTTCAGGCTGTTACTCTGCGCCTGCCGTCGAGCATGACGGAAAAAGATTTGTCTTACGCCTGCGCCCAAACACCGTCCGGTGTGCAGCTGCAAATCTCGGTTGCGGAAAACAGCCGGAAAGCATATCAGGAAGAAACCGGATTGGACGGTTCAGCGCCGCTGGCAACCGTGATGCTTCCTGTGATAGATGACAAAAATGAGAAGCAGGAACAGGCTGTGCAGACACAGTCCGAGTCGGAAAAGCAGGGAGTTGCTGCGTCGATGCAGCAGAAGCTGAGCCATCTGCCCAAGCTCGCACAGGACGCTATCCTCGGTGCAAGCATTGTGGTTTGCGCCATTGTGCTGATGTTCGTCATTCTGTTTTCCATCCGATGGTATAATCAACGCAAGAAAAAGCAGAGCAGACCTTGACGGAGCGGAGCTGGAACCCATGGGTTCCAGCTTTTTATTTTACCTCAATGTCCCCGAACTGACCGCGAATGAGCTTGAGCAGTGCGTTGGGCTCCAGCTCAACCTGAAAGCCGATGCGTCCGCCGGACACAATGACGGTCGGCAAATCGCGCGCAGAGTCGCTGAGAACGGTCGGAAACTGCTTTTTCATGCCGATTGGGCTGCAGCCGCCGCGAATATATCCGGTGAGCTTGTTGATGTCTTTGACGTGAATCATCTGCACGGATTTTTCTCCGACAGCCTTTGCGGCCTTTTTGAGATCCAGCTCCGCCGCAACCGGAATGACAAAGACATAGTGTCCGCCCGATTTGCCTGCGGTCACGAGGGTTTTGTACACGCGCTCCAGCGGTTCGCCGATGGATGTGGCAACCGTGATGCCGTCGACGTGTTCACCGTCGGTTTCGTAGGTGTGCGGCGTATAGGGAACTTTTGCGCGATCCAGCATGCGCATCGCGTTGGTTTTATTTTCAGCCATACAGAAAGACCTCCTGTTGTTGTATGGAATGATACTGCTATTATACACCAAAACAGCGGCTGCGGCAGCGTTTTTTACGAAAACACCGCAAAATAACCGCAAAAAAGAACGAAGTATACCTGCCTGACAAGTGCGCACGGTTGTATGCCGGATTTTCGGCGGAAGCATGCCGAAAAAATAACAATCTTGAAGACACAAATGTGCACGCAAAGCAATTGCGTGCACGCGCACATAATTAGTAAAAGTGCTGTGTGCACGTGCCCGCATTTTGTGTAAACTGCGAATTTACTTTCTGTCCGGAACGGGATATACTAAGTACAACAAGAATAAAAGCAGACAATATCCGCTCCAACATGTACCTCTGCAAACGATAAGTTGGACAAGGTAACATAGAAGTCTATACCAGAGAGAAAATAGGTCTAGACGAGCAGAAAGGGGTTAGAAATGAAACGCATGTCATCATCGCTGCGGGCAAAAGAAGAATTTATGGTTATGTGCCGCGAGGGAATCTATCAGGCAGGAGAACGCCTGCCGTCCGAGACCAAAATGGCACAGCACTTCGGAATCAGCCGCGAAACATGGCGTGCGTCGCTGGAACTGCTTCGGCGAGAGGGCATTATCTACTCCAAGCATGGCGTGGGAACCTTCCTCATGGAAGTGTCCGCTAAGGCAGAAAATGATTTGACGCGCTTGTGCGCCGTCAGCGAAATGATTCGTCAGGCTGGCATCGTAGAGGGACGCTCCAGCTATACGACCGGTCTGACTATTCCGACCAGTGAGGTGGCATCCGCCCTCGGCGTCAAGTCCGGCATCAATGTTTTTTACGTCAATCGCACGCGCTATACCAAGAGCGGCGATCCGATTTGCTGCAGCATGCATTACATGCCGGTATATCTGGCGGATGAATTAGACCCGATGCACATGCCGGATTCGTTGTTTTTCTACTTTGAGAACCGCAAAGGCATTTTTGTCAGCCGCTCCTCGGCGCACATCCTGATTCCAAAGCATGATGACCCGCTGGCTGTCCAGCTGCGCGGAGAACAGCAGGATATGCAGATCCTCGGCATGGAACAGCAGCATTTTGACTCCCGCGGCAATCCGGTCTTGTATACCATAGACTATCTCCGCAGCGAGATTTTCAATTTTTCTGTAACGCGTATCCGCGAAAAATAATTTTCGTTTTTTTCTAACTTTTTCTATCTCTCTTTGTCGGCAGCTCCGCACAGAAATGTGCGGGGCTGTTGCTTTTTGTTGCGCACACAAGACAAAAGCGCCGCCTCCGTGAAGGAAGCGGCGCTTTTGCGGTAGTACATTATATAGAAGATATGATTACTCGATAACGCGGAACGAAATAACGCCTTCTACAGCCTGCAGAGCAGCCTTTGTCTCCGGAGTCAACTCGTTGTTGGTCTCCATGATGGTGTAAGCGATTTCGTCACGCGGACGGCTGCCCATGTTTTCAATGTTAATGCCGCGGTCAGACAGCGTGGTGGACAGACGTGCAATCAGATTCGGCATGTTGCGATGCATGATGCAGATACGAATGTTTGCTTCACGCGGTACGCGCAGATTCGGGAAGTTGACGGAATTGCGGATGGTACCGGTTTCGAGGTACTCGATGAGTTCCTCGGCAGCCATGCGCGCACAGTTGTCCTCGCTCTCCGGCGTGGAAGCACCCAGATGCGGCAGGCAGATTGCCTTCGGCTGTGCCAGCAGCTTCTCGGAAGCAAAGTCGGTCACGTAGCAAGCAACCTTGCCGGATTCCAGACCTGCGATGACAGCATCCTCGTCGCACAGACCGTTGCGGGCGAAGTTGAGAATGCGAACGCCGTCCTTCATCTTTGCGATGCCTTCCTCGCCGACAATGCCGCGGGTGGAATCCATCAGCGGAACGTGTACGGTGATGTAGTCAGACTTTTCAAAGATGTCGTTGAGGTTTGCGGTATAAGTTACGCCGCGCTGGATGTTCAGAGCAGCATTGACAGACAGATACGGGTCATAGCCGATGACATCCATGCCCAGCTCGATGGCAGCGTTTGCCACGCGGACACCGATGGCACCCAGACCGATGACGCCCAGCGTCTTGCCTGCGATTTCTGGACCGGCAAAGTTCGACTTGCCCTTTTCAGCCAGTGCGCTGATCTGGTCGCCGTTGCCTGCGAGGGTCTTTACCCAGTTTGCGCCGCCGATGATGTCACGGGAGGACAGCAGCAGACCGCACAGAACCAGTTCCTTTACGGCATTTGCGTTTGCGCCCGGGGTGTTGAATACGACAATGCCCTTTTCCGTGCACTTCTTGAGCGGGATGTTGTTGACACCGGCGCCGGCACGGGCGATGCACTTGAGTCCCTTCGGGAACTCCAGATCGTGCAGCTTGGCAGAACGAACTAAGATCGCATCATAGTCCGTCAAATCCTCCGAATACTCGTAGGAATCCTTCTTGAGCAGATCGAGACCTGCGTTCGAAATCTTATTAAACAGTTTTACCTGATGCATGACAGAAAAATCTCCTTTACAAGCACATTACTTGTTGTTGTTCTCGAACTTCTTCATGAAGTCGATGAGGTACTCAACGCCCTCGATCGGCATAGCATTGTAGATAGAAGCGCGCATACCGCCAACCAGACGATGACCCTTCAGATTGGTCATGCCGGCGTCAATGGATTCCTGAATAAACTTCTTATCCAGCTCATCGTTGCCGGTGCGGAAGGTGACGTTCATGCGGGAACGGGAAGCCTTCTGTGCAGCACCCTTGTAAAAATCGGTAGAATCCAGATAGTCATACAGCATGCTGCTGCGGAGATCCGCATTCTTTGCCATCGCTTCCAGACCGCCCATCTGCTCGACCCATTCGGTGACCAGCTTCATCATGTAGATGGAGTACGTAGGAGGCGTGTTGTACATGCTGTTTTTGTCAGCCATCAGCTGGTAATCCAGCAGAACCGGCATGTTCTCGCGGTAGTGACCCATGAGATCCTCGCGAATGATGACAACTGCCATACCTGCCGGACCCATGTTCTTCTGTGCGCCGGCGTAAATGATACCGTACTTGGAAATGTCGACCGGCTTGGACAGAATATTGGAGGACATGTCAGCAACAACCGGAACATCTCCTGCGTTCGGGTCGTAGTGCCATTCGGTACCGAAGATGGTGTTGTTTGCGCAGATGTAGAAGTAATCTGCATCCGGGCGGATGTCCAGCTGATCCGGGGTCGGAACCCAAGTAAAGTTGTCAGCTTCAGAGGTTGCAGCGATGTGAATGTCGCCAAACTTCTTTGCTTCCTTGTATGCATTGCGTGCGAAGTTGCCGGTGATGGCGTAATCTGCCTTGCCGGTTACCATGAGGTTGAGCGGAACCGCAGAGAACTGCATGGTTGCGCCGCCCTGCATAAACAGAATGCGGTAGTTGTCCGGGATATTATAGACGCGGCGCAGAACGTCCTGCGCACCGTTGATAATATCGTCGTAGTACTTTGAACGGTGACTCATCTCCATAACTGACATGCCGGAACCGCCATAGTTGGTCATTTCTGCTGCGGCCTTCTCGAGGACCGGCAGCGGCATCATGGACGGGCCAGCCGAAAAGTTATAAATTCTTCCTTCGGACATGAGAGTGATACCTGCCTTTCAACGGTACATAGGGATAAAAAAGAGTCATATATCGGTCCCTATGTAATCAGATAATATTACCAGTTCGTTCAAACTGACATTCTTATTAAATCGCATTTGAGGCGGGGTTGTCAAGACGCCAGACTCCTTTTCATCCGACTGCTGTAATTTAGCGTGCGAAAGCAGAAATTTTTGTCTATTTTTGCAAGGGGGACAAATCGTGCCTGCAAAGAATGACAAAAAAACGGCAAAGTTGTTCAGATTTTGCAAATTTTTTGCTCGGATATGACGTTCTGTGCGGCGTGGCTGTGAATGGAATTTCACGGAGGACGGCAGGAACCGGCGCGTGCCTTCGGTAATGTGCACCCGGATTCGGCGCAAAACATCTGAAAATACGGACGATTGCACCTTGTACATACGTCAGAAATGGCATATAATTAAAAAATATGCCGGAACGCGCATAGACGTTCGTTTGTTCCGGTGTTATAATGGAAATAAGTATGAAATTCTGTTCCAATCAGATCAGGAGGATGGAAATGTTTGAATTTGTAAATGATAATACGCTGGCTGAATACGAAGCCTTTAATATGAGCCACCCGTTTGGCCATTTCGCGCAGTCCAAGAAGTGGGCGAACCTGAAGGATAACTGGAAGTGGGAAGCAGTCATCGTTCGCGACGAGAACGGCGCAATCTGCGGCTCTCTCGCCGTGCTCATCCGCAACCTGCCGCATATGCCGTGGACACTGATGTACGGCTGCCGCGGTCCGGTTTGCGATCCGCATGACCGCGCAACCATGGAGCAGCTCATCGAGGGCGCTCGCGTGCTGGCGAAGAAGTATCATTCTTACGTGCTCAAGATTGATCCGGACGTTTCGATTGAGGATAAGGAATTTATCAAGGAGCTGGAGCATCTGGGCTTTAAAAATGCCACTGGCGACGGCAAGAACTTTGAGGGCATTCAGCCGAATTTCGTGTTCCGTCTGGACGTCTCCGAGATGAACGCCAAGAAGATTTATACCGCTGAGCCGGGCGAGGCATTTGACATCACTGTCGACGACACGCAGGGCGAGGATGCCATCATGCACTTTAAGACGGATACCCGTACCAAGGTGCGCAAGGCAATCAAGCGCGGCGTCAAGATCAAGCTGGTTGGCAAGGAAATGATGCCGTTTTTCGCAAAGATGATGCTGGAAACCGGCCTGCGTGACGGTTTTGTCACCCGTCCGGCAAGCTACTTCAATAAGATGCTGGATGCGATGGGGGACAATGCCCGTCTGTACATGGCATTTTATGAGGACAAGCCGATTGCAGGTACGCTTGCGATTTACTACGGCGACAAGGTTTGGTATCTGTACGGCGCATCCGCAAACGGCACCAAGGAATTTGACGTCCGCAAGCTGATGCCGAACTACTTATTGCAGTGGATGATGATTCAGTGGTCTCTGGAGAAGAAGTGCCGCATCTATGACTTCCGCGGCGTTTCCGGCGATTTGACACCGGATAACCCGCTGTACGGTCTGTACCGCTTCAAGAAGGATTTCAATGGCGATCTGGTACAGTTTGTCGGCGAATATGATCTGGTATTCAACAAGCCGATATACTTTGCCGTTGTACACGGTCAGAGCACCTATCGCAACCTGCGCCGCAAGCGCTTCCTGAAGAAGAACGCTGCGCTGGATACTTCCAAGCCGAAGAATTTGACCGGCGATCATCGCGGCGAGTCGCAGGCAAAGAAAGAAGAAAAGAAGCCGGAAGAGAACAAGTAACATGAAAAAGTTCGTGATTGAGCGGGAAAAGCTCAAGGAAAATGCCCGCATCATTGAGAAAAAGGCGGGCGTGCCGGTATTTGCCGTACTCAAGGCAGACGGCTACGGCTTTGGCATGAAGCAGATGGCAGAGGTCTTGAAGGAGACCGGCATCCGCATGTTTGCCGTGACCGAGCCGGAGGACGCCCAGCGCTTGCGCGATTGGGGCTATACCGAGGAAGACATTCTCGTCATGCGCTCCACCGCGATGGCGGATGAAGCGTATCAGGTCGTGCAGGCGAACGCGATTGCGACGGTCGGTTCGCCGGAGGCGGCGCAGTGCCTGAATGAAGTTGCGCAGGGCTGCGGCATACAGGCAAAGGCACATGTCAAGATTGACACGGGCATGGGACGATACGGCTTTCTGCCGGATCAGTATGCAGAGATCAAGAAGGTATACACCCAGTGCCCGGGCATTCAGGTGACCGGTATTTATACGCATTTTCACTCCTCGTTTGCGGATGAAGCGGCAACGCGCGGACAGTATAAGCAGCTGTGCCACATCATCAGCCAGCTGGAAGCAGACGGCATTTCGGTGGGAATGCGCCATGCGGCAAACTCCAACGGCGTGTTCCGTTATAACGACATGATGCTGGACGCGGTTCGCGTCGGCTCTGCGTTTACCGGACGCATTGTCAACGGCGCAAAGTATGGACTGTCCCGTCTGGGTTATCTCGAAAGCCGCGTCATTGAGACGCGCACCGTGCCGAAGGGTCACACCTTTGGTTATGGCGCGGGCTATGTCGCAAAGGACACCACACGCGTGGCGGTTGTGCCGGTCGGCTATACAGACGGCTTTTCCGTGGAAAAAAAGCGCGATTTGTTCCGTCCGCGCGATGTCATGCGCTATGTAAAGAACGATTTGGAAGACGGCAGAGGCAAGGGCAATATCTACATCAGCATTGCCGGACATCGCGTCCGCGTGCTGGGACATGTGGGTCTGTGCCATGTATCCTGCGATGTGACAGGACTGGATATTAAAAACGGTGACGCCGCGATTCTCGATGTCAACCCGCTGTATCTCAGTCCGCTGGTAACCAAGGAATATGTCTGACGCAAGATTGTATGAACAGTTACGGAAACAGGCGGCTCGCAAGGCCGCCCGTTTTCATATGCCGGGACACAAAGGGCGTCCGGTTTTGCCGGAGCTGAATTTTCCGTTTCCGATTGATTACACGGAAATCGAGGGAACCGGCAATTTGTATGAGGGAGATGAACCGATTCTCTCCGCTGAGCGCGATGCCGCGCGATACTATGGCGCCCGTGACTGTCTGTTTTTGACGGGCGGCTCGACGCAGGCGCTGATGACGGCGATCGGCGCGGCTGTGCCAGAGGGCGGCACGCTGATTTTAGATCGGAATTGTCACAAATCCGTCACGCACGCGATGGCACTGCTGGATTTGACACCGGTGTTTGTCGTGCCGGAGCCGCTGGACGGCATGCCGGGACTGCTTGACGCGCAAGATGTGGAACATGCGCTGAGGCAGAACCCGCAGGCGTCCGCCGTTTTGGTGACTAGCCCGAACTACTATGGCATTTTGCAAAATATCCCCCAGTTGGCGGAGATTTGTCATACGCACGGCGTGCCGCTGCTCGTCGATGCGGCGCATGGCGCCCATTGCAAGGCGGTCGGTCTGCCGTCTCCCATCGAGCAGGGCGCGGATTTGGCGGCGGTGAGCACACATAAGACACTGCCCGCATGGGGACAAAGCGCGATTTTACTCTCGTCCGGCCGCATTCCGTTTGACACGCTGCTGGAGACGGCACCGCTGTTCGGCACGTCCAGCCCATCGTATCTGCTTCTCGCGTCCATTGACTTGGCGCGGGCTTGGCTGGAAGGCGACGGCGCACAGGCGTATGCGCAGTGTGCCGCGCGGGTGCAGGCACTGCGGCGGGAGATTGCGCAGTCAACCGTATTTGATACCCTGACAGAGGAAAAGGCACCGCTTGACCCGTGCCGGCTGACCATTCGGTGCACGAACACCAATGTCACGGGACAGGAGCTTTCCGCCATATTGCATGAAGATTTTGCGATTGATGCGGAGATGGCGGACGCCAATTATCTCGTGTGCATTTGTACCGGCGCGGACACCGAACGCGATTATGCGCGGCTTATGGGCGCGCTGCGCGACAAGCGGTTTTGCGCCGTTTCCAAGCCGCATCGGCAGCCGCTGCCGTTTCCGGAGCCGGAGCGCGTGTGCTCGGTGCGAAAGGCGTGGTTTGGCGCCAAAACAACCGTGCCGTTGGGGCACAGCGCCGGAAAAATCTGTGCGCGGCCGATTACGCCGTATCCGCCCGGCGTGCCGCTTGTATATCCGGGAGAGCGGATTCGGCAAGTTCACATTGAATTTCTGCGGGACGGATGGTATACTGATACTGCATCCATCTGCGTGATGGACGGTGATTTTTGAGGAAAGGCGGAACCGTCATGACGTTTGCCAGTTTGCTGGGAAATGAAGAATTGAAAGCAGCTTGGCAGCATGCCCTGCACGGACGCTTTCCGCAGAGCATTTTGCTGACCGGTCCGAAAGGCATCGGCAAGCTGACCGCGGCGCGCGTGCTGACGATGGCACTGCTGTGTGAGAGCACGGGAGAAAAGCCATGCGGACAGTGTGCCGCCTGCCGAAAGGTCGAGCAAAATTATCATTCCGATGTCACCTGCATTGATGCGGGCGATGCGGAAATTAAAGTGGACACTGCACGCCGCATTCGATCGGAATGTGCCGTGTATCCGGGCGACAGCGACCGCCGCATTTTTCTCATTCGCCATGCGCAGAACATGAACGCTGCGGCGCAAAATGCCCTGCTCAAACTGCTGGAAGAACCGCCGGAATATGCGTTTTTCATTTTGATGACGGAAAATGAAAGTGCCATCCTGCCGACGATTTTGTCGCGCTGTACGCAATATGCCATGGTGCCGCTGGATACCGGCTGTGTCATGCAGCTGCTGCGCCGACAGTATCCGGATAAAGACAGCGCAGTGCTGCAATGCGCCGCCGCAGGCTGTCAGGGCATCGCGGGTGACGCGCTGGCGGCACTCAGCGATGAGGCGGAAGAAATGACGCAGCTGGCGGGCGAATTTTTGCGTGCATTGGAGTGCAGGCAAGAGCTGGGACTGCTGCAGGCGGCAGAAAACTGCTCCGGCTTATCGCGGCAGCAGTTTTCTCATGTGCTGACAGCGCTGCGCACCGCGCTGCGCGATGCGATTTTCTGCGCGCGCGGCATATCATCCCCGCTGCTTCCGGCTCTGTCCGAACAGACACAGGCGGTGAGCCGAACGCTCACCGTGCGCCAATTGCTCGCACTGTATGATTGGATGGGCGAGCTGGACGAACGCATTTCCCGCAATCCGAGCATGGCGCTGCTGACAGGCTGTCTTGCCGCCGGAAGCTTTGAGCGGATACAATAGATTTTATGAGAGAGCGTTTCGCCGCTTTGGCGAGATGTAGGAGGAACAAATTTGGCTCAGATTATAGGCGTCCGATTCAAAGAAGTCGGAAAAGTATATTATTTTGACCCGTGCGGCATCCAGACAACAGTGGGACAGCATGTCATCGTCGAGACGGCACGGGGCGTAGAATATGGAGAAGTTGCCATTGCCAACAGAGATGTTGCAGAGGGCGAGGTCACCAAGCCGCTCAAAAAGCTGCTGCGCGTTGCGACACATTCGGATGAAAAGGTCGTAGAGACCAATCAAAAGCGCGCAAAGGAAGCCTTTGCGATTTGCGAAAAGAAAATTGCGGAGCACAAGCTGGATATGAAGCTGGTCTCCGTCGAATATACATTTGATCTCAATAAGGTTCTGTTTTATTTCACAGCGGATGGCCGTGTAGACTTCCGCGAGCTGGTCAAGGATCTGGCATCGGTCTTTCGCACCCGCATCGAGCTGCGTCAGATTGGCGTGCGCGATGAGGCAAAGGTTCTGGGCGGATTGGGTATCTGCGGCAGACCGCTGTGCTGTGCATCGTTTTTGGACGATTTTCAGCCGGTATCTATCAATATGGCAAAACAGCAGAATTTGTCGCTCAATCCGACAAAAATTTCCGGCACCTGCGGCAGACTGATGTGCTGCCTGAAATATGAGCAGGAGGCATATGAAGAATTGGCGCGCGTGACACCGCGCATAGATTCCACGGTGCAGACACCGGACGGCATCGGTGTGGTGCTCAACAACGCCATGCTGCGCGGACAGTGCACCGTACAGCTGGAGGACGATCCGGACACGCCGCGCGTGTATGCGTGTGCAGATTGTCAGGTCTTGCAGGCAGGACGCAGAACGCGCCGTCCTGCGCGTCCGATGTCGGCAAAGCCGGCAGCTGCGCCGAAGGTTGCGGAAAAGCTGACTGACAGCATCGAGCCGCAGGAGCAGCACGAGGGCGCGCACAGCGAGCCACAGGAAAATCGCCGTTCCGAACGCCCGAAAAAACGCCGCAAGCCTTCAGAAGCTGCGGCAAAGCAGGGCGGAGAGCACGGAGAAAAGCGGGAAAAATATGCAAAAACCGGCGACAAGCAGCATAAATCCCGTCCGCGCCGTCCGCACCGTGAGCGCAATAACAAAAATGCCGAACAGGGAGAAAACCGTCCGGCACAAAATGAGCGCCGCCCGCAGGAGGGCAAAGATTTTGTCGATGCGCATCGTCCGCCGCGCCGCCGCCGTCCGAGAAGACGGCCCAAGGAGGACAACAAATCCGGTACGCCGGAAGCATAACGAGAGCAACGTCTGCCAAGGCAATTGGCAGGCGTTTTTTTCTTGCAGTGCTTGATGAATAGATACGGATATGCTACACTGAAAACAAGAAAAGCTGATATGGAGAATGGGGAGAAACAGATATGAGTAAAATAGCAATTCTTGCGGATTCCAGCTGTGATTTTACGCCGGAACGTGCACAAAAAGCAGGATTTTCCGTCGTTCCGCTTCAGGTGACTTTTGAGGACGGTTCGGCATATCGAGACGGTATCGATCTGACCAGCGAGGAGTTTTTCAAAAAGCTCGCTGCGAGCAAGCAATTGCCGAAAACCAGCCAGCCGACCATTGAGACATGGATGGATGCCATGAAGCAGTTTGCGGATTATGATGATATCATTGTTATTACGGTATCCGGCAAGGTGTCCGGCTCGCTGAGCGGTGCCAGTATGGCGCGCCGTATGCTGCGGGAGGAAGAAGAATTTCAGCCCAACATTCATCTGATAGACTCGATGACGGCGTCCGGCGCTGTGGCGGGCTTCGCGCTGGAAGCTGTGCGCATGGTGCGCGAGGGCTGTCGGGCACAGGAGATTCTCAACCGTCTGTTGTATTTGCAGAATCATTTGGCGGTATATTTTATTTTTGACAGCTTGGAATATCTGCGCAAAGGCGGCCGCATTGGAAAAGCAACCGCTCTTGCGGGCAAGGTCATGGGCATTAAGCCGCTGCTCACGTTTTTTGAGGGAGAGCCGAAGAATGTGGACAAGGTGCGCGGTGTACAGGCCGGCTGCAAAAAGCTCGTCGAGGGATTCTTGCGGCACGCCGCAGACCTGCATCATGTCATGGTGATTTCGTCTTGTGCGCCGGAGCGCGTTGAGATGATTACGCGCATGCTCCAGACGCACATCAGTGACATTGCAATCACGTATGTAGAAATCGGTGCGGTCATCGGAACCTATGTCGGCCCGGGCGGCATTGCGCTGGTATATGAAGAAAAGGAAGCACGTTGGTAAAAAAGCGGCATCGCTCTGTACATTTTGTATTTTCATGATATAATGAAAGCTATGTAGAAAAGAGTTCAAAGGAGGCTTCCTTCCGGCGTTCGGCAGCATAGAGATGCGATGGTGTCGGAGTGATCCCATAGGGAGGAGAAAAATCATGAGACATAACTATTTATCCGCAGATCTGGCGGGCGAAATCGGCGGTCAGAATCGGCATGTTGTTCTGTTCGGTCAGGTGGGCAGCGGCAAGACAAGTATTTTTAACTTGCTGGTCTCGCACCGCAAGGACATCAAACGGAGCGGAAAAGAAAAGTACGGTCCGATTGTCGGCAGCTGCCGTCTTGGACACATCGGGGAAGTTACGCTGATTGACACCGCCGGACTCAACGACGTCAGTGAGCTGGACGGCGAAAATGCAACGAGCGTGCGCAATACGGTTCGCCGCGCTGACATTGCTATTTATGTAATTAACATCCAGGAATTTGATGAAACGGCGCGTCAGACCTATCAGCATGCGCATGATTGGCTCGTCAAAAATGATGTGCCGTATCTGCAGGTATTTAACCGCTGTGACGAAGCGTATGCGGGCGATATTGCTAAGCTCAAAATGGAGTTTCCGGATGCAATCTTTATCTCTGCCAATACGTCCGGCTCGATATCGCTGCTGCGTGCCCGCCTGTCGCAGATGGTTCGAACCAGCGAAGATATCGAAGGTTCTCTTGTGCCGGACAATCTGGTGTGCGAGGGAGATTATGTCCTGCTGCTCGTGCCGGAATCCGGTCTGATTCATGAGTACCTGATTATGATGGACTTGATCAACCGCGGCGCACGCTGCGTCATCATCCACGAGGATGATTTGGAAAACGCGCTCAAGGAGATTCCGCGCGTCGATCTGGTCATTGCCTATGCACGTTCGTTCGGCAAGGTGCGTGATATTGTGCCGGAAAATGTTCCGATGACCTCGTATTCGCTGCTGTATGCAAAACAGCGCGGTGTGCTTGAGGACTTCATCGCCGGTGCGCGCACGCTGGGTGATTTGAAGGAAAACAGCCGCATTCTCGTTGCCGTTGGCAGCCGTGCGAGCGAGGTATATAAGGAAATCGGCAGAATCAAGATTCCGCGTTCGCTGCGCCGTGTCGTGGGTGAAGAGCTGCAGATTGATTACAACTTTGGTCTGGATCTGCCGGAGGATTTGTCGTCGTATGATCTCGTCATTCACGACACCGGTGCGACGATGTCCACCCGTTCGGTACAGGCGCGCGTGGCAATTTGCCGCGAGGCAGGCGTTCCGTCTGCGAACTACGGCACCGTGCTGGCGGCACTGGCCGGTGTGCTGGATCGCTGCGAAGCAGTGCTGCTGCCAAAAGAATAAATTTCAAATAAAAAGCAAGAACGGATGTCCGTGCGGACATCCGTTTTTTGCGTAGAAAATAGCTGGAAAATTTATTTCGAAAACGCAAAAATCGTGTTGTTTTTGCAAAGTAACACAAAAATATCCATCAAATTTAGATAAAGTGCTGTAAAATACAGGGGCGCGTTGTGTGCGACAAAAACATTTTGTAATTTTGGTAAATTATCCTTCAAATTTCCTGTGAAATGCTGTATAATTTTTCTAGAGATATCTTCTGCTTCAACGGAAGAAAAATTCTATGAAAAAAATAAAATAGGAAATATGAGGTGTTTTGAAATGGGCTATATGGAAGAATATCGCAAGTGGATGGAATCTCCGGCTTTGACCGCAGAGGAACATGCGGAATTGGCAGCTCTGGAGGGCAATGAGAAGGAAATCCAGGAGCGATTTTTTGCACCGCTCTCCTTCGGCACAGCGGGTCTGCGCGGCACGATGGGCATTGGTCTGTATAAAATGAATCGTTTTACTGTCGGTGCAGCAACGCAGGGTCTGGCAAATTTGATTAAGCAGTATGGCCCGCGTGCTATGCAGCGCGGTGTAGCAATTGCCTGCGACAGCCGTCTGCATTCGGATGAGTACTCTCATCTGGCAGCCAGCATTCTGGCAGCGAACGGCATCAATGTCATTGAGTATGAATCCCTGCGTCCGGTTCCGGTGCTTTCGTTTGCGGTTCGTACATATGGCACCCTTGCAGGCGTTATGGTCACTGCATCCCACAACCCGAAGGAGTACAACGGCTACAAGGTTTACTGGGAGGACGGCGCACAGCTGCCGCCGAAGGAAGCTGACGTTGTGGCAAAGGAAATGGACGCGCTGGACATGTTTACTGATGTCAAGACCATGGATCATCAGGAAGCCATTGACAAGGGTTTGATTAAGATTATCGGACCGGAATCCGATGAGATTTACCTGCGTCAGATTCAGAAGATGAGCATCAATCCGGACTGCATCGCACAGGTTGCCGATGACTTCAAGATTATTTACACGCCGTTCCACGGTGCGGGCTACAAGCTGGTTCCGGAAATCCTCAAGCGCATCGGCTACAAGCACGTGATTTGTGTGCCGGAGCAGATGGTCATTGACGGCAACTTCCCGACCGTAAAGTCTCCGAATCCGGAGAACAAGGAAGGCTTTAATCTGGCTATCGAGATGGCAAAGCAGCAGGGTGTTGACCTGATTATCGGCACGGATCCGGACTCCGACCGCTGCGGCACCGTGCTCAAGAGCAGCACCGGTGACTATGTCACGCTGAGCGGCAACCAGATGGGCGTGCTGCTGATTGACTACATCATCACGGCAAAGAAGCTGACCAACACCATGCCGCCGCATCCGGCAGTGCTCAAGTCTGTTGTTTCTACCGAAATGGCACGCAAGGTTGCCAACGACAACGGCGTTGCTTGCTTTGATACGTTTACCGGCTTCAAGTTCTTGGCGGAGAAGATCAAGGAATTCGAAGCAACCGGTTCGCATCAGTACCTGTTCGCCTTTGAGGAGTCTTATGGCTACCTGTGCGGCGACCATGCCCGCGACAAGGACGCTGTCATTGCATCCATGCTGATTGCAGAGATGGCTGCTTATTACCGCACCAAGGGCATGACCCTGTACGATGCAATGCAGGACATGTACAAGCGTTACGGCTACTATGCAGAAGAAACCCTGTCCATCGTGATGCCGGGCGTATCCGGTCTGACCCGCATGGCAGAGCTGATGAAGGAGCTGCGTGAGACCCCGCTCAAGGAAGTTGGCGGAACCGCAGTAAAGGACGTTCGCGACTTGCAGTCCGGCATCCAGACCGAGCTGGCAACTGGCGCACAGACCGAAGTAGAGCTGAAGGGTCAGAACGTTCTGTATTATGATCTGGAGGACGGCACGAGCTTCATCATCCGTCCGTCTGGCACCGAGCCGAAGGTCAAGGTTTACATCATGGCAAACGGCAAGGAAAAGGCAGAAGTAGACGCAAAGATTGAAAAGTACGCGGCTGCTGCAAAGGAAATCGTGAAGTAATTTCGCATAGACAAATGAATCCCTCCGGAAAATGTTCCGGAGGGATTTTTTATCTTACGCGCAATCCAAACTTGTCTCTCCCTTTGGGAGAGATGTCGCGCAGCGACAGAGAGGGCAGGCTCCCTTGTGAGGGAGCTGGATTTGCCGCAGGCAAAGACTGAGGGAGCAGCCGACTAACCCTGACGAATCAGGGTATCTCTCATACGAATTTGTCAGCGCCTTGCCCTCTCAGTCATTTGCTTCGCAAATGCCAGCTCTCCCAAAGAGAGAGCCAAGAAGCCGGAACAAACCGCACACCTGACGAACCAAGTTGACTTGCATACAGACTTGTTCGCGTGCTGCTCCTTCCGTCACGGCTTGTGCCGCGCCACCTTCTTCAGAGAGGAAGGCTTTGGTTTTCCGCACAGCCAAAACTTGTCTCTCCCTCTGGGAGAGATGTCGCGCAGCGACAGAGAGGGCTGTGTTGAGATTAAATAAAGTCAAACCAGAAGGTCAGCTGCACCGCGTTGTCAATATCTGCGGAGCTGTTCGCGCCGGTGTCTACAGATGCTCGTATCGTCACCTCATCTGCGACGTCTGCCAGCTGCTGCATAGCTTGTTTCGCTGCGCCCTTGAAGCTCAAAACATCGCAGATGAAGGTAATCCAGCCCGCGTGGTCGTCGGTATCCATGAACAGGTTCGCGCCGATTTCCTGCGCGAGAGATTGACAGGACGCAGATAACTGCGTGAACGACTGGAACTTTTCCGTGTTTTGGATGTCTGACTCAGGCTTGTTCGCGTCGGAATAATAGTATTTTTCTACTCGCATGAGGATCCCTCCGGCTTTGTCATTTGATACCAATATTATACTTACATTTTTCAGTATATTCAAGTATCTCTTTTCCTACGATAATAAGACATATATCGTGGGAGGAGGTGCCGGTTTGGTTGATTATAGCCCGTTGTGGCGGACGATGGAACAAAAACAAATCACAACATATACGTTGATTACAAAATACGGCATCAATACCCGAACAATTTTTAATTTGAAGCATAACAAAGGCATTACGGTTTATACACTGGAAAAACTTTGCAAAGTGTTACAATGCACGCCGAATGATGTTTTGCAATTTACGGAATAAGCACGTTTTCGAGGATTTGGAGCGTGCTTTTTTAGTGATATGATATGAATAACTATTACAAGAGATTACGAGAACTTCGTGAAGATCATGATTTGACGCAAAAACAGGTGGCGGATTTTCTGGACATGAAACAGCCGCAGTATTGTCGATATGAGCGCGGTTTGCGCGATATACCGACAGATGTGCTGATTCGTCTGGCGAGATTTTATCAGACTTCGACGGATTATATTTTGGAATTGACGGACGATGTATAAATGAAAATACAAAAACCTCCCGTTTTTACACGGGAGGTTTTCGCATATATAGATGATATGAGAAGAAAATAAAGAGGCTTACTTTTCGCTGGAGGAGAGCAGGGAGACATCCTTGCCTTCCAGAATATAGTTGGTGGTGCGCATTGCGCACATCTTGCCGCACATGGAGCAGGTGTGACGATCCTGAGGCGGCTTGGATTCGAAGTACTTGCGTGCCTTTTCTCCGTCGATGGCGAGGTCGAACATTTCGTCCCAGTCCAGACGGCGGCGTGCATCACTCATCTTGTTGTCGATGTCGCGCGCGTGCGGGATGCCCTTTGCCATATCGGCGGCATGTGCCGCGATCTTGGAAGCAATAATGCCTTCCTTTACGTCATCCACGTCTGGCAGACGCAGATGCTCTGCCGGTGTGACATAACACAGGAAGTCAGCACCGTATGTCGCTGCAATCGCACCGCCGATTGCGGAAGTGATATGGTCATAGCCCGGAGCAATGTCCGTGACAATCGGGCCGAGTACATAGAACGGCGCACCGTGGCACAGACGCTTTTCAATTTCCATGTTTGCCTTGATTTCATTGAGTACCATGTGACCCGGTCCTTCGATCATGACCTGTACATTCTTTTCCCAAGCGCGCTTGGTCAGGATGCCCAGTTCGATCAGCTCAGTAATCTGGCTGGCATCGGTGGAGTCGTGGTTAGAACCCGGACGCATGGCATCGCCCAAGCTGATGGTGACGTCATATTCGTGCAGAATGTCGCACAGCTCATCGAAATACTCGTAGAACGGGTTTTCGTTTCCGGTCATTTCCATCCATGCGAACAGCAGAGAGCCGCCGCGCGATACGATGTTGGTCAGACGCTTGGTCTGCTTGAAGGTGTCAATGGTCTTGCGGTTGATGCCTGCGTGAATGGTCACGAAGTCTACGCCGGTCTTGGCATGTGCTTCTACAACGCGCAGGAAATCCTTGGCCTCGATGCTCTTGAGGTCTTTTTCCAGATAGCCAACGGCGTCATACATCGGAACCGTGCCGATCATCGCCGGAGACATATCAATCAGTTCCTGACGGAAGGTGTGGGTCTTGCCGTAATTGGACAGATCCATAATTGCCTCTGCGCCGTAATCAATGGACATGCGAACCTTTTTGAACTCTTCTTCGTAATCATGACAGTCGCCGGAAATACCGAGATTGACGTTGATTTTGGTCTTCAGACCTTCGCCGATGCCTTCCGGAGACAAGGACGTGTGGTTGCGGTTCGCCGGAATGACGACAGTGCCGCGGGCAATGCGGTCGCGCAGAACTTCTGCGTCAATATTTTCCTTCTTTGCGACAACTTTCATCTGCGGGGTGATAATTCCCTGCTTTGCTGCTTCGATCTGTGTTTTGTACATGCTGATCCTCCTAAAAAGAAAGTGGGAACAACGTAGGAAACAAAAAATGCACTGATTTCGCAGGAAATCAATGCATATCTGGATTCAGTATCCGAAATACCTTTACTTCCTACAACGGTGTTAACCGACAGGTTCAAAGGGTCAGGTTTTAACCTTCTCAACTCGATGCCCTCGGAAGGACATGCGTTAGTTCCCCTGTAAATTAGTATTATTGTAGCAAACCGATCAGAGAATGTCAATGGTAAAAAGAGGAAGTGCACAAGATTACTAGCAAAAATGCAAGAATCTGTAAAAAATATCTGAGGACAAAAGAAAAACACACGACATCCAGGCCGCACGATTGCACAGCCACCGCCATGTGTTTTCATTTCAGAAAAGAGAAAAAGAGGAATCCGTGCGAAAAAGCACGGAGAGTAGACACAGCACTGATTGCTCAGTGGCTTGCCTGTTGTTGATGGATGTATTATAGCATTGCCTCATCTTCCTGAAAAGATACAAATTTCATGAAACAAATCACAGCCATCTGGCGGGCAACTGTGCAAGTATACAATGCGTGCAGGAAGGTTTTTCTCCACATGCAGAAAATGCGGGGACTTGCATTGTGTTCGACGGAAAATGCAGGATTTCGCAAATACAGACTGCATGGAAAAATTGCAATTGGACGGTAAAAAAACAGTGGAAATTTGCAAAAAAACTTGTACAATCTGTATGAATGCGCTGCAAAATGAAACAAGCCGCCGCGCGGCGGACGAAAAAAATGATATGTACAAAATACAGGAAAATTTTCCGAAAATTTTTACTTTACAAACGGCGTGCCGTGTGATATGATGCAGTAGTTAGCGTATCCCCCTCACTGAGCAGTCTGGATACCGGACACGTTTGACCGTGCCCTTACACCTGAGCCGCTGCCCGGTGTGCGGAAAGCTACAAACTATATTATATTATGAGGTGTCTAATTATGATCCGCAAAGAACAGAAGGCTGAAGTTATTGCCGCAAACCGTACCCACGAGACCGACACCGGTTCTCCGGAAGTACAGATCGCAATCCTGACCGAGCGCATCAAGCAGCTCACCGAGCATCTGAAGGAGCACAAGCACGACAACCATTCCCGTCGTGGCCTGCTGAAGATGGTTGGTCAGCGCCGCAACATGCTCGCTTACCTGAAGAAGAAGGACATCGAGCGTTACAGAGCTATCATCGCTAAGCTCGGCATCAGAAAGTAAGTACTTGTTCATGAGAGAGGAAGGCCGCACGCGCTGCGGTCGTCCTCTCTGCCCGTTTATGAAGGAATGGACTGGACGGCAATTCCTTGAGCAGTTGAAGGAAGTGTGGACGTGCTGCCACATCTGCTTCAAGTGCTTGAAGGACTGTCGGCCTTTCCGAAAAAACGAAGAATTTTATTAAGATAGGAGACAGTTATGACGACGATTACCCATAAGTCATTTGATGAAGCGCGCGTGTTTAAGACCACGTTCGCAGGCCGCGAGCTGACTGTTGAGACCGGCAAGGTTGCACAGCTGGCAAATGGTTCCGCTCTGGTTCGCTACGGCGATACCGTAGTTCTCGTTACCGCTACCGCTTCCCCGAAGCCGCGCGAGGGCGTGGATTTCTTCCCGCTTTCCGTTGATTTTGAAGAAAAGCTGTACGCAGTAGGCCGTATCCCGGGCTCCTTTATGCGCCGCGAGGGCAAGGCAAGCGAGCAGGCTACCATCGCTTCCCGTCAGATCGACCGTCCGATGCGTCCGTTGTTCCCGAAGGATCTGCGCAATGACGTATCCATCGTGTGCACCGTTATGGGCAACGATTACGACAACTCCCCGCAGGTAACTGCTCTGAATGGTGCATCTATCGCAGTTGCTATTTCTGATATTCCGTTCAACTACACCGTAGCAGGCGTAGACGTTGGTCTGGTAGACGGCGAGTTCGTGCTGAACCCGACGCTGGAGCAGCGCCAGAAGAGCCTGATGGACGTCACCGTTTGCGGCACCGCTGAGAAGATCGTTATGATCGAGGCTGGCGCAAAGGAAGTTCCGGAAGATCAGATGCTGGATGCTCTGCTGTTTGCACACGAGGAAATCAAGAAAATGTGTGCATTCATCGACTCCATCAAGGCAGAGATCGGCAAGCCGAAGTTTGAGTACGAGCATCATGATATCGATCATGAGCTGTTCGACCAGATCGAAGCATTCGCACGCGCAAAGGTAGAGGTTGCCTTTGACACCGACGACAAGACGGTTCGTGACGCCCGCATGCAGGTAGTTCGCGAAGAAATCGACGAGATGCTGGGTGAAGAAGTTGCTACTGAGCGCGCAGCTGAAATCTCCGAGATCGTGGACAAGCTGTGCAAGAAGGTTGTTCGCCACTGGCTGACACAGGGCAAGCGCGTAGACGGCCGCGGCATGGAAGAAGTTCGTCCGCTGGCATCCGAAGTTGGTGTTCTGCCGCGTGCACATGGTACCGGCCTGTTTACCCGTGGTCAGACGCAGGTTCTGTCTGTCTGCACGCTGGGCACGCTGTCTGATGCACAGACGCTGGATACCATCTTCGAGCAGAAGGAGAAGCGGTATATCCATCATTATAACTTCCCGTCCTTCTCTGTTGGCGAGACCCGCCCGTCCCGCGGTCCTGGCCGTCGTGAAATTGGTCATGGCGCGCTGGCTGAGCGTTCTCTGGTGCCGGTACTGCCGTCTGTAGAAGAATTTCCGTATGCAATCCGCGTGGTATCTGAGGTTCTGTCCTCCAACGGTTCTACTTCTCAGGGCTCTGTTTGCGGCTCCACGCTGGCACTGATGGATGCAGGCGTTCCGATCAAGGCTCCGGTAGCCGGTATTTCCTGCGGTCTGATTACCGATGACGGTCAGGAGACCACCTTTACCGATATTCAGGGCGTAGAGGACTTCTACGGCGATATGGACTTCAAGGTAGCAGGTACCAAGAAGGGCATCACCGGTATTCAGGTAGATATCAAGGTTGACGGTCTGACTCCGTCCATCATCAAGGAAGCATTCCGCAAGTGCCGCGATGCTCGTTACAAGATTCTCGACGACGTCATGCTCAAGGCAATTGCTGAGCCGCGCGCTGATGTTTCCGAGTGGGCACCGAAGACCATGACCATCCACATCAATCCGGACAAGATCCGTGACGTTATCGGCAAGGGCGGCGCTGTCATCCAGAAGATTACCGCCGAGTCCGGCGCAAAGGTTGACATCGCTGAGGACGGCACCGTAAGCATCTCTGCCATCAACGGTTCTGACGGCGAGAAGGCAAAGAAGATGATTGAAACCATCGTCAAGGATCCGGAAGTCGGTGATGTATTCTACGGCAAGGTTGTTCGTCTGATGGGCTTCGGCGCATTCGTACAGATCGCACCGGGCAAGGACGGTCTGGTTCACATCTCCAAGCTGGAGAAGCACCGCGTTGAGCGCGTAGAAGACGTTGTCAATGTTGGCGACATGGTTTGGGTTAAGGTCATTGAGATTGATGACAAGGGCCGCATCAACCTGTCCCGTAAGGACGTAAAGGAAGAAGAAAAAGTCCTGTAATTGGCGTTTTAAATGAAAAAAGAGGCTGTATCCGGCAAGGATACAGCCTTTTTGGTTCAAGGAAAGATTGGAAAAATTTCCTTGTACGCCAAAGAAACACGTGTGCTAGACGGGCGCGGAACAGAATATGCTGTGGAAAAGACAGCCGTGAAAAAACCGAAGTTCTCAGGAGAACTTCGGCTGATACAAAAATTGCTTACTGTTGGAATTTTCGCCACAGCGTGTATCCGGCTGTGAGTGCGCCGGCATAGCGCAGCAGCAGGGTATCCGGGGACAGCAGTGCGGCCGGCACCAGAGAAATGCCGCCCGGCAGCGGGAGGGGCAGCGTATTTAAAATCGGTGCGAGAAATGGCGCGAGCGCCAGATACAGCGCCGGAAGCGTGACAAAAACAATGGTTAATCCGTCTACGTGAGGCAGATGTCCGAGAAATGCACCGCAAACGGCAAAGGTAATCAGGGTGACAATATAGCTGGAATCCGGAGAGATTAGGGTGGCAGAAGCAAAGTGGCTGATGCTCAGCACGATGCAGAACATCGCGTCCCAGACCAGCAGATACAGCAGACGCATGGAAAGAACTCCTTTCTGATTTATGTACAGAATGTTCTTTCAGTATATCGTTATCCGGGAAAAAAAGCAAGGAATTGATAAAAGAACTTACATTTTTGTCGAAAAAGACTTGACAGAATGTGAAGAACGGCGTATATTAACTTTCAGTAAAAGATACTTAATTGGAGGCAAGTAAAATGGCTGGATTAGCAGAGCTTTCGCATAAGGCTCAAAGAGCGGCAGCAAGCGTCATCATTGATCATGTGCTGTCCAATGCGAAGAAAGATAGAGAAAAAGCATTCCTCGACATCGTCGATTTCGCAGAGAAGTTCTGGGGAGACGGCATGCCGAAGGAAAATTATGATAAGGTTCGTGAGGCAATTCGCCATCCGGAAGGAAACAAGTGGATTCGCTTTATCAACCGCGTGCTCGACGAAACCGACCCGCATGTCGCAAAGATGGCGGCTCTGAATCTGGGCTTTGAGGCATTCTTCCGCGGCACCAAGGAGATTCGCAAAAACCGCAAGAAGTATGACTGCAACATTCCGTGGCTGATTTTGTTTGACCCGACCTCTGCATGCAACATGCACTGCACCGGCTGCTGGTCCGGCACATATGGTCACAAGCACAACCTGTCCTTCGAGGATATGGATAAAATTGTCACACAGGGCAAGGAGCTGGGCGTATACCTGTATATGTTGACTGGCGGCGAACCGCTCGTCCGCAAAAAGGATATTCTTAAGCTGGCAGAGAAGCACAACGATGTAGAATTCTCTCTGTACACCAACTCCACGCTGATTGACGAGGATTTCTGTAAAGAAGTCGTTCGTCTGGGCAACCTGACCTTCCAGCTGTCCATCGAGGGCACGCCGGAGACCAATGATGAGCGCCGCGGCGCAGGTCATTACGCTGCGGTTATGCGCGCAATGGATCTGCTCAAGAAGTACGGCATTTTGTTCGGCACGTCCATTTGCTACACGAGACACAACGTTGAGGCTGTCACCAGCGATGAGTTCCTCAAGATGATTGCTGACAAGGGCGCGCGCTTCGGCTTCTACTTCCACTATATGCCGGTCGGCAACAATGCTGCACCGGAGCTGATGCCGACGATGGAACAGCGCAAGTACATGATTGAGCGCATTCGCTACGTTCGTTCCAGCAAGTCTGATATTGAGTTCTATCCGATGGACTTCCAGAACGACGGTGAGTTTGTCGGTGGATGTATCGCAGGCGGCAGAAACTACTTCCATATCAACTCTGCCGGCGACGCAGAGCCGTGTGTGTTCATTCATTACTCGAACACCAATATCCATGACAACTCGATTCTGGAGATGCTGCAGAGCCCGCTGTTCATGGCATATCATGACGGTCAGCCGTTCAATCACAACCATCTGCGCCCGTGTCCGATGCTGGAGAATCCGGAACTGCTGCAAAAGATGGTGCACGAGACCGGCGCACACAGCACGGATTTGGAGTCTCCGGAGTCGGTAGAGCATCTGTGCGAAAAGTGCAAGGATTACGCTGCTTGCTGGGCAAAGGAAGCGGACGAAATTTGGACACATGAGACACACAAGAAACCGAGTTATCAGAACTACAAGCCTTCTAACATTATCAAGTAATGTACTGAGGTGAAGTGGTGTGGAGTATGAAAAATTGGCAAAAGAACTGGTTGAAATGCAGGTGGAAAATGCGCGTCCGTTGAGTTGGATTGCGGATTGCATTGCAGCCAGAGGAGAAGAACAGCTGTTATTGATGCTTGCACATCGAGACAAAGCGGTGTGCGCGGGAGAATTGGCGGAGTGTGTCGGCTTGACCTCCGGCCGCGTGGCAAACATTCTCAAGCAATTGGAGCGCAAGGGATATATCGAGCGCACGCCGGGAACACAGGATAAAAGAAAAGTCCTTGTATGCCTGACAGCTGCCGGACGAGAGTATGCCAAGCAGGTCTATCACAAGGAAGTAGACGGCTATGCATGGCTGCTTTGTGTGCTGGGAGAAGCGGACGCACGCGAGTTTATGCGCCTGCTCAAGCAGGGCGTGAAGCTGCTTGGCTCGCATCATGACGAACTGTTTCAATTGCCGTAAGGCAGGTTGAGAAGCTGGGAGAAATCCCAGCTTCTTTGGCGTTTTGCAAAACAAAAAGTTAACAAGATGTTGCAATAAAAAACCGATAAAACGGTTCGCAACCGGTTTATAGTATGTTATACTAAAACAAACAGTAGAATAGAGAGATTCCTTTTACGGAATCGCTAAGGGAGAGATTGATTGATGTATGACCGTATTACATTGCCAAACGGTGTGCGCATCGTAGCGGAGCACGTGCCGGGCATGCGTTCGGCTGCGATTGGCATTTGGATTATGAACGGCTCCCGACATGAGCCGGAACAACTCAGCGGCATCTCGCATTTTATTGAGCATATGGTGTTTAAGGGAACTGCAAAACGCTCTGCCCAGCATATTGCCATTGCGATGGATGCCATCGGCGGACAGGTCAACGCTTTTACGACAAAGGAGTGCACCTGCTTTTACTTAAAAACACTGGATAAGCATCTCAAGACCGGTGTGGAAATTCTCGCGGATATGTTCCTGCATTCCACATTCAACGAACGGGATTTAGAGCTGGAGCGCGGCGTTGTTCTCGAAGAAATCGACATGTACGAAGACTCGCCGGAGGACGTGGCAACGGAGAAAATCTTTGAGGCGTGCTACGACGGCTTTTCGCTGGGACGCCCGATTCTCGGAAACGAAGAATGCCTGCAAAAAATGACCGGTGACACCCTGCACAAGTACATGGATGAATACTACCGTCCGAAAGATACGATTGTTGCAATCGCAGGTTCGTTTACAAAGGATGACATTCAGTTTATCTGCGATTTGTTCTCCGAAATGGAGGGCAGCGGCCGCAACGTCATCGAACCGGCGGGCTATGCGCCGAAGATTATCGTTCGTCCGAAGGAAATCGAACAGAATCACCTGTGCATTGCATTTCCGGGTCTGCCGATTCGCGCAGAAGAACGCTATGTCAATGCACTGATGGGTGCCATTTTGGGCGGAGGCATGGCATCCCGCCTGTTCCGCACCGTGCGTGAGGAAAACGGTCTGTGCTATTCGGTGTACTCGTTCAACACCTCGCATGAGGACACCGGCATGTTTGCCATTTATACCGCTCTTGGCAAAGAGACAGAGAGCAAGGCGGTCGAGTTAATCAAGGAAGAGTGCCTGCGTCTGGCTGAGGAAGGACCGGATCGTTCCGAGCTGCGCCGCTGCCGCGAGCAGGCAAAGACCAACATGCTGCTTGGCTTGGAGAGCACATCAGGCAGAATGAACCAGCTGGGACGCAGTGAGATGTTCTTTGACCATGCGTTGGAGCTGGAAGAGGTTATCGCGTTGTATGACGCTGTTACGGAAGAAGATATTGCCAATTTGGCACGCAGCATCTTTGACTTTGAACAGGCATCTATCTGCGCCGTTGGAAAGGTACAGGATGAAGCGTACTATGACAAGCTGCTGAGAGGATAAACCGAATATTTGAGATAAGCGACGGCGCAGCAGGTTTTTTGCTGCGCCGTCAGTTGCTATCCGACGTGTTTTTTAGGGAGAACAACATGGAACAGTATATTCTTTCGATTGACGCAGGCACGACGAGTGCCCGCTGTATTATATTTGATAAGCAGGGCAATGTGTGCGCGATGAAACAGCGTGAGCTGCACATGGCATATCCGCATGACGGATGGGTGGAACAATCTGCGCGAGAAATCTGGGAGGTACAGCGCACGGTTTGTCAGGAGGCGATTGCTGCGCTGGCTATCCGACCCGAACAGATTGCCGCCATTGGCATCACCAATCAGCGCGAGACAACCATTGTCTGGGATAAACAGACGGGAGAACCCATTGCACCGGCGATTGTTTGGCAGTGCCGCAGAACGGCGTCTATGGCGGAGGATCTGCGCACCCGCGGCTTGGAGCCGTATATCCGCAAGACGACCGGTTTGCTTGTGGATGCATATTTTTCCGCGACGAAAATCAGTTGGATTCTTGACCACGTGGCGGGCGCGAGACATCGCGCCAAACGCGGAGAGCTGCTGTTTGGCACGGTGGACAGCTGGCTGATTTGGAATTTGACGGGCGGCAAGCGGCATGTGACAGACGTGACCAATGCGGCGCGCACGATGCTGTTTGATATTCACGCGCACAAGTGGGATGCGGCGATTTGCCGCGAGCTGGATATTCCGATGGAGCTGCTGCCGGAAGTTGTGCCGTCGAGCGGTGTGCTCGGAGAGACCGAGGCACAGCTGTTCGGCGCTCCGATTCCGATCGCTGGTGTGGCGGGAGATCAGCAGTCCGCGCTGTTCGGTCAGACCTGCTTTGAGCCGGGCAATGCCAAGAACACATATGGAACCGGCTGCTTTTTGCTCATGAATACCGGAGACAAACCGGTAGAGAGCCACAACGGCCTGCTGACGACGATTGCTTGGGAAATAGACGGAAAGATAACATATGCGCTGGAAGGGTCTGTGTTTGTCGCAGGTGCGGCAATTCAGTGGCTGCGTGACGAAATGGGTCTGGTCAAGCAGTCGGCGGATACCCAAGCGCTGGCACAGTCAGTGCAGGACACGGGCGGGGTATATTTTGTGCCGGCGTTTACCGGCTTGGGCGCGCCGTACTGGGATCCGTATGCCCGCGGCATGCTCATTGGATTGACGCGCAGCACCAGCCGCGCACAGGTCGTGCGTGCGGTGCTGGAATCGCTTGCCTATCAAACGGCGGATGTGCTGCGTGCGATGCAGCAGGACGCCGGTATTGCCCTGCAAACGCTGCGTGCGGACGGCGGCGCGAGCGCCAACGACTTTTTGATGCAGTTTCAGTCGGATCTTTGCCATGTGCCCGTGACGCGACCCGCCTGCGTAGAGACAACCGCAATGGGCGCTGCATTTCTGGCGGGATTGGCGGTTGGATTCTGGGCGGATTTTTCGGACATCAAACGCACCGTGGCAGTGTCCCGCACATTCCAGCCGCAAATGGACAGCGCACAGCGCATGAAGAAGCTGGCGGGCTGGGAAAAAGCCGTGTCGCGCTGCAGAGATTGGGCATAAGCATCATATCATATACAAGAAAGGACGGATGACAATTGAAAAAACTGATTCGAGACTATTTGCTGCAATACCTTATGATTACGGCGGGAGCGATTTTGGCAGCGTTTGCGCTGGAAGAATTCCTCGTGCCGAATACCGTGCTGGACGGCGGTATCACAGGCATCAGCATTATCTTAAATCAGCTGACGTTGCAGCCAATCAGTATCTTTATTATCGTTCTCAACCTGCCGTTCCTGCTGCTGGGATTTCAGCAGCTCGGCAAGCGCTTTTTTGTCAGCGGCATTTACGGCATGGTGATTTTCACGGTGTTTTTGGAAGTGTTTGCGGAATTTCAAAACGCGACCAGCTCGGAGCTGCTGGCGGTTGTGTTCGGCGGTGTATTGCTGGGCGTCGGCGTTGGTCTGGTGCTGCGCAGCGGCGGATGTCTGGACGGCTCGGAAGTGGTTGCGATGATTGTGAGCAAGCGCAGCAATTTTTCGACCGGTCAGATTATCTTCGGCATCAACGTTGTGATTTATATTGTGGCGGGCTTTCTGTTCGGCTGGGATCGCGCGATGTACAGCCTGCTGACATACTTTATCAGCTTTAAAGTCATCGACATGGTTGAAGAAGGCTTGGAGCAGGCAAAGGCGGCAATGATTATCACGGATCATTCCGGCCTGCTGGCGGACATGATTTATCAGCGTCTGGGACGCACCTGCACGATTCTCGAAGGAGAAGGACTCATCAGCGGAAAGAAGGTCGTGCTGTACTGCGTGCTGACGCGCTTGGAAATCAATGAGCTCAAACGCATCATCAAGGAATATGACGGCTCTGCCTTTGTCACGATCAGCGATGTATCTGAGATTATCGGCAGGCATATTAAGAGCTCGTCTGGTACAGCAGAACAGGAAGAAACCGCCTGAAAAGCCGTAAAATAGGCTGTGAAAATGTTTTTTAAAAAAACTTAAAAATATTGTTGACAAAACGCCAAATACTTGGTATACTAATCAAGCAGTCAGGGATGACGCAAAAAACAAAACGGTATGCGCCAGTAGCTCAGCTGGATAGAGTGTTTGGCTACGAACCAAAAGGTCGGGGGTTCGAATCCCTTCTGGCGTACCAAGGCAACTACTTGATTTCGAGTAGTTGCCTTATTTTTTTCTCCGCGTAAAATTTTAAGCGAGGTGTGTCAAAACACCTCGCTTTTTCTATTCAGTGGATAAACGTTTGAAAACTGTGGATGCCAGTGTCGCGGTACACCGGATACCGGTCGATTTCAAAGAAATTATTCTGTACCGTCCACAGACCGCCGCGGGACTTCACCGCCATGTCAAAATATTCCGGCGCAAGAGACAGCGTGTTGCTGTCATAGCTTCCGGACGGATAGGACAGCACGGATGGAATGCGCCCTGTCATGCGGGCGATAGCCAGCTGAGACTGCGCGAACTGCTGTTTTTGCTGGTCGGCAGACAACGAGGCAAGCTCCTTGTGATCTTGGGTGTGGCTTTGGATGGATACCAGACCGGAATCCGCCATTTCTTTAATCTGTGCCGCAGTCATCGAATACTGCCCGCCGACAGAGGACGGAATGACAAAAATCGTCGCCTTGACGTTGTACTTTTGCAGCAGCGGATACAAGTCGGTGTAGTTGTTGTTATAGCCGTCATCAAAGGTCAGAATCACCGGCTTTCTGTATTGGTCAAGATGCGGCAAATCCGAGAAGAAAATCGGGTCGTAGCCGTTTTCGGTCAGGTATTTGAGCTGTGCTTCCATATCGGGCGGGGAGAGGAATAAGCCTTCTAAGCCCCATGTCTGGTCAGAGACCGCGTGGTACATGAGAACAGGAACCTGTCTGCCGGACGGAATGGCCGCGGTGTCAATTTTGGGAGATAGATACATCGTCTGATTCTCCGTGTCGCTCAAATACCGCAGAGAAAGCGCATCAGACAATACCTGTATGTCAATCCAGCATTCCGAGACGGAATCATCGCTGTTTTTGATGACGCGAACCGAATCGTCGTTTGCCGAGAGCACGTGTGTCTGACCGCTCTCGTCGGTCAGCGTGACGTTTTCACTGTCCGCCGACCATTTCAGCCACGAGAATGCCTTCTGTACGTCTGCACAGGATAATAGGGTCGCATCGTCTATTTGCAGTGCAGAAAGCTGTACGCCGTCTGTATGAACCGGAATGTCCGTGTGCTCGCTGTCGCGCAGGGAAATAGACTGCACTTGCTTTTGCGCCTGCGCCGTTTGGGCGCTTTCGCTCGGCGCACCGGAACAGCCGGATAAACATAACAGTCCCAGTATGGCAACGCCGCAAAGCCATTGTTTGTTCATAATATCTCTCCTTTTGGTAGGTTTTGTACAAAGGTATTGTAGCGGAGCGGCGGGCACGTGTCAAATCAGACGGTCAATTGATGGGACATCAGCTAATTACTTCTATTTTATTGATGTTTCCCTTATAGGTAACAGCACTCTGAAAACGTTCGCAATATACGGTGTCACCGACATTGACCTGATCATATTGTTCTTTCGTGCAGGATAATGTGAAGTAGTAATCTTCTCGCTGCAAGGCGTCAATTGTTTCCTTAATCACAATATAATGCTGAGAACCAGACATCTGCTTATCTGCTACCACTACTTTACCGCCCATGGCGTAGTAGGAATGCTCAACACGGTAGTTGTGATAGCATAGACCTGCGCCGATCAGAACGAGGACGAGAATTCCCGCCAAAAGAAGTTTCTTCCGAAGTTTCATAAGGCAAACCACCATTCCTAAGTGGGTGATAGAGAGTAATGTCTGATATGTGACAAAAATGCGAAAACGATTGGAAATGTTGCATATATTCTATATACAAAAAATAACATGCATTATATGGATTGTCAATAAATAAGCTGGAATCTTAAGAAATAAAGTAAGAATCCGCCAATTGTCGGAAAATACGTAGCACAATAGAAAAAGGCGATTCCTCGCGGAACCGCCTTTTTGCTTGTCTGATGTTAAATGCCCAGCAGGTCGCTGTACTCCTTGAGTGCGCCGTCGGTCTCGTGTGCGAGGACACGCTTGGCAAGAATCTTGCCGAGCTGTACGCCTTCCTGATCGAAGCTGTTCAGATTCCAGATAAAGCCCTGGAACATGACCTTGTTCTCAAAGTGTGCGAGCAGAGCGCCGAGCGCAGCCGGTGTCAGCTGGTCGCCGATGATGATGCTGGACGGGCGGCCACCCTCGAACTTCTTGTTGTTGTCCGAATCGTCCTTGCCGCAGGCAAAGGCAACAATCTGTGCGACAACGTTTGCACACAGCTTCTGCTGGCTGGTGCTGCCCTGAATGTCGATATCTGTGCCGATCTGGCTGTTCTTGAAGCCGATAAACTGCAGCGGGGTAATATCTGTGCCCTGATGCAGCAGCTGATAGAACGAGTGCTGACCGTTGGTGCCCGGCTCACCGAAAATTACCGGACCGGTTGCGTAATGAACCGGCTCGCCGCGGCGGTTGACGGACTTGCCGTTGGACTCCATGTCCAGCTGCTGTAAATGAGCAGGGAAGCGGCTGAGTGCCTGCGAATACGGCAGAACAGCTGTGCACGAATAGCCCTGTACATTGCGCTCATAGACACCAATCAGTGCATCGAGCAGTGCGGCATTTTCCAAAATATTTTCGTTGAGAGACAGCTTGTCGGTCTCAGCTGCGCCGTCCAAAATCTCTGCAAATACGTCCGGACCGAAGGCGAGCGACAGAACCGCGCCGCCGACTGCGGAAGAAGAAGAATATCTGCCGCCGATGTAGTCATCCATAAAGAACGCGGCCATATAATCTGCGCCCTTGGCGAGCGGAGATGTCTCGCTGGTGACAGCCAGCATGTGCTTGGAGACCTCCAGACCGGCATTCTTGATGGCGTTCTTGACGAATGTTTCGTTGGTCAGCGTCTCCAGCGTGGTGCCGGACTTGGAAACAACGATAAACAGCGTGTGTGCAATGTCTACCGACTGGAGCACGGCTGCTGCATCGTCCGGATCAACGTTGCTGATGAATTTCGCTTCCATCTTGAGCGTGTGATGTACCCGTGCCCAGTTTTCCAGAGCCAGATAAATGGCGCGCGGGCCGAGGTCGCTGCCGCCGATGCCAATCTGAACGACGGTGGTGTACGGCTCGCCGGCTTCGTTGGTGATTTCACCGGCATGTACCTTCTTGGCAAATGCAGCAATTTTCTTTTGCTGAGATACATAAAATTCGCGCTTGTCTACGCCGTCTGCGACAACGGCGTCACACTGCTGACCGCGTGCCAGCTGATGCAGCACGAGGCGCTTTTCGCCGGTGTTGATGACGGCGCCGTTCAGCAGCTCCTTGTATTTGTCAATGGCTTGGGTTTCTTTTGCGAGCTCCGCAAGCACGGCGAGAACGTCGTCATTGACTTGCTTTGCGGCATAATTGAAGTGCAGACCTGCCGCCATCGGTGCACTATATTTTTTAACACGTGCAGCGCCGTTTTCCCCCGTCATTGCCCGTGCAATATTCACGCAGTCCTTCAACTGAATCAGCTTGCTGAATGCTGCGAGCGTGTCTAAATTGTTCCAAGTGACCATAATGTTTGTTCCACCTTTTCCAAAAAAAAATCTCTTCCTAACCATGGTCTCTTGTGCTTTGTGAAATATCTCACAAGAGACTATTTATAGTGTATCATACTTTTCGGAAATATGCTAGGGTGATTTGTGTAATATTATGGAAAACTTATGGAAAACTTACAAAAAAATCGACAGTTTTTTTGTATAACAGCAAGAAATAAAATACGCCCCGCACAGCGCGTGTCTGGGGCGCATGCGGGGCGTATATATCATATGGGAAACTTACAGGCTGCGGATCAGATTTGCCATCTCGATGCCGGAGCAAGCAACGTCGTAGCCCTTGTTGCCGGCCTTGGTGCCTGCGCGCTCGATAGCCTGCTCGATGGTGTCGGTGGTAACGACGCCGAACAGAACCGGAATGCCGGCGGACAGGGAAACCTGTGCAACGCCCTTTGCGCACTCGTTGCAAACCAGATCGTAGTGAGAGGTCGAACCGCGGATAACAGCGCCGAGGCACAGAACCATGTCATACTTGCCGGAGTTTGCCATCTTCTGTGCAATCAGCGGGATTTCAAATGCGCCCGGAACCCAAGCGATTTCGATGTCGTCCGCAGATACGCCGTGACGAACCAGTGCGTCCTGTGCGCCGCTGACCAGCTTGCTTACGATGAATTCATTGAAACGGGCAGCTACAATGCCAACCTTCAGGCCGGTGCCTACTACATTTCCTTCTAACAGTTTCATATTTGATATCCTCCTGAATAAACGGTCAAAGTTTACTTATATTCGGTCATGTGATCCATGCGCTCCTGCTTGGTCTTGAGATAGAACGCATCGACAGGGTTTGCAGCGATCTGAATCGGCACGCGCTCGACAATTTCCAGACCGTAGCCGGACAGGCCGTGAATTTTGGTCGGGTTGTTGGTCATCAGGCGCAGCTTCTGTACGCCGAGGGAAACGAGAATCTGAGCACCCATGCCGTACTCGCGCATATCAGCCGGGAAGCCGAGCTTGATGTTCGCGTCTACGGTATCGTAGCCCTGCTCCTGCAGTTCATAAGCGCGCAGCTTGTTAATCAAGCCGATGCCGCGTCCTTCCTGACGCAGATACAGCAGCAGACCGCGGCCTTCTTCGTTGATTGCCTTGAGCGAAGCCGCCAGCTGTTCGCCGCAGTCGCAGCGCTTGGAGCCGAACGTGTCACCGGTCAGGCACTCAGAGTGAACACGGCACAGAACCGGCTCACCGTTTGCGATATCACCCATGGTCAGGGCAACGTGATGCTCGCCGGAAACCTTGTTGATAAAGCCGTGAATTTTGAAATGGCCAAACTTGGTCGGCATGTCCGCACAAGCAACTTCTTCTACAAGGGCTTCGTCCTTGTCGCGCATGCGGTAAGCAATCAGGTCGGCAATGGAAATCATAACCAGATTGTGTTCCTTGGCGAATTCAATCAGTTCTGTCGTGCGCATCATGGTGCCATCCTCACGCATAATCTCACAGCACAGACCAACCGGCTCCAGATTTGCCAGACGGCACAAATCCACGGTAGCTTCGGTGTGACCGGAGCGAATCAGCACGCCGCCTTCGCGTGCGCGCAGCGGGAACATATGACCCGGGCGGCGGAAATCGGACGGCTTGGCGTTTGCCAGAACCGTTGCGCGGGCGGTATAGCCGCGCTCTTCGGCGGAAATACCGGTGGTGGTGTTCACGTGGTCAATGGCTACGGTGAACGCGGTCTCGTGGTTGTCGGTGTTCTGTTCGACCATCGGCGGCAGACCCAGCTTGTCGCAGTATTCGCCGCTCATCGGCATACAGATCAGACCCTTGGCATAGGTTGCCATGAAGTTGACGTTTTCTGTGGTTGCAAACTGTGCGGCACAGATGATGTCGCCTTCGTTTTCACGATCCGGATCATCAATGACCAGAATGTTTTTGCCTGCACGCAGGGCGTCCAGAGCTTCTTCAATGGTTGCAAAATCAGCCATTTTTATATCCTCCTGTCAGAGAAACCCGTGTGCCGACAGAAAATCGGCGGTCAGGCCGCCGGACGGCTTGTCCGCTTCCGGCGCGGGTTTCATTAGCTTTTCAATATATTTTCCGACAATGTCGCATTCCAGATTCACGACATAGCCGGGCTTGCGGGTCAGCAGAGTGGTTTCCTGACCGGTGTGCGGGATAATCGAGACCTTAAAACAGCGGTCATCGACGTAAGCCACCGTCAAGCTGATGCCGTCAATCGTAATCGAGCCCTTTTCTACAATGTAGTGCAGGATGCTGGACGGGGCGGCAATTGTCACCCAAACGGCATTTCCTTCCGGAGATAAATCTGTAATGGTTCCGGTGCCGTCCACGTGTCCGGCAACGATGTGTCCGCCAAATCGGCCGTCCGCCGCCATCGCACGCTCCAGATTGACGCGGGATTTCGGTTTGAGGGCGCCCAGATTGGTGCGGCGCATGGTCTCCGGCATGACGTCGCCTTCAAATCCGTCTCCGGTGAGGCGAACCACGGTCAGACAAACGCCGTTGACGGCGATGGAATCACCGAGCTTCGTGCCGCCGAGCACCGTGCTGGCGCGAACGCCGAGAACCGTACTGGTTGCTGACTGCCGCAGACCGGTGATTTCACCGACTTCTTCGACAATTCCGGTAAACATAGCTTCAGTCCTTTCGGATGCGGCCTTCGATGAGAATATCCTCTCCCAGCCGTGTAATAGTTAAATCAGCCAGCTGCAGCGCATCTGCCATTTTTGCAATGCCGGGGCCGCCGACAGGGCCGTGTGCGCTTGCGCCGCCGATCAGCTTCGGGGCAATATATGCCTGTACTTTGTGGACAAGTCCGAGCCGCAGGGCTTCGCCGTTGAGCGTGCCGCCGCCTTCCAGCAATACACTGTCAACCTGCTGTTCGCCGAGGTAGTTCATCACAGCGCGCAGGTCTACGCGCTTGCCGTCGGCATCCGGCAGGGAGACGACACGAACGCCGGCTTTTTCCAGCGCTGCAGCGCGGTCAGACTGTGCGTGTGCACAGAAAATCCAAGTCGGAATGTCCTTTGCGGTGCGCACAAGCTGACTGTCCAGCGGTGTGCGCAGTTGGCTGTCACAGATCAGACGAATGGGATCGACGCCGGTTTCGATGCGGCAGTTGAGCATGGGATCATCCGCGAGCACGGTTCCGATGCCGACCATAATGCCGCTCAGGCGCTTGCGGGTTTCCTGTACGTGCAGCCGCGCCGTTTCGCCGGTCACCCATTTGGAATCTCCGGTGTACGCGGCAATGCGGCCGTCCAGCGTCATCGCGTATTTCATCACGACAAATGGGGTCTTGGTCGTAATATAATGGAAGAACACCTCGTTTACGGCGTGGCATTCGTTTTCCAGAACACCGGAAACACAAGAAATACCGGCGTCACGCAAAATGCGCAGACCCTTTCCGGCAACGAGCGGGTTTGGATCCAGACAGCCGACAACGACACGGGAAATTTTGTGTTCGAGAATCGCATCGGTGCACGGCGGGGTGCGTCCCCAGTGACAGCATGGCTCCAGCGTCACATAAATGGTAGCGCCGGTGCAGTCTTCCGTGCAGTTTTTAAATGCGTTGCGCTCTGCGTGCAGACCGCCAATGTGCTCGTGCCAGCCCTCGCCGATGATGCGGTCGTCCTTGACAATGACTGCACCGACCATCGGGTTGGGAGAGACGTGTCCGGCGCCGCGTTTGGCAAGCTCCAGCGCATGGCGCATATAGTGCAGGTCGCGCTGCGTGATTTCAGACATTTTTATCAACTCCAAAACAAAAAGCCCCGCTTGAAATGCATCAAACAGGGCGCACAAAACAAAAAGAGCCTGTTTACGCATGTGCGTGAAACAGGGCAAAACAAACAGGAGACATTGTAACATGTCTCGATTGTATCTTCTTCCATCCAGACTGTGACTGTCGGCTCCGGACTCAAACCGGATCGGCCGCGGAATTGCTTCCAGCGGGTCGCGGGCTGTACCGCCGGTAGGGAATTGCACCCTGCCCCGAAGAACAATGTTATTTTCTTGACAAGTACAAGTATACTACACGCATGGACAAAATGCAATAGATTTTCTGCATGTTACAAAAATTTTAGCCGAAACAAACTGCGGAAAATCCGTCAAAAATTTCGTTCGCGTCCGGCTGCCCGCAGCCACAGCTTGCGCAGCAAATCCGCGGGAATCACGGTGAGTGCGAGACCTGCTGCGGCGCACAATTGGTATAGCGGCAGCGGTGTCGTGCGAAACAGGGCGCCGCCGTAATAAATCAGTCCGAGCTGCACGAGGGAGACCGCTGTCATGATGCTGAGAAACAGCGGATCGCGCCGGATGTGCGCCAAGATATGCAGCCGGTGCGTGCGCGCATTGAAGGCGTTGAAAATGCCGCAAAAGATAAACAGCGTAAAAAATGCGGTTAAAAATCGAATGGGATCGGCGGCATAGCTGAAAAACCGGCGAAGGGGTGCGGCGCGCAGAAATATAATACATAAAACAATGGTATAACTGCCCGTCCAGATAAGCTGACTTTTCATATATCGGTTGAGCACGGGTTCCTCGCGGCACTTGGGCGGTTCGCGCATATATTCCTGCAGCGGCGGCTCTCCGGAAAACGCCAAGCCTGCCAGTGTATCCATAATCAGGTTGATCCACAGCATTTGCATGACGGTGACCGGTGTGTCAATACCGATGAGCGGTCCGGCGATAGATACGCCGACGGCGCAAAGGTTCATCGTCAGCTGAAAGACCAGAAATTTCCGAATACTTTTGAAAATCGTGCGTCCGTACAGCACGGCGTGCGCGATGGATGCCGGATTGTCGTCTGTGATGACAATATCACCGGCTTCTTTGGCAACGGCGGTGCCGCTGCCCATGGCGAAACCGATGTCTGCGAGCTTGAGGGCAGGCGCATCGTTGACGCCGTCTCCGGTCATGCCCGCGACGAGTCCAGCGGTCTGTGCCGCCTGAATCAGCCGCACTTTGTCTGTTGGCAGTGCCCGCGCCACAACGGCGAGCTTGGGCAAATTTTGGATAAGCTCACGCTCTGACCAAGCGTGCAATTGCCGGCTGTCTATTATCAGCGGGTGGGCATCGGATAGAATGCCGCAGCGTTGGGCGATGGCGCGCGCGGTATCCGGATGGTCGCCGGTCAGCATGACGGTGCGGATACCTGCCTGCGCTAGCTGGTGAATCGCCTGCGGTGTTTCGCGGCGCAGGGGATCGTGCAGAACGAGCAGGGCTGTCAGGGTCATGCCGTGCGGCAGATGTGTTTCGGATACGGCTTGGTCAGTGACTGCCATAG
>OHAC01000102.1_pt1 | contig 84898 bp, 68 predicted proteins | sample 1577051 | NCBI WGS metagenome assembly OHAC01 (sample SAMEA3541499, study PRJEB24748) | human gut metagenome | biome: human gut; feature: human-associated habitat; material: faeces | place: China | collected 2012 | reverse complement strand
AAAAGGTCTGAAACCACGTGTGCTTGCACACTGGTGATAGAATGACCTTTTGACCCCAACATCAATTTCTATCAGAATAGTAAAAATGTATCCGGGGTATCACATTTGCAGAAAATTGTTCCTATATAAAAATAGCACCCTGCATGATGCAAGGTGCCGTAAATAAGTATAACTATAAATTTTATATGTTTTTCCGCTTTTAAAACGGTGTGCCATACAGATCATACGGCGTTACCTGATATACGTAATAATTCAACCAGTTAGCATACAGATTATTTGCATGGGCTCTCCATGTCAACATCGGCTTTTTGGATGTATCATCTCCCGGATAATAATTTTTCGGAATAACCGGATTTAATCCCTTTGCCGAATCTCTTTTGTATTCTGCATCCAACGTCATCCTGTCGTACTCAGGATGTCCCATGACAAAGATCTGACGACCATTCTGTGCCATACACATATACACTCCCGCCTCGTCTGAATCAGCCAGGATTGTGATACGTTCATCTGCCTCCAGAAGATCCTGCGGAACTTCTGTATGTCTTGAATGTGGTGCAAGGAACATATCGTCAAACCCTCTCACGATCGGAATCTTACGGTTTCTTACACGATGCCAGTACAGACCGGAACGCTTTTCAGGAAGCAGTACCTTGTCAATTCCATAATGATAGTAGATCCCTGCCTGGGCTCCCCAGCACAAATGGAGCGTAGATACAACATTCGTCTTCGTCCACTCCATGATCCCTTTCAGTTCTTCCCAGTAATCCACGTCTTCAAACGGCATCTGCTCCACCGGAGCTCCTGTAATGATAAATCCGTCAAATTTTTTATTTTTAATATCTTCAAACGCTTCATAAAACTTATAAATATGACTGGTGGATGTATTCTTGGATACATGGCTTGTCACCCTCACAAATGTCACATCCACCTGCAGCGGTGTATTTGATAACGCCCGCAGAATCTGCAACTCTGTATCTTCTTTTAAAGGCATCAGGTTTAACAACCCGATACTGATAGGTCGGATATCCTGATGTGCTGCCCTGAATTCATCCATCACAAAAATATTCTCCTGCTCAAGGATCTCCTTTACAGGTAAATCATTTTGTACTCGAATCGGCATATGGCTCATCTCCCTTTTCTTTTAATATATTTTCCTCCATATGTACATAAGATCCGTCTGCCTGTACATATCCCTGCTCATCATAGCTGTCGGTATCTGTAGGAAGCTGCTTTTTTCTCAGTTTTCGATTCACAACCATACTGATGATATAATAAATCACTGCAAATGTAGGTACTCCCAGGAGCATACCCGGGATTCCGAATAATCCTCCTGCGATCAGGATAGAAAATACAACCCAGAATGCAGAAAGTCCGGTTGAATTTCCAAGGATCTTTGGTCCGAGGATATTTCCGTCAAACTGCTGAAGCAAAATAATAAAAATAACAAAATAAACTCCCTTTACCGGATCTGCAAGAAAGATCAGCAACGCACTTGGAATCGCCCCAATATAAGGTCCGAAAAATGGAATTACATTCGTCACACCTACAATTACACTGACCAACAGCGTATATGGTATATTTAAAATCGACAGCCCGATAAAGCAAAGTACTCCGATAATTGCAGAATCAATGATCTTACCAATAATAAATCCACCAAAAATCTCATTACTTTTGCTTCCGACATGCAAAATCAGGTTCGCCTTTGTCGGTCTGAAAATTGCATAAACGAGCTTCTTTGCCTGGCACATGAACTTTTCTTTACTGAAAAGGACATAAATGGACACGATCATTCCAATGATAAAATTCAGGATTTCACGTACCATCAGAATCACCCCTGCAGTAAGCTGCGTCATCCATTCATTCACTTTATCCATCAGATCTGTCCGCATCCAATTCTGGATAAAAGTCGTTGCCTCTTTCATCACATTTTCAAGGATCTTACCGACTGTGGAATCTGAGGAATGCATTTCATTAAATGCTTTTACAAAACGGTTCATTTGACTCGGTACATTGACGATCATATCCCGGATACTGGTATAAAGCTGTGGAATCATCATATTCAGCAAGGCTACAATTACCGCCACAAGCAGAACCAGTGATACTAAAATTCCCACTCCTCTTGAAAAAGTTTCTTTCCGTTTCATCTTCGGACATTTTTTTTCAAAAAACGGAACTAATTTACTGTCAATCACCTTGACGATCGGATTCAGCAGATATGCGATCGCCAGTCCGTAAATAATCGGTTTCGCAACCGATAGAAATGACTTCACTGCATACGATATCTCGCTCAGACGCAACAACGCAAAATAGAATAAAATGCATGCCGCCACCACAAAGAACATCGCCATACTTTTAATTACCTGCTCTTTAAAATTTGAAGATCTTTTCTGAGCCGAAAGTAACTGTTCCTTTGGTGAAAGCACAGTGTCCGACTTATCATATTCAGGAAATTTTTCCCCGGCTTTCTTTTCCTCCATCTTTTTCCTTCCTTTCCTTTACGCATATGTAGATTATAACGCGGCTGACCTATAAGAGTCAACCGCAGAAAAAGGGCATATGAAAAAGCAAAATTCTTTCACATACCCTTTCAGGATCACCATACACTTCATTCCATGACCGGTAATCTCTCCTGATTCATTTTATCTTTCCTTTTTCAAATATTAGCGGCACTGGAAAGTCGCACACTCTGTGCCTTCACAATGACAGGCATCACTGCCTTCCACACTGATCTTTCCTGCATGACACTGACAATCCTCATTATACATACATTCTGTTGCCTTACAGTCAACACTACAAAGATCAGAAGGAGACCGGTCTGAAACTGCTGCATTCATATAACTGCCTTCTTTTCTCTCCTGAAAGCTGTCGCAACAGGTCTCCTGTGCAGTCTTTGCAGTATCTCCTCCCACCTGAATCTTGTCCAAATCGCACAGGAACTTGTAGTTGTGCACACATGTCTGTACCGTACATTTTAAATCCGGCATACTGATTACCTCCTCTTATTTACAGAATCAGTATCAGTATGCCGGACTTTAGAACATTTTATACATTTTTTATGCATTCTTTCCACAGCAATATTTATATTTCTTTCCACTTCCACATGGACAAGGCTCATTTCTGCCGATCTTTTTAGCCTTACGGACTGTGCCTGACTGCTTCTGCTCACGATACAGCTTTTTCTTTGTATCAGCATCAAAGATCTTATCCCACTGCGGCAGTTCATACAGCCAGTCAGCTTTTGCATCTACCATGTTCTTGTAAAGCATCTCTTTATCAAAAACTAAAGTAACATCTGTATTCTCATCCATCGTCTCGATCGGGTTCGGAACTTTCAGACTGTCATTAATTCCATCCAGGAATCCTACCATCGTCATCACGTCCTGACCATATTTCTCTGCAAGTTCCTTTACAGTTCCTCTTACTTCCTCTTCCGGATTGTCAAGAAGCTGCTCATATATTTTTTTCTCAATCGTAAAATATCTGCTCCAGAATGTCTCCAGTTCATTCTTGGAAAGATTTCTGTCATACGCCATATCACGCCACTGATCTAATAAACTTTTTTCGCTCATTGTATATTGCTCCTTTGTCTCTAAATAAATAATTCGAATTCAATCGCTTATTCATTATATAACAATTTCCGTTTGCCGTAAACTGTTTTTTTGTGTATACTGAATATAGTTGATCCTTTTATTTTCAAAAGGAATCGCTCATTACACGATAATTGATTTTTATTTTTAGAAAGGTTCTACAATGAAAAAGGCAAAACGTATTCTGGCTCTGATCGGTGTCATATTTCTTGTCGCCATGTATCTTAGTACTCTTATCTTTTCACTGATCGATTCACCGCTCGCTTCAGATCTTTTGAAAGGTTCGGTTGCAGCCACCATTCTTGTACCTGTCGTTCTTTACGGATTTGTTCTGTTCTCCCGCCTTTTCGGGAATGACCATGATGACAGAAATGATTAGCTCTCAGACATAAAAGATATCTGCCAGTTTCTCTTCCTCGTAGTTGTTTACAATATCGGCTGCCGTCATTCCCGCCCGCTTGTTCATTCTCATATCGAGCTTTCCGTCAAAGCGGAAGGAAAATCCCCGTTCTGCATCATCGAAGTGATGAGAGGATACCCCCAGATCGGCCAGTACGGCATCGACCTTTTCCACACCGTAGTAGCGCAAGAAGTTATGTAAGTATCTGAAATTGCTCCGTACAAACGTAAACCGCGGATCGTTGACGATGTTCTTTTCCGCATCCTCATCCTGGTCGAAACTGAACAGGCGGCTGTCTTTGTCCATTCTGCGAAGTATCTCCTTGGAATGTCCCCCTCCTCCGAAGGTCATGTCTGTATAAATACCTCCAGGCTGGAGATTCATCCCGTCAATGCTTTCGTTCAGCAATACGGGAATGTGATAAATTGTTTCCGTCTCGTTCATTGTTTTGTAAACTTAAAGTGAAATTACCTTATTATATTACATAGAGTGTGTAAAATTACATATTTCCCTATAATTAGCGGATATAAATTTTCGGAAAAATATAAAAAGTTATCAACAGGTATACCGGCTTCCGGGAATAGTGATCCGGGCTGCCCGGATGTTTTCTTTTTCCTGCGTTTTTGAGGGGTCCCGACCGGGTATGAATATTGCTCAATGCCTGCCGATTTGTGCATTGTTTTCCCGACTTTTCTGCTTTTTTTTAGGTAATTATCATCATATTTCATCAAATATGTAGGGATTTATCAAAAGATAAGTTACTTTTGCAAACAAATCTATGAATTGAATAATGGCTGGCGATTCGATATTTTTGATTGATATTGACAAGATTATAAAAGAAAAAGCTGGAAAGAAGGCAGGCCGGATTCCCCGTTTTTTGGTCTCTTATCTGAAGAGGATTGTGCATCAGGAAGAGATTAATGCTTTTCTGACCAGTGTAAAAGATCGAAGTGGTGTGGATTTTCTGGAAGCGTGCATGGATTTTCTGGATGTGAAACTGGACGTTCACGGACTGGAGAATCTGCCGCAGGACGGATTATGTACCTTTGTATCCAATCATCCGCTGGGCGGTCAGGATGGAGTTGCCCTTGGTTACTTGCTGGGCAAGCATTATCAGGGAAAGATTAAATATTTGGTCAATGATTTGCTGATGAATCTGCACGGACTGGCTCCTTTGTGCATTCCTATCAACAAGACGGGGTCGCAGTCGCGTGATTTTCCCCGCATGGTCGAGGCCGGTTTCCGTTCCGACAGTCACATCATCATGTTCCCGGCCGGATTGTGTTCCCGCAGGCAGGGAGGTGTCATAAAAGACCTGGCCTGGAAGAAAACCTTTATCTCAAAGAGTGTCGAGACTCAGAGATATGTGGTGCCTATCCATTTCGAAGGCCGGAATTCTGACTTCTTCTACCGCTTGGCCAATATCTGCAAGTTCCTGGGTATCAAGTTTAATATTGCGATGCTGTACTTGGCCGATGAGATGTTCAAGAATCGTCACAAAACCTTTAAGGTGACCATCGGGAAGCCGATTCCCTGGCAGACCTTCGACCACTCGAAGAGTGCGGCAGAATGGGCCGGATATGTGCGCGAGCTAGTATACAAACTGTAATTTAAGAAGAGCATAAAATAAATATATGGAAGATATTATTGGACCGATTGACAAAGAAGTGCTGAAATCGGAACTGACAGCCGAGAGACGCTTGAGAATGACCAACAAGAGCAACAATGAGATTTATATTGTAAATTGGAAGAATGCTCCCAATGTGCTGAAAGAGATTGGTCGTCTGCGTGAGATCGCGTTTCGTGCGGCAGGAGGTGGAACCGGGCTCTCTATGGACCTCGATGAGTACGACCTGATGGAGAATCCTTACCAGCAGCTGATTGTGTGGAATCCTGAGGCTGAAGAAATTCTGGGCGGATACCGTTACTTGCTGGGCGATGAAGTGGAGTTCGACAAACACGGCAAACCGGTACTGGCTACCGCGCATATGTTTGATTTTTCTGAAAAGTTTCTGAAAGAGTATCTCCCTACTACCATTGAGCTGGGACGCTCGTTCGTAACGCTTGAATATCAGTCTACCCGGGCCGGATCAAAGGGCCTTTTTGCGCTGGATAATCTCTGGGACGGACTCGGAGCGCTGACCGTTATCAAGCCTAATGTGAAGTATTTCTTCGGCAAGATGACCATGTATCCAAGTTACAGCCGTCTGGGACGTGACATGATTCTGTTCTTCCTTCAAAAACATTTTTCTGACAAGGATCACCTGATTGTTCCGATGCAGCCGCTGCGCATTGAGGCAGATACGAAGATGCTTGAGGAGCTGTTCTGCCACGATACGTTTAAGGAAGACTATAAGGTGCTGAATACCGAAGTCCGCAAGTTGGGATACAACATCCCTCCTCTGGTCAATGCTTATATGAGCCTTTCTCCTACCATGCGTATGTTTGGTACAGCCATTAACGACGGTTTCGGGGATGTGGAGGAAACCGGTATCCTGATTGCGGTAGACGAAATCCTGGAAGAGAAACGGGTACGTCATATCGAGTCTTACATCAAGGAGCATCCGGAAGCCTTGCAGCTGACATCCGGTGCCCGTCCGGTGGTGACAAAAGGTTGATTCTCCAGCGGAGTATGATGAATAACCTTGCCTGAGATATTCTTACTGATTATAAAAGCAGCCCGTCATTGACATTGCATGATCATTGACGGGCTGTTCTTATTGTGTGGGTTGTCCGGCTTACCGGCTGCTTTCGAATTCCTCCAGTTCCTGGAGTCCGGTTTCGATTTCGTGGACCGAGCGCTTATCCCAGTGAAGGTATCCCAAATAGGTAGCGATGCCTCCGGCCAGTAACATCAGCCCGTCGAATACCGTCAGCCACAGGCTCCGGTAATGATGATGAATGAAGAACACGGCAAGGAACAGGCCGAGCGCAATAAACGGGGTACAGTAAAGTTCGGCCCTCAACCGCTGCTTGTAGGCAATCACCCATTTCCGCAACTTGAGCAGCGAAGACGACTGCAAATCGAATTTATACAGGAAGTGTATGTTCCACAGAGAGTATAGCATCGTAGCCGGAAGTACGGTATATGCCAGCCATAAGACCTCCTGCCGGATGGTTACCTGTGTGGCAGCCAGCGGAATGACGGCCAGAAAGAATACAATGACTCCGATGGCCAGTATGTTGGCTTTTACCAGACGGTCCCGGGCAGACAACGCACGTTTTTCAATCAGTTTTTTGGCAACTTTGCGGTTGAGTATCTCACTTTTTCTCAACTCGTCATTCAGCAGTTCCCAGTTTTTTTTCAATTCATCCAGTTCCATGTTTCAAGCATTTACAGGTTCGACATTTTCTTTAATTTATCTTTGATGCGGTTGAGGCGTACGCCTACATTGTTTTTGGAAATACCGATAATCTGGGCAATCTCCTCGTAGCTCCTTTCCTCCAGCCACAATAGAATCATGGCACGCTCCAGAGGGTTCAGTGCATGAATCAGCCGGTACAGTTCGTGCAGCTGGCTTGACTTGCCCCCGTCGTTCTCGTCCGAGATTTCCAGGTTGACGGGGAGGGTGATGGCTTCCACCTGCGATTTTGATTTCCGCAGATAAGAGATGCAGGTATTCAGGCTGATCCGGTATATCCACGTAGACAGCGAGCTGTCTCCCCGGAAAGCCGGATAGGCACGCCAAAGATTCAGGACGGTATCCTGATAAAGGTCATTCAAATGTTCGGTATCCGAGGCGTACAGGTAGCATACCTTATAAATTACCCGCTTATGTGTTTCCAGCATGTCCAGAAAATCTTTTTCTATCAATGACTTTTCCATAATCAATCAACTTCTGTGTTTTATCAGGTTAGTCGGTATAAAGGAGAAAAACTTACACTTCCATTCAAAAAAAATGCCACAACAGAGAAAGAGACTGTTGTGGCAGGGAGTATTGACAAAGGGTTCATCGGTCATTGAACGATGTCGGGACGGACTGCGGCTATACCGCCGGCAGACTGTTTCCGTTGATCTTCCGGTACAGGTCGAGGGCATAGACGTCGGTCATTCCTGAGATGTAGTCCAATACCGCCTGTATCTTGTTGTACAGCGTAGGTGCATTGACATTGTACTGACTGGATACCCGGTTGATGAGCAGTTGGGAATATGCCTTTTCCGGATACCTTACCGCCTCGATCATCAGGTCGATGAGTGTTGTAATGACCTGATAACCGGCCAGTTCGATGTCTAGTACGTCCTTAGAGCAATAAATCTTCCGTGCGGCTACCTCGGCACAGTGGCGGTAGGCTTCCCGTACCCCGGCGGGAGTCTGCTTGATAAGAGGTCCCTCAAAACGCCCTTCCAGGATTTCCTCTTCGTGGTCGAGGAAGGTCTGTATGCAGGCCTGGATCATCACTCCGATGGCCGATGTCCGCAAGTAGGCAATCTGTTCGTTCGTGTCCTCTACCAGCCGGCAGATCTCATGGATACGCTCCAGCCTTTGCGGACTGAAGAAGCCGGAGTAAAGTTCCTTGGTCTCTTCGGTAGTCAGGATTTTCAGTTTGTGCGCATCCTCAATGTCCATCATCTGATAACAGATGTCGTCGGCGGCCTCTACCAGGTAGACCAGCGGATGACGTGCGTACCTTACCGGTTCTCCTGCAGCGCTGAGGCGGGTGATTCCCAGTTCTTCGGCAATCCGGATGTAATCTTCCTGTTCGCTGATAAAGAAACCGAATTTCTGCTTGCTGCCTGCCAGCAGCGAAGAAAACGGATACTTCACTACCGACGCCAGGGTAGAGTAAGTCATGACAAAACCTCCGGGACGTCTTCCTTCGAACTGATGTGTCAGCAGGCGGAAGGCATTCGCATTGCCCTCGAAGTGGGTTAGGTCGCTCCATTCCGCTTCCGTAAGCAGCGGTTTCAGGGACAGTCCTTTCCCTTCCGAAAAATAGGTTCCGATGGCCTTCTCTCCCGAGTGGCCGAACGGAGGGTTCCCCAGGTCGTGCGCCAGACAGGCAGCCGATACGATTGCTCCGATTTCCTGTATGTGTGAGTTCTTCAGTTCGGGATGCCGCTGCAGCAGTCGGGTGGCCAGCTCGTTTCCGAGCGAGCGTCCTACACAGGAGACTTCCAGACTGTGCGTCAGTCGGTTGTGCACAAAGATACTGCCCGGCAACGGAAATACCTGAGTTTTGTTCTGCAGCCGCCGGAAAGGGGCAGAGAAAATCAGCCGGTCGTAATCGCGCTGAAATTCCGTCCGGTCGTCTTTCCGCTTTTCATGCAACGACTCCAGACCGAAACGCTTGTTCGAGATTAATTGTTTCCAATCCATGATATCATCTATTCTGCTTGATGCTGCAAACATAGGGAAAAAATAAGGTTGCCGCAAGAAAAACCGGTCCGGCGGCGGAAAAAAGCGGAAGGTGTCTGCCGGGCGGGGCAGGGAGGAAGATGAGGGGCCCGGAAGACAGGGAGATGTGACACGGGCACCGGCGGAAGAAAACCGGAAGGGAGGCCGTGCGAAATATATAAAAAATGGTAAACATAACTGTAAATTCTCTGAAATGTGTAACTTCGCAAAATATAATATAATAAAGAAATAAGTTACATGAAGATTCAGATTATCAATAAATCCAAGCATCCACTGCCGCAGTATGCAACTCCTTTTTCTGCGGGGATGGACCTCCGTGCCAATCTCGACCAGCCTGTGGTCTTGAAACCCTTGCAGCGTTGTCTGGTGCCTACCGGACTTTACATGGCGTTACCTGAGGGGTACGAAGCGCAGATCCGCCCGCGCAGCGGACTGGCACTGAAGAAGGGAGTGACCCTGCTGAATACACCGGGAACCATCGATGCCGACTACAGAGGCGAGATCGGGGTGATTATGGTGAACCTGTCTTCCGAAGATTTTGTGATAGAAGACGGAGAACGCATTGCACAGATGGTCATTGCCCGCTATGAGCAGACCGAATGGCAGGAAGTGGAGGTACTCGATGAGACACAGCGGGGTGCCGGAGGTTTCGGACATACCGGAGTAGGTTAAAGCAAGAAGGTTATGCGTAAGATATTATATATATTGATGGGATGCGGAATGCTGCTGGGATGGACTTCCTGCGGCAGTTCGCGGAAATCGGCCGCTGCAGTGGCCGTACAGACGGAAAGTGATCCGCTGACTCCCGAGGCTCGCCGTAAGTTCGATTATTATTTCCTGGAGGCTGTCCGGATGAAGCAGCTGGGAAAGTACGATGCGGCGTACGAACTTTATCAGCATTGTCTTGATATTCATCCGGCTTCGGCGGCTGCATTGTATGAGGTCGCCCAGTTCTATATGTTCCTCGGACAGGAGGAAAAGGGAGAACAGGCGTTGAAGCAGGCGGTACAGTCCGACCAGTCGAACTTCTGGTACAAGCAGACACTGGCTTCGTTCTACGTGCGCAAGAGGGATTTCCCGAAGGCGATTACCGTATATGAAAACATGGCCGATCAGTTTCCGGCACGATTGGAACCGCTGATGTCGCTGATTGAGCTTTACAATCAGACCAAGAGTTATCAACAGGTGGTGAATACCCTCGACCGGCTGGAAGAACTCGACGGAAAATCCGAACAGATCAGTATGGAGAAGTTCCGGATGTACCTGTACCTGAACCAGAAGGAGAAGGCCTTTACCGAGATTGAGAACCTTTCGAAGGAGTATCCTTATGACATGCGTTACCAGACCATTCTGGGAGATGTCTATCTCGACAACGAGAAGCCGCAGGAGGCTTATGACATCTACCGGCATATCCTGAAGGAGGAACCGGGGTATGCGCCGGCCTTGCTTTCGCTGGCTTCTTACTATCAGAAAACCGGGCAGGACAGCCTGTATCACCTGCAGCTCGATACGATTCTGGTCAACGAGAATGTGCAGACCGATACCAAGATGGAAATCATGCGTCAGATGATTCTGCAGTCGGAACAGACCGACAAGGACAGTACGCAGATTGTGTCGCTGTTCCGGGAGATTCTGAAACGCCCGCAGCCCAATGCGGATATGGCCATGCTCTGTGCGCAGTATCTCGTTACCAAGCGGATGGAGAAGGAGTCGGTGCCGGTGCTGCATCAGGTGCTCGACCTCGACCCTGAGAACAAGCCTGCCCGCCTGCAGTTGCTGAGCTATGCCTTGCGCGACAATAACCTGGACGATGTGATTCAGATTGCCCGTCCGGCTCTTCAGTATAATCCGGAGGCACTGGAGTTTTATTATTATCTGGGACTGGCGTATTACCAGAAGAAGGATACGGACCAGGCACTGGATGTCTTTCTGAAGGGGGTCCGTCAGGTGAACGAGAAGAGTGACAAGAATGTAGTTTCCGATTTTTATTCCATCCTGGGCGATATGTATCATTCAAAGGACATGCATGCCGAGGCGTATGCGGCCTACGATTCTTCGCTGGTGTACAATCCGGACAATATCGGAACCATGAACAATTATGCGTATTTTCTTTCGGTGGAGCGCAAGCAGCTGGATAAGGCGGAGGAACTGAGCTACCGGACGGTGAAGGCGGAACCCGAAAATGCGACTTATCTGGATACGTATGCCTGGATTCTGTTCGAGAAAGGAAAATATACGGAGGCCCGGATTTATATTGATCAGGCGCTCCGCAACGGGGGTGATTCCAGCCGGGTGATTGTGGAGCACTGCGGTGATATCTACTATCATCTGGGAGAGAAGGAAAAAGCCCTGGAATACTGGAAGAAGGCCGATGGCATGAAGGTGGAGGAAGAGGGTTCGACTCCGCCGACGGAACAGGAAATCAAGCGGCTGAAACGGAAAATTGCATTGAAAAAATACGTGGCTGAATGAGAAGGATAATCCGACATATGGTGTGGGTACTGGTTGCCGTAGGAATGGCAGCCTGTACGGCTTCGCAGAAAGCGGGAAGAGAACCGATGGTGGGGGGACTCACCGGGGAGGCGTACCTGGAGAAGGTGATTGAACTGTCGCCGGAGTGGCAGACGCTGAGTGGCAAGGTGGCGCTGCAGCTCGACCTGGGTGCGAAGGGAAATACGAAGGTGAATGCAACGATGCGGCTGAAGAAGGGGGAGCTGATCCGTCTGTCGGTGGCACCGCTGCTGGGGATCGAGGTGGCTCGTCTGGACATTACTCCGGAGGGCTTGCTGGCTATCGACCGCATCAACAAGCGGTATGTACGGGCTTCGTTCGAGGAAATCCGTAACTCGTGGCAGGTAGACCTGAGTTTCAATGTCTTGCAGTCGCTTTTCCTGAATGAGATTTTCTTCCCGGGAAAGCTGCAGCTGGAAACTGGGGATGCCAGGTATTTCTTTGTGCAGACCGAAGGGGAGGATGCGGTCATCCGTGCCAAGACTTCCAAACAGTTTTCGTATCGTTTCCGCACTTCCGCTGCCGACGGTTCGCTGCTGGAGACGCATGTGGGGGTAGCGGGGCTTCCTTATGCCCTGAACTGGAAGTACGGTCGTTTTGAACCGCTGGGGGCACGGCGGTTTCCTGCTCACATGCAGGTGGTACTCGAGGGAAGTTCCTCTCCGACCAGTCTGAATATGGATTTTTCGCGTTTGTCAACCGGAGGCGACTGGGATACGGTCTCGGAGGTATCGTCACGCTATAAGCAGATTTCGCTTCAGGAGTTGTTGAAGATGTTTATCAAATGAAAAGAATAATCAGCATAATCTGTCTGTGTCTGTGTGCGTGGGGAGTACATGCACAGAGTACGCGCAAGATTCGGGAACTGGAGAAGCAGCACGTAGAGCTGCAGAAGCAGATTGCCGAGTCGGAGTCGCTGCTGCAGTCTACCAAGAAGGATGTCAGCAGTCAGTTGAACAACCTGGCTTTGCTGTCGGGGCAGATAGAGGAGCGTAAGAAGTACCTGGCAGCGGTGGAACGTGATGTGCAGGTCATTCAGCGGGAAATCGGGCGGGTACAGGCCGAACTGAAGAAGTTGCAGGCGGAACTGGCCGAGAAGAAGAAACGGTATGAGAAGTCGGTCAATTACATGTACCGCAACAAGTCGGTGCAGGAGAAGCTGATGTTTATTTTTTCTGCCGATAACCTGAGTCAGATTTACCGCCGTCTGCGCTATGTGCGTGAGTATGCCGATTATCAGCGGCTGCAGGCTGCCCAGCTGGTGCGCAAGCAGGAGCAGGTGCAGGAGAAGCAGCGGACGCTGCAGGAGAGTCAGCGTGCCAAGGAGGAGATGCTGAAGCAGGGAGAAAACGAACGCAAGAAACTGGAGGCGCAGGAAAAGGAGCGGAAGGACTTGCTGGCTTCCTTGCAGAAGAAGCAGTGGACCATACAGGCGGAAATCAAGAAGAAACGGCAGTCGGCTGAACGGCTGAATGCCCAGATCGACCGTCTGATTGAAATAGAGATTGAGCAGGCGCGCAAGCGGGAAGAAGAGGCCCGGAAGCGTGAGGCTGCTGAGCGGAAGAAGGCCGGACAATCCCGGAAGGAGGAAGGAAAACCGGCTCAGCCGGCACCGAAGGGGCAGGTGGACCGTTTCCGTGGGGGAGCGGAGAGCCGCCGTCTGTCGGGAGTCTTCGAACAGAACAAAGGAAGGTTGCCGGTGCCGATTACCGGATCTTATGTGCTGGTGGGCCGCTACGGGCAGTATCAGGTGCTTCGTAACGTGCGTCTGGACAATAAAGGTATTGACCTGAAGGGGAAACCGGGGGCTCAGGCCCGTGCGATTTTCGACGGAGAGGTTTCGGCCATTTTCCAGTACAACGGTCTGGCGAATGTACTGGTCCGTCACGGCAGTTATATTTCGGTGTACTGCAACCTGAGTTCGGTGCTGATCAAGAAGGGAAGTATCCTGAAGACAGGGGATGTCATCGGACAGGTGAATACGGACAAAGCCGGGGATACGGTCCTGCATTTCCAGTTGCGGAAGGAAACGGCAAAGCTGAATCCGGAAGTCTGGCTGAATCTGTAATCGGAAAAGAAAAATACCATGATGGATTTTCCGGAAGAGGAAGATCTTTTCTGAAACCCGGCATTGGGGGGTGTACAACCTCCGGTGCCGGGTTTTCCGACTTTCATACGGAGGTTGCACGACCCGCGCACGGAGGTTGGAGAATGATATTCTATGAAAGGGAATGATGTAAATTGTGCGGAGGAAAAAAGACCGTAATACCGTGCCTTCCCGGCAACGGAAAGCGCCGTATCATCGCCCGGTTAGCGGGAGTGATACGGCGCTTCTGTATGAGCCGGCAGCAGTCGGTCACCGGACTGCCTGCCGGTACTTATGATCGTTCATCGGTCTGCCGGTTTTACATCGGTACCAGGGTGAATCCCCAACGGTATTCCTGGTTGGCCGGAATCAGGTATTGAGGATCGGGAATAGCTCCCCAGCTGTCGTAACCGCCGAGTCCCATCTGCTTCATGTCTACGCAGACCTCTACGAAATTCTGAGGTACGATGTCGTTGATGTGTGTCTGTCTCGGCTTGATGTTGCGGGCCGTACGGACGTCGTGCTTCAGTTCTTCTGCATCCCGGTTGTTCCACTGGTAATCTCTGTGAACGGCTTCTTCTCCGTCAAAATCTTCCACAGCGTTGCGGAGGGCATTGAATCCGAAGGGCAGGTCGGCATAGAGTGCCAGTCCTTTGCCGCCTTTCTTTTCCAGCTTCAGCCAGCGGGTGTCCGTGTGGTGTCCGTTTTCTTGCGGACGTACATACGGGAAGTACATCTCATCGGCAGTGTTGCGGTAGAGACCAACCCGTGTACCGTTGTTGCGGTCGCAGTAGTTTTCTTCCGGTCCGCGTCCGAAGTAAGTTACCTGATTCATGGCAGCCGGAATGCGGAAACGGATACCGATTCTCGGAACCACGAGTTTGGAACTTTCCTTGCGAATAGCCTCATTGCCGGGAGTAAAGGTGGCCTTCAGGGTAGCTTCCGAAGCTTCTGTCTCGGCGGCCTTCATCTCGGTAGAGGTAAACGTATAGTCGGCTTTCACCACGCCCGACGGATGAATCCGGTACGTAGCCAGGTACAGGTTGCCGGCTGCCAGCAGGTAGGTAGCCTTCAGTACGGCATCTTTTCCGTCCATCTGCAGGGAGGCATCCACTATATTGAAGTTCTTGCTCGACTGCTTCCAGATTTGCAGGCGGCGAGGCATCTGACTGCCGTAGTCGTTGTCGTTCGGAGCCCGCCAGAAGTTGGGCTGGATACCGAATCCGTCTTCAAAATATTCGGTGCCTTTCACCTTGTAGGAGGTTACCATTCCTTTGGCCTTGTCGAAGGTGAAGGTAACCTGTGAGGACTGTACGGTAAGCAGGTCTCCCTGTTCACTGCAGCTCAGCTGCGGTCCGGCAGTGCGGAAGGTACGGGCTCCGCTTTCTACCGGGAGGCGGAACTGGTCGTGTGCAATTTCGTATCCGGCCGGTATCAGCGGCTCTTCCTGAGTGGTGTATACCTGGAAATTGACGAAATATTCGGTCTCTGCCTTCGGCTTCAGTCCGCTGACGTTAACGCGTACGGTCTGCTTCTGCTGCGGAGCCAGGTCGAGCGTCATGGCACGGCGGCGCACCACCTTGTCATTGGCCTTCACCTCCCACGTCAGCTTGTAGCGGTTCAGGTTGGTAAAGTAGAAGCGGTTCTCTACTTCAAACTCTCCCGTTTCGAGGTTGACGGCACGGAATCCGACATTCTGGTGTGCATATTTCACCTCGTTCATGGCCGGGTGCGGAGTACGGTCGGGACTGACGATACCGTTGCAGCAGAAGTTGCCGTCACTCGGCATGTTGGTTCCGAAATCGCCTCCGTAAGCCCAGTATTTCTTTCCGTTCTCATCGGTGACTTCCAGACCCTGGTCTACCCAGTCCCAGATATATCCTCCCTGGAGGTTCGGGTATTTATAAATGGCCTTCCACTGGTCCCAGAGGCTTCCGGTAGAGTTTCCCATGGCATGAGCATATTCCGAAGGCGCTACCGGGCGGTCAGTACCCATCCGGCCCGTCTTTTCCAGCCAGGCAGCTCCAGGGTATTGCGGTACATACATGTCCGAGTTCCATTCCCACTGAGCCCGCTCGTAGTTTACGGGGCGGTCCATCAGCTGCCTGTCGGCTTCCTTCAGCCAGAGATAAGCCTGGTAGAAGTTATATCCGTTTCCGGCTTCGTTACCCAGCGACCAGAAGGTGACAGAAGGGTAATTCTTGTTGCGTTCAAACATATTCTCGATGCGGTACATGTGCGGCTTCAGCCATTCGGGGTTGTTGCCCAGCGTACCTCCCTTGCGCAGTTCGTAATACATACCGTGGCTCTCGATGTTGGCCTCGTCGTATACGTACAGTCCGTATTCGTCGCACAGTTCGTAGAAACGGCGGTCCTGCGGATAATGGCAGAGACGGACGGTGTTGATGTTATGACGTTTCATCAGTTCGAAGTCCTTGCGCATCAGCTCTTCCGTAACGTAGTGTCCGGTCAGCGGATTGTGCTCGTGGATATTGACTCCCTTCAGTTTGATAGGCTGTCCGTTGACGAGCAACACTACGTAGTTCTTGCCGTTTGCGGCCTTCTGGTCGATTTCCTTGATTTCAATCCGGCGGAAACCTACGTGGTAGGGGATGACTTCGGTTGTCTTTCCGTTTTCTTTCACCGTCATAAGGAGCCGGTACAGGTTGGGATGTTCCGAAGTCCATGTCTGTACCTCTTTCAGGTCGGCAGCAAACTGTACCGGTGTCTGGGGAGTATTGCCCGGAAGACTTACCTGCTTTTCTTCCTGTGCCACGGTGGTTCCCTTGGCATCGAGCAGTTCGTAGCTTACGCGAAGGTCGGCCGGGTTCGGATGGTGGTTCTTCAGTTCCATCTGCAGGCGGAAGATACCGTCACGGTAAGTATCGTCGAGGGTAGAGGTGATGCGGAAGTCCTGCACCGAAGCCTTGGGCTGCGAGTAGACAAAGACATCGCGCTCAATGCCGCTCATGCGCCAGAAGTCCTGACATTCCAGGTATGAGCCGGTGCTCCAGCGGAAAATTTTCAGGGTCAGTACGTTTTCGCCTTCTTTCAGGTAATCGTTGATAAGGTATTCTGCCGGATTCTTGGAATCTTCGTTGTAGCCGACTTCCTTTCCGTTCAGGTAGACGTAGCATCCCGACTTGGCACCGGCGATGTGCAGGTAGATGTCTCTGCCTTCCCAGTCGGCCGGCAGACTGAGGGTGCGGCGGTAAACGCCTACGGGTGTCTGCTCGGGAAGTTGCGGCGGTTGCGGATTGCGGGGCTGGAACTCATACCCGTGGTTGGTATAGATGGCGGTTCCGTATCCCTGTACTTCCCAGTTTCCCGGAACCTTGATGTCGTGCCAGGTTACGTTTCCTCCGTCGGAAGAAGTGATGTCGGCCGGAAGGTTCAGGTACGAATCGGTGTAGTAGAATTTCCAGGTACCGTTCAGCAGCTGGTAGTAAGGGCTGTTCTCGTATTTGCCGGTCATGGCCTGTTCCTTGTCGGCATAGGTCATGAAGGCAGAACGGGGAGCCTCCCGGTTGACGGATACGGTCTGGATGTCTTTCCAGTAGGGCAGTGATTCATTGGCTGCAGATGCCGGTGAAGATAGGGCACAACTCAGCAAGATGCCTGAGAGTGTGTAGCTGACGGTTCGCAGCTTCTGGTTAACGTTTTCTTTCATTGCGTTTTTTAGTTTAGATATCGTTTTTAGTCTAGAGATTACTCCTTTTGGCAAATGTAATAAAAAAAACGGAAGGACGAAAATGAAGAAGCCGGACCGTGCTGCGTTGAGGCTGCACGGTCCGGCTTCGGTAACCGATAAGTTATGAATAGATCATCGGATTAAATCTGTTCCAATGCCTGTTCCAGGTCGGAGATGATATCGTCTACGTTTTCGATACCTACCGACAGACGGATCAGGTCGGGAGCCACTCCGGCTTCGATGAGCTGCTCATCAGTGAGCTGGCGGTGGGTATGACTGGCCGGGTGAAGCACACAGGTGCGGGCATCGGCCACATGGGTGACGATGCATGCCAGTTTCAGGCTGTCCATGAAGCGGATGGTTTCTTCGCGGGTACCGTTCAGACCGAAGGCGATTACACCACAAGAACCGTTGGGCATGTATTTCTGTGCCAGTTCGTAGTATTTGCTGCTCTTCAGTCCGCAGTAGTTTACCCATTTCACTTTCGGATTGGCCTCCAGCCATTCTGCGATGCGCTGTGCATTCTCACAGTGGCGCGGCATACGCAGGTGAAGCGTTTCCAGTCCCAGGTTCAGGAGGAAGGCATTCTCAGGAGACTGGATGGAGCCCAGGTCGCGCATCAGCTGTGCCGTAGCTTTGGTGATATAGGCCATTTTTCCAAAAGCCTTGGTATAGGTCAGTCCGTGGTAAGACTCGTCGGGACGGGTCAGTCCGGGGAACTTGTCGGCATGGGCTTCCCAGTCGAAGTTGCCGCTGTCGACAATGGCACCTCCCACACAGGTCGCATGACCGTCCATGTATTTGGTGGTAGAGTGAGTCACGATATCGGCTCCCCACTGGAACGGGCGGCAGTTGATCGGAGTGGCAAAGGTATTGTCCACAATCAAGGGCACACCGTGGCTGTGGGCGATGCGTGCGAATTTCTCGATATCCAGGACATTGATGCTGGGGTTGGAGATGGTTTCACCGAAGAGGCATTTGGTGTTGGGACGGAATGCCTTGCCGATTTCTTCTTCCGAAGCGTCAGCATCGATGAAGGTACAGTCGATGCCCATCTTCTTCATGGTAACGGCGAACAGGTTGAATGTGCCTCCGTAGATGGTTGAGGCGCATACGAAGTGGTCTCCGCTCTCACACAGGTTCAGTACGGCATAGAAATTGGCAGCCTGTCCCGAAGAGGTCAGCATGGCAGCCACTCCTCCTTCGAGTGCGGCGATTTTGGAAGCTACCGCATCGTTGGTAGGGTTCTGCAGACGGGTATAAAAATAACCGCTTTCTTCCAGGTCGAACAGACGTGCCATCTGTTCACTGTTGTCATATTTGAAGGTCGTACTTTGGTAAATGGGCAATACCCTGGGTTCTCCTTTTTTCGGAGTCCATCCCGCTTGTACGCAGAGCGTTTCTCTACTGTAATTCTTTTTCATCCTGTTTTAAATTTTGTTGTTGACAGATTTCTGTAATAATGCGACAAAAGTAAGAAAAAAAACGGCGACAGACTTATGTATGATGATAAAAGATGTATCTTTGGAAGTAAAATTAATCAATCTAATTATGGCAGATGAAATAAGTTTCCGGCATATCATTCCGATACAGATCCGCTTCAGCGATGTAGACCAGTTTGGTCATATGAACAACTCGGTGTATTTCTCCCTGTACGACCTGGCCAAGACGTCGTATTTCAGGGATGTGTTCGGAGAACACGACTGGAGAAAGTTTGCGGTAGTGGTGGCCAATATCAATGCTGATTTTCTGGCTCCGGTATTTTTTTCGGACGACCTGGCGATAGAGACAACGGTGGTGCATCTGGGCAACAAGAGTTTTACACTCCTGCAGCGGGCGGTGGACCGTCGTGACGGCATGATCAAATGCCAGTGCCGCACGGTACTGGTGGGCTATGACATCTCTACGAAAGAACCGGTGGAGATTCCTTCCGATTACAAAGAGGCAATCTGCAAGTACGAAGGAAAATCACTGGAAGATTTGTCGAAGAAGTAAGACGGATAAACAGGCAGGCCGTATCCTTCAGTGCAAGGATACGGCCTGATGTATGAAAAGACCTAGCGGAGGAATTTTCTTGCCAGGTATTTGCGTACCGGCTCATCGTATATTTTCAGCAGCAGGTATGCCAGCAGGATGTTTCCGAGGATGACTCCCGCTCCAACGGGCAATGCCTGGGAGAAGGGAATCTGATTGTTCCATACCCATGAGTAGAAGAGATACATCGAGGGATAGTGGATGACATATACGGGATAGGAAATGTCTCCGCAGAATTTACAGATGCGTGTCGACAGCGAGTCGCTGGTCAGGGAGGAAGCACCTGTCCATACGATCACCGGGAACAGGAGGGTTACGCACAGGGTGTCGTAGATGCCGTTGATCCAAGGGGTATCGGCGGTTCCCCAGTGGGGCAGGGCTACCAGCACGATGAGGCTCAGGCTGCAGATCCAGAATCCGCCGCGGACAGGACGCGGCTTGAAAACGCGCGACATCCAGATGCCGACAGAGAAGCAGAACATCATGCACAGGATTCCTCCCGCTACATAGTGGTTGGCGAGGGTCCAGCCGACTCCGAGATGTCCGTATCCCGAACCGTTGCCGATGGCATAGACGGCCACTCCCAGGCCGGTAAGCAGGACGACGTATTTCAAGGCTTTCCGGGGAAGGCGGCGCAGGATAAGGGCATAAATAATGTTGCCGATGTATTCGATGAACAGCGACCAGTAGGGGCCGTTGAGGGGGAAGAGTTCGCCGTTGCCCCGGATTTCAATCCGGTTTCCGGGAGCAGCCGGAATCATGAACAGCGTACACAGTCCTGCGAGCAATACCCAACTGAGGGAGATGGGGGTACCGTCCCACTGTGTGCTTCCCTGTATCAGAAAAGAAAGGATACCGAACACGATTCCGATAAAAACCATCGGATGGAGACGGATGAGGCGGCGCTTGAAAAATTCGGCGGTACTCATTCTTCCCCACCGGTCGTCGTATGCATATCCGATGACGAAGCCGGAAAGGATGAAGAAAAACTGTACGGCAAGGTATCCGTGGTTGCACCGCTGGTCGAGGGGACTGGTGGCAAATGCTTCAAAGAAATGGTAAATCAGCACCATCAGGGCGGCGACTCCCCGCAGGCCGTCGAGAATGGCGTAATGGGGTTTGGTATCGGCAAAGGCGGCCGATGACGTGAGTGTGGTATGAGACATAGGTTGTAAGTTTAAAATGAATGAATCAGTTTTGGCGCAAAACTATAAAAACTTTCGCCGTAAAAACTTGTCCTATGTCAAATTCGCAGGAGGACCTTCCGGAAATCAGTCGGCGGCACGGATGCGGCTCAGGGTAGAGAGTGTGATGCCCAGGTAAGAGGCGATATAGCTCAGGTTGGCGCGCTGGCAGACATCGGGAAACTGTTCCCGGAAGGCTTCATAGCGGGCCTTGGCGGGGAGGGTGAGCCGTTCCTTGTGGCTGCGGTGCAGTCTCCGGTATTCGTTCTGGTGGATGATTCTTCCCCAGTTGCATATTTCAAGATTGGTCTCGAACAGGTGGATCAGGTCGGTAAGGGCAATCCGGTAGACTTCGACTTCTTCCAGGGTCTCTACATATTCTTCGCTTTTTTTCCCGTAATACAGTTCGTCCATGCTGAATACAATTCCTCCCTCGCAGGAAAAGGAGGTCGTGATTTCCTCTCCGTCTACCAGCCAGAAGGAGCGTGTGATGCCTTTTTCCAGGAAGTATGCGTATTTGCAGTATCTTCCGGCCTGGATCAGCTGGTATCGCTTGGGAAAATGACAGCAGGTAAGATGGCTTTTCAGGATAGCGAGGGTCTGCTCCGAAATGGGGCATAAGGAAGTCATGTGGCTGATGATGTGATTCATTGTGTGTGTGGTCTCCATGCTGCAAATGTAAGGAAAATTATGGAAAACGGAAAGCCCCGGGCTTCAGGAGAAGGACCGGGGCTTGATGAGGATTATAACCTAATTTATTTGAATGATTTCTGGTAGATAGCCAGTGCTTCTTCGTCGGTCAGCGGACGCGGGTCGAGGGTGAACAGTCCACCCATGGTTTCTCTGGCGTTCTGTACCATCTGAGGCAGGTCTTCGGCCTTGATGCCCCATTCGCTGAGGTGAAGGTCTTCTACGTGACATTCCTTCTGCATCTTTGCAAGGGCATCGATGAAGTCGCTCGGACGGTTGCTCTTCTTCTGGGTCATGACTTCCGCCATCTTCATGTAGCGTTTCATACAGTCGTTGCGGAAAGTCTCAAAGTAGGCAAGACTGATGGAAATCAGTCCGGCGCCGTGGGGCAATGCCGGATAATAGGCACTCATGGCATGTTCCAGTGAATGTTCGGAAGTACAGCTGGAAGTCGATTCTACCAGTCCCGCAAGCGTGCTGGCCCATGCTACCTTGGCTCTGGCCTTCAGGTTCTTTCCGTCGTTGACAGCTACCGGAAGGTATTTGGCCAGCAGACGGATGGCTTCGAGTGCATAAAGGTCGCTGATAGGGGTGGCACAGTTGGCAATGAAACCTTCTGCCGCATGGAAGAAGGCATCAAATCCCTGATAGGCTGTCAGGTGAGGAGGGATGGATACCATCAGTTCCGGATCGATGATGGAAAGTGCCGGGAAGGTATGGATATTTCCAAAACCGATTTTCTCCTGTTTTTCCTCGTGGGTAATCACTGCCCACGGGTCGGCTTCGGTACCTGTTCCGGCAGTGGTAGGAATGGCAACCACCGGCAGTGCCTTGCTGATGGGGCGTCCCTTTCCGCTTCCTCCGGTTACGTAATTCCAGAAGTCACCTTCGTTGCAGGCCATTACGGCAATTGCCTTGGCCGAATCGATGGAGCTTCCTCCTCCCAGTCCGATTATGAAGTCGCATCCTTGTTCCCTGCAGATGGCTGCAGCCTCCATGACATGTGCCTTGATAGGGTTGGGTAATATCTTGTCATATACAATAGCCGCTACGTCGTTTTCGACCAGTAACCCGATTACTTTATCTAGGTAGCCATATTTTTTCATAGAGGTTCCAGCAGAAATGACAATCATAGCTTTCTTTCCCGGTAAAGTCTCGGTGGCTAATTTCTTGATTTCTCCACATCCGAACAGGATTCGTGTCGGGATGTGTAAATTGAAAACTGGATTTGCGTTCATAATATTTACGTTTTAAAGTTCGTGTTTTTCAAATATACGAATAAAACAATAGGATTGTGTTCCGGAAATGTTAAATATTATATAATAATAAGTGCCCTTTATTTTTGTTTCCGGTAGCTGAGTATGGCCCATCCGTAGAGTACGACTGCGAAAAAGCTTAATACAGAGATGGGGAGAAGGATATCGGACAGGCTGCTTCCTTTCAGGTAGACCATGCGCATGATTTCCATAAAATAGCGGAGCGGATTGATATAGGTAAGGTATTGTGCCCAGTCGGGCATGCTGCTGATGGGAGTAAAGAGTCCGCTCATGAGCACGAACGTGAGCAGGCAGAACCACATGACCAGCATGGCCTGCTGCATGTTCGAGGAATAGTTGGAGATGACGAGTCCCATTCCGGACATGACCAGTCCGAACACCAGTGCGGCCAGGTAGATGGTAAGGAGGCTTCCGGCGGGAGTGATGCCGTAAATGAGCCAGGAAAGAAGGATGCAGAGATTGAGTACGACGAATCCCACGCTCCAGTAAGGAAGTATCTTGGCCAGTATGAAGGTAAAACGGCTCACGGGAGTGACATTGATCTGTTCGATGGTGCCGGTTTCTTTTTCGCTGACGACATTCAGGGCCGGAAGGAAGGCACAGAACATGAGCAGCAGCATGGTCATCAGGGCCGGAATCATGAATAGTTTATAGTTCAGGTGCGGGTTGAACAGATACTGCAGGGTGACGGGCTGAGGCTGCCCGTTCAGAATCTGCTGGATGTACGAGTTGCCCAGTCCTCCTTTCATTCCGTTTACGGCATTGAGGGTGACCTGTACGGAGGGCTTCTGACCGCAAACCTGTGCTTTCTCGAAGCCCTGAGGGATTTCGAGCAGTATGTCTGTCCGGCTTCTTCTCATGCTTTCCATTCCCTGGGAGTAGGAGGCGAAGATACCGGTCAGTTCAAAATAGCGGGAAGCATCGAAACGCTGTATGAGTTGCCGGGAGACCGTACTGTGGTCGTTGTCGATGATGGCAAGTCTCATATTCTCGATTTCCAGTGTGGCCGCCCAGGGCATGACCAGCATGATGATGCACGGGAAAGCCAGGATGAGGCGGGGCAGGAAACTGTTGCGCCGTATTTGCTTGAATTCTTTTTCTATCAGGTAACGTAATATCATGGCGGAGGTTGCTTGAGGTTATTCCAGTCGGTCGTTGAATTTTCGGGTAGTCAGTGCAATGAGTGCGATGCCCATGAGAATAAGGATGGAGATTTCCTGCCACAGGTAGCTGATGGGGACTCCTTCAATCATCAGACGGCGTACGATGTCGACGTACCACCGGGCCGGAATCAGGCAGGAGAGGCCTTGCAGCAGGAGGGGCATGCTTTCAATCGGAAAGATGATGCCGCACAGCAGGATGGTAGGCAGCATGAGTACCATGGCCGAAATCAGTAGGGCAGCAATCTGTGTGTGCGTCAGGCAGGAGATAAACAGTCCGAGTGCCAGGGAGACGAAGATGAACAGCAGGGATACGGCAATCAGGGCAGTCAGACTGCCGGCAATCGGCACGTCGAGCACGTAGACGGACAATATCAGGATGGTGGCCAGGTTGACCAGGGAGAGAATCAGGTAAGGCACGCTCTTGGCAAGTATGATGCCCAGGGGCGGCATGGGAGAAACCAGCAGCACTTCCATCGTACCGGTTTCTTTTTCTCTGACGATGGAAACGGAGGTCATCATGGCACAAAGCAGCATCAGGATCAGACCCATGACACCGGGAACAAACTGGTAGGCACTTTTCATCTGCGGGTTGTACAGCAGTTTGCTGTATAGGGTGACCGGAGGCGTAGCCTGAAGGGTGGTCGGACTGCCGGCGGTTTTCAGGCTTCCGATGGCTTGCAGGAGGATGGCAGTGGCATAACTGCTGCGGCTGACGGCCTGATTGGGGTCGGTTGCATCGGCAATCACCTGGACCGGGTACGACCGGAAGTCTGCCTGATGGAGATTGTCCGAGAAACAGACAGCCAGTTCGATGCGGTTCTTCTTCATCAGTTCCTGTATCTCCCGGGGAGAATGTACGACGTACTCTACAGAGAAATATTCACTGGCATCCAGGCGTTCTACCATCTTCTGGCAATCGGGAAAGGAAGAAGAGATGAGCACGGCCGTCTTCACATCGCGAACCTCGGTGGAGATGGCGAAGCCGAACAGGATAATCTGTACAACGGGCATACCGATCAGGATCAGCATCGTACGCCGGTCGCGCAGGATGTGATAGAATTCTTTCCGGATAAATGCAATAAACTGTTTCATGATGCGGTCATATAATCTGTTGGGTTTCTGAATGGCCTGCGGAAGGCGGTTTCAGTCGAATATCTTTTTCTTCTCTGTGGTACTACTGATGTGGAAGGCAGTATTCCGAATTGTCCTTCATGGGAATGCCTTTTTAGGTTTGCCGGGTCGATTCCCTTGCCAGCCTGCGGAATACCTCGTCCATGTTCCGGGCACCGAATTGCTGCTTCAGGGCCTCTGGAGTGTCCAGTGCCCGGATTTGTCCGTCCACCATCATGGATATCCGGTCGCAGTATTCCGCCTCGTCCATGTAGTGTGTGGTGACGAAGACGGTGATGCCCTGGTCGGCTGCCTGATAGATGAGTTCCCAGAACTGTTTCCGGGTTGCCGGATCCACGCCTCCGGTCGGCTCATCCAGGAAAACCAGTTGCGGCCGGTGGAAGATGGCTACTGAAAATGCCAGTCGCTGCTTCCATCCCAGAGGCAGGTCGTGCACCCTCGTCTTTTGTTCCTTCTCCAGTCCGATACGCTTCAACATCGCTTCCGTTCTCGGGGCAATCTCTTTTTCAGGAATCCCGTAGATGCCTCCGAAGAGCCGTACGTTTTCGGCTACGGTCAGGTCTTCGTACAGTGAGAACTTCTGACTCATGTATCCGATGTTCCGTTTGATCTGTTCGCTTTGTGTCCGGACATCGTATCCCATTACCGTGGCCGTCCCCTCGGTGGGCAGACTCAGTCCGCAGAGTATTCTCATGGCAGTGGTCTTTCCGGCTCCGTTGGCACCCAGAAAACCGAAGATTTCTCCCCGGTTGACCTGGAAGGAGATGTGGTCGACAGCCGTAAAGTCGCCGAAACGCTTGACCAGCCGGTCGACCTGGATAATGGGGGCCGATTTCCCGGAAGAAGGGTTGCGCTCCAGACCGGAGGGGCATAGGATGTCGCTGAACTGTTTCAGGATGACTTCCGGGCGGTCGATGCCCCGTATGCGCCCCTCATACAGGAAAGCGGTACGGTCGCACCGCAGTGCCTCGTCCATGAAAGGAGTGGAGACGATAATGGTGATTCCTTCCCGTGCCAGTGTCTTCAGTATGTCCCAGAATTCCTGTCGGGAAACGGGATCCACTCCCGTAGTGGGTTCATCCAGCAGGAGCAGTTTGGGCGCATGTACCAGGGCACAGCACAAAGCCAGTTTCTGTTTCATCCCTCCCGAAAGCGCCCCGGCTCTCCGGTCCCGGAACGGAGCGATTTGCTCGTAGATGGCCCGTATCTGTTCGTAATGTGCCTCGACCGTTGTCTGAAACAAGGTCGCGTAGAAATGCAGGTTTTCTTCCACCGTCAAGTCCTGGTAAAGCGAAAAGCGTCCGGGCATGTATCCGATGTGCCGTCGGATGTGGCGGTACTCTTTTTTCAGGTCGAAGCCCAGTACCTTTCCGTCCCCGGTATCGGGGAGCAGTAAGGTGGCCAGGATGCGGAACAGCGTACTTTTTCCTGCTCCGTCCGGACCGATGAGTCCGAAGATTTCTCCCGGAGAAACCTGAAAGGCAATTTCCTGTAATGCCGTTACCTTTCCGTAATGCTTGCTTATCCCTTGGATGTGAAGTATGTCTTCCATTGCTTTGTGGCTGTAAGTTCAGACGATTCAGAATTTGACTTTGCCGTACATGCCCAGCTTGATGGTTCCGTCGTTGGTCAGGGCGATTTTTACGGCATATACCAGGTTGGCCCGTTCGTCATCGGTCAGGATGGTCTTGGGGGTGAATTCGGCCTGGTCGGCTATCCAGGATACGACTCCCGGAAACTCTGCCAGTTGCTTGTCCCCGAAATCGGCGTACACCTTGACGGTCTTGCCCAACTGGATTTCCGAGAGCTGCAGGGAGGTGACATAAGCCCGCAGGTACAGGTGCTCGGTATCGGCGATTTTGAACAACGGTTTTCCTACACTGGCCAGTTCCCCGGCTTCGGCATACTTGGCCAGTACCGTTCCGTCAATCGGGGCCGTGATGTGGCATTTTTTCAGCAGGTCATCGGTCTGTGTGATTTGAATGGCAATGGAGGATTCCTGGGCTGTCAGACTGCTGGTCGTATGACTCAGGGAAGAAAGCTGGGCTTCCAGTTGTTTGTGTAAGACACTCAGCTGGCTGTCCCAGTCGTCCAACTGCTTCTGGTTGGCTGCCTGGGCCTCCAGCAGTCTTTCCACCCGGTTCCGTTCCCGTTCGGCCGTAGCAATCTGCGCCTGGGTGGCAGCAATCTGTTTGCTGATATCCGGCCGCTGATGCCCTACCGACTTCATGCTGGCCTCCAGCTGGCATTTCTTGAGAAAAAGCTGGAGGGTATCGATGACTCCCACTTCCTCCCGGGCTTCCAGCCGGCTTCCTTCTTCCACGTCCAGTGAGAGAATCTTGCCGTTTCCTTCGGCCGAGACGATGATTTCCGTAGCTTCAAATACCCCGGTGGCGTCAAACTCTTTTTCCGTATGGCAGGCAGTCAGTACCGCAATTCCTGCCAATAACCCTATCCTGATGTTCATAAGGCGATAAATTAATTGGTCAGTTGTTTCATGTTGAATTGTTCCATGAGCAGTTCCATCTCATGTTGTGCCTTCGTCTGCCGTGCCAGACTCTCGGCCGTAAGTTCCCGCAGCATTTCGGTGACGCTCAGTGTGCCGTTGGCCACCTTGATTTCCGCTGCCTTGCGGATGCGGGTGCGCAGCCGGATGATTTCGTCGTCCTCCTGCAGCTGCATCCGTAGTGTCCGGATGCGCTCCTGCTGGCCGATCAGCTGGAGGCGTGTATGAAAGAGGAACAGTTCCCGCTCGGTATCTACCATCTTCCGGCGGGTCTCCAGGTTCCGTTTGTCGTCTTTCAGTGTGTAGAGTGAGCCGAAGTTCCACGTAAACCGGATACCGGCCATGCCATACGTCCTGAACTTATCCTTGAACAGGTCGAGTCCCGGATTGCCGTAGGCAGCCTGGGCAAACAGACCGAACTGTGGCATGTAATTGCTTTTCAACCGTTTCTTCTGAACCTCTATCTGCTGTTCCTGCGCCCTGTACCACTCGAGTTCCGGTCGCCGGATGATGGCGGCATCCCATCCGTCATCTGCGATGGGCTGTTCCAGTACCGTATCTTCGCCCAGTTCCTTTCCCGTAAGCAGGGAAAGCATCCGAAGATAGGCCCTTCGGTTGGACAGCAACTGTTGGCGCTGCTGTCCGACCTGCAGTATTTCTGCCTGTACCGCATCGGCATCCGTCTCGTTGGCCAGCCCGTTCTGCTGATAAGTACCGATGTCACGAAGGTTCCGTTCCAGATCCTTCCGGAGCAGGTCGTTTTGCCTGAGCTGTTCCTCCAGCAACAGGATGCCGAAGAAAACCTGGTTCACCCGGTCGTTCAGGGCATACATGCTGACGTCGAGCTGCCGTTCCTTTTCTTCCGTTTCGGCCCGTACCTGCTGTTTCTGATAGTGAGTCTGCCCTCCGTCCCAGAGGGTCTGTCTGACTTCAGCCAAGACCTGATACTGGTTTTTCGGAAGTCCTTTCATGCCGGTACCCGGAATTTCAAACGGGAAGGTCGTGGCCTCGCTTTGCCAGGAGACCTTTCCGCTGAGACTGATTTGAGGTAAGTTTCTTTTCCGGACATTCTGCAGTGAATATTCCTCGGCGAGCTGAATCAGCTGGTACTGCCTGGCCTGCGGATAATTGTCATGGGCTGCTTCCTGGCATTCCTTCAACGTCAGTTGTGCGCATATGCCAGTGTGCAAGAGAAGCAATATCACAAATAAAAAAAATCGTATCATAGTAAGACTGTGGTTGGTTGCTTATACAAAACGATGGAAGCCGGGGAGAGGCACTGGAAATCCGGTTTTCGGATGCGGTCTTGCCGGGGCCATCCTATCTTATCCAAAGATATAGAAAATTCAGGAAAAACGGTTGCCTTCATCTCATCAGTAATTCCGTTCCGATGTATAATTTTTTGTAAATCATCTCCCGGATGGGTCTTGGGGTCTCCCGGTTGCGTAAAACCTGCATATATATGAGAAAGGATGCAGACTTTTTATCGGCCCGGGAGAAGGCTTGCCGGAAAAGACCTGAGATGCGCAGGAAACGGAGGGAGCGGATAAAATCGGCAGATGTTCATTTTCTTTATGCTTCCGTGAAAAACAAATCCGGTTATTTTATTGTTTTTCATATAACAAGCGTTGAATGAAATGAGAAAAAAAGGATGGATAGCTGTGATGGCTGCAGGACTGGTGGGACTGATGGCTTGTCAGAAGGAAGAAAGTGCTGCCCTTGCCGAACGCACGGAAGGAGCAGCCGTAGAGTGGAACATAGTGTGGGAGAATACCGGAAACAGTCGTATTTCCCTGGATGAGGCCGGGAACGGCCGTTTTACGGAAGGAGACAGCCTGTCGGTACTGGCTTTTGCCGGAACCGGAATGCGGAAAGTCAGCAGATTGTGGCTGGAGCAAAACCGCTGGAACAGTCCGCTTACCTGGGAAGACTTACAGGCAGGGACGGTACGGTTTACTGCTTTTTATCCGGCTGCATCCGGAAAGATGAGTCGGGAAAGCTGGATGCATACGGTACCTTCGGACCAGGCTCCCAAGGACAGTCTGGAAGCGGCCGACCTGTTGTGGGCTACTGCAGAGGCAGGGTATAAGGAAAGAGTCGACCTGCATTTCAGTCACGCGATGTCGCGCCTCCGTATCGTCATCAGCGAAGGAGACGGCTATTCGGAACAGGAACTGAATGAGATGAGACTGACGGTCCGTGGGGTCCGTTCCGTACAGGTGAATCCGGGGAACGGAGAATGGACCGTGGCCGCTCAGGCTCCCGAAGCGATTGTGTCTTACCGGATGAATTCCCGTACTTTTTATGTGATTCTGCCTGCCCAGCCGGTCGACCCGATCCGTTCCGGCTGCATCCGTATCGAACTGGGCGGACGGTCCAGTCTGCTTTCATTGCCCGAGGAAATCGACGGACGTCCTTTCCGGACACTGGAACAGGGAAAGGAAACGGTGCTTCGTCTCCGGATTCAGAAGAAAGAAGAATCCTGGGCGGACGGAAACTGTGGTTCGACGGAATCACTGCACCGGAGGAAAGCCGGTGGACCGGAGAGAACCGTGAACGGTTGCCCTGGTGGGAGGGATGCGGTTGGTACGACTGCAATAAGATACAGCCGAAACTGGGTGGAGCCGACTCGCGGTTGTGTTGGGCTGCCTCTGCCTCAAACCTGATTCACTGGTGGATGGACAACCGTGCCCGGCAAATCCGTGAATGGGGTCATTATACCGGTCCGTCGGAGATTCCTTCCATGACGGAAAGCAGTGTGTTCCGCCTGTTCAAGGAATCCTTCCCCAATCAGGGTAATGACGTGCTGAAGGGACTGAACTGGTTCTTCAACGGTGTGTTCTCAAAGAACGTATACGATACCGATACTCCGGACCCGCGTGCCGGTTTCTTCCGGGGACTGCTGGGTACCCGTTCGCTGGGAACCTATGACATGCTGGTTGCCAAAGAACGTTTTCAGACATTGGTGAAGGATGCCCTGCTGCATCATAAGGCGGTAGGGGTGGCATTCAACCTCTCCGGCTACGGTGACCATGCCGTGAATATCTGGGGAGCCGAGTTCGATGAGGCGGGAGAAATCAATGCCATCTACATGGTGGACAACAATGACGGTCCGCCCTGGAAGGGAGAAGGAATGTTGTACCGTAAGGAGGTACGCTATCTGCCGATGAACGAACAGCCGATTCTTTATCCGTATATATCGAACAGTGCCGGTACGTTCACTTATCGTCTGATCGGCCTCTATACGCTTTCGCTGGGCGACGATGCTTTGTGGAAGCAATGATAAATTCGGGTGGAAAACATAAAAAGACTGACAGACAGTCGGTTTTTCACAGAAAAAAATTATTTTTGTTGTGTGGGTCTGCAATCACTGAAGACCCGTTTTTAAAATGTAGAAGATATGAAAAATAAGATGCTGACTCTAGCTTTGACGGCGATTGCAACCGTCTTTCAGTGCTCACAGGCTTCGGCCTGCACGGGCATTACGCTTGCCTCAAAAGACAGTACACAGATTCTGGCACGTACCATCGAATGGGGTGGCAGTGACTTGAACAGCCGCTATGTGATTGTGCCTCGCGGATACACCCAGCAGTCGTATGTACCGGGCGGTACCGACGGAATGAAGTTTACGGCCCGTTACGGTTACGTGGGACTGGCAGTGGAGCAGAAGGAATTTGTGGCCGAAGGACTGAACGAGGCCGGACTGTCTGCGGGACTGTTTTATTTCCCCAACTACGGCAAGTACGAAGCGTTTCAGCCGGCACTGAAGGCTGAAAGCATTGCCGACCTGCAGTTGGTTTCGTGGATATTGGGAAGCTGCCGTACGGTCGATGAAGTGATGGAAGCCGTAAAGAAAGTCCATGTGATAGCCATCGACCCCCGTGCCTCTACCGTTCACTGGCGTTTTGCCGATTTGTCCGGCCGTCAGATTGTCCTGGAAATTGTAGACGGAATGCTTCAGTTCCATGAAAACAAGTTGGGCGTGCTGACCAATTCTCCGGGATTCGAATGGCAGCTGACCAACCTGAACAATTACGTCAATCTGTATTCCGGAAGCGCCCCCGGACAACAGCTTGGAGCCCTTTCCCTGCGCTCCTTCGGGGCCGGCAGCGGTTTCCTGGGTTTGCCGGGAGACGTAACCCCTCCTTCGCGCTTCGTCCGTGCAGCCTTCTATCAGGCAACGGCTCCCGTACAGCCCGATGCATTTGCTACGGTGCTCCAGGGCTTCCAGATTCTGAACAACTTCGACATTCCGGTAGGGATTGAGTTTGCCCAGGGCCAGGTGCCGGCAGATATCCCCAGTGCGACCCAGTGGACTTCGGCTACGGACATGAAGAACCGCAAGATCTATTTCCGTACGATGTACGACAGTGCCATCCGCTGCATCGACCTGAACCGGATTAATTTTGGAAAAGTAAAATATTCGGATACCCTTCTCGATACCGTCAAGCAGCAGCCGGTACGCGAGATTACCGTCAAATAAGCGTTTTTTTAATTCTTTTTTATAAAGAATCGGGTTTTTGTCTTGAACCATTTCTTTCTTTTGTTTGTTAATTAAATAGAGAAGACAATCATTCAAATAGCAACCGATATGAAAAAGATATTATTCTTGATGCTGACAATGCTGGTAGTTACGACCGCCTGCGGTGGCAATGCTTCCGGAACAAAAGGCGGTTCGGCTACTGAAAAGAAGGAGAAGAAGGCTGCCGTACATCTGGATAAAGCTGCGTTTATGTCGAAGATATACAACTATGAGGCCAACCCCGACGTATGGAAGTTTGAGGGCGAAAGACCGGCCATCGTAGATTTCTATGCTTCCTGGTGCGGACCCTGCCGGATGGTGGCTCCCATCATCGAAGAACTGGCTGCCGAGTATCAGGGAAAGATTGATGTATACAAAGTTGATACGGATGCGGAGAGGGAACTGGCTGCCGCCTTTGGCATACGGAGCATTCCGACCCTGCTGTTCATCCCGTTGAAGGGTAAGCCTCAGGTAGTGAACGGGGCCATGCCCAAATCGGAATTCAAGAAGATGATAGATGACTATTTATTGAAAAAGTAATTTTTTTAGATTTGTTATATTGAGAGGTTTTTTTAGAAAGGATCTTGTAATCGCCGTGAGGCGCTTCAAGGTCCTTTTTTTATTGCCTGTACTATGGGTTTATTTTATAACTTTGTCCCTGTTATTGTGGAATGTTTGTTAGAACGGAAAAAATATGAAAGAATTGTCTCCCGAAACCTTAGCGTTTATTGACAGTCACCGTGGTGACGACGTACGGACACTGGCGTTGCAGGCAAAGAAATATCCGGCAGTGGATATGGCCGAGGCGGTGGTGCAGATTGCCGGTTATCAGATTGCTGAAAAGAAGGTGCCGCTTTGGGCACAGACCGCAGGAATCCGTTATCCGCAGCATCTCTCCATGGAGCAGTGTTCTTCGGAAGTGACGGCCCGTTACAAGGCTTCCCTGGTAAGCGGGGATACCCTGACCGACCTGACGGCGGGATGGGGGGTGGACTGTTCTTTCCTGGCCCGCAATTTCCGTTGTGCCGACTATGTAGAGCGGCAGGAAACGCTCTGCCGGATTGCCGCCCATAACTTCCCGTTGCTGGGCCTGCCTCACGTACGCATCCATTGCGCCGATGCAGTGGAGTACCTTCAGTCGATGGAACCGGTCGACTGCCTGTTCCTTGACCCTGCCCGCCGTGACAGTCATGGAGGAAAAACAGTGGCCATTGCCGAATGCGAACCCGATGTCTGCCGCCTGGAGCCCCTGCTGGTTGAGAAAGGGAAAACGGTCATGATCAAACTCTCTCCCATGCTCGATATGGCTTCGGCATTGCGCGATCTGCAATACGTCCGCCGCATCCATGTCGTGTCGGTGAATAACGAGTGCAAAGAGTTGATAATCCTCCTTCGTAAGGCTCCTGATGAAGAGGAAGCAGCTGCAGGTGAGGTGATTATAAGTTGTGAACAGGTTGTTAATAACTCCGTACACCAGCATTTTCAGTTCACATTTTCCGAAGAAAAGTCAGCCGGATGTCCTCTGGCCGAGTCCGTAGGCAACTATCTGTATGAGCCGGGGGCAGCCCTGTTGAAAGCCGGTCCTTACCGCCTGCTGGCCACGCGCTACGGAGTGGAAAAACTTCATCCGAACAGTCACCTTTATACCTCTTCCGGACTGGTTGATTTCCCGGGACGCCGCTTCCGGGTGACTGCCGTTTCCGGGTTTGGCAAGAAAGACTTGAAAGTCCTGCTGGAGGGAGTGGAAAAGGCGAACCTCACTGTCCGCAACTTCCCGTCCAGCGTGGCCGAACTGCGGAAGAAACTCAAGCTGAAGGAGGGGGGAGATACTTATCTGTTTGCTACTACCCTTGCCAGTGGTGAAAAGGTACTGATACGCGGTGAGAAGGTCTGACGGACTTTCTTGTGCAATAAGTAAAGAAACTGCTTTTCTTATATATTGAGTGTGTTTTTTTTAGTTGAAAAATCTCTGACCCCGCCTGCCAGGTTCTTCGACTTCCGTACGGAGGTTGTACGACCCGGCAGGCGGGGTTTTATCACCCGCATACGGAGGTTGGAGAACGAAAGAAATCATTCCGGATTTTATTTACTGATATTCAGGAAAAGGAATTGGCAGTCAGGAAGATTATTCGTAAATTTGTTATTTCGGTAATTTTAAATTGCAGACGTTTATGATCAAGACAACCCCTACTTATATCAAAGGAGACAACCTGTCTTTCAAGGAATATTTCAAGCATGTTTTTGCAGGTGAGCACCTGTTGTACACTTCCCGCTGGAAATGGTGGAAACTCACCACCCTGTACACCGGTATTCCTGTACTGGCCAGCGGAATAGTGATACTTGTATCTTTTCTGTATCATGTCTGGAAGAGTGGAGAGGAAATGGACTGGGTGCTGATGAGCGGCTCTGTCTGGATTCCCTTTATCGTTTTTATGCCCTTCATCTGGCTGGTTTCCTATTACTACTCTTTTGTGCTTTCCGGAAAGATTACCCGGAAACTGCAGGATTTCATAGGCCGTTACTTCCCCGGTGTCACCGAAGTGTACTGCTATCGTTTCTCCAACTATATGCTTTTCCGGAACGACGTGCAGTTTGAGATTGCCTATACAATGGTGCCGGAAATGAGCCTGAAGGGAAAGACCCTTCACACCTACGAATGTTTTGTTGCGGGAGTATATTTTGCTCCTATGCCCGGTACCGAACGGAAATGGATGGATGCCGAAAAACGGCTGACGGCTGCGTTCTGGACAGAGTGGGAGGTATACTGCCGTGATAAAGAGAGTTGCCAGAACCTAATACCTTATAACGGACTGCTGACGGCAGTGTTCAAGTGCAGGGAGTTCCCCTCCCCGGACGGGGTGGCCCGGTCGTTGGACCAGATGGAGTATCTCCTGAAGAAGTTCGAGTTCTATCCGCTGGCGCGTGAATTTCAGGGGACAAGCACTGTCCGCCGCAGAGATGCATAAAAAGACGGACGACCCCGGCAGTCTGCAGAGCCTGAACTCTGCCTGCCGGAGCCGTCCGTTATTATCAGATATCCGTCTTTGAAATCTTATTTCTTCAGTTTTTCCTCTATCGGATCGTGGTACTGTGTCTGCAGTCTTACCAGTTCCGCCTTGAGTTCCTCGGTGATTTTCTCGTAACCCGCCTTACCATACAGGTTGTTCATTTCCTTCGGATCCTCCTGCAGGTCGTACAGTTCCCACGCATCGATGTCGTTATAGAAATGAATCAGTTTGTAGCGTTCTGTACGTACTCCGTAATGACGTTTCACCATGTGTTCGGCCGGATACTCATAGAAATGATAGTACAGCGACTTGCGCCAGTCGGCTGGTTTCTCGCCCTTCAGCAGCGGCAGCAGTGAAACTCCCTGTATGTCTTCCGGAATCTCTGCACCGGCCAGTTCCAGGAACGTAGGAGCATAGTCGATGTTCTGTACCATCTGCGGAATATCTCCCTTGGCCTTCTGTGCCATATTGTCCGGCAGACGCATGATCAGCGGGGTACGCATGGATTCCTCGTACATGAAACGCTTGTCGAACCATCCGTGTTCACCCATATAGAATCCCTGGTCGGAAGTATAGACAATCAGGGTATTTTTCAGCATGTCATGTTCTTTCAGGTAGTCGAGCACCCTTCCTACATTATCGTCAAACGATTTCAGCACCTTCGCATAATCGCGCATGTAACGCTGGTACTTCCATTCGGCCAGTTCCTTTCCCTGCGGGTTCTTCTTGTAGAACTCATCGATGATAGGCTGATAGAAGGCATCGTATACTTTACGGTCTTCCGGATCCAGACGGCCGATCAGCTTTTCGTACGTAGCTTTCAGCCGTGACTCACCTTTCGGATCGTACATTTTGGTATCATACATGATGTCCATGTCCTTCAGGATACTCATCTCCTGAGTCTTGGCCGCTTCCCTGCCCTCATAGTCATCGTAGAAGTTGTCGGGCATGGTAAAGGTCTTGTCCTCATACAGCGACAGGTACTTCAGTTCCGGCAGCCAGTCGCGGTGGCAGGCCTTGTGATGGATGAAAAGACAGAAAGGCTTGTTCTTGTCGCGCTGGTTCTCCAGCCAGTTGATACTCTTGTCGGTAATGAGGTTGGTCAGATATCCCTTTTCGGTCACCGTATCATTGTTCATTTCGATGAAAGACGGATTGTAGTAATCCCCCTGTCCGGGCAGGACCTCCCAGTAGTCGAATCCGGTAGGCAGACTTTCCAGGTGCCATTTTCCGATGATGGCTGTCTGGTATCCTGCCTGCTGCAGCAGCTTCGGCATGGTCTGTTGCGAACCGTCGAATACACAGGTCGTATTGTCATAGAATCCGTTGGCATGGCTGTGCTTGCCCGTGAGCATGCAGGCACGGCTCGGACCACTCAGCGAGTTGGCTACAAAACTGTTGGTGAATTTTACTCCTTCCGCTGCAATACGGTCCAGGTTGGGCGTCTCCACATAGCGGTTGTCGTAGCAACTCATCATCTGCGCCGTATGGTCATCGGTCATGATATAGACAATATTGAAACGTTCGTCCTGTTTCTGAGGTTCGGAACACGAAGTAAGAGCCAGCGATGAAACTCCTACTGATGAAAAGCAAAATAGTTTAATTACTGTGTTGGATTTCATGGTATTTGAATTAATTATTGTTTATTGCCGGACTGCTGTCTGTAATGGTCGTAGGACCTTGTGCGGCAGTCCTCGACAAAGGTAGATATTTTAGTCGAGAATTCCTCTTTCTATATATCTGAAAAAATAGAAAGGACCCTGCTTTTTCAGATATATAGAAAGAGGGTTGTTATGTAATGTGTTACAAATACTTCTTTATCCGTTTATACAGTGCTTTCAGAATGTTGACATCCTGGTCTCTCAGTTTGCCGTCCCTGTTGGGAGGACAGTTCAGGATCAGGATATTGTCGTTCTTGGTACTTTGGCAGAAAAGTTTTTCGAGTTCATCGACCGACTTGAACTCGTTGTCGGTGGTATTGTAAAACCAGCGCTTGCTGATACAGACGGTCGATTCCCAGGGCATATAATACTGCCGTCCGTTGTGGACGAATATTTTCGGATCGTTGTCCGTTGGAAGATAGGGGTCACCCAAGCGGAAGTCACTGGGGAAATACCGTATCGGATATCCCTCTTTCTGCTCTTGCGGAATCACCGGGTGCTTATCCGCATTCTCCGGGGCACCGATGGTCCAGTTTATTCCCACCTGGCATTCCGGCATCCTCTGCTTGATGGTCTGATAGATGTCCATCACGGGCCAGCGGTAGTTCTGCTTTACCCATCCTCCGTCGAACCAGAATTCCACCACCTTCGTATAGTCGTCTACGATGTCCATCAGTTCCGTAAGCTGGTTCAGCATATACTGGTTGTATGCCTCGTCTTTCTTCCAGTCTTCTACATCGGCATTGACCTTTCTGTCCCACAACGAATAATACAGTCCCAGTCCGATATCGTATTTCCGGCAAGCCCTGGCAACGGCCTCGATGACGTTTGTCGGATTGCCGGAGCTGGCCACGTCGTATTCCGTGTAACGGCTGTCCCACAGGCAGAAGCCGTCATGGTGTTTGGCAATCAGTATCACGTATTTCATTCCTGCCTCTTTGGCGGTACGTATCCACTGTTCCGCATCGATGGCAGAAGGTGCATACGAAGAGGCCGGCTTGCTTCCGTCGGTCCATTCTTCGTCATGAAACGTATTGATGCCAAAGTGGATGAACATTCCGTATTTCCGTGCAATCTGTTCCTGTTGTGCCCGACTGGGCTGTACGGACGGTTGGGGTAAGATAAGCTCTTGGGCAAAGGAACTCCCGAAGGCTCCCAGGAATCCGCATGTGAGTAAAAAGTTTTTCATGTGTAAAGATTTATTTAAAATAATTGAAGATATTGCCTATGTGATTGTACGGAGGTAAAGGTACGCAATTTTTCCTTATTCCAGAAAAAAAGGAACAGTTCTTCCGAATCATATAATGACAAGGAAAGAACTGTTCCGTGAAAGCATCTATTTAGTAAAACAAAAGAGTACGTGTCAAAGACGGACCGCTTATTCCGTCTTGATGCTGTGAACCGGATTCTCACAGGCATTTTTCCAGCTCTGTACCGTTACCGTCACCAGGGTAATCAGTGTTACCGTCAGGAACGAGGCCAGGAATATCCAGCCGCATATCGGTGTTTTCTCTGAGAAACTTTGCAGCCATTCGTGTCCTATCCACCATCCGAAAGGCGCTGCTACAAGGAAGCATCCCGTAAGAATCAGCAGGTAGTTCCTGTTGAACATGTACAGGATTTCCCGGGTAGAACTGCCCATGATTTTCCGGATGCCGATTTCCTTGCGGCGGTATTCACTTTCGAACAGGGTCAGTCCGAAGACGCCGATTATGCAGATGACGATGGCCAGCAGGGAAAACAGGAAAAACTGCCGGACAAACCGGAGTTCGTTGCGGTAGGTATTGTCCAGAATCTTGTCGATGAACCGGAAATTGAAGTCGTGTCCGGGACTGAACTTTTTCATTGCCTCTTGCAGGGTACGGATGATTTCCACTTTATCCTGTCCCCGGGCAATACGGACATTGAGGAAGTTGTCTCCCGGCCATCCTTCATGGTCTTTTCCATAGAGGAAGAAAGCCATGGGGCGGGTGGTGTCATCGCTGTGGAACGTACTGAACCGGATGTTTTCGCAGAATCCGACCACCGTGTAGTCTCCGGGATTGATGGGCTCATTCACCTTGAGCCAGGGATATTTGGTACGGGCTGCCTCGTTGAAAATATACACATCTCCGTCGCCCTGTCTGAAGTTCCGTCCTTCCGTAATGCGGATGCCCATGACCTCCAGGTAGCGGGAGTCAACCGGCAGTACGTCGAAGAACATATTCCTGTCACCGCTTCCTCGTCCCCAGCTCATGTAATCGTCTCCCGAACTCAGGACAAACTGGGAAAAGGCCACTCCTTCCACTCCCGGAATCCGGGTCAGTTCGCTGACAATGGCTTCCTTCTGCCGTTTGCTTTCCGTGTTCATATTGCCGATGAGGATGGCCTCCTTGTCGTATCCGTATTCGGAAGTCCGTATGTAGTTGCTCTGCTGATACATGATTCCTACTCCGATGATCAGTATGAAGGAAATCAGAAACTGAAAGCAGACCAGTCCCGTTCGCAGCAACTTTCCTTTAGGGGAGAGTCCGAACGAACCTTTCAGGGCCAGGGCAGTGGGGAAGGAGGTCACGTACCAGGCCGGATAAATGCCTGCCAGTATGCCTATCAGCAGGCTGATGCCTAAGGTAATTCCCACCAGACGAGGATGCTTGGACAGGCTCAGAGTGGCAGAAACCAGTTCCTGCAGGCCGGTATCCTTGAGCAGACAGAGGAAGCACATGGCCAGTACGAAGCCACAGAGACTGATCAGCACCGATTCGGCCAGCAGGCCGGCACGGAGTGAACCGGTAGTGGCTCCCAGTACCTTCTGCGTATTGATGCTCTTGATGCGCATGGGTGTTTCCGCCAGTGAGAAATTCATGTAGTTGATACCGGCGATTCCCACAATCAGGAAGGCGATGCAGCACAGAAGGTAGACCGTAGTGCGACTGCTTGCCCCTTTGTTGCCTACCGGAGAGAAATGACTGTCTGCGATGGAAGTCAGCCGGATTTCAGGCAGTCCCTCGATGGTTTCCCCAGAGGCTGCAAGAAACTGGGAGAGTTCTTCCTTGATATCTGATTCTACCTGTCGGACATGAGCGGCATCGTCCAGGGAAAGAAAACAAAAATAGTTCCAGTTTCTCCAATTGTCTTTATTCTCCTGAGGATTAAGGGTAATCAGAATACAGTCGCCTATCAGCGAGTTTTCAGGAAAATCCCGGTAAACTCCTCCCACAGTCCATTCGCTCTGCTTGTTGAAAAACAACTGTTTACCTACCGCATCCCTGGTCTGGAAGAGCCGCAGTGCCATCGATTCCGGTATCAGCAGTGTATGCGGCTTCTCGATGGCCGCTTCCGAACCGGCAATTATCTGTGGATGAAAGAGGCGGATGAAATTGCCGAACCCGAACCGTACCTTTTCGTGGAACCGGTGCTCATTCACTGTCAGGTCGTAGCTGGATACGTAGGTTGGCTGTATGGAGATATCCCGGATGTGTGTAGAACTGTTTCCTATCAGTTCCGCCAGCGGACGCGCCATCCACAGTTGCCAGTCATACTCCTCTCCCGGATTTATCTCTACCCGGAAAATCTTTTCATGGCCCTTGATGCCCTTATTGAAATTAGCGTCATAGTCTACCTGGGCCATCAGAATGAAAAAGGAGGCAAAGGCGAGGCCCAGTCCGAGAAGGTTCATCAGACTGGTGGTCGGGAAGCGCCGGAACGTATGCGAGAAATTACGGAACAGTGTTTTCATCATCTTTAAAACCGTTAGAGGTATGTGTGAACAGTAAATTATTTACCTACTTTCAAGTTGCGGGTGTTGAATACCCCGATGCCGTCCTTGCGGATGTCCGCCTGGTCGGCAGAACCGCTCAGCGTCACTTTTCCCACTCCGTCGATGTTGGCCTTGAGCTGACGGCAGTTTACTTGTATATCCGCCTTTCCTACTCCGTCAAAATCGAGCTGAAGGAGATTGCACTGCAGGTTGCCGATTTCCACTTTTCCTACTCCGTCAATATTGAAGGCAATGTCTTCCGCCTTGAGCACATTCTTGCATTCAAAGGAGCCCACTCCGTCAAAATCCACTTGTTTCAAATCGGGGGCAGTGATGTAAATATCCAGTTTGATGTTTCCTTTCAGGCTCTTGTCTTTCTTTGTGTCGATGCAGAGCGTACCGTTATTCACTTCGTTGGTCAGCAGTTTGACCAGCTCCGGCTTTCCTTCCAGACGCAGGGAATAATGGTCTGCCTGAGTGAAATGGATGCTTCCCACACTTTCAATGGCGATGGAATGGAAGGGAGCGACCTCACGGTTTTCGTTGACGATATCCTTCGTACTGCCTGCAATGCAGGAAGTAGATAAAAACAGGTTGGCCAGCAAGGCCAGTGTACACATAATCTTTTTCATAATGGTATAATATAAAATGGTTGATCATTCTTGGTGATTTGTTTAATTCAGAATCAGCACTTCATTGTCCTTGTAGCTCTCGTATCCCGAGACAATGACCTGCTCACCCTGCTCCAGTCCCTCGAGTACCTCATAATACTGCGGGTTCTGCCGTCCGATGCGGATGGGACGTCGGTAAGCCTTCTTGCCCTCCTTGTCGACTACGAAAATCCAGTTGCCTCCGGTTACCTGGAAGAAGGTTCCCTTGGGAATCAGTACACTTTCGGTCGGTTCTCCCAACTGCAGGTCGATGTAGTAGGTCTGTCCGCTCCGGATATTCTCCGGCCGTTCTCCCTCGAACACCAGGTCAGTACGGAAACGTCCTTCACGCACCTCGGGGTAGACCTTGCGTACCTTCAACTGAAAACGGTTGCCCTGCCGTTCAAAACTGCCGGGAAGTCCGCCGGTCACCCGGTCGATATAATGCTCGTCGACCATTGCCTCAATCTTGAAATCCGAGAGATCATTGATCTGTCCCACCATCTGTCCGGCAGTAATGTTCTGTCCCAGTTCGGCATCCAGCAATCCCAGTTCCCCGTCGATGGTAGCCCGTACCTCCAGCTTGTTTTTCCGCTCCCGTATGAGCAGCACATTCTTTCTCATGTTCTGGAGATTGTCCTCCATCTGGTCCATCTGGATGCTCCGGTAAATGGAGTCCTGTATCAGCCGTTCGTTGATGAGGCTGTGTTTTTTCCGGGATACTTCGTAGTCTTCCTTAGCCTGCAGGTATTCCTCCCGGCTGACCAGCCGTTCCTGATACAGCCGTTCGTACTGGGAGAAAGTACGCTGCTTGCGCCGGATGTCCATGTCCAGCTGCACCTTCTCTGTCTCGTTGTTCAATTTATCCTGCTGCATGGTCACCTGCGTATTGCGGAGCAGATTCTGCTTTTCCGCCAGTTCCGATTCCGCATTCAGTATCTGCAAGTCCAGGTTCGAGTTGCTCAGGCGGAGAATCACATCCCCCTTTTTGACGTGTGTGCCTTCTTCCACCACTTTCTCCTGCACGATACCTCCTTCTTCCGGACTGAGCTGTACCACCGAGATGGGCTGTACCTGTCCGTTCAGGCGGATATAATCGTTGAACTCCCCGTAAGTCACCTGGGCGATATTGACCGACTCCCGGTCGACCCTCAGGGTAGCCGCATGATTCCCGAATACAATCATGCCCAGCAGCAACAGGATGATGCCTCCGCCAATGAGGTAGGGCAGGTGTTTCTTCTGTATTCCTTTTTTCTTTTCCAACTGTATATCCATGATTCCAATGATTTATTCGTTACTTGATTCCTGCTTTTCTCCGGATGATTTCCTTTCCTTTGTAATAATCTACCAGCCGGCATTTCATTACGTAGGTCAGTTTGCTTTGCAGCAGGGTTATCTGACTTTGCTGTAGGGTGCTTGCACTGTTCTGTACGTCGAGGGAAGTCATCAGTCCTTCTTCAAACTTCCGTCGGGTCACGTGGTAGGCAAGCGAGTCGGCCCGGACTTTCTTTTCCATCTGTATGCTTTCCTTCAGGTAGCCTTCCCGGTCCTGCACTGCCTGCTGTATCAGTTTCTGTAGTGCTTCTTTCTGTGCTTCGTACTGTTCCTGCGCAATCCGGTAATCGTTGCGTGCCTGTCTCAGACCGGCGACTCCCGACAACCGGTTGAAAATCGGAATACTCATGCTGATGCCCACATACGATCCCATGTTGTTGTCGAACTGGCTCCGGAAACCGGGATATCCCGAGCGGTGCAGTTCCTTGTAGTACGAGGTAGAGACTCCTCCGAACAGACTGATGGAAGGCACAAGGTTGCCCCAGGTCATCTTCCGCTGCAGGCGGGCACTCTGCTGTCTCAGGGCTGCCTGCCGGAGGGTCGGATTGCCGTAGAGTGCCACACGGAAGATCTCATCCGCATTTTCCGGGGTACATTCCATCTGCTCGCAGACCGCATCGGTCAGCAGGCGGGTATCCAGTACCAGCGTATCGGCAGCCGGATAATTCATGGTCTGTTTGAGTGTCAGCAATGCCGTCCGGAACAGGTTCCGCTGACGGGTCAGCTCATATACGTCCGTAGCCTGCTGCGCCTCCATCTGTGCCACATCAGCCCTTCCCTTGAGTCCCAGTTGTTCCTGATATGAAGTCTTGTACAGCAGGGAGTCACTTTCCGCCAGTTTCTTTTCGGCCAGTAAAGAAGCCCCGTAATAATAAACCGCATCGATGTATGCCTGGAAGGTTTCCAGGGCCGTCTGGTCGTATGCCTCCTGTTGGGCGGCCTTGCCCAGGAGCAGATTGGCCTTTGCCTGGCGTACCTGATTGATCAGGCTGCCTCCACGGAATATCGATACAGAGGCTTCTACCGAATAACCGTTGTTGAATGTCGACTTGGAAAGATAGGTATTGGTTTCTGGGTCGACCGAACGTCCGAAATTATATTGTGCGCCGATACTGCCGCTGATACCCGGGAGGAACTGTCCGATGGCTTTCATGCGGCTGGCCCGGTAGTTGTCCGTTTCCAGTGCCCGCTGTCTGACCGTGCGGTTGTGCGCCACGGCATACTCCATGCAGCGGTCGATATCCCAGATCTCCTGTGCCTGTACGCTGCAAAGACTGCAGCAGGCCAGCCAGAGAATCACATGTCCGATTTGAAACGTCTTTTTCATTTTTGCTTATTTTCTTCGCCGGAGATAAATCAAAATCCGTGCCATAAATGTAAGTCGCTTTGATACAGCGACTTGTTAAATACCGTTCCTGCAGAGATGACAAAAAATTAGACACTTGCTGTCTAATTTTTTGTCACTCCCAATCCGCCTTCCTTTTTTATCTTTCCTTATCTTTGCTTCGTGCAAAAAATCTGATGAAAATGACAAAACAAGGAACCCTGCTGGTTGTAGACGACAACCGTAACATTCTGACTTCGCTTCAATACCTTTTGGGCGATTATTTCTTCCGCGTACTGACGCTCAGTTCTCCGGTGACACTTCCTACCCTCCTGGCCAAGGAGAAAATCGATGTGGTGCTGCTTGATATGAACTTCTCGTCGGGTATCAACAGCGGAAACGAAGGACTGTTCTGGTTGCGCGAGATCAAACGCCTTTCTCCCCGTACCGGAGTGGTACTTTTCACTGCGTATGCCGATATCAATCTTGCCGTGACGGGCATCAAGGAAGGGGCCTCTGATTTTGTGGTGAAGCCCTGGGACAACACCCGTCTGGTACAGACCTTGCAGGAAACCTATCAGAAAGTCTGTGGCGACAGGAAAGACCCGAAGGCTTCCCGAAAGGCCCTTGCCGTTCAGGAGTCTACCATGTTTTGGGGCAATTCTGCTGCCATACGTCCGTTGCGTATGCTGGTGGAGAAAGTGAGTACCACCGATGCCAACATCCTGATTACCGGGGAGAACGGTACCGGAAAGGACATGCTGGCCCGCGAAATCCACCGCTTGTCGAATCGGCATTCCGGACCGATGGTCTCCGTGGATATGGGGGCTGTGACGGAGTCGCTTTTCGAAAGTGAACTGTTCGGACACGTGAAGGGCTCGTTTACGGATGCCCATACTGACCGTGCCGGACGGTTTGAGGCTGCCGACGGAGGTACCTTGTTCCTGGATGAGATAGCCAACCTGCCGTATCACCTGCAGGCCAAATTGCTTACCGTGATTCAGAAACGGGCCTATGTGAAGGTGGGAAGCAATACTCCCTGTCCGACCAATATCCGGCTGATCTGTGCCACCAACCGCAACCTGGAGGAGATGGTCCGTAACGGGGAATTCCGCGAAGACCTGCTTTATCGCATCAATACCATTCACCTTCACCTTCCGGCCTTGCGGGAACGGAAAGAAGACATCCTTCCGCTGGCCAAGCGTTTCCTGGAGCAGTATACCCGTCAGTATGGCAGCGGGGAGAAGACCTTCTCTCCCGAGGCGGCGAGACGCCTGCTGGAACATCCCTGGTCGGGCAATATCCGCGAACTGCAGCATGCGGTGGAGAAGGCGGTCATCCTGTCCGACGGTGAGACGATTCAGGCAGATACCCTGCAGCTGAATGCTTCGCTTGCTCCGGCTGCAGCGCCGGTACAGGAAGCGGCTACCGAATTTCATACCCTGGATGAGATGGAGCGGAGCATGGTGAAACGCGCCATCGAACAGTGTGAGGGAAATCTTTCTCAGGCTGCTGCCCAGTTGGGCATTACGCGGCAGACATTGTATAACAAGATGAAACGCTATGGACTCTAGATGGATTTATTCACTGACCTTCCGTCTGCTGGCCCTGGTGATAGGTACCGTACTGGTTACCTTGGGGGTGGTGCAGGACAACTGGAAGGAGATGGCAGCAGGCTTGCTGTTGTGCGGAGGTGCCTTCCTGCTCTACCGGCAGGCACAGAAGCAGCTGCGTGAGAAGAGCTGGCTGATGCTGGAGGCCATCCGCAACCGTGATTATTCGTTCCGCCTTCCGGCTTATGGACATTCGGGCGGGGAACGGATCCTGCAGGATACCCTGAACCAGTTCGGCGATCTGATGGGAGAGCAGAAGCACCTGATGGAGCAGCGCGAACGTTTTTATGAACAGATTCTTTCCAGCGTGACTTCGGGCATTGTGGTACTGGATGAGGAGGGCAAGGTGATACAGACCAACCCAGTGGCGGCTTCTCTCCTGGGTTTGCCGGTATTGGCTACCCTGCAGCAGCTGGAGCGGTACGGGGAGGAGATTCCCCGTCAGTTGCGGAACCTGCGCACGGGGGAGCGCTGCCACATCCGCCTGTCTACTCCCAAAGGGGAGGTGCAGCTGCTGGTGCGGGCTTCCATCATGCAACTGGGAAGTGGACAGGTGCGTATCCTGACGTTGAACGATATTCGCAGTGAACTGGATGCGAAGGAATTGGATTCATGGGTAAAACTGACCCGGGTACTGACGCACGAGATCATGAATTCCATTGCTCCGATTTCCTCGTTGAGCGAGACTTTCCTGAAGCGTCCGGATGTACTGGGCACTCCTTTGTACGAGGGCATCCGGGCCATTCACGATACTTCTGCCGGTCTGATTTCCTTTGTCGACAGCTACCGGAAGTTCTCCGCCTTGCAGAAGCCTTCTCCCGAACCTTTTTACCTGCTCGACTTGCTGCAGCAGGTAGAGCGGCTGGGACTGGTTCCTCCGTCCGTCAGTCTGACGTTACAGATAGAGCCCTCCGACCTGATGATTTATGCCGACCCGAACCTGATCCGGCAGGTGCTGATCAACCTGACCCGGAATGCCGTGCAGGCCATTGGAGAGGCGGAAGGACGGATTCACGTCCGTGCGTACAGTTCGAAGGAAGACCATGTCTTTGTGCATTTCAGCAACAACGGTCCGGCCATTCCTGACAACGTGGCCGAGCAGATATTCGTTCCCTTCTTCACTACCCGCAGCGACGGCAACGGCATCGGTCTTTCGCTGTCGCGCCAGATCATGAAACTTTCGGGAGGAAGCATCAGTCTCCTGCAGGCCGGTACCGGAGGATGGAACACCACCTTCGTCCTGGAATTTGAATAACGAAGCACGCCGGTGGAATCACTTGGAAAACTCCTTGATTCCACCGGCGTGTGTATTACTCTGAATCCCTTTCAGCCTTCTCTGTCCATGTTATTTTCCGTCTGCCAGACGGATGCCGTCTAGGCTATTCCGTCCGCAGATTGATGGTAGGATTGGTCTGTGCCGCCTTTCTTATCAGTCCTGCAGCCTGTGCCAGGATACAGCCCAGTACGGCCAGCATGCATCCGCCGAACAGCCCTGCCGTCAGGTCGATTTTTGTGGCAAACAGTTCCAGCATCTGCCGGCTCAGCAGGTAAGCCACCATGCCTCCTGTCAGTATTGCCGGCAAGGCCGTCTTCAGCAGGTCGCCGAGGAAGAGCCGTTCCACGTTGCCGATGCCTGCACCGTGTATCATGCGGATGGCAATTTCCGAGCGGCGGCGGTTGACCTCATCCCTTACATAGGCCGTCAGTCCGATGAGTGCGATGAGCAGGATGCAGATGCCGGCAAATAGGACGCTGTTCCGTATGTGCAGGACCCCATTGTAGAGGTTCTCCATATCCATGTTCAGGCTGTATACCTTCTTGTCCTGACTGGGCATGGTCTCCGTAATCACCCGCTGTATCTCTTCCATTTGCCGGCTGCCCGTTTCTTTCAGCCGTATATACAGCTGGTGGTTGGGCTCATTCCCGTAAAACATGACCGTAGGACGGGAATCATACTTTTCAGCTACCTGCGATCCCAGCTGGATGTTCTCATACACCCCGCATATTCTGGCCTGTCCCTGGTGCTCCGTAATACAGAAGGTCTTTCCGATGGGAGAATCCTTCCAGATACCCAGTTGCTTCATCTTCTCCACAAAACTGCGGCTCACCATCACCTCCTGTGTCAGGCTGTCTCTCAGATGAGGGGTGAACGTGCGTCCCTCAATGACCGGAATCTCGAACGTCCGGTGATAATCCAGTCCCACCAGGTACATATCCGCCACGTTGAACAGTTGCCTGTCTTCTCCCTCCATGAACACATTATTGCCGCTGCAGGTCAGGAACATCTCCTGATATCCCCAGGTCACCCCACTGACATTCGGCAGTTTTTTCAGTTCCTGCACACACCGTTCCCGTTCCACCGGTTTCGTTCCGGGCAGTGAGACATACACTACGTTCCGGTATTCGAACCCGGTCTGGAAATGCGTCAGGTTATGATATTGCAGACCGATGACGGTCAGCAGGCACACAAACAGCGAGGTCAGCAGGAACTGCACGAAGAGCAGTCCCAGTTTCCACAACCGTTTATGTTCCGTATACCGGCGGTAAGCATAAGTCACCGGAATACGGGTATAGAAATATCCCGGCAGGAGACCGCATGCCGCAGCCACGGCCAGGGTTACCCCCAGGCATACCACCAGAGTCGCAGGAGGGAAGAGGGACGACAGACTGTGACCGATCTGCTCCTGCAGAAAGTCCTGCAGGCCGAACACAATCAATACCGCCAGTATCAGACTCAGGAAGCAGTGCAGTCCCGACTCTGTGAAAATCATCCGGTAAATCTCCTTGTTACCGGCCCCGTAGCAGCGGTAGGTCGCAATGCTCTTGGCCCGGTTGACCAGTGAGGAAACCACCAGCAGGATGTAGTTCAGTACCGTCACCATCAGCATGATGATGCCGAATCCCAGGAAGACCAGGTTCATGATGCGGTTATAATCGGAGGCCGTAAAGAGTTCCTCCACCGGCTGGAAACTGTATTTCAGGGTACCGCCTGCCTGGCGTATACTTTCGGTAATTCCGTGCACATCCATCATATGCTCAACCCCCGGGGCCAGCACTTTCGGGTCGGTGCCCGGAGCCAGCCGTATGTATCCGGCATAACGGTCATTTCCCACCCAGTTGTTCCTGCCGTCCCAGCTTACCTGTCCGATGGTAGGCATGGCCACCAGCACGTCCATCTTCGGAAGGTGCGTATTCTCCGGAAAGGCCTCGAAGACCCCTGCCACGGTCAGCCGGAACTGCGGAAATTCTTTCCAGTAAAGGGTCTTCCCAACTATCTCGCCTCCCAGTTTCTCACTCATTTCCGAAGAAATATAAGCCTGATTCGCCTTCTCCAGTCCCGTATGCGGATCTTCTCCCACCAGCAGGTCGCGCGGGAATACATCGAAGAAAGCACTGTCGCAGAAAAACGCATTACCCTGTATCATCCGCTGGTCTTCCGTCACCAGCTTCATCTCGTAGTTGAGTTCCGTATACCGTGTAGCCGCCTCTACCTCCGGGCAATACGTCTTGATACCGGGAGCAATGGCCCCCGATACACTTGAATAATTTCTTTGCTTGTGCTCGCTGAGGTCGGTCGAACTCGCATAAGCACTCTGTATCTGATACGTATCCTCCAGCCGGGGAATAAAATTGTCGTACGACCGTTCGAAGATAACTTCCGCCAGCATGACCAGTCCGATGGCCAGTCCCACGCCCAGGCAGATAATCTTGATCGGATTCCCTTCCCCCTTCCGGAAAAGATTCTGAAAAGCCCGTTTCATATCCTGTATGCTGTTATCTGTTCATTCATTAATACTGTGATCAGTCATCCGTTTGTACCTTTCTGTCAGCTGGCCGATGACCTACATCTCATCGATAGAAGACACAATCTGTCCGTCGAACAGGTGGACGGTTCTTCCTGCAAATCCTGCATCGCGCTGACTGTGCGTCACCATGACAATGGTCGTTCCCTCCTTGTTCAGTTCGGTAAGCAGTTCCATGACCTCCTGTCCGTTCTTCGAATCCAGGTTTCCGGTAGGCTCATCCGCCAGAATAATCTTCGGATTCGATACCACTGCCCTGGCAATGGCCACACGCTGCTGCTGTCCGCCCGAAAGCTGCTGCGGATAATGTTTGGCCCGGTGACTGATGTTCATGCGCGACAGGATTTCGTTCACCCTGCGCTTGCGCTCGTCGGCAGGGATGTTCAGGTAAATCAGCGGCAGTTCCACGTTCTCAAATACATTCAGCTCGTCAATCAGGTTGAAACTCTGGAACACAAAACCGATGTTTCCTTTCCGGACGCGGGTACGGTCTTTCTCTTTCAGATGCCCTACCTCCTTTCCGTCCAGGTAATAATTGCCCGATGACGGATTATCCAGCAGTCCCAGGATGTTCAACAAGGTCGACTTGCCGCAGCCCGAGGGGCCCATGATGGCCACAAACTCTTTTTCGCCGACTTCCAGACTTACATTATTCAGTGCAATGGTTTCCACTTCCGTAGTGCGGAAGGATTTGCTGAGATTTTCAATCTTGATCATAATGGTATATGTTTAATGATATTAATTTATTTGTGGTGAGGAATTATTCGGTTTTCAGATGGTCGACCGGGTTTTCTCTTACCGCCTGCCGGCTGATGAGCCAGATGGAGGCCAATGACAGAAGAGCCACGGTCAGGAAGGCTACCGGTAGGATCCATCCTTCCATACCGTTCCGGAAATTCACGGCCCGGTCAATCAGCCGGACACCGATACTGATCAGCGGCAGTGCCATGACGAGTGCCATGCCCAGGGAGACCAGTACGAACTTCATCAGCCGCATCATCTCCTTTTGCTGGGTCGAGCCGAACACCTTCCGTACGGCCATGTCACGCTTCCGCTGACTGATGAAATACAGGCTCATGGCAGTCAGTCCCGACAGAGAGATGATGAACGCTGCCGCCGTAAATCCGAAGAGCAGCTGCTGCATCCCGATCATGTCGCGGTACGTCTCTTTTACCTCGTCGGCATACCAGGCCGAATCGAAGGGAATGCCTTCTGTGATGCGGGCATACAACCGGTCCAGTTCTTTCCGGCAGGCTTCCGGGTCATTTCCCTGTACGTCTACCAGTATGTTCCAGGGGCGGATGCTGTCGGCCGGCATTTCCGAGATGAGGTGCGGACTTTGAATGTCCAGTATCGAACCGAATTTCAGGTCGCCGAAATAGCCGTTGACCGGGAAGGCATCGTCCTGCGTACGGATTTCCGTCACCTCTTCCGGCTTCAGTGCCAGTTCCCGGAAAGTGCTTTCCGAAAACAGGTACGTCTCTCCGTGCCCCGTTGCCTGCTCCTTCCGCTCTACCGGAATCCGGAAAATATGTGTAAATACCGTATCGGTACGGAACACCTGGAAACTGATGTTCTTCAAATCATCCTGCCCAGTATAGGCCTGCATGGAGTTATTGTTGCCCCGGCTGTTGGGGGTTCCCTGCGTGAAACACACGTATTTTACGAACGGCCGTTTCAGTGCCTCGCTTCTGAAAAGCCTCATCTGCTGCAGGGTCCCTGTGCGCGGATAGTCCAGTACCTGTCCGTAGCTATACCCCAGAGGCTCATGCAAGACACAGTATACTTTCCTGCCCAGATAGATGCTGCAGCACAGCATGGCCAGCGTCAGTCCCGTTTGCAGTACGTACAGGGCCCTCAGGTAAACAGACTTGGTCTTCCTGCGCAGGTTGCCCTTCACAATGTCTATCGGCTTGTAGCGTACCAGCAGGGAGGCCGGTACAAAGCCGGCCAGAAAGGCGACTGCCACTGCTACTGCCAGGTAACTGCCCAGGGTAAGCGGTCCGAGGTCGCCATACAGGTCGGTCCGTGTATGGAAAATCTTATCGACCTGCGGCTCGATGGCCAGTGCAATCAGGAAGGCCAGTCCGAGCGCCGCCGCCACCATCAGCAAGGCTTCGCCCATCATCCGCCAGAAGATGGCAGTCTGCGACGATCCCAGTAGCCGGCGGGTAGCCATTTCCTTGGTACGGAAACTGATCTGTGCCACGCTCATGCTGAGGTAGTTGAAGATAGCCATCAGCAGAATCAGCAGGCCGGAGACTCCGAATATCACCACCTTGGTCAGACTGTACTGTTCCATATTCGGGGCCAGTATCTCTGAGAAATACAGTTCGCGCATCGGTATCCATAAAGCCTTTTCCATGTAGTTGAACTGGTACAGCCAGAAAAAACTCTTCTGGAAATCCAGCAGGTCTTTGCTCTTTGCGTTCGGGTCGCATCCCTTGGCGAAGCGTGCAAAGATCATGGTGCCTCCCGCATTGTTCATCTGCGGATTGTTCCGGCTGCTGCCATAGTTGATGTAATCTACCATATCGAAGGGGACGAAGCCGTCGGTCTCTGCACTGAACAGCGAACGGTCCATATCCTCCACAATGCCGGTTACGGTGTAGACCGGCTGTTTGCCGCCCGAAAGCTGCAAGGTCTTTCCCACCGGATCTTCGTTTCCGAACAACCTGCGGGCCCCCGATTCGGTCAGTACTATGCTGTAGCGGTCGGCCAGCACCTGGTCGGGGTTGCCGTGGAGCAGGCGGAACGAGAAGAAACGGAAGAAATTTTCCTTTACCGCAAGAAGCCTGACCCTCGTCTTTTTATCCTGGTACGTGGCATATATCAGGTTGTCCATCCCCTCGGTATTCACTCCGCACCAGTCCTCTATGTCGGGATACCGCGAAGCCAGCCGTTCTCCCACCAGGTAGTGGGAGGCCGCGTAATGTTCGTTCGACAAGACATAGATACGTTCCACATCCTTCAGTTTCCGGTCGGCCGTCAGCTGGCGGGTAACCATATTCGCTATCAGCAGTATAAAGACAAATGCCGTGGTCAGTCCGAACAGGTTGACGAAAGCAAAAGAAGGGTTGCGTCTCAAAAAGATGAAATAGGTATGTAATCCTTTCATGATTCTTACAAAATAAAGTGTTCCTCTTTCCCGGAGACAAAGAGCGTGCCAAGAGATTATCTACTTTATTATCAGTTGGTTTTAGATATTCTCTCTTTGGCCGAATGTCTAATATTTAGACACCGGATGTATGATTTTTAGACAAACGGCAACGGGGCGGTATAGAAAGAAAATACGGTGGTCTCCGCACGTTTCTGGAAAAGTCTTTTCCTGGGGAAGGAAACCCCCAAAGACCGGTACGGCAAGGTTGATGAATAAAGAACAGTAGTTGACTGAGCGTCGTGAATCCTTGAATCAGCAGCGTGAATGGATTAATCAACGGCGCAAATTAATCAAATCATGCTGCTGATTCTGTTTATGAAGAAGGAGCAGATAAAAAACACTGTCCGGCCTTACGCTTATCCATGAAGGCCGGTTGCTGTATAAAAGAAAGGAAGTAGCCCTTTGGGCTGTAGTTCAGTAAAGATAAAAGAGGAGACGAACGTTTTTTTCAGGGAATTGCCTATTTTTGCGTGCCACCCTGATTACGTAGAGAAACACCATATTGCCGGTTCCTGACAGGCAGGCGCTGGGCAGGGGCATCTTGTATGACACATCAGATGAAAACAGATAAATGATTACTATGAGAACAAAAATTTGGCTTTGTATGTTATGGGGTATCCTGTGGATGACAGGATGTAAGCAGGTGACTCCTGAGATTGAGGCCGCTTACGCATTGATTGAGCGGGTAACACCCGGGTATGGAAAACAGTTTGTGCTGGAACTGATTCCTCCTGAGCATGGAATGGATGTCTATGAAATCGTGCCGCAGGACGGGCGGATTGTGCTGCGTGGCAACAATCCGGTGGCGCTGGCTACGGCTTACAACCAGTATCTGAAATATACTTGCCGGGTGCACGTGTCCTGGTTGGGCAACCGACTGGACCTGCCGGAGCGCCTGCCGCTGCCGGAGAAGGCGGTGAGGAATACCATCAACGGCAAATACCGCGTTTACATGAATTACTGTACCCTGAGTTATTCTGCCCCCTGGTGGGACTGGGAGCGGTGGCAGCGTGAAATCGACTACATGGCCATGAACTCCATCAATATGCCGCTGTCGGTGGTCGGACTGGAGGCGGTATGGTACAATACGTTGCTGAAGCATCGTTTTACAGACGAGGAGGCCCGTGCGTTCCTGGCTGCTCACGGACACATGGCCTGGCAGTGGATGCAGAACCTGCAAAGCTATGGCGGTCCGCTTCCGAAGTCGTGGATTGATGCACATGCCCGCTTGGGAAAGCAAATCATGGAGCGCCAGCTGGAACTGGGCATGCAGCCCATCCAGCAGGGCTTTTCGGGATATGTGCCCCGTGAACTGAAAGACAAGTATCCGGAGGCGAAAATCCGTCTTCAGCCTTCCTGGTGCGGGTTTACCGGGGCTGCACAACTGGACCCGACTGATTCGCTGTTTCAGGTACTGGGCCGCGACTTTCTGGAAGAAGAGAAAAGACTGTATGGGGCTCATGGGGTGTATGCGGCCGATCCCTTCCACGAGAGCCAGCCGCCGGTAGATACTCCCGAATACCTGGGAGCCGTGGGCAAGTCCATCAATACGTTGTTCCGGAATTTTGACCCGGAGGCTGTCTGGGGCATGCAGGCCTGGAGCTTGCGTGAGCCTATCGTGAAGGCGGTTCCCAAAGACGAGCTGCTGATTCTGGACCTGAACGGAGGACGGTGCCAGCAGGACAGTGCCTACTGGGGGTATCCGGCAGTGGCGGGCAACCTACATAATTTTGGGGGAAGAATCAACCTTCATGGTGACTTGCAGCTGCTGGCAGGTAACCAGTATGAGGAGGCGGTGAAAAAGTCGCCGAATATCTGCGGAAGCGGATTGTTCATGGAGGCCATCGAGCAGAATCCGCTGTATTATGAACTGGCTTTTGAGATGCCTTTGCACAAGGGGAAGGTGGACCTGAAGGAGTGGCTGAAGGAATATGCCTTGCGCCGTTACGGACCGCAGAGTGAGCATGCCTGTCAGGGACTGCTTTGTCTGTTGGAAGGGCCTTATCGTCCGGGTACCAACGGTACGGAACGGAGTTCCATCCTGGCGGCCCGTCCGGCACTGGACGTCAAGAAGTCGGGCCCCAATGCGGGTCTCGGCATTCCGTATCCTCCCGAACTGCTGATCAGGGTGCAGTCGTTGCTGATGGCGGACAGTGCGCAACTGAAGGGGTCGGATGCGTACCGGTTTGACGTGATGGATGTGCAGCGGCAGATTATGAGCAACCTGGGTCAGGTGATTCATAAGAAGGCGGTGGAGGCGTACCGGAAGGGGAATCTTGCCGAATTTGAGCGTCACAGCCAGTGCTTCCTGGCCTTGCTGGAGGACGTAGACCGGCTGTTGCATACCCGTCCGGAATTTAATTTCTACAGATGGCTTGCCGATGCCCGTTCGTGGGGAGAGACGGAGGCCGAAAAGGATTTGTTTGAAAGGGATGCGACGGCCCTGGTAACGATCTGGGGCGGCGACGGAGATCCGCTGATTTTCGATTATTCGTGGAGGGAATGGTGCGGTCTTCTGAAAGACTATTATGGAAAACGGTGGGAGAAGTTTTATGCCATGCTGGCCGATTCTTTGCGCAGCGGCCGTCCGTATGTGGAAGAGAACCTGCCTTTGACGCATGGAAGAGAGGCTTTCCGGGCAAATGCTTTTTATTCGGAACTGGGCGACTGGGAACTGGGGTTTGTGGACCGTTGTGGAAAGGCGCAGGTTCCGTGGTGTGAAGGCAATGACTGGGAGGTGACTCAGGAAATGTTTGAAAAGTACCTTCCTTTGGCGGAAACCTATTATGCGGAAGGCATTGTGTCGGGAGTCGTGAAGGAAGAGCGGACGTTTGAGAACCTGGGAGCGCAGTAAGGTCTCGGGATACAGTGGAGATTCCGGGCAAAGGAAAGCCGGGATTCACTGCCCCCGGAGCAGTCGGATAGCTGCTTCGGGGGCAGTTTGTATCTGGGGAATGGTCTGTCTGAATGGGTTATATGAGAAATTTTTTTAGTTAAATAAGAATGTTAACCTTATGATAACATAGAATGTGGTAGGAAGCCTATATATTTGTGCAATCAAAATTTAACGGTATAACCTAAAAAAGTAAAGTTATGAGAAAAGTAATGAGACTGGCGTTTATCGCCATGGCGGGATTTGCCTGCGTGCCGACAGTGGTCAGGGCACAACAGCAGATGCCTCCTGTACCGGTAGACAAGGAAGTGAGAATCGGTAAACTGGACAACGGACTGACTTATTATATCCGTCATAATGAATATCCGAAGAATCAGGTGGACTTCTATATTGCACAGAAAGTGGGAAGTATTCTGGAAGAAGACAACCAGCGCGGACTGGCTCATTTCCTGGAGCACATGTGTTTTAACGGAACCCGTAATTTCCCCGGAAACTCCATGATCAAATGGCTGGAATCGGTGGGTGTGAAGTTCGGCCAGAACCTGAATGCCTATACCAGCATTGATGAAACGGTGTATCGTATTTCCAGCGTACCGACCGAGCGCATCGGTGTGCAGGATTCCTGTCTGATGATTTTGTGCGACTGGGCCGACGGACTGTTGCTCGACGGCAAGGAAATCGATGAGGAACGCTCTGTCATTCACGAGGAATGGAGAAGCCAGACTCCTCCGAGCATGCGAATTGTCGAAAAACTGCTTCCGGAAATCTATCCGGGCAGCCGTTACGCTTATCGTCTGCCTATCGGAACCATGGAAGTGGTGGATAATTTCCCGCACCAGGCATTGCGTGATTATTACGAGAAGTGGTATCGTCCCGACCTGCAGGGTATTGTAGTGGTGGGTGACATCGATGTAGACCGTATCGAAGGGAAAATCAAGGAGATGTTCTCCAAGATTGAGACTCCGGTGAATCCGGCCGAAAGAGTCTATTATCCGGTGGCCGACAATGAGAAGCCGATTGTGGCTTTCGGGGCCGACAAGGAACAGAGCAACTACGTGGCACAGCTGATGTTCAAGTACGATGCACTGCCCGATTCACTGAAGGGTACGATGGCCGACGTGACTACCGAATACCTGCTCGACATGGCAGAGATGATGCTGCAGATGCGGTTGAACGAACTGGGACAGAAGGCTGACGCTCCGTTTGCCGTAGCCGCTGCCAGTCACCAGGAGTTCCTGATGGCCAAGACCAAGCAGGCTTTCCAGCTGGTGATGGTGCCGAAGGGCAATACTTTCGACGAAGGTCTGAAGGCGGTATACCGTGAGGCCCTGCGTGCCAAGAGAGGTGGATTCACAGCCACGGAATATGCCCGTTGCCGTACGGAGTATCTTTCTCAGTTGGAAAAGGCGTACAACAACCGCAACCAGCAGGAGAACAAGACACTGGCAGAATCGTACGTACGCAACTTTATCGACAAGAAGCCTATCCCTGGAATAGAGACAGAGTACCAGATGATGAGCATGATTGTCAACCAGATTCCGGTGGAGGCCGTCAACCAGGTGTTCTCACAGCTCATCTCGGACAAGAACCTGGTAGTACTGGGACTGATGCCGGAGCGTGAGGGAGAGGCGTGTCCGACCCACGAAGAGGTACTTGCCCTGCTGAGTCAGGTGGAAGCCGAGGACATTGCTCCTTATGTGGATAACGTGAAGAACGAACCGCTGGTCAGTGAACTGCCTGCTGCCGGAAAGGTAGTGAAGGAAAACGTATTGTCTGACTTCGGTGCAAAGGAATGGGTGCTTTCCAACGGTGCCAAGGTGATTGTGAAGAAGACCGACTTCAAGTCGGATGAAATCAGTCTGACGGCAGTTGCCAAAGGCGGTACATCGGTATATGGAAACGACAAGGCTGCCGACCTGCTCTTTATGCCGGCTGTACTCGAACAGCACGGACTGGGTAATTTCACGAATTCCGACCTGGGCAAGCTGTTGGCCGGAAAGCAGGTATCGCTGAACATAGCACTGGATGAATATTCACGCGGCCTGTCAGGAAATACGACTCCCAAGGACCTGAAGACTTACATGGAGATGATTTACATGACCTTTACCGGACTGAATGTGACAGCGGATGAGTTTGCTTCCATGCAGAACCTGTACAAAGGTTTGCTGCAGAATCAGGAAGAGAATCCGAACTTTGTCTTCCAGAAGAAGGTACAGGAATTCCTGTATGCCTCTCCGATGAAACAGGTGTTTGGAGTGAGCGACATCGAAAAGGCCAGCCGTGAAGGTATTCTGGACATTATCCATGAACAGTTGGCCAATGCAGGCGAGTTTACGTTTGTATTCAGCGGCAACTTCGATGAGGCTGAACTGAAAGCACTGGCAGAACAGTACATCGGTTCACTGCCTTCTGTAAAGGGAAAGAAAGCCGAAGTGAAGTACGACAGCGCACTCGAAATCAAGGCCGGCAACGAAGAGAAGGAATTTACCATGAAGATGGAAGTACCGCAGGGTAGTGCGGCTGTCATCGTCAGCGGAAAGATGCCTTATTCATTCAAGAACCGCCTTCTGGCATCCATGTCGGCACAGATTATCTCTACCCGCCTTATCAGTGAGGTGCGTGAAAAGGAAGGAGCGGTGTACAGCATATATACTCAGGGCGCTCAGGACAGAGTAGCCGAGGTATCTGTGGTTTACCAGACCATCTTCCAGGTGAAACCGGAAAAGAAAGACCGTGCCATTGAAATCATCCGCAACGAGTTTGAGAAACTGGCAAAGGAAACACCTGCGGAAGAACTCAACAAGGTGAAGGAATTCATGGTGAAACAGTATGCGGAGAACGAACATACCAACAGTTACTGGTGTGCCATGATTGCCGGCAATGAACTGAAACCGGCTGAAGTGTGCACAGAGGCTGCAAAGGTGATTGAGGCGATTACTCCGAAAGATCTTTCAGCATATGTGAATGAAATCATGCAGCAGAACAACTACAGGGTATTGGTGATGATGCCTGAAAAGTAAGCGGCTGATTGGCTGAACCTATAAAAAAAGCATCCCGGCAAAAGACTGAAACTTGTTCAGTCCCTTTGCCGGGATGCTTTTTTTGTGATGGATGGCGCCGGAAAAGATATCAGTTCCGGGTACTCTCAGTTTCTTCGATATAAATCTTTCCGTTCCGCTTCTCAATCAGTACGGAGCTGCCCTTGGGATTGAGGTTGAACGGAGTAATCTCGTCGTTGCGGTTGTCGACCACCAGCAGTGCGTTCTCTTCCGCAAAACGGTTGATCTGCAACTTGACACTGGCAGTGGTCAGGGTGCGGTTCAGCAGCAGACTGTCGTTGACATAGATGGAAAGACTGTCGCCGGCAAAACTGCCTGCCACCTGAATGGTATAGACATCCGGATATACCTGAGGCACTCCGCCTTCTTTCTTCTGACCGCGGAATCCCAGGTAAAGGAAGAGGCAGACAATGAAAAACACTCCGAAGGCCAGGATGCCGTTGCCCACCATAAACTGCTTATTGCTGTTGATGCTTTTTTTGCTCATAATGCTACATGTATCGGTTTACAGATACAAATGTAAGTCAAATTTCGGTGAAGGAAGACCGAACCGTCCAAAAACTGGAGAAAAAAACTCCGGGAACGGCCTTTCGTCCGCCCCCGGAGTAACGATTAAATCAAGTTGTGTGTATAGGTTATAAGGTCCATCCTGCAGTCCAGTCGTTTCCTGCCTGTACTGCTCCTTTGAAGTCGGTTGGAGTGAAGAACTTGTCGGCCGACAAATCCTTGCCTCCGTCTACTGTTCCTACATACAGGTTGCTCCATGAGAACGTCTGGTTGGTCAGGTTGCCCGTTGCCTGTGAGAACATCTCATTGGTATAGAGGCCTTCTCCTGATTCCAGTACTTTGTTGAGGGCTACGTATTCCAGTTTGGAGTCGCCGTTGACCAGTGCGTTCTCAGTCTCGGCAGTCTCTACGGTCAGCGGTTTGTCTTTACCGGTGATGAGGATATTGTACAGTTCCACCTGTGTTCCTGCGCGCAGACGTACCCCCTGCTTGCTTCCGCCGTTTCCGATAAGAGTGGCATTGGCAATGACCGGATGTGCAACCGGTGAAGCCCCGAAGTTGTTGCCGTTGTTGTCGCATTCCATCAGACAGTCGCAGTCATATCCCAGGCTTTCCTTGTTTTCCTGATAAGCTACCAGGAACTGAGCCTTTCCGTTCCATCCTTCTGTCCAGTCGAAAGAGTCGTCGCTACAGCTGGTAACGACCATGTGCTTTACATTGACCGAACCTCCGAAGAACTCAAATCCGTCGTCCGAGCCTTTGTAAGCCTGCAGGTATTCTACTGTCGTACCGTTTCCTACTCCGTAGAAAGAAACGCCGTTGGCTTCATGTTCCTCGTCCAGTGCCTTTCCGGTATATTCCAGGCGGACATAGCGCAGGATACCTGAATTGTCTTCGTCGTTGTTGCCTCCGTACGGTGCGTTACCGATCTCAGAAACCGTATTTCCCGAGTTGTTGGTATGAGCGTATCCGCAGATGTGAAGACCGCCCCAGGCACCTTCCTTCTTCTCGTCGGAAGTCATGATAATGGGGTTTTCGGCCGTTCCCTGTGCATCAATCTTCGCTCCCTGTTCAATCAGCAGGTAAGGAATGTCTTCTTCGTAGTTGGCACTGATGGTGGTTCCTGCCGGGATGGTCAGTGTGGCCCCCTTCTTTACGTGTACCCCACCGGACAGTTTATATACTTTTCCTGCTTCCAGTGTTCTGTTTTCAGTGATGTTTCCTTGGAGTACATAGCTTCCTTCTTCGGGTCCTGTCGGAGTTGTTCCCTCTTCGTTACTGCAAGCGGTAAAACCAATCATACCGGCAAAAATAACCATAGCTGTTGTTTTCCAGTCTTTTCTCATAATCTTCATTTTTAAGTGTTTGTTTTGTAATTATCCTGTGATCTTTTATAAGTTGTATGTAATACCGATTTCAAAGCTGCTTCCTCGTTTGAAGCGTTCCACTTCCACCGTTTCTCCGGTCTGGGGAACCTCCTGTTTGAAGATGACTGCCTGGTTCAGCAGGTCGCTGACCTGAAGCTTGACCGACAGGTGTTCGTTGAACGTGAAGCCTCCTACCAGGTTCAGGGTATGCAGCGGCTGCTGTTTCACGTCGCCGAGTCCGGAAATACCCACGGAGTGGATGCGCGGTCCCTGCAGGTTGTAGACCAGTGCGGCATTCAACTGGCTGTGTTCGCCGAATCGCGGCGAGTAGGTGATGTCGGCATTGCCCAGATAAGGAGAGGCTCCCTGCAGGGCACGCTGGTTGTTGGTGTATACCCCACCTTCGGGCAGTTTTACGTTGGTGTACATGTAAGAAGCGTTGGCACCGATGCGGAGTTCCCGGGCGATTTCCTTGCGGAATTCTACCTCTACTCCCGCAGCCAGTCCGTCGGTCGCGTTGCGGAATGTCTGTATGGTAGTTCCACCCGACAGTGCCTGAATCTGTTCGATCGGAGCTTCCAGGTATTTGTAATAGGCCGTTACCGAAAGCATGTCTCCATTGTCCTTGAACAGCTCGTAGCGGAGGTCGATGTTATAGTTGTACCCGTTCTGCAGGTCCTTGTTACCTCGGATTTGTGAAGAACCGTACGATTCCTGGTAAAGGAATGGCGCCATTTCGATGAACGACGGACGGGTGATGGTACGTGAGAACGAGAACCGCAGGCTTTGTGCCTTGGCAAAACTGTATTTCAGGTTCATGGCCGGGAACAGGTCGTTGGCATTCAGGTCTCTCCGCTCGGCAATGCTCTGGTCGTTGAAGTAATTCACCCACTGCTTGCTCATCTCGTAGCGTACCCCCAGGTTGATCAGCCAGTTTTCGTTCGGATAGAAGTCGGTCAGCAGGTAGCCCGCATAGATCCGGTTACCGGCATCGTAAGTATCTTTCTTGAGTTTCTGTCTTTCGATGCTGACCAGTCCCTGGTTGATGTTGTCCTGATTGAGGTAATCCGACGGAGTAAAGATATCCGTAATCTCAGGGTCAATCTTGTTCAGGTTGTAGTAAAAGCGGCTGGCCGAATAGTCGCGGGTCTTATCCTTGTAGGTGAATCCGGCCTGTACCTTGCTTCTCTCTCCGAATTTGTATTCTCCGGAAAGGTTGGCAGCCCATTCATCTTCGTCCAGCGTACCGAAATAACGCATGGTTTCCTGGCGGTTCAGTTTGAAGAGTTCCAGACGGTTGTCTTTTTTCTCGAACATGATCTGTCTGCGGTCGGGCTCGTCGCTGCTTGTCTGACTGTAGGAGGCTCCCCAGCTGAGGTTCCATTGGGGACCGAAGAAATGCTTTCCGCTGAGCTGATGATTCTGCAGACTGTAGAAGTGAGTGACACTGTTGCTGCCAATCAGGTTATGGTCCTCGTAATCGTATCCTTCACGTTTCATGTAGGTGTCTACGGCATTGCGTGCGTAGAAGAACGTATAACTCAGCTGGTCTTGCTGGCGGAAGGAATATCCCAGGCTGCCCAGTCCGGCAATTTTCAGTTCGTTGGTATAGCTGTCGTACTGGAAGTCGTTCAGAATGTTTCCCGAAGCCTCCAGGGTACGTACCGAGGCCTCCTTCATGTTCTGCTGTTCGTTGCTGAGACCCAGTGAGGCCAGGATGCTCAGTTTGTTTCCTCCGACAGTAATGTTCTTGCCGAATCCGATGTTACCTCCCAGTTCGGGCAGAGCCGTTCTTTCCGTTACATCGAAGGACGTATCGAACAGCGGGTTTTTGGCCGCATACTTTTCGAAATCGGAAAGGCTCATGTCCAGCAAATTCTGGTCGATCTTCGGAGTTGTGAACAGGCTGCTCCGGTCCATCTGCAGCATCTTCTGTCCCAGAGTGTTGAATTTTCCTCCGGTATTGAGTGATACGCTGAAGAAATCGTCTCCGGTAAGTTCCTTGGTACCGATGTCGATGTGGGCACCGGAATAATCGGCAAAGGCACTGGCTTCATAAACCTTGCTCACCGTGATGTTCTTGACAGTCGAGGTAGGAAACAGGTCCAGAGGAATCAGTTTGTTGTCGGGGTTGGGAGAAGCGATGGGGAGTCCGTTGAGGGTCGTCGTACTGTAGCGGTCGCCCAGTCCGCGGACGATAATCTGTCCGGCAGAAGCGACGGATACTCCGGTGATTTTCTTGACTCCCTCTTCCACGTTGGAGATGCCTTTGGTGCTCATCTCCTTTGCACCGAGGTTTTCGATGGCTACGCTGGAGCGCTGTCTTTCTACCATCAGGCTTTTTTCGTTTTCAAGATTCTTTTTTGCCACGACAGTGACTTCATCCAGTTGCTGGTTGTCGGGCTTCATGGCGACAACCAGTTCCTGATTTCCTTGTATGGTGATGTGTTGTGTCTGATAGGATACGTACTGGATAATGAGGGTACATTCCTTGCGTTTCTGGATGCCTTTTATCTCAAAATGCCCGTCGATGTCGGTAATGGCACCGATGGTGGTTCCGGCTACCTGCACGGTGGCTCCGATAAGCGGCTCCTGGGTAGAATGGTCGATGACCGTACCTTTCAACGTATAGGCCTGGGCGCTGATGCTTGCGGTGATCAGGGAGGCCGTCAGAATCGTTTTGCTGTAATTTATCATGCCTGTTTTGTTTTACGCTGCAAAAGTACGGCGGCGGTGTTACGGGAAAATTGCGTCCGTTTGATATTTCTTATACAGGGATATGACAAAAAGGTTGCGGCGGGTGGGGACCGGAAGCGGGCATCGGAAAACCGGCTTTCAGACAGGGAAAAAAGAAAAAAGTACCGGTGACACCTGTGATGCATCGGGGCGGGCAGAGGGTATTTCCCTGTCGTTAATATCGCTAAAAAAATGAAATATGAAATAATTATGCTAATATTTTGCGCTGCAAGATAATATTTTATATCTTTGTAGCCGAGATGGATGAAAAGGTGGAGGGGCGGTTAAGCTCCTTTTTTTGTTCTTATATAATTAATACATGATAGATAAAAACGTTGTAACCCAAATTGTCGAAGAGTGGCTGGAGGGTAAGGATTATTTTCTGGTAGACGTAACCGTAAGCCCGGATGATAAGATTGTAGTCGAAATCGATCATGCCGATGGCGTATGGATTGATGATTGTGTGGAATTGAGCCGCTTCATAGAATCGAAGCTGAACCGTGAAGAAGAGGATTATGAACTGGAGGTGGGATCGGCAGGCATAGGCCAGCCGTTTAAGGTCCTTCAGCAGTATCGGATTCACCTGGGAAAGGATGTGGAAGTCATGGACAAGACCGGTAAGAAATGGGCCGGTGTACTGACTGAAGTAACCGAAAATAATTTTACGATTATTGTCGAAGTAAAAGTTAAGCCGGAAGGAGCAAAGCGTCCTAAGCTGGTGGAACAAAGTGTGACCTTTACATATGATGAGATAAAATACACCAAATACTTAATTAGCTTTAAATAATATGGCGAAGAAAGAAGCAACTGTCAGTTTGATTGACACGTTTTCGGAATTTAAAGATTTGAAGAATATCGACCGTACTACAATGGTGAGCGTCCTTGAAGAATCATTCCGCAGTGTAATTGCGAAAATGTTCGGAACGGATGAGAATTATGACGTAATTGTTAACCCGGATAAGGGGGATTTCGAAATATGGCGCAATCGGGAGGTCGTGGCTGATGAAGAACTGACTAATCCAAACTTGCAGATTTCACTGACAGAAGCGCGTAAGATAGATGCTTCTTATGAGGTGGGTGAGGAAGTGACTGATGAGGTAATTTTCGAAAAGTTCGGCCGTAGAGCCATTCTGAACCTGCGTCAGACGCTGGCATCCAAGATCCTGGAACTCGAAAAGGATAGTCTGTACAACAAGTATATCGACAAGGTAGGTACTGTGGTGGCTGCCGAAGTATACCAGATCTGGAAAAAGGAGATTCTGTTGCTGGATGACGAAGGCAATGAACTGTTGCTTCCGAAGACAGAACAGATTCCGGGCGATTTCTACCGCAAGGGTGAAACCGTACGTGCGGTGGTAGCGCGTGTGGACAACCGCAACAATAATCCTAAGATTATCCTGAGCCGTACTTCTCCGATGTTCCTGCAGCGTCTGTTTGAACAGGAAGTACCTGAAATCAATGACGGACTGATTACGCTGCGCAAGATTGCACGTATCCCGGGTGAGCGTGCCAAGATTGCGGTAGAATCGTATGACGAACGTATTGATCCGGTAGGAGCTTGCGTAGGCGTGAAGGGTTCTCGTATCCACGGTATTGTGCGCGAGTTGCGTAATGAAAACATCGACGTAATCAACTATACTTCGAATATCCAGCTGTTCATCCAGCGTGCACTGAGCCCTGCAAAGGTTTCTTCTATCGTAATGCACGAGGAAGAAAAGAAGGCTGAAGTGTATCTGAAACCGGAGGAAGTGTCTCTGGCTATCGGTAAGGGCGGTATGAACATCAAGTTGGCCAGTATGCTGACTGAGTATACCATCGATGTATACCGTGAACTGGATGAGGCTGCGATGGATGAGGATATCTATCTGGATGAATTCAAGGATGAAATTGACGAGTGGGTTATCAATGCAATCAAGAGTATCGGTATTGATACAGCCAAGGGAGTATTGAACGCTCCGCGTGAAATGCTGATTGAAAAAGCGGATTTGGAAGAGAACACTGTAGATGATGTGTTGAGAATATTGAAAGCAGAGTTCGAGGAAAATTAGTATCTAGTTGCAGAGGTATGGTTGGATGCCTGACAGGCAAACCGTATTGGTGTGTGAGATGATTAAAATTTTTTCAACTTCTGCCTTTGGAAAATGAGAAGATGTATGAGCGGTTGAGAAAGGCAGAGATTACGGACTCTATTAAAAAACTTAGAAATTTATGATTAGACTGAACAAAGTAACAAGAGATTTGAATGTGGGGATTGCTACAGTAGTGGACTTTTTGCAGAAAAAAGGATATGCTATTGAGGCTAATCCTAATGCTAAGATTACGGAAGAACAATATGCTGCACTTGTGAAAGAGTTTAGCAAAGACAAGGATTTGAAAATAGAGTCTGAAAAAATTTTCCAGGAACGGCAGAATAAAGATCGTAACAAGGCCTCTGTTTCCATCGAGGATCTTCAGATGGAGACCAAGCAGCCGGAAGTGGTGGAGACAGTGGTGCCTGATGATATACGTCCCAAATTTAAGCCTGTGGGCAAAATTGACTTGGACGGTTTGAATAGGAAAAAGGCAAAACCGGCTGTGGTGGAGCCTGTAAAAGAAAAAGAGGTGGAAGCAGAGGCTGTGACCGCGCCGGAACCGGTTGCGGCAGAACCTCGTGTGGATGCTCAGCATGACAGAGAGGCTGTGGAAGAAGCTCTGTCGGCACCTGTGGCAGAAAAGCACGAACAGCAACCTCAAATGAGTGTGAAACAAGAACAGATACAGCCGGAACAAAAGGCAGAAGATTTGAAATCAGAGGTGATGGAAGAAAAGAAAGAGACCCAAGAAACACAAACCCAGCAGAATCAGGAAAGTGAAGTTTTTAAAATTCGTCCGACCGAATTTAAGTCTAAAATTAATGTGGTAGGCCAGATTGACCTGGCTGCCCTGAACCAGTCTACGCGTCCTAAGAAGAAATCGAAGGAGGAAAAGCGTAAGGAGAGAGAAGAAAAGGACAAGCAGCGTCAGGAGCAGCGGAAGCAGATGAAGGATGCCATCATCAAGGAAATCCGCAAGAGTGATGACCGGGGTGACAAGGATGCTGCCGGTGAGGGTGGAAAGAAGAAACGCAACCGTATCAATAAGGAAAGGGTAGATATCAGTGCTGCCGGCAATAACGGTGGAGGTAACAATGCTCCACGCGGAGACAAGGGTGGCAAACCGAATAATAAGCACGGTAAGGACCGCCTGAAGAAGCCGGTAGTGAAACCGGAGGTGAGCGATGAGGATGTAGCTAAGCAGGTGAAGGAAACCTTGGCTCGTCTGACCAACAAGGGTAAGAACAAGGCGGCTAAGTACCGTAAGGAAAAACGTGAGTCTATCCAGAACCGTCAGCTGGAACAGGAGGAACTGGAACAGGAAGAAAGCAAGATATTGAAGCTGACCGAGTTCGTTACTGCAAACGAACTGGCAAGCATGATGGATATTTCCGTGACACAGGTTATCTCTACTTGTATGAGTGTCGGTATCATGGTATCTATCAACCAGCGTCTGGATGCAGAAACCATCAATCTGGTAGCCGAAGAGTTTGGTTACAAGACTGAATATGTCAGCGCTGAAGTGGCTCAGGCCATTGAAGAGGAGGCGGATGCAGAAGAGGATCTGCAGCCTCGTGCACCGATTGTGACTGTCATGGGACACGTTGACCATGGTAAGACATCGTTGCTGGACTACATCCGTAAGGCAAATGTAATTGCCGGTGAAGCGGGTGGTATCACTCAGCACATCGGTGCGTATAATGTGAAACTGGAGGATGGACGACGTATTACCTTCCTGGATACTCCGGGACACGAGGCGTTTACTGCCATGCGTGCCCGTGGTGCGAAGGTAACCGACGTGGTAATCATCATTGTGGCTGCCGATGACAATGTGATGCCTCAGACAAAAGAGGCTATCAATCATGCGATGGCAGCGGGTGTACCTATCGTGTTCGCCATCAACAAGGTGGATAAACCGAATGCCAATCCGGACAAGATCAAGGAGGAACTGGCTGCCATGAACTTCCTGGTGGAAGAGTGGGGCGGTAAGTACCAGTCGCAGGATATTTCTGCCAAGAAGGGTACCGGCGTACAGGAGTTGCTGGAAAAGGTATTGCTCGAAGCGGAAATGCTCGACCTGAAGGCCAATCCGAACCGCAAGGCTACCGGATCCATCATCGAATCGTCTTTGGACAAGGGACGTGGTTATGTGGCTACGGTACTGGTATCAAACGGTACATTGCATGTCGGAGATATCGTACTGGCAGGTACTTCATACGGTAAGGTAAAGGCTATGTTCAACGAACGTAACCAGCGCCTGAAAGAAGCAGGTCCGGCTGAACCGGTACTGATCCTGGGATTGAACGGGGCTCCTGCTGCAGGTGATACCTTCCACGTATTCGATACCGACCAGGAAGCACGTGAAATTGCCAACAAGCGTGAGCAGTTGCAGCGTGAACAGGGTCTGCGTACGCAGAAGATGCTTACGCTGGATGAAGTGGGACGCCGTCTGGCTTTGGGAGACTTCCATGAACTGAATGTAATTGTCAAGGGTGACGTGGACGGTTCGGTAGAGGCATTGAGCGACTCACTGATCAAGTTGTCTACCGAGCAGATTCAGGTGAATGTAATCCACAAGGGTGTCGGTCAGATTTCAGAATCGGATGTGTCACTGGCTGCGGCTTCGGATGCCATTATCGTAGGTTTCCAGGTACGTCCTTCCAGCAATGCGGCCAAGCTGGCTGAACAGGAAGGTGTGGATATCCGTAAGTATTCTATCATCTACGATGCCATCGAGGAGGTGAAGTCGGCCATGGAAGGTATGTTGGCTCCGACTTTGAAGGAACAGGTAACTGCTACTATCGAAGTGCGTGAGGTATTTAACATCAGCAAGGTCGGTATGGTAGCCGGAGCGATGGTGAAGACTGGTAAGGTAAAACGTTCCGACAAGGCTCGTCTGATCCGTGACGGTATCGTGGTATTTACCGGTTCTATCAATGCGTTGAAGCGCTTCAAGGATGATGTGAAGGAAGTGGCTACTAACTTTGAGTGCGGTATCAGTCTGACTAACTGCAATGACTTGAAGGTAGGAGACGTGATTGAAACTTATGAGGAAATTGAAGTAAAACAAACCTTGTAACGGGGTTTTAATCGGATAAAAGGTAATGTCATCCTGAGCATGGCGAAGGATCTGTGGATGCGGAAGAGGATGCAGTACAGATCCATTGAGCTTGTTCAGAATGGCATTACTTGTTTTGTAATGATATGACGGAACTTGACTGGATTATTCTGATTGTCGTAGGTCTGGGGGCGATATTGGGCTTCATGAAGGGCCTCATCAAGCAGTTGGCTTCTATCGTGGGACTGATTGCGGGCCTGCTGATTGCCCGGGCCATGTTTGTGGCCGTAGGTGAGAAACTGGCTGCCGAACTGGATACTTCACTGACATTTGCACAGGTACTGGCTTTTATACTGATTTGGATCATTGTTCCCGTATTGTTTCTGTTGCTGGGAAATGTATTGACAAGGGTGATTGAGGTGGTGCACCTGGGATTTGTCAACCGGATGCTGGGAGCAGGTGTCGGAGCGTTGAAATTTCTGCTGCTGGTGGGCATCGCGATTCATTTTATAGAATATATAGATTCAAAAGATACCTTAATTACACGAACCGTAAAGAAGGCTTCTGTGTTATATTATCCGATAGGGGAGTTTTCCAATGTTTTTTTCCCGACTGTAAAGAATGTTACTAAACAACTAATAGATACTGAAATATGCAAGAGGAACCCAATAAATATGTAAAAGAACTGACGCAGGAGAAGTACAAGTATGGCTTCACTACGGATGTGCATACAGATATTATAGAAAAGGGGCTGAATGAGGACGTGGTACGTCTGATCTCGGCCAAGAAGGGGGAACCGGAATGGCTTCTGGAGTTCCGCCTGAAGGCTTACCGCCACTGGCTGACCATGGAGATGCCTACCTGGGCACATCTGCAGATTCCTGAAATTGATTATCAGGCAATCTCGTATTATGCCGACCCTACCAAGAAGAAGGAAGGACCGAAGAGCATGGAGGAGGTCGATCCGGAGTTATTGAAGACCTTCAACAAGCTGGGTATTCCGTTGGAGGAGCAGATGGCACTGAGTGGAATGGCTGTGGATGCGGTCATGGACTCGGTTTCGGTAAAGACTACCTTCAAGGAAACGCTGATGGAGAAGGGTATCATATTCTGCTCCATGAGTGAGGCTGTACGTGAGCATCCGGACCTGGTGAAGAAATACCTGGGATCGGTAGTCGGCTACAGGGATAATTTCTTCGCTGCGCTGAATTCGGCTGTGTTCAGTGACGGCTCGTTTGTCTATATTCCGAAGGGCGTCCGCTGCCCGATGGAACTGTCCACTTATTTCCGTATCAATGCGGCCAATACCGGTCAGTTTGAGCGTACGCTGATTGTGGCAGACGACGACAGTTATGTTTCTTACCTGGAAGGATGTACGGCACCTATGCGCGACGAGAATCAGTTGCATGCCGCCATTGTGGAGATTGTGGTGCTCGACCGTGCGGAGGTGAAGTATTCTACCGTACAGAACTGGTATCCGGGTGATGCGGAAGGAAAGGGAGGTGTATACAACTTCGTGACCAAGCGTGGAAACTGCAAGGGTGTGAACAGTAAGTTGTCGTGGACACAGGTGGAAACCGGTTCTGCGATAACCTGGAAGTATCCGAGCTGTATCCTGAGCGGTGACAATTCGACTGCCGAATTCTATTCGGTGGCTGTGACCAACAACTACCAGCAGGCAGATACGGGTACCAAGATGATTCACCTGGGCAAGAATACCCGTTCTACGATTGTGAGCAAGGGTATCAGTGCCGGAAAGAGCCAGAACTCTTACCGTGGTCTGGTACGTGTGGCTGAGAAGGCCGACAATGCGCGCAACTATAGCCAGTGTGACTCACTGTTGCTGGGAAGTCAGTGTGGAGCGCATACCTTCCCTTACATGGATATCCACAATGAGACAGCGGTGGTGGAACACGAGGCCACTACCTCCAAGATTTCCGAAGACCAGGTATTCTACTGCAACCAGCGTGGTATTTCTACCGAAGATGCAGTAGGACTGATCGTAAACGGATATGCGAAAGAAGTATTGAATAAACTTCCGATGGAATTTGCCGTAGAGGCACAGAAGTTGCTCTCTATCTCTCTGGAAGGAAGTGTAGGATAAAATAAAGCTTAATCGAAGATTATGTTAGAAATTAAAGATTTACATGCCACCATTAATGGCAAAGAGATATTGAAGGGTATTAACCTGACGGTTAAGGCCGGAGAAGTACATGCAATCATGGGACCGAACGGGTCTGGTAAGAGTACATTGAGTAACGTGCTGGTGGGACATCCTGCTTATGAAGTGACAAAAGGTTCGGTGACTTTCGGAGGCAAGGACCTGCTGGCGTTGAGCGCCGAAGACCGTAGCCATGAGGGCTTGTTCCTGTCTTTCCAGTATCCGGTAGAGATTCCTGGGGTAAGCATGGTGAATTTCATGCGTGCGGCAGTCAACGAACAGCGTAAATACAAGGGACTTCCTGCATTGTCGGCAAGCGAGTTCCTGAAGCTGATGCGCCAGAAGAGAGAGATTGTGGAACTGGACAGCAAACTGGCCAACCGCTCTGTCAACGAGGGTTTCTCGGGTGGAGAGAAAAAACGGAATGAGATTTTCCAGATGGCCATGCTGGAGCCGAAACTGAGCATCCTGGATGAAACCGATTCCGGACTGGATATTGACGCCCTTCGTATCGTAGCCGAAGGAGTGAACAAACTCAAGACTCCCGAAACCAGTTGCATTGTGATTACTCACTATCAGCGTCTGCTCGATTACATCAAGCCGGATATCGTACATGTCTTGTACAAGGGACGTATTGTAAAGACTGCCGGACCGGAACTGGCTTTGGAACTGGAAGAAAAGGGTTACGATTGGATTAAGAAAGAACTGGGAGAATAATCATGAAAGTAGAACAGCAATATATCGATCTTTTCACGCAGTGCGAGGCGATGATCTGCAAGCACAGTGCCGAGGTGCTGAATGTACCCCGTGCCAGAGCTTTTGCCGATTTCGAACGGCTGGGTTTCCCTACGCGCAAGCTGGAAAAGTATAAGTATACGGATGTGAGCAAGTTCTTTGCTCCCGATTACGGATTGAACCTGAACCGGCTGAACATTCCGGTGAATCCTTATGAGGTGTTCAAGTGTGACGTGCCGAACATGAGTACTTCGCTGTACTTTGTGGTCAATGATGCTTTCGACAAGCACGATCATCCTTCTGCACAGTTACCTGAAGGAGTGATCTTCGGCAGCCTGAAGGATATGGCTGAGCAGCATCCCGAACTGGTGAAAAAATATTATGGTAAACTGGCGGATACATCAAAGGATGCGGTCACTGCTTTCAATACCATGTTTGCACAGGACGGTGTACTGATGTACATTCCTAAGAATACGATATTGGAACGGCCGATCCAGCTGGTGAATATCTTGCGTGCGGATGTGGACTTTATGGTCAACCGCCGCTTGCTGATTGTCGTGGAAGACGGCGCACAGGCTCGTCTGCTTATCTGCGACCATGCCATGGACGAAGTGAATTTCCTTTCTACTCAGGTCATCGAAGCCTATGTAGGAGAGAATGCAGTCTTCGATCTTTATGAACTGGAGGAAACGCATAACAGTACGGTACGGTTCAGTAACCTCTATGTCGACCAGCAGGCAAACAGTAACGTGCTGCTCAACGGCATGACCTTGCACAACGGTACTACCCGCAACACTACGGAAGTATACCTGTCGGGAAGGGGAGCTGAAGTCAACCTGTGCGGTATGGCCATTGCCGACAGAAATGAACAGGTAGACAACCATACGTTCATTGACCACCGGGTATCCGACTGTACCAGCAATGAGCTTTTCAAGTATGTGCTCGACGATCAGGCCATCGGAGCGTTTGCCGGTAAGGTACTGGTACGCGAAGGAGCCCAGCATACTTCTTCTCAGCAGACGAACCGCAACATCTGTGCTACCCGTGAGGCACGTATGTACACCCAGCCGCAGCTGGAGATTTATGCCGACGATGTCAAGTGTTCACACGGAGCAACCGTAGGTCAACTGGATGAAAATGCACTGTTCTATATGCAGCAGCGTGGTATCAGTCTGAAGGAAGCCCGCCTGTTGCTGATGTTTGCCTTCGTCAACGAAGTCATCGACAATATCCGTATGGACGCTTTGAAAGACCGTCTGCACCTGCTGGTCGAGAAACGTTTCCGCGGTGAGTTGAACAAATGTCAGGGCTGCGCCATTTGTAAATAAAATAATCGATAGCTTATGTACGACGTAAACAAAATAAGAGAAGATTTTCCGATATTGTCGCGTACGGTATACGGCAAGCCGCTGGTATATCTGGATAATGGAGCCACGACACAGAAACCACGCTGTGTGGTCGATGCCATAGTAGAGGAGTATTATTCGGTCAATGCCAACGTACACCGGGGGGTACATTTCCTGTCGCAGCAGGCTACCAATTTGCACGAAGCTTCGCGGGAAACGGTACGTCGCTTCATCAATGCCGGCAGCACCAATGAGATTGTCTTTACCCGGGGCACTACGGAGAGCATCAATCTGGTAGCCTCTTCCTTTGTGGAAAGTCAGATGAAGGAGGGAGATGAGGTCATTGTTTCCGTCATGGAGCATCATAGCAACATCGTCTCCTGGCAGCTTCAGGCCATGCGCAAGGGAATTGTACTGAAAGTGATTCCGATGAACGACCGTGGGGAACTCCTGCTGGATGAATATGAGAAGCTTTTCTCTCCGCGTACCCGGCTGGTTTCTGTAGCCCATGTTTCCAATGTACTGGGAACCATCAATCCGGTGAAGCAGATCATTGAGATGGCTCATGCCCATCAGGTACCGGTATTGATTGACGGTGCCCAGGGTATTCCGCATATGCCGGTCGACGTACAGGATCTGGATGCCGATTTCTACGTGTTCAGCGGACATAAGATATACGGTCCTACCGGAGTCGGTGTGTTATACGGCAAGGAGAACTGGCTGGACAAACTGCCTCCTTATCAGGGAGGGGGTGAGATGATTCAGAATGTAAGTTTTGAAAAGACCACTTTCAACCAGCTTCCTTTCAAGTTTGAAGCGGGAACGCCGGATTACATCGGAACGACGGCACTGGCCAAGGCTTTGGATTATGTATCGGCCATCGGAATGGACCAGATTGCAGCCTACGAGCATGAACTGACGGTTTATGCCATGCAGCGTCTGAAGGAGATACCGAACATGCGTATCTTCGGTGAGGCTGCCCACAAGGGAGGAGTGATTTCATTCCTGGTAGGTAATATCCACCATTTTGACATGGGTACCTTGCTCGACCGTCTGGGTATCGCTGTCCGCACCGGTCATCATTGTGCAGAACCGCTGATGCGCCGTTTGGGCATCGAGGGTACGGTACGGGCTTCATTTGGTATATACAATACCAAGGAAGAAGTCGATGCACTGGTAGCAGGCATTGAACGGGTAAGCCGAATGTTCTGAAACAGAGATCCTGTTTACATCTCATAAAAAAGACAGCTCCGGAAGTATGAAAAAGAACTTCCGGAGCTGTCTTTTTTTATGTCATCCGCATGACTGCTGTCTGATGTCCATCACTGTCGCAGCAGCAGGTGCCGCATCAGTAGCTGACGGTAAAGCGGTAATCTCCCTTATCCGCAACCTGCTTGGCTGTGAGTGAGATCCGGTAGATTTCCTTACCCCATACATTCGACAATCTCGGGTCGGTCAGGGCAATGCTTTCCTTCTTTGCCTCAAATGCCTTTCCGTCGAACTTCAGGACGGCTTTCTGTCCGTTTACCTGAATCGTAACCTGACCTTCTTCCAACTGTACCTCTCCCCATGTCAGGAAGTTGACCTGGTTGGGCTGAGAGGCCTCTGTCAGTTCAAATTGGTCGCGGATGTCCAGGCGGTTGCCCTTAACCTGATAAGAACGCTTCCATTCCTTGATTTTCGCTTCTGACGGATAGGCTCCCGCAATGTCCACGCTGAAGCGTCCATTGGCAGCATCCAGCACTTTTGCCTTGTATTTGCGTCCGTATTTCTGAGGCACCCCATTGACCAGCGGAAGGTTGTGATAGTTGCTTTGCATGGTCCAGATGGTATACCGTTCCGAACTGAAGGTCTGACGGGTATAGGTTCCCACTCCGGCGTCAATCAGCATCGGTGTATCGTTGACCCACAAAGAGAAGGTGCCTGCATCGTTGTGGTTGTGACTCTCGTCGTTATAACCTCCCTTTGCGGCAAAGAAAGCCTTTCCCTTCCGTGCATAGTAAAACTCTGTCTCCGGATACCAGGTATAGTCAGGGCTCTTTCGCGGGTCCTTCATCTGCTGCAGCTCCCGGTCTACCTGGAACGCTTCCAGAATCCGGTACACATCCCGGCTTTTCAGTCCGATTCCCTTACCGGTATTCAGGTAACCCGCAAAGGCCAGCAGTTCCTGGCTCTGGATAGCCTTTCCATAGCGGAAAATCAGGTACGGGTCGCCTCCTCCCTTGGCAGAAGCATCGGCAAAGTTGACCACCCATCCGTTGCCTACGTAACTTCTCGAGATATATTCTCCCATGTTCCGGATCTGAGGATTATCGAAGATATTGATCTTGTCACCCGTAATATCCGACAGCAGTACCAGATAGTCGAGCAGTTTTCCGGAAGCGTGTCCCCAGTACGAAGGCCCCTCTTCGCAGGCACCGTCCTGATGCACGTAATTGATAAACTTGTCTACCGATTCAATGCTTCTCATTACCGCCTTGGCCAGTCGGTCGGTATCGTTTTCCAGCAGCATGAACGTCATCAGCGCATTGCTGTTGCACCACGGGTTCCAGTTGTTGATCATGTCCCCGTCCTTGTAGTTGACCGCCATCCACCAGAACGAATCGTCCTCCAGATAAGGCACCATGATCCGTTTGTCGAGTTCATGGTATAACCGGCGTGAAATTTCCGGGTTGATCTTGTCGAACGACTCGTGCATGAAATAATACACCCACGAAAGCATATTACCCAGGTCGCCCGCTGTCAGGTCAATCATATCATAGTCGTATGCCGGGAGTGAACGTCCGTCGGGCTGGCGTACCAGGTGGGCCGACAGTGCCCAGGAAGTCATTTCGCACGAATGGAACACCCCGTTGATCAGCTGGTCCATGAACCGCCCCTTACCTTCCGCCAGTTCGGCAAACAGCAGTTGCACGATGGCCTGGTTGTTGGCATCAAAAGGATTCTCCATCACCTTCCGGTTTCCGCTTCTTTCATATTCCAGGTAGTCACTCGCCTTGACTACCTTCCATTCATAGTTCAGAAATTTCTCACCGTTCTTGATGACCTTCTCCTTATTCTGTCCGAAAAGGTTGTCCCAGCCTGTCCGGTCGGCATAGGCCGGATATTTTACCCATTTCTGACCGGGTACGAGATAAGCACGGAGAGAATCGGCCACAAACTCTTTTTGCAGGATATTCCTTTCAGAATAGGCATAAGTCTGTGTGGGCGCATACATACATGCACACAAGGCAATTGCCACAAGTTTTTGGGAAATCTTCATATTTAGTCCTTTTAAAATAATTATAGTACAATGTTATAAAATATTTTTGATACATCCGTCATGGCTGGAGAATAAAAACGGAGGCTGTCCGGAAACCGGTGTTGCTTCGTCCGCAAAACAATTTCAGGGATGTCTGCAGAAAGCTTTCAGGAAGAGATAAAAAACAAAAAACGCCAGTTTTCACTGACGTTTTTTATATGATACTGTATCGGTATCCGGAATTTAATATTCATCCTTGCGTTTCGGGTTCATCGGGAACCATCCTTTCTTCACTCTTTCCTTTTGTTCGAATATTTCCTTAATCGTCCAGAAAGACGAGAAAGAGAAAACTCCCAGCAGACTGGAAACCAGGATATCGCTTACCATGACCGAACCGGCTACTCCAGCCAGACCGGCAATCAGGAACCACCACCAGCACCTCGTGCCCCAGTAATATTCGGCCTTGACCACGATAGGGTGGAAAATGCCGATGATCAGGAAGGTGCAGATTCCGATGACCAGACCGCCGATGTGATAAGTGTCAAGCCATTCCATAGACTATTTACGGATAGGGATTTCTTTCTTGATACTTTGCTCAAGCGAAATCAGTGTTTCCGTAGCCACCACTCCCGGAATTTCCTGAATCTTTGAGTTCAGCAAATCCATCAGGTGCTCATTGTCAGTAGAATACAGTTTGGTCAGCATGGTGTAAGGACCGGTTGTGAAATGACATTCCACGATTTCAGGAATCTTTTCCAGTTCGGCTACCACACTCTTGTACATTGATCCTTTTTCCAACTTGATACCCACATAAGTACAGGTACTATATCCCAGACTCTTGGGGTTTACATGGTATCCAGAACCGATGATGACGCCTAAGTCGATCAGCCTTTGTACGCGCTGATGAATAGCTGCACGCGATACACCGCAGTCGGCAGCTACATCCTTGAAAGGAATACGTGCGTTCTGGGAGATGATTTCCAGAATCTGCTTGTCGAGATTATCAATCTTTTCCATATGAATTAACGTCTTGTTATTATCATTTTGTAAGCAAATATAGAAAAACTTTTTTTCTAATCGTACATTTTATAAGAAAAAACATGAATTTTAACTCGATTTTCTGCAGAAATCCGTCTATTGGTATATCGTCTCGCTGATTTCCCTGATTTTCTGCCGTCTTTCCAGTGAAAAAGTATTGCTGTGGGTATCCAGGTACTGTAAAAGTTCAAGCGCTTTTTTGAGCAGGCTGTTTCTTTCGGCGTCTGATTTTTTTAATGAGGCATCGAAATAAAACAGTTCGGCCAGTATCTCTATGCGCTGCAGCAATTCCTGAGGAGGAAAGGCCGTCCCCAGATAATGCATGATGAAGGGGACATCCTGTTCGTAGAAGAAGCGTTCCGACTGCTGGAAGTAGCACCGGTACATACTGCCGGTATCCTGTTGCAAGGTCGCCTCTTCCTTTCCTTTTTCCCGTTCTTCCTTCAGTTTCTCCAGTGCCTCGAAAAATTGAAGGATGAGCCGCATGATATAGTCGCGTTCAAGCATAATGTGACAATATATAAGTAAGTATTCAATGCTGCAGTTGTTGGAAACCTGCCTGCCAAAATTAAGAAGATTTTCCGGATTCTCCACAGGAATTCCTCGTGGAAGTAGCACGATGATGAAACTTTTGTTTCCTGGAAGTGAAACTTGAGTTGCATAATTGTGAAACTGGAGTTTCCTCCCCATGACACAGACAGGCCGTTTCCGGTGGCCGACTGTCTGCTTCCTTATTTATCTTCCCTTGTATTTAATTTATCTTCCCTTGTATTTATCTTCGTTCGTTTCTATTTTCACCAGCGTTTATCTCCACTCGTAATTATCCTCATAGCTGTCGAATCTCAGCTGATGGGTAATTCCCTGAGTCCGGAACACCGTTTCAATGTACTGCTGTTCTTTCGGCGGAATCGGATAAGTTCCCCTCCGGTAGCGGTAATATAACTCTTTTCCGTATCTGCAGAGCAGGATTTGCCGGATGTCTCTCACTTTGGCAAAAGGTACTTCGTCAAAGATCCGGGTGAATCCGCGGGCATACCGTACCTGGCGGTCGGGGGCAAAATACCGGCAGTCCGTGCCTGTGCATTTCGGGTTGATGATACTGAGATATTCCATGTCGGACGGTAGATGGGAGGTAAGCAAATGACGGATGCATTTTTCGGAATGCGTACAAGACGGATAGAGGCAGAGTGCATATCCGTGTGGTACCGCAGTAAAGTCATAGTTTTTATCCATAAGATAATCAATAGTTTAAGGTTGTATTTCACAAAGATAATAATTACCCCGAAAAAAAAGATAAAAAAAATATCATTTTAGTTTAGGGGAGGAAGCAGCAGAATTGTCATGTATATAGAAACGCAAAACAATAGAATATGAAGCTTCAAGAAAACAATATAGAAATTCAGGAAAATGATATGGAACACCTGCTGATGCAGTACTGTCAGGGTACGTTGTCGGGTGAAGAACGCAGCCGGGTAGAAGCCTGGCTGGAAGAAAGTCCCGAACACCGCCGGCTGGCCTCGCAGATAGAAATGCTTTATCTGGCTACTGATACGCTTCAGCTTCAGCAGACCCTGAATACAGAAAAGGCCCTGAAGAAGGTAAAACGCAGAATGTCCGGTTCCAGAAGAACTGTGATATGGATGTGGATGCAGCGTGCGGCAGCGATTTTGTTCCTCCCGGTACTGACAGCCTTGCTGGTGGAGTATTTTACCCGTGAGGATGATGTCCGCATGATGGAGGTACGTACGAATCCGGGAATGATTGCCACAGTAGTGTTGCCGGACAATTCGGTCGTACATCTGAATTCAATGTCTACCTTGCGTTATCCGTCTTCTTTTTCAGGAACCAACCAACGTTTGGTGGAACTGGACGGAGAGGCATTCTTCGAAGTGGAGAAAGACAAGAAAAAGCGCTTTATCGTATCTGCTTCTAATGACGTTAAGGTAGAGGCTTTGGGAACCAGTTTCAATGTGGAGGCTTATCAGGAAGACTCTAATGTAGCCGTTACCCTGGTTGAAGGAAAAATCGGCTTCGACTATCGGGAAGGAAATAAGGAAAACCGGGTGTTGCTGACGCCCAACCAGAAAATCCTCTATGATGCCGACGAAGGAAAGGTACAGCTGCTGAAGACATCCTGTGAAACGGAGACAGCGTGGAAAGACAATAAGATTATTTTCAAGAATACGCCACTACAAGAGGTACTGCATATTTTGGAAAAGCGATATAACGTAGAATTTGTAGTTCATACTTCTAAATTGGAAGGAGCTTTCACCGGAACCTTCACAGGACAACGTCTGGAGCGTATATTAGAGTATTTTAAATTATCTTCTGGTATCCGATGGAGATATATAGACGAAGATAACTCAGAGCAACTGAAGACCCGAATAGAGCTTTATTGATAAATTAAATATATAAATACTGTTAACCTGATTATGTTACACAACTCATCTTAAAAAAATACGAGAAAATAGGACCAGTATTTTCTCGTATAAAAACCTGTTATTCATTACTTGTTGGGGCAAGTACTTATAACTGATTATTTTAATCTTATATTCTTTACAAAAGTATGAAAACACATTTTAGGAATCAAATTTTGCGACAGCAAATAAGGGGGAAAAAATGTTGTCCTCTTGCGTGGAGAAACATGAAGATGTTTGTATGTTTTTCTCTTCTGATGGGAGGAATGAATGTTACAGCAGAGTCATATGCACAAACGGCAACGGTTAGCATTGAAATGCGTAACAAGACGGTGAAAGAAATTCTTGATGACATCGAGCGTCAGTCTGAGTTTGATTTTTTCTATAACAATAAACATATTGATTTATCCCGGCGAGTATCGGTTTCCTCACAGAAAACGGATATTCTTGATGTACTGTCTCAGGTGTTTAAAGGAACTAATATAACTTATTCTGTTCTTGACAAGCAGATTATCCTTTCTGAAAAAACAGAAAACCAGCAGAAGGTAGCAGCTTATCCGGTTAGAGGTAGGGTGGTAGATGCCAAAGGTGAAGCTATTATTGGTGCAACCGTTGTGGAAGCTGGTACTTCAAACGGCACTGTAACAGATTTTGATGGCAATTTTACGTTGGAGGTATCTGCTAGTCCTGTAAAACTGGAAATCTCATACATCGGATTTGGCAAACAAGTGATTGAAGGGAAAAAAGACGTTTTTCAGGATGTAGTACTAAAAGAAGATACTAAAGTCCTGGATGAGGTGGTAGTTACGGCTTTGGGTATCAAACGCGAGCAGAAGGCGTTGAGCTATAATGTACAGAAGGTGGGAGGCGAGGACCTGACAACTGTCAAATCTTCGAACCTGATGAGTTCTCTTTCCGGAAAAGTTGCCGGTGTAAACATCAATATGAGTTCAGCTGGAGTAGGTGGAGCCTCCCGTGTGGTGATGCGTGGTACGAAATCTCTGGGTGACAACAATAATGCACTATACGTAATTGACGGTATTCCTATCTTTAATGTCAATCAAGGTATTGTTAGTGATGGAAAAATGTCGAAACAACCTAAAGGAGAGGGTATTTCTGATTTGAACCCGGATGATATTGAAAGTATTTCTGTATTAAGCGGACCTGCAGCTGCTGCACTTTATGGTTCGGAAGCTGCGGCTGGAGTTATTATGATTACCACAAAAAAAGGTGAACAGGGGAAGGTAAAGGTAACTTATAGTAACAATACGATGTTTTCTTCTGCCATGAACTTACTTGACTTTCAGAATTCATATGGAAACCGTTCTGGAGAATTTGCCAGTTGGGGGCAAAGGGTACGGCTACCAACTTTGACCCGATGGAGTTTTTCCGGACTGGTACAAATGTACAAAATACACTGTCGATGTCTACCGGAACAGAGAAGAATCAGACGTATTTGTCTATTGCTTCAACCAATGCAAAGGGAATTATGCCCACCAATGATTATGAACGTTACAACTTCACCTTCCGCAATACGACCAAATTCCTGAATGATAAGATGACCCTGGATGTAGGGGCCAGTTATATTATTCAGAAGGACCAGAACCTGATGGCACAGGGATTGTATTATAATCCGTTGGTTTCTTTGTATCTGTATCCGCGAGGAGAGGATTTCTCGGATGTGCAGGCATTCGAGGAGTACAATGATGTACGTGGTGTGTCTTTGCAGCGATGGAAGTGGGGAGACCAGGGCATGAATATGCAGAATCCTTATTGGATTGCATACCGGAATATTTATGGGGCTAAGAAAGATCGCTATATGATGAATGCGTCGCTTTCTTATGATATCCTCGACTGGCTGAATGTAACGGGACGAGTACGCATTGATCATTCTGCCAGTGATTACGAGCGGAAGAATTATGCAGGAACGGTAGAACTGTTTGCTGGAGAAAAAGGATTTTATTCATTGGAAAAAATCAATGACAAACAGTCTTATGCCGATTTGATGATTAATGTCAACAAACGTATCAAGAACTTTTCTCTGTATGCCAATATCGGAACCAGCTATTCGGATAAATACAATGATGTGGCAGGTGCACAAGGAGCTTTGAGAGATATGTCTAACTTATTCAATTATCATAATATTGACATCCAGAGTGGACGAGACTCTTATCTGATTCAGAGCGGATGGCGTCAGCGTACTTATGGTGTGTTTGCTAATTTGGAACTGGGATGGAAAAGTATGCTTTATCTGACAGCAACCGGTCGTAATGACTGGGATTCGGCTTTGGCGAATACAGAACAGCTTTCTTTCTTCTATCCTTCTATTGGACTTTCTGCTATTGTCAGCGAGATGGTAAAACTGCCGGATTTTATTTCGTACCTGAAAGTTCGGGGATCTTATGCTTCAGTTGGTTCACCTATTACCCGTGGATTGTCTCAACCTGGATATCAGTACTTAGAAGGCCAAAGAGCCTGGGAGACAAATACCTTCCGCCCATTAGGAAAGCTTTATCCGGAAAGAACAAAATCGTATGAAGTTGGATTCTCGGCCAAACTTTTTAAGAATACATTAAGTATTGATATGACATTGTATAAATCAAATACCTATAACCAGACGTTGAGCATTCCACTTTCTGCATCCAGTGGATTCAAGTCAATGTATGCACAGGCCGGAAATGTGGAAAATAGAGGTATTGAACTGACGGTAGGTTATAGTAATCAGTGGCATGATTTCGGATGGGCTTCTTCGCTGACCTACAGTGCAAACCGCAATGAAATCAAAGAACTGTTGGACAATTACTATGACCCGTTGACTAACGCTTATTACAGTATGCCTTATATTGATAAAGACCGGATCCGTCTGAAACCGGGAGGAAGTATGGGTGATGTGTATGCTGATAAGATTCTGGCTCGTGATGGTAACGGACGTATTGATGTGGACAAAACGGGTAAAGTGCATCTGGAATCCATAGCCGATGATCCTATTAAACTGGGGTCTGTACTTCCTAAGGGAAATCTGGGATTCAAGAATAATTTTACTTACAAGGGATTCGACCTGGGAGTATTGGTTACTGCTCGCTTGGGAGGTATTGTGATATCAGATACTCAATCATATCTTGATTATTATGGGGTTTCTCAAACAACAGCAGATGCTCGTGATAATGGTGGAGTACCGGTAAATGAGGGAATGATGGATGCTGAAAAATTCTATACGGTTGTTGCTGGAACAAGTGGACTGTTCTCGCGTTATGTATACAGCGCAACCAATGTTCGTCTGCAGGAACTTTCTTTGGGATATTCTTTCCCGAGAGAATGGTTGCGTGGGGTAGGATTGTCAGTCAATCTGATTGCATCGAATTTGTGGATGATTTACTGTAAGGCACCTTTCGATCCGGAACTGACTTCTTCTACCGGAACTTATAATCAGGGAACAGACTTTTTCATGCAGCCTAGTACCCGTAATATCGGATTTAATGTAAAACTATCGTTTTAACCTTAAGAAGTACAATTATTATGAAAAAGAGCATATTTAGAAAAATACAGATTGGATTAGGAGGAGCTTTCCTTGGATTATGTACTGCTTCTTGTTTGGATATGGCAGAAATCAATGCTCCTCGCTATGACGCATCGAATGATGAGATTATTCGTGATAATTTTAAACTGGGAGCTTCTTATCGTCAACTTCAGGATTGGGTGGTCCCGACTCAGGAAAATGCATTCCAGAATTGCGAAAATATGGTGGGAGATGAGTATGGACGGTACATGAATTATACAAAAAGTGCTTGGAATACTTCGTATTATGTATATTATAATGCACCGGATAAGTGGTATGGATGGATTTTCAATAATGTCTTTCCGAAAGTGTATACTGCCTGGAATGAAGTTAAGGGAGTAACTAACGGACAAGGAGTAAATTTTGCCTGGGCACAGATTTTGAGAGTGGCTGCCATGCAACGGGTAACGGATACTTACGGACCGATTCCTTATACAAAGGTGGTTAATAATGAACTTAAAGTAGCTTATGATACACAGGAAGATGTGTATAAGGCAATGTTCTCTGACCTGACAGAGGCTATTAATGTATTATTTGCTCATACGTCGAGCTATCCGGGAGAAACTCCGATGGCTGATTTTGATAAGGTATATAACGGTGGATTTGAAAGTTGGATAAAATTTGCAAACTCTTTAAAATTGCGTATGGCCTTGCGTATTCGTATGGCTAATCCAGAGTTGGCAAAAGAAATGGCAGAAGAAGCCATTGCACATGCCGGTGGGGTTATTGAATCGAATGCTGATAATGCTGCAGTTCTCCCCCCTGCTGGAAAGAGCCCCTTGTATGTAATGTGGAAAACTTTTAACGATACTCGTGTCTGTGCTGATATTACATCATATATGGCTGGTTATAATGACCCACGTCAGGCGGCTTATTTTCAGGAAGCTACTATTGGAAACAAGACTGGTTACTTGGGCAAGCGCTCTGGAGTATTTAATGTAAATGAAGCTTGGGGAGCAGCCTATTCAGCTCCGGTTGCCAATCAGGCTGACCGCGTACTTTGGCTGACAGCAGCAGAAGTCGCGTTTTGCCGTGCTGAAGGTGCTATGTTAGGATGGAATATGGGAAATACAGCTGAGTATTTTTATAATGAAGGTATCCGTCTGTCTTTTGAGCAGTGGGGGGTAAGTGGATATGATGCATATGTGGCTGATGAGGTTAGTAAGCCTGGCAATTATACCGACCCGAATGATAAAGGATCCATCAATGCACAGAGTGAAATCACTATTAAATGGCGGGAGGATGACAGTGAAGAGAAAAAACTGGAACGTATCATTACTCAGAAATGGATTGCAATGTGGCCTTTGGGACAAGAAGCATGGAGTGAACACCGTCGAACTGGCTATCCGAAGTTTTTCCCACTGGCTACTGCTACCAATCCGGATATTGAGGTAGCATCGCGTCTGCCCTATAGTTTGGACGAGAGCAAGAATAATACGGAAAATTGGAAAGAAGCTGTGCAAATGCTCGGAGGTGAGGATGATTATGCAACCCGTTTATGGTGGGATGTGAATTAATGATTGTTTTTATTTTTAATTTAATAGTTACGAATATGCGAGTTCAATTTATATCAAATATTTTAGCAGGAGTAGCCTTATGTGTTTGTGCATCGTGTAGTGGCTGGACAGAACTGGAGGCTGAATTTGAGGAAGATTTGAGAGGGACCAATAAGCCTGAAGAATATTATGAGGCATTACGTGCCTATAAAAAATCAGATCATTTGATTTCTTTTGCGTGGATTGGAAATATTTCTCATGGTGGAATTGACTTGGAAAAAAGTTATCTGGGAATGCCGGACAGTTTGGATATTGTTTCCATTTGGCAAGGAATTCAATCGGAGGAATATTGGAATGAGTTGAGGTATTGTCAGCAAAAATTGGGTACGAGATTTTTAAGATGTCGTTTTGCCAGCAAAGTGCCTGATGAATATGGATGGACTGAGTACAATCCGGCCGATGCTGAAAAAGATCCTGAAAAATATGCAATCATGGAAAAAGCTATTCAGAAATTTGCTAATGATATCTGTGATGAAGTTTATGAAAATGGCTTGGATGGACTGGATATTGATTATGAACCGACAGTAGGTGGTCCTGAGGCTAAAGGAAATCTGGCAGCTCATAGAGTAACCATGGAAATCTGGATAAAAGAATTGTCTAAACGTTTAGGCCCACAAAGTGGTACCGATAAATTATTGACGATAAACGGAGAGGTAAGTCATTCTAATTTACCTTAATTCCGCAACACTATTATAAAATATTTTTTTAAGTACCTGAGCAACAA